>ERZ834859.18-NODE-18-length-183900-cov-20.867557_pt1 | contig 183900 bp, 147 predicted proteins | sample MGYA00519947_ERZ834859 | MGnify/ENA primary metagenome ERZ834859 (study PRJEB31850, sample SAMEA3708763) | human gut metagenome | biome: human gut; feature: human-associated habitat; material: faeces | place: China | collected 2014 ...
TTCAGGTATTGGAAATCGACAAAGAAAACCGTCGTTTGAGCCTTGGTCACAAACAGTTGGAAGAAAATCCATGGGATGTATTCGAAACTGTATTTACTGTAGGTTCTATCCACGAAGGTACTATCATCGAAATGTTGGATAAAGGTGCTGTAGTAGCATTGCCTTACGGTGTTGAAGGTTTCGCAACTCCGAAACACTTGGTTAAGGAAGATGGTTCACAGGCTCAGTTGGACGAAAAGTTGGAATTCAAAGTAATCGAATTCAACAAAGACGCTAAGAGAATCATCTTGTCTCACAGCCGTATTTTCGAAGATGCTGCTAAGGCAGAAGAAAAAGCAGAAAAGAAAGCTACTAAGAAGGCTGCTAAGAAAGAAGAAGCTCCTATGATTCAGAACCAGGCTGCTTCTACTACATTGGGTGACCTCGATGCATTGGCTGCTTTGAAAGAACAGCTTGAAGGTAAGAAATAATTCTTCACCTGAGATATTTCAAAAGGGATTACGACATTCGTAATCCCTTTTTTTATGTTTTCTACCAATTATCCCAATAACAAGATCCATTTACTCATCCACAAATCTTCTATGGATTCCAACTTAAAATACTTCTAAAAGTAAATAGACTTGTTCTTATCGATTATTTTTCTTTTCTTTGTTTCTCTGATTGTACTAACCTAAACATGAATCATGGAAGAGAAGCAAGAGCAACCATTAGTATGGATGCCTATAAAAACTTTTTACTGTAAAGAACTTCGAGTAGCCGAATTGCTACGCGAAGAAGGCATTGAATACTACTTGCCAATGGTATACGAATTGCAAGAGACAAAAGACAAAGAACATAAGTGTGAGCATGTTCTTGTCCCAGCCATTCATAATCTGCTATTTATCCGACATACATACAACAAAAGCTGGTGCAGGAAATTTGCACGTAATTTTCCTCTCCCTATATATTTTATGAAAAGGGAAAGAGACTGCGACGAATTCTGCATCGTACCGGATGATGAAATGCAAAACTTTATACGAGCTACAGATCCTAACATTCAAGGTACACGCTTTATTGATTCCGAGAAGCTAAAAAACAAAAAAGGATTCCCTGTACGCATCGCCAAAAAAGGACCTCTTTACGGTATCACCGGCAAATTCATACGATATGGAGGACGGCATTACATAGCAATTGAAATGAACAACAGCACAGCCTTACTCAAAGTGAGCTATACCTGGTGCGAAGAAATAAGCGGAAACGGAGCTCATGCATCAGAAACTGAATAAAAAAACGTGGACATCTTCATCACGAATGAAAATGCCCACGCTTTTTATAAAAATTATTTCAATTATTTCACCAGACTTTCTCCTGTATTCTTCACTAAGGTAAGGAGCACTTTACCGTTTCCATCCAACAATGAAACAGATCCATCCTCATTCTTTTCAAATGAAGCTACTTCATTAAGTGCTTTCAACACCTGTGTTTCCACATCCATATCCGGGCAAGCCATCATCGTAGAAATCATTTGTGAGAATTTCAAGGAAGCTGCATTGCCTTCTTCCTGAGAGAAACCTCCATTGATAATATTACAGCCCGCATTACCATGTACACGTTTTTCCTCAATGTTGAATGCCAGGAACGGAGTCTTTTCCATCTTCTTCACAGCTTCTCCATTCACTGCTGAAATAATCCATTCTCCTGCCAGATCATTGATAGAAACAGCAGCCTGTACACGCTTTTCCAAAACAATGACAGTCTTACCTTCCGCATCTGTCAGTTCAATACCGGTTTCTGTTTCCGAATAACCTTCTACTTTATTAAGAGCTCCCAATATCTTCTGTTCCGTATCCATATCCGGACACATCATCCGTGTAGTAGCAATCTGACTGAAATGAATTTTTCCTGCATTGACAGAGTCCAATTCAAAACCGCCCATCATACGGTTGCAACCTGCGCTACCATATACTCGTTTGGTTTCTGTATCCAAACCAATAAAAGGCATATTTTCATCTCCAAGTTTCTCTCCATCTACAGTTACGATATTCCACTCGCCTGTCAAATCTACTGTCTGTGTTGCATTCTTGCTACTCATGCAACTTACCATCAGCGCTCCGGCACAAATAGCCGCAACACCTAAAAATGTTCTTTTCATATCAATTTTAATTTCTAAACTTCACAAATATAACGATATATTTGAACAAAAGTTCAGCCCACCTGCATTTTTCCGTTTTTTATGTTTATATAATCTAATTATTCTTATCTTTGCATACTGAACGGTAACGTTTACCGGGCATTAAAATCATCAATAAAATAAATGAGTAAAGTATTAATTATTGGTGCAGGCGGAGTAGGAACCGTTGTTGCACACAAAGTGGCTCAACATCCTGAAGTATTTACAGAAGTGATGATTGCCAGCCGCACCCAGTCAAAATGTGACGCTATTGTAAAAGCAATTGGCAGACCAGACATCAAGACCGCTAAGGTAGATGCAGACAATGTAGACGAATTAGTGGCTTTATTCAACAGTTTTAAACCCGAAATCGTTATTAATGTAGCGCTCCCTTATCAGGATCTGACTATCATGGAAGCTTGTCTGCAAGCCGGAGTCAACTACCTGGATACAGCCAACTATGAGCCGAAAGACGAAGCTCATTTCGAATACAGCTGGCAGTGGGCTTACAAACAGCGTTTCGAAGAAGCCGGACTGACAGCAATTTTGGGTTGTGGTTTCGACCCGGGAGTAAGCGGTGTGTATACAGCATATGCAGCCAAACATCATTTCGACGAAATACAATACCTGGATATCGTAGACTGTAATGCAGGTAATCATCACAAAGCGTTTGCAACCAACTTTAATCCGGAAATCAACATCCGCGAAATTACCCAGAACGGACGTTATTATGAAAACGGACAGTGGGTTACAACAAAGCCATTGGAATTCCATAAAGACCTGACATATCCAAACATTGGTCCGCGTGACTCCTACTTGTTGTACCACGAAGAACTGGAGTCGCTGGTTAAGAACTTCCCGACTATCAAACGCGCCCGTTTCTGGATGACCTTTGGACAAGAATACCTCACTCACCTGAGAGTTATTCAGAATATTGGTATGGCAAGCATCGAGCCTATCAATTACAACGGCATGGAAATTGTGCCCTTGCAATTCCTGAAAGCAGTTCTTCCTAATCCACAAGACCTGGGAGAAAACTACGAAGGCGAAACATCTATCGGTTGCCGTATCCGTGGTATCAAAGACGGTAAAGAACGTACCTACTATGTATACAACAACTGTTCACACCAGGCTGCTTATCAGGAAACAGGTATGCAGGGCGTAAGTTACACAACCGGTGTACCAGCCATGATTGGTGCAATGATGTTCCTGAAAGGCTTATGGAAACGTCCGGGTGTATGGAATGTAGAAGAATTCGATCCAGATCCGTTCATGGAAGCACTGAACCAATACGGCTTACCTTGGCACGAAGTATTCGACGGAGATTTGGAACTGTAATTATCTGTATTCTTGAATCTGTATAAACAAAGCATCATGCAAGTAGGAGATAAAGCCCCCGAAGTATTGGGACTGAATGAAAAAGGAGAAGAAATCCGTACAAGCGATTACAAGGGAAAAAAAGTAGTCCTCTACTTCTATCCCAAAGACATGACATCGGGATGTACGGCTCAAGCCTGCAACCTGCGCGACAACTATTCGGAACTTCGCGCAGCAGGTTACGAAGTAATTGGTGTCAGCATCAACGATGCCAAATCGCACCAGAAGTTCATCGAGAAAAACCAGCTTCCTTTTACACTCATTGCCGATACAGAACAAAAGTTAGTGCAAGAATTTGGGGTATGGGGTGAAAAAAGCATGTATGGACGTAAATACATGGGTACATTCCGCACCACATTTATCATAAACGAAGAAGGCGTGATTGAACGTATCATCTCTCCCAAAGAGGTGAAGACCAAAGACCATGCCGCACAAATCTTAAAATAACCAAGAAAAATATATGGCTAAAAAAGACGAATTGGAATTCGAAGGAGGAGTAGATACTCCTTCCAAGCCCAACAACAGCGAAAAGCTCAAGGCATTGCAAGCCGCAATGGATAAGATTGAGAAAAGCTTCGGTAAAGGCTCTATCATGAAAATGGGCGACGACCATGTTCAAGAAGTAGAAATCATTCCTACCGGCTCCATTGCACTCAACGCTGCACTTGGTGTAGGAGGTTATCCCAAAGGACGTATCATTGAAATATATGGTCCGGAATCTTCTGGTAAGACTACACTTGCTATCCATGCTATTGCCGAAGCACAGAAAAACGGAGGTATTGCAGCGTTCATCGATGCAGAACATGCCTTCGACCGTTTCTATGCAGCCAAGTTGGGAGTAGACATCGACAACTTGTGGATTTCACAGCCCGATAACGGTGAGCAAGCTCTTGAGATTGCAGAACAGCTTATCCGCTCTTCTGCCATTGACATCATTGTTATCGACTCTGTAGCTGCCCTGACTCCGAAAGCCGAAATCGAAGGCGATATGGGAGACAACCGGGTAGGCTTACAGGCACGTCTGATGTCGCAAGCATTGCGTAAGCTTACTTCCGCTATCAGCAAGACCAATACAACCTGTATCTTCATCAACCAGTTGCGTGAAAAAATCGGAGTAATGTTCGGCAATCCGGAAACAACAACCGGTGGTAATGCCTTGAAGTTCTATGCTTCAGTACGTCTGGACATCCGCCGCGCTACCCAGTTGAAAGACGGTGAAGAAGTTATCGGTAATCAGGTACGCGTAAAAGTAGTAAAAAACAAAGTAGCACCTCCATTCCGCAAAGCAGAATTCGACATCATGTTCGGTGAAGGCATTTCCCGCAGCGGTGAAATCATCGACCTGGGAGCAGAACTGGGCATCATCAAGAAAAGCGGCTCATGGTACAGCTACAACGATACCAAACTCGGACAAGGACGCGATGCAGCCAAACAGTGTATTCAAGACAATCCCGAACTGGCTGAAGAACTGGAAGGACTCATCTTTGCTGCACTGAAAGACAAAGAATAAAATTTCTTTCACAGAGAAATACATCAGAACCTTCTTCTGTATACGATATCCACAAAAGGATTTCCAGACAGAAGAAGGTTCTTTTTTATACCTTTTTTACCCGATGATTCTCCACAGCCTTTCCTCTAAAAACTGTAATGTTTTCCTCCTCCCCCAATCATATTTTCTCTTCAAAAATTAGAAAAAAACAAAATTTACATTTATATTTACCAACTCATACTGACTAGATAAAAGATAAACCTTATGAAACTAACATCCTTACTCGCCCTTACATGGTGCTGCTGCGTAGCTACCACCGGTATTGCCCAAGAAAATAAGACTTCCCTACCTTACCGTTTTGCCACAAGAGCTGAAGCACAGATGCTGGTAACAGACATAGACGACTACACCAGCAATTGGAATCAGTTTGATATTGAGTTCCGCCTGCAAAAAGTAGAAGGAAAAAAGTCTGAACTGCTACGTATGGCTATGGATGAAACCCGAAACTGGAGTGACCAAGAGAAAAGCAATGTAGAAAAAGCTTTCAAAACAATACAAAATCAAATCAGCAAGCAGAAATTCAACCTGCCTTTCCCTGAGGAAATTATCATTGTAAAAACAACTCAGAAAGAAGAAGGAGGAGCTACGGCCTATACCCGTAAAAACTGGATAGCATTAGGAGAAAAAGCGTTGAATGCCCCAATTGAAACACTGACTCAGGTAATGGCTCATGAACTGTTTCACATTCTGACACGTGAAAACCATGAATTCAAAAAAGCGATATATGCTACCATCGGATTTACCGTACTCGATAAGGAAATCATCTTCCCGTCAGATATTAACCAGAAGCGGATATCCAATCCGGATGTAAGCCGCTACGACAGTTATGCAACATTTACAATCGAGGGAGAAAAACAACCGTGTACAATGGTGTTATATTCCGATAAGCCTTATAGCGGAGGAGATTTATCCCAATACATGCAGACAGGTCTTATCCCTCTGAACGAACGCTATATACCCGTACAGGAAAAAGGAAATACTGTAATCTATCCGCTTACTGCTGCTACCGACTTTTATGAAGTAGTAGGCAATAATACTCCATACACCATTGATCCGGAAGAAATTGCAGCAGAAAACTTCCAGTATGCTCTTCTAAATACCGGTAATATAAAGACTCCTCAGATTATAGAAAAAATAAAAGAGGTATTGAAAAAGAAATAAATACCACGAAGCATATAAAACTTTAACCAATCTATGATAAAAAGTCATCGGCTGGACGATAGAGAACAGTTCTCTTCGTTCAGCCGACATTATTTTTACCATTTTATAAGTTTATAGCTTCTTATCCTTGCAACTGACGATGCATAGCTGCCGCAGCACGGCGTCCGTCGCCCATAGCCAGAATTACAGTAGCACCTCCGCGCACAATATCACCACCGGCATAAATAGTCGGAATAGACGACTGCATATCCTCATTTACTGCGATTGTACCTTTACGTCCCAACTCCAGTCCCGGAATAGAATTCGGAACAATCGGGTTAGGCGATACACCCACACTGACAATAGCCATATCGATATCGATGGTCTCTATAGCTCCCGGAATAGCAACCGGACTACGGCGTCCTGAAGCATCTGGTTCGCCCAGTTCCATCTTCTGCAATACCACCTGTTTTACACGACCCATTTCGTCGGCAATATATTCGATTGGATTATGCAAAGTAAGGAATTCCACACCTTCTTCTTTTGCATGTTTTACCTCTTCCAGACGAGCCGGCATTTCAGCTTCCGAACGGCGATAGATAATCATTGCTTTTTCTGCTCCCAGACGGCGTGCTGTACGTACAGAGTCCATCGCAGTATTACCGCCACCAATTACTGCCACACGCTTACCGAATGTGACCGGAGTATCAGAATCTTCGCTGGCAGCATCCATCAAGTTTACACGAGTCAGATACTCGTTAGACGACATGATGTTGATAGAGTTTTCACCCGGAATATTCATAAAGTTAGGCAGACCTGCTCCCGAAGCTACGAAAATACCCTTGTAACCTTCCTGTTCCAAGTCTTCTACACTGATGGTCTTACCCACAATACAGTCTTTTACAAACTGTACACCCATCTTCGAAAGATTGTCAATTTCTACGTCTACAATCTTGTTCGGCAAACGGAATTCAGGAATACCATATTTCAATACACCACCAATTTCGTGCAGTGCTTCGAATACAGTTACATCGTATCCCAACTTAGCCATATCACCGGCAAACGACAGACCGGCAGGTCCCGAACCAACCACCGCTACCTTAATACCGTTCTTTGCAGCAATCTGAGGAACGGAAATCTGTCCGCTTTCACGTTCATAGTCGGCAGCAAAACGTTCCAGATAGCCGATAGCCACAGCTTCGTGTCCCATCTTCAGGTGAATACACTGCGATTCGCACTGTTTTTCCTGCGGACACACACGTCCACACACAGCCGGCAATGCACTGGTCTGCTTCAGAGTACGTGCAGCTTCGAGGAATTCTCCACGCTCTATGTTTTTGATAAATGTAGGAATATTGATACCCACCGGACAACCCTGCATACAAGACGGATTTGCACAGTCCAGACAACGTTTAGCTTCTGTTACAGCCTGTTCCTCGCTCAATCCCAGGTTTACTTCTTCTTTACGGCTGTGTGAACGATATTCCGGTTCCAGCTCGTTCATCTTTACACGAGGGATCGCAGTACGTTCCTTCGGCTTCATGCTCTTACGAAGTTCTTCACGCCAAGGAGCCTTACGGTCTGATACCTCTCTTTCTGCCTCACAAGTATCAGGTTTTTCAACTTCCAATTTATGTATTTCAGCACGTTCAATATCCTTGAAGGCTCCCATACGTTTCAACATCTCGTCGAAGTCTACCTGATGACCGTCAAACTCCGGACCGTCTACACAAACGAAACGAGTTTTTCCGCCCACAGTGATACGGCATGCTCCACACATACCGGTACCGTCTACCATGATAGTATTCAGTGACACATCGGTAGGGATTTCGTATTTCTTTGTCAGCAAGCAAACAAATTTCATCATAATAGCCGGACCGATGGCAAAGCACTTGTCTACTTTCTCGCGCTTGATGACCTCTTCCACTCCTTCGGTTACAAGACCTTTCTTGCCATACGAACCATCGTCTGTCATGATGATTACTTCATCGGAACTCTCACGCATTTCTTTTTCCAGGATAATCAAATCCTTTGTACGTCCTGCCAAAACTGTAATCACACGGTTTCCCGCAGCTTTCAATGCCTGTACAATAGGAAGCATCGGTGCCACACCTACTCCACCTCCGGCACATACTACTGTACCAAAGTTTTCAATATGAGTAGCCTTACCCAACGGACCTACTACATCGGTCACGTAATCGCCTTCATTCAGTTCACACAGACGGGTAGACGACAGTCCCACCTCCTGTACCACCAAAGTAATAGTACCTTTTACAGGATCGGCAGCAGCAATGGTCAGCGGCATACGCTCGCCTTTCTCTCCCACACGCACAATTACGAAATGTCCCGCCTTACGAGACTTGGCAATCAAAGGGGCTTCAATGACAAGTTTGAAAACCTTTTCTGAAAAATGTTCCTTTGAAATAATTTTATTCATTTTCTTACGCTATAAGTTAGTTATTTCTTTAGTATCCCCAGAGCCTGTAGAAATCATTCCGTAAAGACTGACCGGACAACCTGTTCAATCTCAGACAGACTCCATTCTTTCGATTTTAACCCTGCAAAGGTAGTATTAAGAAAAGATATACACAAAGAAATGAGCAAATTAACTCAACCCTGTAAGCAATAATTTATGGGATATTACGGTAGCTTTTCTCTGTTTTCAGGCTTCCAGTCTCCCTTTCTTTCTAACAAATATCAAGGAAACAAATTCCATAGTTCAATTGACAAAATGTAAAATTCCCCAATCTCTTTATCAGTACTGCAAGAGGATTGACAAAATGTCAAATCAGAGGCCTCTACACGACGATATTTGCCCCCAGGTACAAAAGTGATAAGAAAAAAGCCTGTTTTTCGAAATCAGGCAAACTCAAAAAGAAAGCTGTTCTTTACCATTGCAAACACAAAACCATCAAAAAAGGGATTTATCAATCTTCATACTCTCCAAAAACCATCTATCAATAACATTATACTATTATCAAAAAGAAGATTCAGACAGGAGGGTTGATAACTGAAAATGTGAAAAAGTGTATAAAAACAGGGGTTCAAACCTCCCAAATTCTATTATCAGTATCGAGTACACACGGAACTAATGGCGTGAGCATACGGTATTAGTCACATCAGGCATTGATACTTGTATCGTTTGCCCCCGATTCAAGTATCGTTTCATCCTATTACAAGTCCTTTCAAATATGTTTTCCAACATGTTTAGAAGGCATTTCATAAGAATTTAACTGCAATTCAGGCTTCATAAAGGCTCTTTTTGTACAAAATACGAGTTAGAAGGAAATGACATTTTAGCTCTTTTTGATACAAAAACCCCTTTATTGATATCAATATGACTACACACTTTTAACAAAAAATTAATATATAAATAACAGCAGGAAAACTATATTTATATCACAAAATAATTATCTTTGTGATTAAAGAGATTAAATATATAGTGTATGGAGCTGAACCATAAAAGCAATAAACCTTTGCATCTTCAAGCAGAAGAAGTTCTTCGAACCCTAATCGATTCAGAAGAATATAAATCGGGAAAATACTTACCCAATGAAATAGAACTTTCACAAAAATTGAATATCTCCCGCAATACATTACGACAAGCCATTAACAAACTGGTTTTTGAAGGTTTATTGATACGAAAAAAAGGAGTCGGTACAAAAGTAATACAAAAAGGTATTATAAGTGGAGTGAAAAATTGGCTTAGTTTTTCACAAGAAATGAAGATGTTAGGCATAGAGATTCGAAATTTCGAACTCCATATAAGCTGGAAAAAGCCCAATGAGGAGATTTGCAACTTCTTTAATATCGACAAAAAGAATCCTATAAAATGCATTGTCTTAGAGCGAGTAAGAGGGAAAAAAGAATATCCATTTGTATATTTTATCTCCTATTTTAACCCCAAAATACCTTTTACCGGAGAGGAAGATTTTACACGGCCTCTATATGAGTTGTTGGAAAAGGAGTATCAAATAACCGTAAAAACCAGTAAAGAACAGATTTCTGCCAGCCTGGCAGGAGAAGAAATAGCAGAAAAACTGGATATCAAAACCACGGATCCGATTCTTATCCGCAAACGTTTTGTATACGACACCAACAATAACCCAATAGAATATAATATCGGCTATTACCGTGCAGACAGTTTTACATATACAATTGAAGCTGAACGGTAAAACTGGTATATCAAAAACAAAAAAAGATGCGTAAGAGCCTTTCCGGCATTTACGCATCTTTTTTCATACACTTCAAGATTGTTACTTATTTCAACTTAACAAAAAGTTCACCTTCTACTTCGCTTGTTTCAATCTTATCTTCTCTCAATAACCAACCCAAACCCAAAAAGAAATCTTTATCTACCAGCTTGGTTGCTTTTTTAATCTGTTTTTGAGTTTTTCCTTCATTTCCATTTAGTGCTTCCCAGATTTTTCCGGCAATTACACCTGCTTTTTCTTTCAACATAGCTCTTAGTTTAAATCGTATTTACAATTTATTTAACACGAATAAGTATTTGTGTCTTACGGCGCAAAAATAAACAAAAAACAAGACCTTCTTCTACTTTCCTTGAAAAAACTTTCATTTTAATAGTAAAAAAAGGGAACATTTTACAATTTTCCTTCTTTTTCGAGGAAATCCCCCCATATCGTTGCAGCTATTTCAACCATCTTTGCACAAGGACGTTTGGCATAATACTGGGCAGTACGCGCTTCCGGAGTTGCTACAACGGGCTCTTTTTTTGACAAGCCCAGCAATTCTGCACAGTGTATGGTTCCTGTAACTTCCTTGAATTTTGCAGCCAGTTCCTGCACAAGAGCATAATTGGCAGCCTTACTTTCACGATCGGCTCCGGAAACTGCACTACGCTCAAGTCCTGCCAGCAAAAACATTCCACAAGCCGCCCCACATATTTCGCGCATACGACCAATACCTCCTCCAAAAGAAGCAGCCATGCGCAATGCCTGTTCGGGCGTAAATCCATAAAGATCGGCATAAGCAGCCACAACCGACTGCGAACAATTATATCCTTCCTTAAAAAGAGCAACAGCTTTTTCTATACGTTCCTGTTTATTCATTTTCTGCAACATTGTTTATAGGATTTCCATTTATATAAGCTTTCAAATTCTCGACTGCCTGTTTCATCAGACGTACACGGGCCTCACGAGTAGCCCAGGCTATATGCGGAGTTATAAAACAGTTTTTCAATTTTAGCAAAGGATTACCGGCTGAAGGTGGCTCAGCAGAAAGCACATCAAGTCCGGCTCCCAATAAACGGCCTTCCACCAAGGCTTCCTCCAATGCTTTTTCATCAACCAGGCCACCTCTTCCTGTATTGATCAGAATAGAATTCCGTTTCATCAGCGACAGACGGAAAGAATTGACCATTTCTTTAGTCTCCTCATTCAAAGGACAATGAAGACTGACAATATCACAATTGTGAAACAGATCGTTCAACTCCATTTTCTTTACTCCTTCGGGAAGACTATTCTCCGGTTTACTGGTGTATACACAAACTTCCATACCGAAGCTTCGTGCAATGGCCGCAGTAGCCTGTCCGGTATGTCCGAATCCCACAATTCCCATTTTCTTTCCTGCAAGTTCTATCAACGGAGTATTCCAATAACAGAAATCAGGCTGTGAACTCCATACCCCATTTTGTACTTCACTGGCATAATGTGCCACATGCTGAGTGATATTCAGAATATGCGCAAAAACCATCTGAGCTACCGACTGAGTACTATAGGCTGGAATATTGGTTACTACAATTCCCCGTTTCTTTGCCGCTTGAATATCTACCACATTATATCCGGTAGCCAATACACCTATATATTTCAGGTCAGGAAGCGAATTGATTGTTTCTGCAGAAAGTACCGTCTTATTCGTCAATAATGCCTCAGCTCCTTCTGCCCGCCGTAATACATCACTTGGGGCTGTACGATCGTGTATCGTCAGTTCACCCAGTTCATTCAATGACTCCCACGAAAAATCCCCGGGATTCAATGTAAATCCATCTAAAACAACTATCTTCATTTCTATATTCTTTAATCTTTAAATCGTTCTCCCCATAGCTGAACCATCCGTTCTTTCAACTTAGCCTCAGCCGGATTATCCTGAGCATGCCAAATACGTCTCTGCTGCATTTCATCCGGTAAGAACTGCTGCTTTACAAAGTTCCCTTTATAAGCATGCGCATATTTATAATCTTTTCCATATCCTAACTGCTTCATCAATTTGGTAGGGGCATTTCTTAAATGAAGTGGTACCGGTAAGTTTCCAGTCTCCCGTACCATTTCCAGCGCAGAGTTGATTCCTTCATAAGCCGAATTACTTTTCGGACTGGTTGCCAGATAAACGGTTGCTTCGGCTAACGGGATTCTTCCTTCCGGCCATCCTATCTTCATTACAGCATCAAATGCAGCATTGGCCAGCAACAATGCATTAGGATTGGCCAGACCGATATCTTCGGAAGCCGATATAACTAAACGTCGGGCAATAAAAGCAGGATCTTCTCCTCCCTCCACCATACGGGCAAGCCAATATAAGGCTCCATCCGGATCGCTGCCACGGATAGACTTGATAAAAGCAGAAACAATATCATAGTGCATCTCTCCTTCCTTATCGTATGCCAATGGATTTTGCTGCAAACGTTCCACTACTTTTTCATCTGTAATGACAACCTCTTCCTCTCCATCGGCCTCTACCACCAGCTCCAGGATATTCAGCAACTTGCGCGCATCTCCTCCTGAATAGCGGAGCATAGCATCCGTTTCTTTCAACACTATTTTCCGCTCTCTCAAAATAGCATCACGGACTAAAGCCTGCTGCAGCAGTTCAAGCAAATCTTCTTTCTCAAGAGATTTCAGTACATACAACTGACAGCGCGACAAAAGCGGACGAATGACTTCGAAAGAAGGATTCTCCGTAGTAGCTCCTATTAAAGTCACTACCCCGGTTTCTACTGCTCCCAATAAGGAATCTTGCTGAGATTTGCTGAAACGATGAATTTCATCTATGAAAAGAATAGGACTCTGCTGGGAAAAGAAACGATTGCTACGCGCTTTCTCAATTACATCACGTACATCCTTAACTCCAGAAGTCACTGCACTCAAAGTATAAAAAGGAGTTTCCAACTTATGGGCAATAATCTGTGCCAATGTAGTCTTGCCTACTCCGGGAGGTCCCCATAAGATAAAAGAAGAAATACGTCCCGCATCAATCATTTTACGCAAGACAGCCCCCTCTCCTACTAAATGCTTTTGTCCGATATACTCATCCAGCGTCTTTGGACGCATTCTTTCTGCCAAAGGTTGTGCCATATTCTGATACTCCAATTAGAAACACAAAAATACGTAATTCTACTCAAAAAAACCTTTAGTGATTCGGAAAAAAGCCAGACATAAGGGCAATAAAAAAAGGCGCTTTTCACAAAGAGCCTTTTTTAAGTTTTCAATAGGTATTAGTTTTTTTTTAAGGTAAAAAGATTGTTTTCAGGATAACGCCACAAAGATGCGGCCTTTTTTTTAGCTAACCAAATAAAAAAACATGTCTTAAAACACATTTCTGACATTTCTGGCATTTTCTTTTATTTTAAATCTGTTCATTGTCTTTTTTTGAAGCTTTTTCAAAAATAAGAAAAATTTATTAAATCGATACAAATTCATCCATTCAAAAATTCCCAAGTTATCCATCAGCAAAATTTACATAAAGTCTAATAGGTATATAACAAAAGAATGCTTATTTTTGCACAAATAAAGTGTAAAAGAGAAAACCACTATGACTGAAATGAATGCAGCTGAAAGTTCAGAAAAGAAAAGTTTGAACTTCATAGAACAAATTGTAGAAAAGGATTTAAAAGAAGGTAAAAACGGAGGTAGAATACAAACCCGTTTCCCGCCCGAACCGAATGGTTACCTGCACATCGGACATGCCAAAGCAATCTGTATGGATTTTGGTATTGCACAGCGTTACGGTGGTGTATGTAATTTGCGTTTCGATGATACCAATCCTACAAAAGAAGATGTTGAATACGTAGAAGCCATCAAAGAAGACATTCAATGGCTGGGCTACCAGTGGGGAAATGAATATTATGCATCTGATTATTTCCAGCAACTGTGGGATTTCGCTATCCGTTTGATTAAAGAGGGAAAAGCTTATATAGACGAACAGTCGTCCGAAGAGATTGCTGCACAGAAAGGTACTCCTACCCAACCAGGTACAGAAAGTCCATACCGCAATCGCCCGATAGAAGAAAGTCTGGAACTGTTCCAGAAAATGAATTCAGGAGAAATTGAAGAAGGGAAAATGGTATTACGCGCCAAAATAGATATGGCTAATCCTAATATGCATTTCCGCGACCCAATCATCTACCGTGTAGTAAAAACCCCTCACCACCGCACTGGCGATACATGGAAAGCATATCCGATGTATGACTTTGCTCATGGACAAAGCGACTACTTTGAAGGAGTAACACACTCACTTTGTACGTTGGAATTTGTTGTTCACCGCCCGCTGTACGATTTGTTTGTAGATTGGGTAAAAGACGGTAAAGATTTGGATGACAACCGCCCACATCAGTACGAATTCAACAAGTTGAACCTCAGCTATACTCTGATGAGTAAGCGTAACTTGCTGACTCTTGTAAAAGAAGGACTGGTTAACGGATGGGATGACCCTCGTATGCCGACAATCTGCGGTTTCCGCCGCCGTGGCTATTCTCCAGAGTCTATCCGGAAATTCATCGATAAGATTGGTTATACTACCTACGATGCATTAAACGACTTCGCTCTATTGGAAAGTGCAGTACGCGAAGATTTGAATGCACGTGCAACCCGTGTATCTGCTGTTCTGAATCCGGTAAAACTGATTCTGACCAACTACCCGGAAGGACAGGTAGAAGAAATGGAAGCCATCAACAATCCGGAAGATCCGAACTCAGCCACACACAAAATCGAATTCAGCCGTGAGTTGTGGATGGAACGCGATGACTTCATGGAAGATGCTCCGAAAAAATATTTCCGCATGACTCCGGGACAGGAAGTTCGTTTGAAAAACGCATATATTGTAAAATGTACCGGATGCAAGAAAGACGAAAACGGTAATGTAATAGAAGTCTATGCTGAATATGATCCTAACACAAAGAGTGGTATGCCTGAAGCAAACCGTAAAGTGAAAGGAACATTACATTGGGTAAGCTGCAATCATTGCCTGAAAGCTGAAGTCCGCTTGTACGACCGCTTGTGGAAAGTGGAAAACCCACGCGATGAAATGGCTGCTATCCGTGAAGCCAAGAACTGCTCTCCATTGGAAGCAATGCAGGAAATGATTAATCCTAATTCTCTGAATATTCTGACAGAATGTTATGTAGAGAAATTCCTGGCAGATGCAAAACCGTTGGATTACTTGCAGTTCCAACGTATCGGTTATTTCAACGTAGACAAAGATTCTACTCCAGAACATTTAGTATTCAACCGTACTGTGTCTCTTAAAGACACTTGGAGTAAAATCAGCAATAAATAAGATTGACTTATAAAAGCCTATTTTATCCAACGAAGAATTTGCGAGCCTTATCATAAATCAGCTTGCAGATTCTTCGTTATTCATTCATAAAAATTACCTACGCATGAGACATGATTTAGCATCCAGCTTTAATACTCCCGAATTTCAAGCCATCAAACATAAATATGAAGAAATGAAGCAAAATCATACTCATGTTTATATGGAAAGCAACGAGTTGACCCATCTTGCAGAGTATTATGCACATCAGGGAGACAGCAAAGCTTCGGAAGAAGTCATCAATTATGGACTACAACTTCATCCTGAGAATCTGGATATTCTTATCTACAAATGCAATAATCTGGTAGCCAGAGGGAAAATCGACGAAGCTTTTTTTCTATTGGAGACGATTCCCGATCAGAACGACAGAGAAGTAAGACTGACTTATGCCAACCTCTGTCTGGAACGTCAGGATATAGAAAGTGCAGAAGAAGTATTCAAACAACTTGCAGCAGAAGAAGATAATGATACCAACACATTGCTGGATATAGCCGATATTTACATGGATGCCAACATGGAAAAGATGGCTTTCCACTGGTTACAAAAAGCTTACAGACAGGCTCCCAATGATATAGAGGTATTGGAATCAATGGCTGATTATCATTATTCGTTCAAAAGTGTAGAACAAGCTACCGTTTATTATAATAAACTATTGGATGAAGATCCATACAATCTATACTACTGGACAGAACTCACCCGCTGTTACCTGCAGATGGGCGAAATAGAACAAGCCATGGAATCCGTAGAGTTTGCACTGACCATAAACGAAAACGATCTGACATGTATTGAAATGAAAGGTTATTGTTTTCAGCTTTTAGGAGATGGTACTTCCGCATGCAAATGCTATAAGCAGGTAGAGCAGTCCGTATCCAACAAGACACGGATTCGGATGGTACTGATGGCTTGCTATTTCATCGATAAAAAATACGATGAAACGATTCAATATTGCAACAAACTTCTGGAAAGCAACGACTTGGAAAACTTTGAAAGAGCCAATGTATATCATAAACGTGCTGTATCTCACTTAGTAAAAGGTGAATACGAAGAAAGCGAAAAAGACGTTATCAACGGGCTTACCTACGATGGAGAATTCAGTGAGCTGTATCTCGTTCAAGGAGAACTATTCGTATCCGAAGGAAAAATGATAGAAGCAGAATGTTCATTCAGAAAAGCAGAATCATTCGCAATGGAAAAAGCAGAAACTGCACAACAGGCTGCAACCACTTATATGAGATATGAACATTTTAAAGAAGCAGTTCAACTTTATCATTGGATAGAGAAAGAGTATCCAGAAGAGGTAAAAGACTTCTACAGCTACATCGCTTTCTGCTATTACCGCTTAAAAGATGAAAAAAATATGCTCAAGTATATGGTTCGAAGTTGTTTCTATACTCCAGAATCATTGTCTAATACCCTATGGGGAGAAAAAGACATGGGAGAAGACCAAGACTTCTTTAATTTGGCAAGAATTGTTTTGAAGGAAATTCAAGAAGGAAAAATAAACGTTTCTTCGTTCTTATAATTTTATTTTTCAGCCTGCTCTACTTTTTAAGTAAAGCAGGCTGATTTCTTCTGAAATTTATTCTACAGACTGATGATTTCCTGCAAGATTCGTACAGCCGAAACAACATCCCCAATTTCTTTAATTACCATACTGCGTTTTCCATTCTGTTCACGCAGGTTACAGTTACGAGGATACTTTGCCATATAATCGATAATCTTCCCAAAGGACATACTTTGGTAATAAGGACTCTCCAGATTGCTCACAAAGTATAGTGTCATACGTCCGGCCTTCAGAATAATCTTCTCTATTCCTAAGCGTTTTCCCAGTCGGCGAAGAGGAACAATACGAATCAGTTCTTCTCCTTCTGGTGGTATTTTTCCGAAACGGTCTACCAGACGGGCTTTGAAGGCTTCTACATCTCTGTCAAGTTCCAGTTTGTCGAGTTCTCTATATAGTAACATTCGCTCGCTGCTGCTCGGAATATATTCGTTCGGAAACAGTAGTTCCAAATCGCTTTCTACTGTACACTCGTCTACAAACTCTTCACCGCTGATTTTCTCCTCTCCAGCCTTGATTTCTTCTGCGTATAAGTCGGCAAACTCTTCATTCTTCAATTCAGTCACAGCTTCCGACAGAATCTTCTGGTAAGTTTCATAACCTAAATCGGCAATAAATCCACTCTGCTCTGCTCCCAGCATGTTTCCAGCACCACGGATATCAAGGTCTTGCATGGCAATGTGAATACCACTTCCCAAATCACTGAAGTTCTCTATAGCCTGAAGTCTGCGCTTAGCCTCAGGAGTCAGCAAAGACAAAGGAGGAGCCAGCAGATAACAGAACGCTTTCTTGTTACCTCGGCCTACACGACCACGCATCTGATGCAAATCGCTCAAGCCAAAATTCTGTGCCTGATTAATGATAATGGTATTGGCATTAGGAATATCAATACCACTTTCTATAATAGTAGTTGCCAGCAACACATCGAAATCGTAATTTACAAAACCAAATATAATTTTTTCCAACTCTTCAGGCTGCATCTGCCCGTGACCGATACATACGCGACAGTCTGGAATATTTCGCTGAATCAGTGCTTTCAGTTCTGCCAGATTCTGAATCCGGTTGTTCACAAAGAACACCTGTCCGTTTCGGCTCATCTCAAAGTTGATAGCTTCCATGATTATCTCTTCATTAAAGGTATGAACCTCGGTCTGAATAGGATAACGGTTGGGAGGAGGGGTCTGAATGACAGATAAATCGCGAGCTCCCATCAGTGAAAACTGAAGTGTACGGGGAATAGGAGTTGCCGTCATAGTAAGTGTATCCACATTTACTTTTATCTGACGGAGTTTCTCTTTTACACTTACCCCAAACTTCTGTTCCTCATCGATAATCAGTAATCCCAAATCCTTGAATTTTACAGTCTTCCCGATTATCTTATGCGTACCGATTAAGATATTAATATCTCCATTTTCCAGTTCTTTCAAGATACGGCTGGTATCTTTCGCCGTACGTGCACGACTCAGATAATCGACCTTACAAGGCAATCCTTCCAAACGCTTTTTGAAGGTTTGGAAATGTTGATAAGCCAAAACCGTAGTTGGTACCAGCACGGCCACCTGTTTGTTATCGGCTACAGCCTTGAAAGCCGCACGCACTGCCACTTCAGTCTTACCGAAACCTACATCCCCACAAACAAGGCGGTCCATCGGACGGTCGCTTTCCATATCCGCTTTTACCTCCTGAGTAGCTTTCAACTGATCGGGAGTATCTTCATATAAAAAGCTGGCTTCCAATTCATGTTGCAGGAAACTGTCCGGGCTATATTTAAATCCTTTTTCCTGTCTGCGTTTCGAATACAACTTAATCAAATCGCGGGCAATATCCTTGATTTTGGTCTTGGTACGGTCTTTTATTTTCTCCCATGCTCCTGTACCCAACTTACTGATACGGGGTTGCTCTCCTTCTTTACCTTTGTATTTGGAGATCTTATGCAACGAATGAATCGATACAAACACCACATCATCGTTCTGATAAATCAGCTTGATAACCTCTTGTGTCGTATTACCATTGGGAATACGTACCAATCCGGCAAACTTACCGATTCCATGGTCTATATGTACGACATAATCCCCCGGCTCAAACTGATTCAGTTCTTTCAGTGACAAAGCGACTTTTCCGCTACGTGCCTTATCACTGCGAAGATTATACTTATGAAAGCGGTCAAAAATCTGATGATCGGTAAAGATGCAACATTTTAGAGTATGGTCTACAAAACCTTCATGCAAAGTACGGTCTACCGGTTCAAAACTGATACGGTCTCCCCTTTCTTTAAAAATATCTCGCAAACGGTCTGTTTGCTTCATGCTGTCCGAACAGATATAAAGCTTGTAATTACGCTGTAAATATTCCGTCAGCACAGAAGCCACCATATCAAAATTCTTATGAAAAATAGGTTGAATAGAAGTGTTAAATTCCAAAGTAGCCTGTGGTGTACCAGTAGGCTTATGCCCGAAATCCACTCGCTTAAACTCCAGTGCCTTTACAGTAAACTCCGATCCATCCACTAGTTTCTTTTCCAGATTCATCAGTTCGGTCTGCTCTCCCTCGTAGGCCGTTAGTGCCTGTGGGGAAAGAGCCTCATCACGCACTGTCTGGATACGTTCGCGAAGCCATAGAAAATCTTTTATGAAAAGTACCGTCTGACGTGGGATAAAGTCGAGGAAACAAATATCGCTTCCCGAAGCAGAAGCCAATTCCGGCACAATACTTACGGTTGTTTTCTTCTCTGTAGACAACTGGGTTTCGACCTCAAATGTACGGATACTGTCTATTTCATCGCCAAAAAAGTCGATTCGATAAGGAAGTTCCGATGCAAACGAATAAACATCAAGAATACTTCCTCGCGTAGCAAACTGTCCCGGCTCGTACACATAATCTACATGTTCAAAGCCATACTCTACCAGCAGAGCCGTAATCTTATCAGTCTCGATGTGCTGTCCCACATCCAGCTTCAGCGTACGGTCGCTGAGATACTGGCACGATACCACTTTTTCTGCCAACGCATCCGGATAGGTCACGACAACCAAAGATTCCTGCTTTCCCAGTCGGCTTAATACCTCGGTTCTCAGAATCTCATTTGCCGCATCTTTCTGTCCGTACTTGATGGCACGCCGATATGAAGAAGGAAAAAACAAAATCTGTTCATCACCGTTTACCTGTACCAAATCATGATAAAAATACCCAGCCTCTTCTACATCATTTAAAATAAAGACATAGATACCAGGAGCCTTATCAAAGATTCCCGAAGCAAACAGAGAAGCACAAGAGGCGTGCATCCCCTTCAGATAAATAGTACGAATATCTTTATTGTCGAGTAATGACGTCAACCCTGCTACATTAGGGTGAGAAGCATAAATACGTTGAAGTTCCGCTATATTCATTGTTCCTTTTATAGATGTCGGCAAAATTACAAAAATATTGCTACATTTGCATCTACCTAATCAGACAATCAATATGTACAACGATATTATTCAATTTCTTGACGAACACCGGCTGAAAGAAGCCTTAACCCAACTACATGCTCTCACCTCAGAAGCCGAAGACTGGCAACTGCAATCGAAAGCAGAAAATCTGCAAACTACTTACGGATATATGTTGCAATACGCAGCACAAGGCATGCAAGACCCGGAACAAGGCAAGCTGTATGAACGGTTGCGACGGACTGCATACGAGCTGGCCGATCAGACAGAATTAGTACGAAAAACTCTGAAAGGAAACGGATATTTTGCAAATGCATTTCGCAATGCCCGCCGAAATCCGCATCCATCCTACAAAAACATCTGCATTCAACTGGAAGGAATCACTGAAGATTTTGGCATGGCAGAATTGAACTACATGCAAGATGAAAAACAATTGCAAGCAGCCCAACTCGACATTGCTACCCGACATGCAAATAGTACAGATACCCTGTTCTCCAAGGCATGGGTTTCTCTGCTTTGGGAAGAAAATGATTTCAACGAAGCCAATGAATTGATGCAGTCGCTTTTAGTACCAGTTCTCGATCTGGCCGTTATGATTAGTGGTGTAACCTTGAGCTTGCTTCAGTTGTTCGATCCCAAGAAGTTCCAATTCCTTCTCCAAACATACCAATCTCGTTCCGAACATCTCATTTCACAACGTGCTTTAATTGGTATAGCTCTTGTAGCCTATTATCAGGAAAAACGACTGGCTCTTTATCCTGAACTACAGGCAGCTCTTTCTCTTTTAAGTGACGATGCTAAAGTTATAGAACAACTTACCACCATCCAGATTCTGTTCCTTCTTTCCCGCGAAACAGAAAAGATTGACAAAAAGATGAGAGAAGAAATCATCCCCAAGATGATGCGTAATACAAAAATGCAAAGCCCTGACTTCAAAATCGAAGACATTGAAGACCTGGAAGACAAGAATCCGGAGTGGGAAGAAGATTTAAATCAAGTACAAAAGAGTATACAAGAATTGGGTGAGTTACAAATGGAAGGAGCCGATACTTATATGGGAACTTTCGCCCAACTAAAGAGTTTCCCATTCTTCCGACAGATTGCTCATTGGTTTTATCCATTCGACCGACAAGTTCCGGATATCATTGCTTTGTTCAACTCGAACAAGATAGCAGAAAAATCAATGATCAATATCCTGCTCCAGTCGCCCATATTCTGTAACTCAGACAAATACTCTTTTTGTCTGGCTACTGTTGCCATGCCTGAATCTCAACTTCAAATGTTAGGTTCAGAATTACCCAAACACGATGATTTAGTATATGGAGACTTCGACAAACTGAATGCTAAAATCCAGAAAGCCGATAATACCGATACCAGCAGCCGACAATATATACACGACTTGTATCGTTTCTACAAACTTTGGATGTACCGCAACGAACAGACTGATATCTTCAAAAACAAATTGGCTTTATGGAATTGTCAGGCACTCGCCCCACTTCTCCAGCAACAGGATACACTGAAGAAAATAGCCGGGCATCTGTTCTCCAAAGATTATATGGAAGAAGCAGCAGAACTTTATGAGAAACTAATCCGTACCGAACCGGATAATGCAGATTTATGGCAAAGACTGGGCTTTTCTTTACAGAAACAGAAGAAATATGCAGAAGCTGTCAAAGCTTATATGCAAGCCGATATACTTCGCCCGGACCATATTTGGACACTCAAGCATTTGGCACAATGCCATAAACGTATGCATGCGTACGAACAGGCACTGGAATACTTCAGAAAGGTAGAAGAGATGCAACCCGATAATCTCAATCTGCTGTTACAGATCGGACAATGTCTGGCAACTCTTCGTCTGTACGACAAAGCTCTGTCTTATTTCTTCAAAGTAGAATATCTGGAAAAAGCTCCGGAAAATGCACAACGTGCTATCGGATGGTGCTATTTCATGACTGGAGAATACGAAAAAGCATTGAATTTCTACCAAAAGCTGCTTCATTCAGCTTCCCCACAAACTAATGACTATCTGAATGCAGGACATGTATACACAGCCTTGAAAAACATTCCACAAGCTATCGAATGTTACCGAAAAGCCGAAAAACAATGTTCTACCCATGAGGAGTTTATCAAATTGTATTTGGCCGACAAGGAAGCACTGATTGAACAGCATATTCCGGCAGAAACTATTTACCTGATGCCTGATTTGCTATAAAGCAATCTTTATAACTTAAACGATGAAGATAGCAATTGAAGAAAGCTGGGAAAAAGCCTTGCACGAAGAATTCGACAAGGCTTATTTTATCAATCTTATTTCTTTTGTAGAAGAAGAATACAGCAAATTCCACATCCTTCCCCAAAAGGAAGATCTGTTTAATGCATTTAATCATTGCCCGTTCGAGAACGTAAAGGTCGTTATTTTAGGACAAGACCCTTATCCCACTCCAGGACAAGCTTGTGGACTAGCTTTCTCCGTCCCTTCTGTAACTCCCCAACCACCCTCTTTAAGAAACATCTTTAAAGAGCTGGAAAAGGATTTAAACAAAACAGTTCCAGTATCTGGCTGTTTGGATAAATGGGCCAATCAAGGTGTTTTTCTCCTAAACTCTATTTTGACTGTTCGTAGCGGCTATTCCCAATCACATCGTAAAAAGGGTTGGGAAACATTTACCGATGCCACCATTAAAAAGCTGAGCGAACAAAGAGAACATCTAGTTTTTATGTTGTGGGGTAAATATGCCCAATCAAAAGCAAAATTGATAGACAAGCATACACATTTGATATTAACCGCTTCTCATCCCTCCCCTCGTTCTGCTCACCGTAGTTTTTTTGGATGCAGACATTTCAGTCAGGCCAATGAGTATCTGAAAAGTCATCATCTGGCTGAGATTGATTGGTAACTTTAATATAATTTTCTTTTACAATGACAGAAAACCAGTTATTCGAACAGGTTCGATTTGACGAGGTAATGCTCGATACGGAATACAGCCAATGTACATTCCATGCATGCGACTTCTCTAAAACGAATCTTCAACGCAGCAGTTTTGATACATGTCGCTTTGAATCGTGCGACTTTAGTCTCACTAAGTTTGGACACGTGTTAAGAGATGTAGTATTTACAGACTGCCGCATGACTGGAGCCGAATTTACAGAATTAAACAAGTTTTCCAACGGACTGGTATTTGAGAAGAGCATGCTGAATTATGCCAACTTTGTGGGTATCAAGATACATAAAACCGTCTTTCGCGACTGCCTTCTACACGAAGCCTACTTCGACGACAGCGACCTGACCGCTTCATGCTTCGATCTGTGCGATTTGACTCGTGCTTCTTTTCATCGCACCAATTTAGAAAAGGTAGATTTCTCCTCATCTTTTCACTTCACCATTGATCCTACCCAATGTAAACTGAAAAAGACTATCTTTCCGGAAAGCGAATTAAGAGGATTGGTAGCTCATCTGAATATCATTATTAAATAATGAATCTGATTTCCTTTTCCATCATAATTACCGAAAAAAAATCTATCATAGAGAATGCTCCTGCTAACTTATCCCATTTACGTGCATATCAAATAGTTCAACACCGACTAAGATAAACATGATTAGCACAATACGTATACTAATACGCATAACATGATTTTTGTTCCCAACCACATACTATCATCTCGGAATACAAGTGTTCTATATAAAAAGTTTTTGACTTAGGAAATACATAACAAATGGAATCATATGAAGAGGTATATGTTATATAATCAACCAATGCTGCTATACTATCTAAAGAACTGCGTGTACCAATTTTCATATAGTCATCAAATGAAAAGCAGGTATAAAATGTATCTTTAGGAAAAATATATTGAATACTATCACAAAGCGAATATCCACTTTCAGTATATAGCTTAAGTGAATCACCATTTTTTAAATGGCAGTAAACTTCAGCATAAAAAGGAGATTTACTTTTCAAAGGTAATTCAAATGAACCTCCAAAATCAGAATAAAGTTTTACCGCCCTCCATCGTAGGGTATCTGCCGTATTATTAACAAACCTACATTTGAAAAATAAAAAATAAGGGAATGCCAGTTTAGTCGTATCTATTCTTCCAGCAGATTCATCTCCCATATTCATAAATACCTTCTGTATCACCAATGGATAATCCTCATCTCCGGTAATATTATTTGTATATGAACTATTTGTACATGAATTAATCATGAAACATATAGCAAATGACATTACTGCTATAATTTTACTGACTTTGTTGTTTAGCATATTTCCCATAATTTCAGTCTCCCCATACCATAGCAACCCACCTAAGTTCAAAAATAATCATAATTTTCAAAAGCTCCGCATACTACTCTCATTTTAAATGTATTATTTACGATTATTTATCCAATAATAAAACAATGGGATAACTATTATTTCAGCCAACACAGCCGGAAGAAAAATAAAATAAGAAATTACATCAGTCTCGAAGTTCCATATTGCAAAAATAAAAAAAGACAATATGATGGTAATAAGATTATGTAAGATACAATATACAATTCTTTTTTGTTTCTTTCTTGGCTTCAATAAGTAATACAACAACACATCACTCACAATAAAGACAAAAGAACCTAAGAAACAAACTAATATAATTATATATCAACAATTGTTTTCATAATTTATACCCTAAATACAGGAGAATTTCTGCCGCCGTTCGGTAGCTTACCGACTGCCATACATAAAAATAATATAACCGCCTATCAAGGGTCGGACACCCCTCTGATAGGCGGCACAAGAGTCGTCCTATTCTGATTATTTACCAATACGACACAATGTAAAGCAGTCGATGTCCGGTGCCCAGCAGTACGCACTACCCATACGTACTACATTATATCCCGCATTCAGTGTTACAGGAAGGGTGATTCGGGAAATCCCTTTCTCCGTATCAGTTTCCAAATCGGTCAGTAAGGTCTTCTTTCCGTTTACTTCTACTTCCAGTTTACGATATTTTCCAGGCACATAAGAAACAGTCATTTCGTATTGTCCCCCCTTTTCACTATACACCTTACTCCATTCGGCATAATTTTCCGTACTACCTCCCACGTAGCTCACCGTCATACCCTCCGAAGCACCTTCTACCGGAGTATAAGCTACAGTTTTAGGATGCTTGGCCAAATCATTAAAGCAAGGCAGATAAGCCCATTCAGCCTCATATACAGTAGGCTCAAGACGTGTTTCACCTTCTACCCGCAAAATCTTCACACTATGTGCCGGCAAAGTATAGACCAGTGCCTCTTTCAGTGTTCCTTCCGAACGGCGCTTCACCAAATCTCGTACTTTCAACTTCCCTCCTAATTCGAGAACCGAAGCAGGCACCGAAAAATGACACAACGTATCCGAAGGATTATAAAGTGCCACCGCACGCGATGTTCCCCGCTTTTGTTCAATGTCTTTTACCAGTACATATCCATTCCCCTCATGCTGAACCACATAGGCTTGCAGACCCAACGGATCCTGATTCAAGGCGATAAGTTCCTTATTTTTCAGAAGTTCTAATGATGCTGCCGGAATAGTAGTCATGTCACACCCTATCAGCAATGGAGAACTCATGATACACCACATCCCGAAATGCACCTCTTCTTCTTCAGGCTTCAACCCACGTCCTATCTCCAGCATGTCCATATCGTTGTAATGTCCTCCTCCCGCATAAGCAGAAAGATACAGATTCTTACGTATAATATCGCGCACCGACCACCAGTTTGGAGTAATATCCGAACTGATACGCCATGAACGGGCTATCCCCTTCACCCAGGTACCCGGATAAGCCCAACGGCAAATATTAACCGATACTTTGTGGCGGGCCACTTCTTCAATGGCCTTACAGATTTCAGTATAACGCTTCTGCTCTTCCAGTGCCAACTCCTGTCCGGCTCCGCAATAATCAATCTTGATAAAGTCGAATCCCCATTCATTGAACATCAGATCCGCATCCTGACGCTCGTGTCCATAAAGTCCTACATTGATACCGTTCACATCATTGTCCCAGATAGAGCCACAGGTATTACTACCGGCATCCGAATAGGTTCCTGCCTTGAAGCCCAGCGAATGAATATAATCCACTATACCTTTCATTCCATTGGGAAAACGCTGCGGATGTGTATGCAGGCGTCCCGTTTCATCGCGATAGCCAAAGAAGCCATCGTCTATATTGATAAAACGGTAACCCACTTCCTTCAGTCCCGAAGCAGCCATGGCATCGGCCTGTTTGCGTATAAGTTCCTCGTTAATATTGACACGATATGTATTCCACGAACTCCATCCCATAAGCGGAGTCTCTACCTGTTGTGCTTGAACAAGAACCGGCATAAAAGCCAGTCCTATCCCACAAACTGCCCGACAGCAGCTGCTGATAAGTCTTATTTTTTCCATAGTATTACTCTTTCTTCCAGCAAATATACAACCATATTTGTTTTATCGCTATATTTGTCCCTATAAATAAAGACAGAAGATGGCAACAAGCGACAGTATAGTAATTATTCCTACTTACAACGAAAAGGAAAACATTGAGAACATCATCCGTGCAGTGTTCGGACTGGAAAAAGTATTTCACATTCTGATTATAGAAGACAACTCACCGGACGGAACCGCCGATATTGTCCGCCGTCTGCAAAAAGAATTTCCCGAACGTCTGTTCATGGTAGAGCGTAAAGGCAAACAAGGTTTGGGCACCGCATATATTGCCGGATTCAAATGGGCTATTGCACACGATTATGCATACATTTTCGAAATGGATGCTGATTTCAGTCATAACCCCAATGACCTGCCGCGTTTGTACAAGGCTTGCCACGACGAAGGTGGTGATGTAGCCATCGGCTCCCGCTATGTGAGTGGAGTGAACGTGGTAAACTGGCCGATGGGCCGTGTGCTGATGTCGTACTTTGCTTCGAAATATGTACGTATCGTCACAGGTATTCCCATTCACGATACCACTGCAGGATTCAAATGCTACCGTCGCGAAGTGCTTGAAACAATTCCATTGGACAAGATACGCTTTAAAGGCTATGCCTTCCAGATTGAGATGAAGTTTACTGCCTACAAGTGCGGATTTAAAATTATCGAAGTACCAGTGATCTTCATCAATCGCGAGTTAGGTACATCCAAGATGAACAGCAGCATTTTCGGAGAAGCCGTATTCGGTGTCATCCGCCTGAAATGGAACAGTTGGTTTAAGAAATATCCTCAAAAGAAAAATTCATAATGAAACGTACCCTCATACATCACGCCATTATTGTAAACGAAGGCAAGAAGTTTGCCGGTTCTGTAGTAATAGAAGGAGAACAGATAGCCGAAGTAATTGCAGGTGATGCACGTCCTGCACAGACCTGCGACGAAGAAATAGACGCCAAAGGCTGTTACCTGATACCGGGTGTCATAGACGACCATGTACACTTTCGCGATCCAGGCCTGACGCATAAGGCAGATATGTCGACCGAAACAGCGGCAGCAGCGGCCGGAGGTGTCACCTCGTTTATGGATATGCCCAACTGCAACCCACAGACAACTACGCTGGAAGCCTTGAATGCCAAGTTTGCCGATGCCGCTCACAAGTGCATCGTAAACTACTCTTTCTACTTTGGGGCAACCAACAACAATGCCGACCAGTTGGCTCAGTTGGATAAGACACATGTATGTGGAGTGAAGCTGTTCATGGGAGCCAGCACAGGAAATATGCTGGTAGACCGCATGGAGTCGCTGCGAAAGATTTTCTCCGAAGCAGGTATGCTGATTGCGACTCATTGTGAAGACCAGAATATCATCCGCCAGAACACGGAATATTATAAAGAGAAATACGGTGAAGATCTCGATATTACTTATCACCCGCTGATTCGCAGTGAAGAAGCCTGCTATCATTCTTCTGCACTGGCCGTACAATTGGCCAAGGAAACAAATGCACGCTTACATATTCTGCACATCAGTACTGCCAGAGAACTGGAACTTTTCGAAGACAAACCGATCGCAGAAAAACGCATCACAGCCGAAGCCTGCGTATCGCACCTGTTCTTCTGCGATGAAGACTACAAAACATTGGGAGCACGCATCAAATGCAATCCCAGCATCAAAACTGCACACGACCGTGATGCACTCCGCCAGGCATTGACAACCAACCGTATCGATGTCATCGGCACCGACCATGCCCCACATCTGCTCCGTGAAAAAGAAGGAGGAGCCTTGAAGGCTGTATCCGGTATGCCTACACTGCAGTTCTCATTGGTCAGCATCTTCGAACTGGTACATCAAGGTGTACTCACTGTAGAACAACTGGTACAAAAGATGTGTCATGCCCCAGCCGAACTGTATCAGATAGCCGGACGTGGATACATCCGCCCTGGTTATAAGGCCGATCTGGTACTGGTCAATCCGGAAAGTGAATGGACAGTAACCCCGGAGTGTATCCTTAGCAAATGTGCATGGAGCCCGATGGAAGGACAATGTTTCCACACACAGGTAGAGAAAACATTCGTCAACGGTACTGTTGTATACGAGAATGGAAAAGTAAATACAGCACACCGTGGACAAGCATTGACGTTCGACCGATAAGCCATCATAATTTATGCAGACAGATATCACTGTAGTAACATACGATATTCACGACCTTACCGAATACATCAACTGGATTTATTTTTTCCATGCATGGGGATTCCAGCCACGCTTTGCAGCTATTGCTGATATCCACGGATGTGACTCCTGCCGTGCCGGATGGCTGGCTTCTTTTCCCGAGAATGAACGTGCCAAGGCTGCAGAAGCCATGCAACTGCATAAGGAAGCCAACCGAATGCTGAATGCAGTAGACGGACGTTTCAAGGTATATGCGGTATATCGTCTGATGGATGCCAATGCCGACGGTGACAATCTGCTCCTGAATGGTACACGCTTCCCGTTGCTGCGCCAGCAGACACGCATTAAGCCGGAAGACCCGTTCCTGTGTCTGAGCGATTTTGTACGCCCGCTTGCATCGGGTATCACTGATACAGTGGGAGGATTTGCCACGACCATAGACGAGCGCATGGAAGAGGAGTTCAAGGAAGACGACTACAAGCATCTTCTTATCAAGACACTGGGCGAACGACTGGCAGAAGCAGCAGCCGAAAAGATACACGAAACCATACGCAAAGAAGTTTGGGGATATGCCAAAGACGAACAACTTACCATGAAACAATTGCTCAACGAAGACTATCAGGGTATCCGTCCGGCAGTGGGTTATCCCTCACTTCCCGATATATCCGTCAGCTATCTGCTTGATGAATTGATTGACATGAAACGAATTGGTATCCGTCTTACGGAAAACGGTATGATGCAACCGCACGCTTCGGTATGCGGACTGATGTTTGCACATCCGGCCTCCCGTTATTTTGCCGTAGGGAAAATTGACGAAGACCAACTGGCAGACTATGCAAAACGGAGAAATATTCCCATCGGACAAATCAGAAAATATCTGACCGCAAACCTACAATCTTAACCTTGTATAAAGACCAAACATGATACTGCTAAGAGTTACCATATTCTTCCTTTTGTTACTGCTTCTGCCAGACTGGTTCATTTATAAAACGTACCTGAAACCGCTTGGCCGTAAAAGCTGGAACCGCTTGTGGTGGACTCCTACTGTTCTGTTGCTGGCTGCTTTAGCGGCATTCCTTATCGGAGATGAAGCGTTGCACAGTTATCTGGGAGTTTATCTGGTAACAGTAATCTGCATCAGTGTACCCAAAGCATTTTTTGCCCTTCTGGCCTGGCCGGTACGATTGCTTCGGAAACGCTTTACAAGCTCTCCCATAGAAATCCCCGGACTTTGTATTCCCAGCTTACTGCTGTTTGGCTATCTGCTGTTTGGTGCCATCAAAGGAAAAGAACATTTCCAGGTAAGGGAGGTTACATTCTCCTCTCCCGATTTGCCTGAAGCATTCGACGGATACCGCATTCTACAGATTTCCGACTTGCATGTAGGAAGCTGGAAAGGAAATGCGACAGCCATGCAGCGTGCCATCGACTTGTGCAATGCGCAACAGGCAGACCTTGCTGTATTTACCGGAGATTTGGTCAACAGCCGTGCCAGCGAATTGGAAGAGTTCATACCGGTTCTTTCCCAACTTCACGCCAAAGATGGCGTGTATTCTGTGCTGGGGAACCATGACTATGCGACCTATGTGAAATGGAACAGTGAAGCAGAACGACTGGCCAATATTGATACCTTGATAGCCAGACAGAATGGAATGGGATGGCAGATGCTGATGAATGAACATGTCAACTTATACCGCGGCAACGACTCGATAGCACTTGTAGGAGTAGAAAACAGTGGTAATCCGCCTTTTCCGAACAAAGGCGATCTGCCCAAAGCAATGAAAGGTACGGAGGGAATGTTCAAGGTACTGCTGAGCCATGATCCGACTCACTGGCGACGCGAGGTACTCCCTAAAACAGATATCCAACTGATGCTTGCCGGACATACACACGATATGCAATTCCGCATTTTCGGCTTTTCGGCTTCCCGTTTCTTCTATCCGGAGCATAACGGACTATATCGGGAAGGAAACCGGGGATTGTATGTCAACATCGGATTAGGATACGTACTCTTCCCGATGCGGCTGGGAGCCTGGCCCGAAATAACTGTTCTTACGCTACGAAAAGAATAATCATTACATAAAAACATTATCGAATATGAGATTGCTATACATTATCTATCAAATCTGTATCGGACTGCCGATTTTCCTCGTGCTGACCATCCTGACTGCACTGACTACCATGGTGGGCTGCTGGTTAGGAAACGGACACTTCTGGGGATATTATCCCGGTAAAATATGGTCGCAACTGACCTGTTATCTGTTTTTGCTTCCGGTAAAAGTAACCGGATGGGAACACATCGACCACAAGACTTCGTATGTATTCGTTGCAAACCATCAGGGAGCATTCGACATCTTTCTGGTGTATGGCTTCCTGAAACGTAACTTCAAGTGGATGATGAAAAAAAGTCTGCGGAAAATACCTTTCGTAGGAAAAGCATGCGAATCGGCCGGATTCATCTTTGTAGACAAATCCAGTCCACGCAAAGTGTACGAAACCATTAAACATGCACAAAGTGTGTTGCAGGGAGGTACTTCGCTGGTAGTATTCCCTGAAGGAGCACGAACCTTTACCGGACATATGGCCGACTTTAAAAAAGGAGCCTTCCAGCTGGCCGACCAGTTACAGCTTCCTGTAGTACCACTGACTATCGACGGTTCGTTCGAAATCCTGCCTCGCACAGGTAAACTGCTTTCCTGGCATCGGATGAAGCTCACTATCCATAAACCGATATACCCTATCGGTAAAGGAAACGATAATCTGAAAATGCTGATGGAAGAATCGTACAAGGAAATAGAAAAGGATCTTCCTGAAAAATACAAAGGCAAAGTAAAGAATCCAGACCAATAAACACTGGATTTCCGGATAAAAACAAAGTCGTTAAAGAGAATTGAATGCTGTCGGCATGACATTTACACTCTCTTTAACGACTTTGCTGTTTCAGCAGGTTTCCGTCCCTCTCGCTCCGACTTATTCCGGATCCAATTCGTGAGCCGACGGCAATTGCTTCCATCCCTCTCCAAATGTATCGTACGCATCGGTCACTACCACAAACGCACGCGGATCGGCCTCTTTTATCTTCAATTTCAGACCGGCTACTTCCTTATAACTGACTACCATGAAAATCATCTCCTTATCCTCCCGTGTGTAAAGTCCACTACTTTTGATATAGGTAGCTGTACGGTCCAAGTCCTCCAGAATATACCGTCGAAGCTCTGGCAGATTCTTGTTGCTGATAATAAAAATCAATTTGTCGTTTTTCTCTCCATTGATGACATAAGCAATGACACGTGAAATCACGAATATGGATATCAGTGAGTAAAAAGACAAATGCCACGAAGGCTGGGTAGAATCATTGGCGCTTCCTATTCCGAACCCTATGACCAACAACCCGAAACATACTACCGTAGCATCGACCAGCAGAATTGCCCGGGAAAAACGTATGTGGCAATATTTCTGAAGCAACATGCCAACAATATCACTGCCTCCTGTGGTAGCCTGATTGCGGATTACAATCCCCGTACCTATTCCAATTACCGTAGCTCCAATGATACTTGTCAGCATCAGGTGCTCGGACATATTCATTGTGCCACCCAAAAGCTGTGCCGGGTCCAGGCGCTCCAGTGCTTCCTGGGTAGGGTATACCAAATGCGACATGACATTCATCAGCAAAGGAGTTATCAGTGCCGCTGCTATGGTGCGTGTTCCCAGTTTTGCTCCCAGTAAAAGGACCGAAAGAATGAGCAAAGGGATATCAAACATATAACCGAACGTACCGACCTGAATGGAAGGAAAGAGGTTGTGCAGCACGATACTTGCCCCGTACACACCTCCCGGAACAATATTATAGGGATTAATAAAGAATACAAAACCTGCGGCCAGAATGGTACATCCTAAAAGGATACTAGCCCATGCATAGATTGTCTTTTTCATACTACTATCTTATTTTTATTCAGCAAATATACAAAATTTCAGTTAAACCAGCCTTGTTTCATGCCAAAATGTCGGTCTGTGTCAGTCTTTTTCCGCGTATAACAGTAAACAAAGTTTACAAAAGTTTAATATCTGCCTGCGATAGTTTAAGAAGGTTTTCAAAGGGTTAAATAGCTCCTTTCCCTATCTGACAAAAAGGCTTGCTGGTATACTCTTTGCTTACATGTAAGTGACCGCAGGTTGAAAGACCTACGGGAAGAAAAGATAAAAATAAACAACTTAATTATAGGAGATTACAACTATGATGCCGATTAGAAAGTACAACAATCAGAATTGGTTACCGAGTATTTTTAATGATTTCTTTGACAACGACTGGATGGTAAAAGCCAATGCTACCGCTCCTGCCATTAATGTGATAGAAAGCAATACGGATTACAAGGTAGAAGTAGCAGCTCCAGGTATGACTAAAGAAGATTTCAATATCCATCTCACCGACAATAATGAGTTGGTGATTAGCATGGAGAAGAAGAACGAAACCAAGGAAGAGGATAAAGAAAACAAGAAATACTTGCGGAGAGAATTCTCATACTCCAAATTCGAACAGGCTTTGGTTCTTCCGGACGATGTAGAAAAAGAAAAGATCTCAGCCAACGTCAACGACGGTGTATTGAGCATCGTTTTGCCGAAACAGACAGCCGAAGAAAAAGCAAAAGTAAACAGAGTCATTGAGATTCATTAAACAAATAGTAACCTAACTTTTAATCCTCTTTCCCTCTCTACCCAGACAGGAAAGGGGATTTTTTATTGAATTCATCCGAAAAAACAATATACATATGTCATTCATCGATTATTATAAAGTATTGGGTGTAGACAAAAATGCCACACAGGAGGAAATAAAAAAAGCCTTCCGTAAACTGGCACGTCAATACCATCCGGACCTGAATCCGAACGACGAATCCGCCAAGGATAAGTTCCAGCAAATCAATGAGGCGAATGAGGTATTAAGTGATCCGGAAAAACGAAAGAAATACGATGCTTACGGTGAAAACTGGAAGCATGCAGAAGAATTTGAAGCACAACAGCGCCAGTATCAGGCTCAGCAGGGAAACCGCAGCCAATATTGGTACAGTGGAAATGGAAGCGATTTTACTTCCGGATTCGGAAGGAATGCGAGTGGGTTCTCCGATTTTTTCGAAGAGCTGTTCGGACATGGCGCAGCTCATTTCAGCACTCATCCTATGCAAGGAGAGGACATCCATGCGCACATGCCCTTAAGCCTTCGTGAAGCGGCTGTTACTCATAAACAGACTTTCAGTATCAACGGACAAAATATACGTATCACCGTTCCTGCCGGAGTAAAAGACGGACAGACTATCCGCTTGAAAGGATATGGAGAAAAAGGAGCCAACAACGCCCCGAACGGTGATTTGTACATCACGTTCCAGATAGCAGACGATCCGTCATTCCGACGGGAAGGAGATGATTTGTATACCGATGTGCAGATAGATCTTTATACAGCCGTACTGGGAGGTGAAGTACTGGTTCACACACTGAACGGACAAGTCAGACTGAAAGTAAAACCGGGTACACAGAACAATACAAAGGTACGGTTACGTCAGCAAGGATTCCCGGTATACAAAGAGAACCGTTGTGGCGACCTGATTGTAAATTATCAGGTTACAATTCCTTCTCAGCTTACCGAAAAACAAAAAGACTTGTTCCGCCAGCTTCAAAACAGCTGACACGACAAGTCCTTTGGTTAAAGTTCTACATATTGCTATACAACCCGTACGATACTGGTTTTCCGGCGCAGCGTAACCTGTATCCTGTTTCATCCGACGACGTCGGCTGTACAATCGGCGGCGTTGACTCTACAATCGACGACAACGATTGTAAAGCCGACGTCGCCGATTGTAGTATAATACAGTTTCTATCCCCTTCTATTGATTATTCTTTATCACGGTCTGGCGAAAAGCGGACAGGATCATTATATTGCTCCTGCAACTGAAGCAACTGTTGTTTCAAGTCGGATACAACAGCTTCGTATTCTTTCTGCCCGTACAGATTATGGAGTTCTTGCGGGTCGTTCTGCAAATCGTACAATTCCCACACATCTATATCATTGTAGAAATGAATCAGTTTGTAACGGTCGGTACGTACACCGTAATGGCGTTTTACCATGTGTTCGGCCGGATATTCGTAGAAGTGATAGTAAAGGGCCTTCCGCCAGTCTTTGGGTTGCTCACCCCGAAGCAACGGAAGCATAGACTGCCCGTGAATGTCCGACGGCACTTCTACTCCAGCCAGTTCGAGGAAGGTCGGTGCATAGTCGATGTTCTGTACCAGTTCTGTAACATCACCTCTGCGGTCGAAGCCGGCAGGCAGACGCATAATAAGTGGAGTACGCATGGATTCTTCGTACATAAAACGCTTGTCGAACCAGCCATGCTCACCCATATAGAATCCCTGGTCGGAAGTGTAGACTACCAGTGTATTATCCAACAAACCCTTTTCTTTCAGATAATCGAGCACACGGCCCACGTTCTCGTCAAGCGATTTCACAGTCTTCATATAGTCGCGCATATAACGCTGGAACTTCCATTCTGCAAGTTCTTTTCCCTGCGGATTTTTCTTGTAGAAATCTTCGATTACCGGACCATAGAACTTATCCCATGCTGCACGCTGGGCCTCATCCATACGACCGAGGAATCTTTCGTACATTGTCTTCAGACGGGACTGTTTGTCCGGACGCAGCATCTTGAGGTCGTAAATCATATCCATATCTTTCACAATACTCATTTCCTGGGCTGCAGCAGCCGGACGGCCCTCGTAATCGTCGAAGAAAGTTTCGGGCAGCGGGAAGGTCTTGTCTTCGTACAGATTCAGATGACAGGTATCTGCCATCCAGTTGCGGTGAATCGCTTTATGATGGATGAGCAGGCAGAAAGGTTTCGACTTGTCGCGTCCGTTTTCCATCCAGTCGATGGCATCATCGGTTATCAGGTTGGTAATATACCCGTGACGATGAACCGTATCGTTGTTTTGTGTAATGAAATCCGGATTGTAATAGTCGCCTTGTCCCGGCACAATCTCCCAATAATTGAAACCGGTAGGAAGACTCTCGAGATGCCATTTACCGACTAAGGCAGTCTGATAACCTGCCTTCTGCAACAGCTTCGGGAAAGTTTGCTGGGCAGAATCGAACACACAGGTCGTATTGTCGTAAAACTTGTTGGCACACGAATGTTTGCCGGTAATCATACATGCACGACTCGGACCACTCAGTGAATTGGCTACAAAGCTATTGGTAAAACGGACTCCATCTGCCGCAATACGGTCCAGATTGGGGGTTTCCATATAGCGTGTGTCATAGCAACTCATCATCTGGGCCGTATGATCGTCGGTCATGATGTAAACGATATTATATTTTTTCTGTTCTTCCTGCTTCTGCTGACAGGAAGAAGCTACAGCACTCAACGTAGCAAATCCTGCCACTGAATAAAACAAACTTGTATTTTTCATCTTAAATCATTTATTATAGAAGGTATTTTTTCAATATAAAGGAAGTCCATAGCGTCCGTCTACGATATCTTCCAGCTTTTCACTCATCACTTTCAGTATTTCCGGATACTGAGTCGCCACATTGTGCTTCTCCTGAGGATCTTGCTTCAGATTATACAACTGAGGTTCTTTACTGTTTCCCAGTTCGATGTTTACATTATACTCATACGCTGCACCTCCACCCGGACGGATGTATTTCCACTCTCCGGAAAGTAAAGAAAGATTGTTGGCTGCATTTTGGGTAACCAGTGTTTCACGTCCAATTTTATCCTTGCCTGTCCATGCATCCAGCTGTGGCCGACTGTCGGGAGCTGCACCTTGGGGGATATCCGCTCCAACTACTTTTGCCAAAGTAGCCATCCAGTCTATCTGGCTGACCAAAGCATCGGAAACCTGTCCGGACTTAATCTGAGCCGGCCAGCTCCAGATACAGGGGACACGGGTTCCGGCTTCGTAAGCACTATACTTTCCTCCTCTGTATATTCCTCCCGGCTTATGATTGCCCAACAATTCTACCGCCTGGTCTTTATATCCATCGTCTACTACCGGACCATTGTCGCTCGAAAGAATAACCAAAGTGTTTTTATCCAGTCCCAAACGCTGTAAAGCATCGAGTACCTGCCCTACCGTCCAGTCGAATTCAAGCAGGCAGTCGCCACGAGGCCCCATTCCACTCTTACCGGCAAACTGCTCTCCCGGTACACGGGGAACATGGGCATCTTGTGTAGCCAGATAAAGAAAAAATGGTTTATCTTTCTGCTGTTCGATAAAGCGGATGGCCTTCTCGGTCAAGGTTTCTGCAATTTTCTCGTCTTTCCAAAGTGCTTTCTTTCCCCCTTTCATATAGCCGATACGGGAAATTCCGTTCACAATGGTCATATCGTGCCCGTGCGACGGATGCATACGCAACATTTCAGGGTGTTCTTTTCCGGTAGGTTCACCGGGGAAATTGGCTTCGTAACTGACTTCTATCGGATCCGAAGGGTCCAGATTGTCTACCCGGTCATTTTCTACAAACACACAAGGAACGCGGTCGCCTGTAGCAGCCATAATATACGAATAATCGAATCCCAAATCGCGTACACCGGGAGTAAGGGTTTCATTCCAGTTTTGTGTACCTTGCTTATCTCCTAAGCCTAAATGCCATTTACCGACTACTCCAGTCGTATATCCTGCACTTTTGAAAAGATCGGCCATCGTATAACGTTCCGGACGGATAATCATACCGGCATTACCGGCAGCAATTCCGGTCCCCTGCCGACGCCACGCATATTCCCCTGTCAGCATGGCATAGCGAGAAGGCGTACTGGTAGCTGCTGCAGCATGCGCATTGGTAAAACGGATACCGTTTGCAGCCAAACGTTCCACATGTGGAGTATGAATGGTAGTCGCTCCGTTACAGCTTAAATCACCGTAACCAATATCATCGGCATAAATAAATACCACATTCGGTCTGTCAGCCCCTCGATTGGCTCCATATACATTGGCTACTGTAGCCATAATAGTCATAGGAAGTAAATAAGAATATTTCTTCATAGATTGTTTTTTAAAGTAAAACAAAGAGAATTGTATCACTAAACACAGATAGGGATACAATAATAGCTATCGGAAAATCCGCGCTAAGATACGAATTATTCCCGATAACAAAAGGATACAGGTCTGTTTATTTATTCTTTCGGAATAGTGAGCTGGAGCAGCTCTTCCATATTTCCATTGAATACATTCAAGTCTACCGATTCATCGATTCCCGGCAATGTTCCCACATCGGTATGCTGCCAGAACTTCCACTGCCCTTTGTATTCCACTGAATCTACATAATAATGGGCTATCCAATATGGATATGAATCGAATATCGAATCGTTGAGATAACGGTTCTTGAACTTATAAGAAGTATAAAGAATAGGCTTTACATGATAATGTTTCTCAATCTTGTCAAGCCATATTTTCAAATCGCGACGTAGCTTGGGAACGTCCTTGCTGCGTGTTTCAATATCAAGAACAGGAGGTAAATCTCCGGGTTCAAGTTTTACCGAACGGATAAAGAAATCGGCCTGACGGGCTGCATCGGTCTTTGGATTATAAAAATGATAAGCACCGCGAATAAAGCCATACTGACGGGCCATATCGAAATTGCGTACGAAAGCTGTATCACTGAAATCGCCTCCTTCGGAAGCTTTCATAAAGACAAAACGAACGGGGAAAGGAGTTTGCTGGGTTTTATGTAATTCTTCCCAATCTATTTTCCCCTGATGATGTGATACGTCGAACCCATGTACGCTATATCCTTGAGGCAAACATACACCATAGGCTTTCACACCATAACAAGGTTTCCACCGGTAAGTATAGGGACGAATGAAAAAGTAATAAAAGACAATCACAAACAAAGCAGCAGACACTCCCAGAATCACATACTTCAGCCACAAGGGAATAGAAGAATATTCAGAGTCTTTCTTCTTTTTCCGGTTTCCTGAAGCAGCAGATTTGGAGCGTACAGTCTTTGTGCGCTTTTGTTTCGCTGTCTTACGCGTTTTATTTACCACCTGTATGGGCGGTTCTTTCACCATATCGTCTCTTTTTTTACATTTAAAAATGTCATCCCGAACAAGAGGAAATACATCCGGCACGCATCGCATGCCCTGTCTCCCCATGTTCAGAATGACATTACTTATTTATTTCGCTATCAGAAACAATTCTTATTTAGCTTGTTCCAACTGCAAAGTCTTAGTCGGCTGGTCGCAAACTTCTGTAGGACCGAAGTACTGGATAGGACCCGGATATACATAAGCAGTTTCCTTAGCCCAAGTTTCACGCTGTGCAGCGAAAGCCTTGAATGGAGCACCATCCAATTTAACCAATGCTTTCTGGATAACTGGTTTCATTTCGCCGTGACGACGTTCCATGTTCATCATCATTGTGATAGGCACACCACCTGCAATCCATTCTTCAGCAGGAGCAGTTGTGTTGCGTACAGATGACATATAACCAGTCTTACCAGCAGCCATCAACATAGAAGCTGTGTAACCCAATGCATAGCAGTAGTCAGCATCGAAGTTAGAAGGAGCAGCACAACGACCTTCGTAACCGAAGAAGTGGTGCTGAGCAGCAAATTTACCTACGAACTTGCCTTCTTCTTTCCAAGCAGCCAACTTAGTAGCAACCATTTCAGACAACAGTTTTTCAGTTTCGATCAAAGAAACCTGTACGTTTCCGTGTGGGTCACGATCCAAAGACAACTGACGAGCTACACCTTCTGGCAGAGAAGCGTAGATAGCAGAGTTAACCGGAGACAACTTGCTGATGATATATTCACGCTGTTTAGAACGTTTGATGTTGTTGAATTCTTCACCATTGTGAGCCAAGAAGTCGTTCAATTCAGCAATCAGACTCTTCATAGCCGGGATGAACTCGATCAAACCTTCCGGAATCAATACAGTACCGAAGTTGTTGCCAGCAGCAGCACGGTCAGCTACTACCTGAGCGATGTAAGTTACTACATCATCCAAAGACATATTCTTAGCTTCAACTTCTTCAGAAATGATACATACGTTAGGCTGAACCTGCAAAGCACATTCCAAAGCAATATGAGAAGCAGAACGTCCCATCAATTTAATGAAGTGCCAGTATTTACGTGCAGAGTTACAGTCACGCTGGATATTACCGATAACTTCGGCATAAGTCTTACAAGCAGTATCGAAACCGAAAGAAGTTTCAATCATTTCGTTCTTCAAGTCACCATCGATAGTCTTCGGACAACCGATTACCTGTACGCCACAATTCTTGGCTGCATAATATTCTGCCAATACGCAAGCGTTGGTGTTAGAGTCATCACCACCGATGATTACCAATGCCTTGATGCCCAGTTCTTTGATGATTTCCAAACCTTTATCAAACTGTTCTTCTTTTTCCAGTTTGGTACGTCCCGAACCGATGATATCGAAACCACCCGTATTGCGGTATTCGTCAATGATATCAGCAGTAAGCTCCATATAGTTATGGTCAACCAAACCACCGGGGCCCAGAATGAAACCAAACAATTTGCTGTCTTTGTTCAGCGCCTTGATACCGTCGAACAAACCTGAAATCACATTGTGTCCGCCGGGAGCCTGTCCACCGGACAGAATTACACCTACATTGATAGCAGGCAGATTAACAGCTTCGCCTTCAACGAACTGTATCAACGGCATTCCGTATGTGTTAGGGAACAATGCTTTGATAGCTTCCTGGTCAGCTACAGACTGTGTAGGTTCACCTTCCTTAACTTTAACTGCGCCTTTCAACGCTTTAGGAAGTTTGGGCTGATAAGCAGCTCTGGCAATTTGTAATGCACTTTTAGTCATATTCTATTATTCTATTTAAAGGTGTATAAACTCATTTAGAAATCACGTGCAAATTTCGCTCTTTTTTCGCAAATATGAAAACGTATACAAATAAAAATGCTAACTTTACCGCGAAATTAGATTTTTGTATTAACTTAAAAACATTACAATTATGGCAAGTAGAAGAAATTTAAAGAAAAAAATAACCTATATAGCAAGCGATTTATTTTTTGCTACCTTGATGGAAGGTGTTAACCGTGAAGCAGTTATTCACGCAATACATAACGTGTTGGCATTGATTCCGCGTATCAGCCACACCGAGCCGGGCAATGTAAAAGGCTTCTATAAGAGATTGCATGAAGACCTGGACAAAGAAATAAAAATAGTGGCAGACGAAATGGAAAAAGCATCAAAAGCATAACACGGATTTAAAGAATGAAGAAAGCTATTTGTAGTTTTATCTACTACAAACTGTTGGGATGGAAGACCAAAGTCTCCGTTCCCGATTATGACAAATATATTATTTGTGCAGCTCCGCATACCACCAATTGGGATTTGTTTATCGGTAAACTGTTTATGGGGGCTATTGGCCGTGAAACCGGCTTCATGATGAAAAAAGACTGGTTCTTCTGGCCTTTGGGACCTATCTTCCGCTGGATGGGAGGTATTCCGGTAGACCGCAGCCGCAAGAGTTCATTGGTAGACCAGATGATAAACATTGCCAAGTCGGGCAAAAAATTTCATTTGGCCATTACTCCCGAAGGTACGCGCAAAGCAAATCCGAATTGGAAAAAAGGGTTCTACTATATTGCCCAAGGAGCCGGTCTGCCCATCATATTAGTAGCTATAGACTACGAAAAAAAATGTATCACTGCCGAAAAGGTGATTCACCCTAGCGGGGATATAGAGAAAGATATGCGTGAAATTAAATTGTATTATAAAGATTTCAAAGGAAAGCATCCTGAACTATTTACTATCGGGAATATTCAATAATCTTTCTTTTTAAAATAAAACAGCAAAAGGGGTGTGTCCAAACGTTGATGATGCTATCATTTTGCCGGCAGGGGCGAGGTTTCCTCTTCAAAAAAACAGTTTGCTTTGTGTATTAGTGACTGTTGGTTCGGGCAGGTAAACCCTGCCCCTACTGTTAAGATTTGATAGACCATTTTTATTTTGACACACCTCCTTTTAAATATTCCATAAGACAGGCCAAGCATTTTCGTCCTTCAGATTAAGACTTTTCATGCGGCAGATTATTACGTCCCACAACAATGGGATATACGTCCTGCTACAGTGGGACGTACGTCCTACTGCAATGGAACGTACGTCCTGCCGCAGTAGGACGTAATAACCGGACGTAGAAAAAGACTTAACCCAAAGGAAGAAAACACTTATTCTTCCCTAAGCTTGCGGCAAGCACAAACCTGCAAGAAAAGGAAAAAGAAAACAAAACAGAAGCATAACAGCTAATGTAAAGCAAAAATTAAAGATAATTCATTTCATTTAGATGAGCCGATACGGGAATACGGACAAATATTTCTAACTTCGCATCATCAAATAGAAGCAATTATGTTTATTAAGCCGGCAAAGAAAATAATAACGTCTTTTCTGTTTCTGGCGGTAAGTACCTTCTGGATATCGGCACAAGAACCGGACCGGAATGTGGAACAACGCTTAAAAGACTTTTTTACTAATTTCGAAACATCATACGCCAATATCGGCAAGTGCAGACTGGACCGCTACGAACTGAATCACAGTAAAAAAGCGCTGCATGTTTATGCCAATGCGAACTTTGGTTATCAACCTTTCACGCCCGAAAATACAGAAGCCATTTACAGGTTACTGAAACAAAGTCTTCCCGGCCCCGTCAATTACTACGACATTACCATTTATGCAGATGGAAAGCCGATTGAAGAATTAATCCCCAATATATTACAAAAGAAACAGGATAAAAGCAGGCTGTGGCAACGCATCGACTATAAAGGTGCTCCTTGGATACAAAATATGTCACGTCCTTATCTTGCCTCTAAAGGATTGGAGGGCAGACACATCGCATTGTGGCAAAGCCATGGAAAATATTATAAAAACAACAAAGGAAGTTGGGAATGGCAACGTCCGCGCTTATTCTGCACCACAGAAGACCTCTTCACACAGTCTTTCGTCGTTCCTTATATCATCCCCATGCTGGAAAACGCCGGTGCCGTCGTCTATACGCCACGCGAACGAGACCGGCAGCGCAACGAAGTTATAGTGGACAACAACACAGTTACGGGAAAAAGCATTTATCTAGAAGAGAAAAGCCGGAAAGGAAAATGGAAAACATCTCCTTTGCCAGGATTCGCCAGAAAACGTTCTGTTTATACAGACGGACAGAATCCTTTCCGGGACGGCACGGCACGCTTCGCCGCAACGGAAAAAAAGCCTGAAAAGGCTTTTGCACAATGGATTCCCGATATTCCCGAAACAGGGAAATATGCCGTATACGTTTCTTATCAGACATTGCCGGGAAGTGTAAGCGATGCCAAATATTTGGTTTTCCATAAAGGTGGAGTGACCGAATTCAAAGTCAACCAGCAAATGGGCGGAGGTACATGGGTTTATCTGGGCACTTTTGAATTCGACAAAGGAACCAACGACTACGGAATGGTAGTATTAAGTAATGAGAGCAAACAAAAAGGAGTAGTGTGCGCCGATGCCGTCCGCTTTGGAGGAGGCATGGGAAATATTTCGAGAGGAGGAAGCGTCAGCGGTCTTCCACGCTACCTGGAAGGAGCACGTTATGCAGCACAATGGGCGGGAATGCCCTACTGTATATATAGTCCCGCCGAAGGGAAAAATGATTATACCGACGACATCAACAGCCGCAGCCGGGTTATCAATTACATGAGTGGCGGTTCTGTTTACAATCCGCAGGAACAAGGTTTGGGAGTGCCGTTTGAAATGACTTTCGGACTGCACAGCGATGCCGGCTTCTCCAAAGAAGATGAGCTAATCGGGACATTGGGCATTTATACCACCGGCAGCAATAATGGGAAATTAAACGCCGGAATCTCCCGCTATGCTTCCCGCGACCTGGCAGACATGGTGCTGACCGGACTGCAACGGGATATCTCTGCCGGATTTGGTATTCAGTGGCCGCGCCGCAGCCTGTGGAACCGCAATTACAGCGAGACACGCCTGCCGGGTGTTCCATCCATGATTCTGGAACTGCTTTCCCATCAGAACTTTGCCGACCTTAAACTGGGACACAATCCCCGGTTTAAATTCACGGTTGCACGTTCGGTTTATAAATCAATCCTAAAGTATACAGCCACTATGCATGGCACTGACTATGTGGTACAACCATTGCCGGTGAGCAATTTTTCAATAGCCGAAGGAAGCAAGAAGAACACATTCCGTCTGAGCTGGCAGGCAGTAGACGACCCGCTGGAACCTACGGCAAAGGCCCGGGAATACATTGTGTACACCCGTTTGGGGCATGGTGGATTCGACAATGGTACGTTGGTTCGCGATACGAAATATACTTTCGAAGCCGAACCGGGACTGGTATACAGCTTCAAAGTCACAGCCGTCAACCGTGGAGGAGAAAGTTTCCCTTCCGAAATTCTGTCGGCCTATAAAGCCAAAAAGAGCAAAGGAACTGTTTTAATAGTAAATGCATTCGATCGCCTAAGCGGTCCCGCTACCATAGAATCGAATTTTATACAAGGATTTGACTTAAAGACAGACCCGGGAATACCTTATATAAGCACACCGGCCTATTGCGGTGCACAACAAAGTTTTGACCGAAGCCGCATCGGACGGGAAACAAAAGACGGACTGGGATACAGTGGCAGTGAGCTGGAAGGAATGCTGATAGCCGGAAACACGTTTGATTATCCTTTCATACACGGCAAAGCCATACAATCCGCCGGAGGATATTCCTTTGTCTCATGCAGCGACGAAGCAGTGGAAAACGGATTTGTCCGACTGACAGACTATCCGGTCACAGACCTCATTATGGGTGCGGAGAAACAGGCATTCTCCCCTATCATGCAACAACTTATCACGGATTATTGCCGCCGTGGTGGAAACATATTGGTCAGCGGTTCTTATATCGGCAGCAACATGAACAGTCCTTCGGCACTCGGCTTTACCGAGAACATACTGAAATACAGTTTTGGCGGAAGCATGGGCGGAAAAACATCAGGCACTATTTACGGTGCCAACACCCATTTTACAATTCCCTGCACCGTGAATGAAAAAACGTATGCCGTACCTGCCCCCGACTGCCTGACTCCTGTCACACCGGCTTATTCCACATTTATATACACTCCCGGCAATTACAGTGCCGGCATTGCCTACAAAGGCAATTACCGCACTTTCGTATTGGGCTTCCCTTTCGAAAGCATCGAAGGAGTGCAGCAACGGACACGGATAATGAGTGCCATATTAGGTTTCTTCGGAAGCAAATAAGGATTTTCTATGAAAATAAAGAAGCAAATTAGAGGTTATTTCATAAAAACACCTAACTTTGTCCGTATAAACCATTAAAATAAGGACTATGTACACTATACAAACAAATGCCTCAGGCACACGTTGCATGGAAATTTCGGAAGAAAACCTGCAAACAATCGAGAAATACGCTCTATTTCAGCACTTAATAGACAGTAACGGCATTGTAGATGAGTCTGTACTGGAAAAATTAAAACTGAATATACGCTCACTGATTACCAGTGAAGAGGGAAACAACAAAGAGTTGCTCGACCTTTGCATAGATGTAATTTATCATAATAACATGAAAGCCTTCGGACTTCATCAATTGATTTTGCTCTACATCCGCTGGGAAAAAGAAAAGAATCAGGATGATGAAGAAGGAGGCCAAAAAGAAGAATAAAAAGGATTTGAAAGAACATAAACTTACAGATTGGCTGCCGACAACAAAGAAAGAAGTTGAACTGCGTGGATGGGATGACCTGGATGTTATCTTATTTAGCGGAGATGCGTATGTAGACCATCCTTCTTTCGGACCGGCCGTTATCGGAAGATTATTAGAGGCACAGGGACTAAGAGTAGCCATCGTGCCTCAACCCAATTGGCGTGATGACTTGCGCGATTTTAAAAAGCTGGGACGACCACGTCTTTTTTTCGGTGTATCTGCCGGATGTATGGACAGCATGGTGAATAAGTACACAGCCAATAAACGTTTACGCAGTGAAGATGCTTATACACCGGACGGTCGTCACGATATGCGTCCCGAATATCCCAGCATTGTATATACACAGATTCTTAAAAAACTATACCCGGATGTGCCTGTCATCTTGGGAGGTATAGAGGCTTCCTTACGCCGCGTCACCCATTATGACTATTGGCAGGATTGTGTGCAGAAGTCTATTTTAATAGATTCGGGAGCAGATTTGCTCATTTATGGAATGGGGGAAAAGCCGATTACAGAACTTTGCAGAAGGATGAAAGCACTGACGGCTGCTGCCGGACAGACACACGGGTCTGCTCCTATAGCAGCCGGTCTTCCTGTTCCACATGATATCTTACAAACAGCCTACATAATCCGTAAGGGAGACCCCGTGTGTCCGCTCCAAAACATCAGCACATCATCCGAGCACAGTAAAGAAAAACCGGATATCATCCTCCACTCTCATGAAGAGTGTCTGAAAGATAAGAAGAAACAAGCCGAAAACTTCCGCTTCATCGAAGAGGAAAGCAATAAATACGAAGCTTCCCGCATCCTGCAGGATGTGGGAAACAAGACCGTAGTGGTCAATCCTCCCTACCCTCCCATGACACAGGGCGAACTGGATATGTCTTTCGACTTGCCATACACCCGGCTGCCCCATCCCAAATACAAAGGGAAACGCATCCCGGCTTATGATATGATTAAATTCTCCGTCAATCTCCACCGGGGATGTTTCGGCGGATGTGCTTTCTGTACCATTTCTGCCCACCAGGGAAAGTTCATAGTCAGCCGAAGCAAGGAAAGCATCCTGAAAGAAGTGAAAGAGATTACAGAAATGCCTGATTTCAAAGGTTATCTGAGCGATTTAGGAGGACCGAGTGCCAATATGTATGCCATGCACGGAATGGATGAAAACAAATGCCGCCGTTGCAAACGCCCGTCCTGCATCCATCCCAAAGTATGTCCGAATCTGAATACCGACCATCGCCCGCTGCTCGACATCTATCGCTCGGTAGATGCCATACCGGGAATAAAGAAAAGCTTTATCGGAAGCGGTGTACGTTATGACCTGTTGCAATACCAAAGTAAAGCCCCGGCGATAAACCGAAGCACAGCCGAATATACACGCGAGCTGATAACCAAACATGTGAGCGGACGACTGAAAGTTGCCCCCGAACATACCAGCGATCAAGTATTGCATATCATGCGGAAGCCTTCATTCGCACAATTCTATGAATTCAAGAAAACATTCGATAAAGTGAACAGAGAGCTGAATCTGAAACAGCAAATCATTCCTTATTTTATAAGCAGCCATCCCGGATGCACAGAAGAAGATATGGCAGAGCTGGCAGTTATCACCAAAAGGTTGGACTTCCATCTGGAACAGGTACAGGACTTCACTCCCACTCCCATGACCATTGCTACCGAAGCCTGGTATACAGGCTATCATCCCTATACTTTGCAACCGGTCTTTTCTGCCAAGACGCAAAAGGAAAAATTGGCGCAACGAATGTTCTTTTTCTGGTATAAACCCGAAGAACGCCGTGCCATCATCAATGAATTACGCAAGATAGGCCGCAGTGACTTGATAGATAAATTGTATGGGAAATAACTATTCCCATACAATTTATTATTTTATCATCCGGATACTTAGATGAATCCGGGTAATTTTATCGCTTGAAACGGTAAAATTCTTCCGCTACCCGAAAAGCCTCCCTCCGGCAACCCCGGCATATTCCATAAACCTGATAACCCACAATATTCCAACTGGTTCTCTTTTTCCCTTAACAAATAAAAAAGTGGTCCTATACCTTTGAATATCACTTATTTTTTTTATCTTTGGGAAGTAACTTCTAAATCAATACTGCGTATGGAAACCTATCTTTTCTGGATTGTACCCATCGCCTCTTTATTGGCGTTGGTACTCGCTTGGTATTTCTACAAACAAATGATGCGTGAAAGCGAAGGAACTCCTACAATGGAGAAAATCGCTCTGTATGTACGTCAAGGCGCCATGTCCTATCTCAAACAGCAATACAAGGTAGTGGGAATGGTATTCCTGGGGCTGGTTATTCTATTCTCCGTTATGGCTTACGGCTTCCATCTGCAAAACGCTTGGGTGCCCGTTGCCTTCCTTACCGGCGGTTTCTTCTCCGGGCTTTCCGGCTTTTTGGGAATGAAGACCGCAACGTATGCTTCAGCACGTACCGCCAATGCAGCCCGTAGCTCTTTAAACAAAGGTCTGCGTATCGCTTTCCGAAGCGGAGCAGTCATGGGACTGGTGGTGGTAGGACTCGGCCTGTTTGATATTTCGTTCTGGTATCTATTGCTGGATAAATGTATTCCGGCAGACGTCATGAATCCATCTGCCAAATTGTGTATCATTACCACCACCATGCTGACATTCGGTATGGGAGCCAGCACACAGGCTTTATTTGCACGTGTCGGAGGAGGAATTTATACCAAAGCAGCCGATGTGGGTGCCGACCTTGTAGGCAAAGTAGAAGCCGGCATCCCCGAAGACGACCCACGCAATCCGGCAACCATTGCCGACAATGTAGGTGATAATGTTGGCGATGTAGCCGGTATGGGGGCAGACTTGTACGAAAGCTATTGCGGCTCGATTCTCGCCACCGCTGCATTGGGGGCTGCTGCCTATATAGGTACAAACGATACAACCATGCAATTTAAAGCTGTTATCGCACCAATGTTGATTGCTGCTGTAGGCATTCTCCTTTCCATTATAGGAATCTTCTCCGTCAGAACAAAAGAAAATGCAGGCATGAAAGAGTTATTAGGCTCACTGGCTGTCGGAACAAACTTAAGTTCTGCTTTAATAGTCGTTGCAACTTTCCTTATCCTTTGGATACTGAATTTACAAAATTGGGTAAATATCTCATTTGCCGTAGTTATCGGATTAATAGTAGGAATTATCATCGGGCGTTCTACCGAATATTACACTTCTCAATCATATAAACCAACACAGCGTTTGGCCGAAAGCGGAAAGACCGGTCCGGCCACCGTAATCATCTCAGGTATCGGGCTGGGTATGGTATCTACCACTATCCCCGTCTTGGCGGTAGTAGTCGGAATTATCCTTTCTTATTGGCTCGCATCAGGTTTTGATTTTGCCAATATTTCCATGGGACTGTATGGTATCGGAATTGCCGCTGTAGGAATGCTTTCCACCTTGGGCATCACTCTTGCTACTGATGCTTACGGTCCGATAGCCGACAATGCCGGAGGCAATGCAGAAATGAGTGGATTGGGTGAAGAAGTGCGCAAGCGCACAGACGCCCTCGATTCGTTGGGTAATACGACAGCCGCAACCGGAAAAGGATTTGCCATCGGTTCTGCAGCGCTCACAGGTCTGGCACTGCTGGCATCATACATAGAAGAAATACGTATCGGACTGACTCGATTGGGACAAACAATTTTAGAACTGCCCAACGGCATTACTGTTGAAGTACACAATGCAAGTTTCACCGATTATATGCTGTACTATGATGTAACACTGATGAATCCGAAAGTTCTTTCGGGAATTTTTATCGGTAGCATGATGGCATTTTTATTCTGCGGACTGACAATGAACGCAGTAGGACGTGCAGCTGCCCACATGGTGGAAGAAGTACGCAGACAATTCCGGGAAATAAAAGGGATTCTGACCGGTGAAGCCGAACCCGACTACGCACGATGTGTACAAATTTCAACCAAAGGTGCACAACGCGAAATGGTATTCCCATCTCTACTGGCTATTATTGCTCCCATTGCCACCGGACTCTTATTTGGTGTTCCGGGAGTAATCGGACTGCTGATTGGCGGTTTGTCATCCGGTTTTGTTCTCGCCATTTTCATGGCAAATTCGGGCGGTGCATGGGATAACGCCAAGAAATATGTGGAAGAAGGCAATTTTGGCGGCAAAGGCAGTGAAGTACACAAAGCGACTGTCACCGGAGACACAGTAGGAGATCCGTTTAAAGATACATCCGGTCCAAGCCTGAATATACTTATTAAATTAATGAGTATGGTAGCCATTGTTATGGCAGGATTAACCGTAGCCTGGAGTTTGTTCTAAACCGATTACAGTCTCATTTGGTAAGCTTAAATTCCGGTTTTATTAGTATATCAACATATTTTTGTGAAAAAACGTGTTGATATATTATTTTTTTATACCTTTGCAGAATCACCAAAATATTTTTAAAAATGGGACTATCAAATTTAACAAAGAAATTCTTAATCTGTGCATTCTCTCTTTGCACAGTTAGTTCTTTTGCTCAGGAAGTGAAAGAAGAAGGTAAAGTGGTGTTCAACCCTCATTGGTTTATGCAAATTCAAGGCGGTGCCAGCCATACTTTGGGTGAAGCTAGTTTCTCGGATTTGATATCACCAGCTGCACAAGTTACAGGGGGTTACCAATTCAGCCCGTTATTTGGTCTGCGTGCCGGAGTAAGTGCTTGGGAAGCTAAAGGAGCATGGGCTTCTCCTTCCACCGTGTATAAATATAAATTTGTACAGGGCAACGTAGATGCTATGTTGGACTTAAGTGCTTTATTCTGCAAATTCAATCCCAAACGTGTATTCAATGCTTATGGTTTCTTAGGAGTAGGTTTCAACCATGCATTTGACAATGACGAAGCTGTGGCTATCAACGCACAGGGACATGAGTTAAGATATTTATGGAATGACAGCAAAAACTTTATTGTAGGACGCGGAGGTTTAGGCGCAAACATTCGTTTGAGCGACCATGTATTCGTCAACTTAGAAGTAAATGCCAATGCGTTATCCGATAAATACAATTCAAAGAAAGCAGGTAATGCAGACTGGCAATTCAACGGATTGGTAGGTTTCACATTTAAGTTTGGCAAGACTTACAAGAAGACAGAACCTGTTTATTATGAACCGGCTCCAGCTCCTGCTCCTAAAAAAGAAGAGCCTAAACCGCAACCGGTTGTAAAGGAAGAGCCCAAACCTGTAAAAGTTGAAGCATTGACAGAAAACATCTTCTTCGTTATCAACTCTTCTAAAATTAAAGAAGCCGAACTGGGTAAAGTAAACAGCATCGTGGACTATTTGAATAAATATCCTAATGCTAAAGTAACTATCACCGGTTATGCAGACGTTCAAACCGGTACTGCCGCTTACAACAAAACTATCTCGCAAAAACGTGCCAACGCCGTTGCAGAAGCTTTGAAAGCCAAAGGTATCACTGAAAACAGAATTAATGTAGATTACAAAGGTGACACAGTTCAGCCGTTCTCAACAGCTGAAGAAAACCGTGTTTCTATTTGTATTGCTGAATAATCAATAACCTACTCTGCAAAAAGAGGCAGTCCCTACACAGCGAGACTGCCTCTTTTTCTTTTCCCAAACGAATATGCGGAAATCTTACAGATTATTTTTATTCAAAATATCACATTGGCATTTCTCCAATACTTGCACGCATTTCTTCAAATCATTAGGACGTATAACCACATTTGCCGTATCACCCTGAGCAAAAGCATACATGTATTCAATAAAGATTTGTTCGACAGCCAGACATTCCAGGATTGCCGACAACGAACCTGCTACATTCGGGCAACTGATACATACCACATCGGTCAGCATTACAGCAAAGTTTTCTGCACGGAGCACTTCCACTGCTTTATCGACATCAGAAACAATCAGACGAAGGATTCCAAAATCTGTAGACTCAGCCATGCTGAACGCGTGCATATTAATGTCATACTTCGCCAACGTCTTTGCTACATCATTAATTCTTCCGGTTTTATTTTCCAGAAAAACAGATAATTGCTTAATTGTCATATTGCGTAAAGTTTTTATTTTAATACTCGTTTATCTATCACGTGCTTGCTCTTTCCTTCACTACGACTGATACTGTTCGGCTCCATCAGTTTAATATCCGCACTGATAGAAAGCACACTCTTTAATTTGTCACTCAATGTCTTTTTCATGGCAAGCATACGTCCTAAATCATCTGAGAAGAAGTCACGACGAACCTCCACCTGAACCTGAAGAATATCAAGATTATTTTGCCTGTCGACAACCAGCATATACTGAGGTTCAAATTCAGGCATTCCCAAAATAACACTTTCCACTTGTGAAGGAAAGACATTGATGCCACGAATAATCAACATATCATCACTACGTCCCATGATGCGGCTCATACGAACACTGGTACGACCACAAGCGCAAGTACCCTCCATCAACGAACATAAATCCTTTGTGCGGTAACGCAACAACGGCATTCCCTCTTTGGTGAGCGTAGTGAATACCAATTCACCCTGCTGCCCGCTGGGAAGTTGTTCCAATGTTTCAGGATTGATTATTTCAGGGTAGAAATGGTCTTCATTGATATGAGAGCCATTTTGTTCCTGGCACTCGAAGGAAACGCCCGGTCCCATGATTTCGCTCAATCCATACAGATTATAACCTTTCAATCCCAACCGCTCTTCTATTTCCTTACGCATATTGTCTGTCCAAGGTTCTGCACCAAAAGCACCGATACGCAATTTTATATCATCTTTGGTAAGCCCCATTCGTTCCACCGTTTCTGCCAGATAAAGGGCGTATGATGGAGTACAAGCGATACCGGTTATACCTAAATCACGAATCAGACGCACATGCTTTTCAGTATTTCCCGTAGACGCCGGAATAACCGTTGCACCTAAATTTTCCACACCATAATGAGCACCCAAACCACCGGTAAACAAACCATAGCCATAACTCACCGAGAACGTATCTTCCCGGGTCACCCCATAAGCGGCAAGACAACGAGACATTACTTCCGACCACACAGATAAGTCACGACGGGTATAACCTACAATAGTAGGATTTCCGGTAGTGCCCGAAGAGGCATGTACACGCACTATTTCAGAAGCAGGAGCAGCCTGAAGCCCATAAGGATAATTATCCCGCAAATCCTGTTTGGTAGTAAAAGGAAGTTTCACGATATCATCAATGCTACGGATATCATCGGGAGACAAATCCATCTCCTGCATCTTATTACGATAGAACGGGACATTATGATAGACCAATGCAACCAATTTCTGCAAACGCTTGCTTTGAAGCGCATGCATCTCATCCCGACTCATACATTCTTTATTTTTGTTCCAAATCATAGTAATAGATTGATTTTATTTGTGTTAGTCTTTCATCTATCATGGATGGTCTTCATGGAAAGCTTTCATACGTTCTTCCATGACAGGATACAGCTCCTCTCTCATTCTTGATGTGCAAGCCCGCACACCTTCCTGCTCACTTCCGGTAGTGGAAAGAGAAATACTGCTCACACCATAATACAACAATTCACGCAGCAACTCACCACCTTTCATCTTGCCATAACCGATAGTGAAGAAAAATCCGTCTCCAACCACCTGAGTCGCATCATAATCATAAACAATGTGGAAACCGTTGTCGGTAAATATCTTCTTCATGCGTTCGGCACGACGGGCATACTCACGCGTATCCTCCACAAAATTAATCTTACCTTCGGTAGACAAACGGAGCATCTCTGCATAAGCATATTGAGTAGATGCCGTACAACCTGAAGTTATCATATAAAGAATAGAAGCTATCAAAGTAGGTCCGAAGACACCTGCATCTTTATAGCGTTCTGCCAATGCCGGATACTGTCGGTCGAACAACTTATCACTAATACATGTCAATGCCATACGCTGACCCGCATAACTGAAAATCTTGGAAGAAGACAACATCAGAATATAATTATCCGTATAATGCGCTACTGTGGGAGGATAAGGCGGCTCAAACGGATGTCCCAAATCACGACGGAAATCCATGCAGAAATAAGCCAAGTCCTCCATCACAATCACATCATATTTTGTTGCCAGTTCACCGATAATAGCCAATTCTTCCTCTTCCAGACAAATCCATGCCGGATTATTCGGATTGGAATATACGATAGCAGCAATTTCGCCCGTGCTCAACATGCTTTCCAATTTATCATGCAAAGCAGCCCCCCGATAAGCATAAATATCAAATTCTTCCCACTGCACCCCTATAATGCGAAGCTGGGATTTCTGAATCGGAAATCCGGGATCGATAAACAATACTTTATTTTTTCCGGAAATGCGCTGCGTACAAGCAATAAACGAACCGAACGAACCTGCAACCGAACCCGTAGTCGGCACACAGGCACGCGGAGAAATTTCTACATTCATAAATGCCTTTACAAAACGAGAAGCTTCATTCTTTAATTCAGCCACACCCGCAGCGGCCGGATATTGTGAACCGACCCCCCGGTCGAGCGCTGCTTTCTCGGCCTCTATACCTATTTGATTGGCAGGAAGCCCCGGAGAGCCTTGATCCATCCGAATAAAAGGAATACCGGTTTCTTTCTCCAAATATTGAGCAACCAACAGCACATCGCCGATAGTTGCCTGTGAGAGGTCGGCAATATGCAGTTCCGACACAGCTCTTTCTACCAATTCTTCACTAAATATTTTCATAGCATCCTACCGATTCTTTGCCGCTTCCAAACCTATATCAAAAGCCCGCTTATTCATTTCCACTATCTTCTCACCTTTAGAAGCGAACACCCGACCGATACTTTCGCGCAGTTGTTCAGGTGACAGAATTCCAATAAATTTAGCAGCCATGCCCAACAAGATGACATTCGCACATTTCGGCATATTATTTTCCTTCGCTATATCTTCTATTTCCAGTTTGGAAACACGCGGAAGACTATTCAGCGTCTTCATCAATTCTTCCTCATCGGGATAATTGGGAATATTCTTAAACGGATTTGCAGAAGTAACCACCCATCCTTCTTTTTCCAAATAAGGCAAATAGCGCAAAGCCTCCATAGGCTCCATAGAAATAATCAAATCCGCTTCCCCCAATGAAATGAGATCTGAATGGATTGTTTCGTCCGAAAGACGGAGATTAGACTGCACATCACCTCCCCGCTGACTCATACCGTGCACTTCGGCCTGCTTCAAGTTAAGACCTGCAACAGTTGCGGCTTCGCCTATAATAGTAGCGATAGTGAGGATACCCTGTCCTCCTACCCCTGAAAGTATAATATCTTTTCTCATGCCTTTTCTACTCTTTTCTGTCTCAATTTACGATTTAAAGTCTGCACACATTCACGGCGCGGAATGATAACAGATACTCCTTTATATTCTATTTCTTCACGAATGATACGAGTTATTTCCTCCATATTCTTAGGCAACGGAACCACCACTCGTACATGTTCGGGTTCTACTCCCAATCCCAGACAAATAGCTTCAAACTTATTTGTACCTGCCGAATCCTGTCCGCCGGTCATGGCTGTAGTCAGGTTGTCGGAAATAATAATCGTGATATTCGCTTTATCATTGACGGCATCCAACAATCCGGTCATGCCCGAATGAGTAAAAGTAGAGTCACCGATAACAGAAATAGCAGGAAAAACGCCTGCATCCGCAGCACCTTTTGCCATAGTAATAGAAGCCCCCATATCCACACAACTGTCGATAGCACGGAACGGAGGTAATGCCCCCAAAGTATAACAACCGATATCACCAAAGATACGTGCACCGGGATATTCTGCAGCAACCTTATTCAAAGCATCATACACATCACGGTGTCCGCATCCCTGACATAAAGCCGGAGGACGAGGCATCACCACCTGCGGAGTGACAAAAGGAGATTTGGTAGCCCAACCGATAGCATTACCCACATTGTCAGGAGTCAATTCACCCGTACGGGGAAGATCACCGGTCAAACGACCTTTCACTGTATAATCGCTAGAAAGAAGAGCTTTCACCTGTTCTTCGACAAAAGGCTGTCCATCTTCTACAACCAGAATATATTTGCAACAATCAGCCATCTTCTGAATCTCTTCTGCCGGTAAAGGATATTGTGATACTTTTAATACAGGAACAGGTGAATCGTCTGTGTCACATTCTTTCACATAATTATATCCGATACCGCAAGCTATAATACCAAACTCATAAGAGCTGTCAGGATTAAAATTTTCCAAACCATTGTATGGCGACTTTCTTGAAACCTTTTCCAGCTGTTCTTGCTTCTTTATCAAAGCAGCATATTGATTGCGCGCAATGGCCGGCAATAGCACCCAATGGGTACGTTCACTGTCAGGATTCAGTTGGTTTTCTTCCCCTACTTCCCCCACTTTCACACCGGCACGTGAATGTGCCAAACGAGTAACGACACGCATCAATACCGGCAACTTCAATTCTTCCGAAAGTGTATAGGCATCATTCATCATATCATAAGCTTCTTGTTGGTTTGACGGTTCCAAAATGGGAAGCATCGCAAACTTTCCATAAAAACGGGAGTCCTGCTCATTTTGTGAAGAATGCATGGAAGGATCATCAGCAGCCAACACCACCAGTCCGCCGTTCACTCCCGTAATAGCCGAATTGACAAAAGCATCGGCAGCCACATTCATACCTACATGCTTCATGCAGACCAAAGCACGCTTGCCTGCATAAGACATACCCAAGGCAGCCTCCATTGCCGTCTTCTCATTCGTACACCACGTACTATGCAAATTTCTTTCCTGTGCCAGCTTATTATTTTGAATGAATTCCGTAATTTCTGTAGACGGTGTTCCCGGATAAGCATACACACCCGATATTCCGGCATGTATCGCTCCCAAGGCAATCGCTTCATCGCCCAACAATAATCTTTTTTCTGCCATTATCTATTTATTTTATTAGTTATTATTCGATTCTATCCGTTCTTTTTTATAGCAAGCTAAAAGAATCGGCATCATTCAGCACCGGAAATTTCTCACGGAATGCTGCTAATTTCTCCATATCTATCTCTGCAGTGACTTCACTTTCACAACTCCACGGACATTCGGCCATTGTCTTTCCGTATGGATCTATGATGGCGCTCCCACCCGAATATTCACAAGCCGGATCAGTCCCCATCCGATTAACTCCTGCCACATAGCATTGATTTTCTATGGCACGGGCACGGAGCAAAGCACTCCATGCATCTACACGGGGAGTAGGCCAACTGGCCACATAAAGTATCATATCATAGTCGCCCAAATTACGAGACCACACCGGGAAGCGGAGATCGTAACATACTTCCAACAAAATACGCACACCCCGATAGTTTACCACTACCCTTTGCGTTCCGGCAGTAAACCGTTTATCCTCTCCTCCATAAGTAAATAAATGCTTTTTATCATAATGCTGCACCGAGCCGTCAGGATGTACAAAATAGAAACGGTTATAATATTTTCCATTTTCCTGCACTGCCACACTTCCGGCAACAGCACAGTTACGCTCGACCGCTTTACGCTGCATCCAATGCAAAGTTTCACTGTCTGCACTCTCGGCCACACCCTCCGGCTTGGTACAAAAACCAGTGGAGAACATTTCGGGTAAGACAAACAAATCGGCATCCGGCAAACGATTAATAGCCTCATCAGCTCTCTCTACATTTGCTTGAGGATTCGCCCATTCTATATTTCTTTGTAGAATTGTTATTTTCATTGTTTTTCATATTATAAGACCCACAAAGGTAACAATTATAATAAGATGGCAAACATTTTATCACCAACTATTTCCTTTACAGCACATTTTTCTTATATTAAAAACACGAAAATCCCGCAAATACATTATATTCATGTCCACTCCATTGAAGCATCCTATTTAAACAGCCATCCTCTTATAATTCACGAAACAACAAACCCACCACTATGAACCGACTAATATTTTTCATTTAAGATATTCACGAAAGAACCGTTCTATTCTGTCAAACGGAATTACGTTTAGATTATCATACAAATCCACGTGACTGGCATCGGGAATAATTAGCAACTCCTTGTTCCCGCCTTTCAACTTCTTGAAAGCATCCTCACTGAAATAACGCGAATGAGCTTTTTCTCCATGAAGCATCAGCACAGCACTCCGAATCTCATCACTATACGAAAGTATAGGCATATTAATGAAAGAGAGTGAAGAAGTCTTGTTCCACCCATTGTTAGAGTTAAGCGAACGCTTGTGATAACCGCGTTCCGTCTTATAATAACTATGATAATCCTTCAAGAATTGGGGAGCATCCACAGGCAACGGGTCCACCACTCCCCCGGCCAAAGCATACGAACCGTTCCTCGCATCTTCCGTGCGCTGAGCATTGAGCTGCTTACGCAATTCGTAACGTGCATCGGCATTCATTGAGTCAAAATAGCCATTGGCATTCACACGGCTCATATCATACATGGTTACCGTAACCGTTGCCTTGATTCGGGTATCGATAGCCGCTGCATTGAGTGCCATACCACCCCATCCGCAAATACCCAAAATACCAATACGCTCTGCATCCACATCGTCACGAATAGACAGAAAATCCACTGCTGCACAAAAATCTTCCGTGTTAATATCGGGCGAAGCCACATAACGGGGTTCGCCATCACTTTCTCCGGTATACGAAGGATCGAAGGCAATCGTCAGAAAACCACGCTCCGCCAAGGCCTGTGCATATAACCCCGACGACTGTTCCTTCACCGCACCGAAAGGACCGCTTACAGCAATAGCAGGCAGCTTTCCTTCAGCATTGCGAGGGATATACATATCAGCAGCAAGGATGATACCATAACGATTACGAAAAGTCACTTTCATGTGATGCACTTTATCACTTTGTGGGAATACTTTATCCCACTCCTGGACTAAACTTTGTTTTTGATCTATCATATAAACACTATTAAAATAATTATTATCTACCGCAAACAGGTTTCCCATGGCACAAAGACTTATCGTCGTTACTGCACATAAACTTCTTAATGACTTTTTCATGCTGTTTCATTATTAATTCTTACTGTAGCAAAAGTAGCAGTTTACATCATATTTCATTGTACCTCAATTACTGATGTTCCAACCTCAATTACAGTTTTCTTAACCTATGAGTTTCAACCTTACTCATTATAAGCTGTAAATCAGGTCATATAATCAGTAATCCGGGTAATAGGAAAGCCTGAATGATTATTTACTTTTGCAGAGCAAGAAACAGAAACCGAACAATGAAAAAGATTTTAGACTTCAAGACTGTATGCGAGTGCAATCGAAACTTAGGTTGCAAGACATGGCATCCGCAAGTAAGCATCATCAATTTGGAAAATCTCAATTTGAAACAGGAAGCCGTGAAGTTTGATTTCTATACCATCCTGCTCATTGAGGAATGTCCCAACAGCTGCTGTTGCGGCCGTAAGTATTACGACTTTTCCAATACGACAATGGTATTCCTCATGCCCGGTGAGATATTTCGCATGAGTGAAGAGAACACACTTCCCGACAAAGGGTATCTATTAGCCTTTCATCCCAATCTACTATCTCAGACTTCATTGAAAAGCCATATCCAAAACTATACTTTTTTCCAATACCGGAAAGAAGAAGCACTCCATCTCTCCCAACGCGAAACATCAAAGATAACCTGTTGCCTCGAAAATATAGAGGACGAGTTACATCATCCAATCGACACACACAGCAACACCATCCTCTCAAGACACATTGAGCTCTTTCTGGACTATTGCACACGCTACTACGAACGTCAGTTCATTACAAGGGAAAACAAAAACAAAGCTATTTTAAAAACAGCAGAAAAGATACTCGACGATTACATTGCTTCCGGTAGACTACAAAGCGGCAAGATCCCCACACCCTACCATATTGCAGGAAAGCTTCATCTCTCGGCAGCCTATTTTAATGACCTGCTGAAATTCGAGACAGGCAAGACATGGGAAGAATACTTTCAATTCAAGCAACTGGAGAAAGCCAAGCATTTATTACAGAAAAACGACAATAGCCCTATTGCCGTAGCTAAACAGTTGGGTTACCCCAACGTACAATATTTTAGTTTCATCTTTAAAAAGGTGACAGGCTGTACACCGAATGACTATCGGCACTCACAAAACTAAAAGACCTTGAGTGTTTTTAAAAGATAAACCTTCTACTCATGAAAACTCTATGTGAAACCTCATTCATAACTACCCCTGAAATGATAAACAAGCTGCGAAAAATCTTCTGATCTTTCATTGTCTATCCACAATTCTGTCGGTGAAATATTAAACATCATAAACTGGCTATATATTTCTGCATCACCTCCAAAATTTTGAGAGAATTCTATTCTCACTGACAATGGAGCACCATATCCGCCTAAAATGACTATATTTTCAGGGTGCAGGACAAAGTTCATGACACCTTGATCCATCTGATGGAATTCATATCCTGCTTTTACTTCAACATCACCTATTTCCCTTAAGTGCCGTGATATGTTCTCATCTTTAATCATCTCTGCAATAGGCGATAAAGGCAATTTAAATATTAGAGAATCTTTTGACACTGCTATTCCATCGGGAAAGGTTGCAATTTCCTTACCTCTATAATATGAAACTTCCACGGCACCCTTGTACGTGCCTTTCATATCAAAAAGTGCTTGTTGAATCTCAGTAGATGAAAATTCAGATTCATCGTCATTACACCCGGAAAATCCTATCACACAAAAGAATAATACTACTATCCTTAACAGTCCCTTTGTTTTCATATCATAAATCAATTAATTATTATGTTACCCCCAATACATACATATGCCTTTATCATTTAAAGCAAAACTACACAAATATTTTTTAGTCGACGAATAAAAAGCAATTTTTTTATTCGCATTTTGCATTTCCTTGATACACGCTCAGTACTTCATTTCGTTTTGCGGTTTATAACTAAGCCGAAACAATACAGAGAACTTAAATAAACTAAAAACACCCAATTTTACATTGTAGGGGTGTAAAACTGGGTGTAATTCTTGTAAACTATTGATTTTCAATGTTTATTGCGGAGAGACAGGGATTCGAACCCCGGGTACCTCGCGGTACAACGGTTTTCAAGACCGCCGCAATCGACCACTCTGCCACCTCTCCAAAACTCCTTTGAGAAGTACTTTCTTCCTGAAAGCGGTGCAAAGGTACGCTTTTATTTTAAAACTGCAATACTTTTAGGAGAAAAAAAACAAAAAACACTATATTTTTTCTCTTAAGACCACTTATATCCCACTTTTTAAGTCTACTCTCCTCATAAATTATTATAAGAAAGAGACAATGCAGAATGAAAATCCCAAAATTATCATGTACATTTGCATCTACAATAGAAAAAACGCATGAAGATAACGTATCTCCTTTTAGTACTTTTCCTTTGGACACCCTTTTGCGCTTTTGCGCAAAAGAAGCCTTTTATTATCGGAAAGCAACTGGAAGTTATCAAAAAGGAACCTGAAAATAGTAATGCACTAAAATTTCTATGTCAATATTACCTCAATAAAGGAGAGTTCTCCAAAACAATCACTTATGCTGAATACATGAAAAATATAGCGGATAAGAGTAAAAATCCATCTCTCTATCTATATTCCTATCTCTTTCAAGGACAAGCACAAATGATGAGTGGCAGGGAGAAGGTTGCCAAAAAGAATTTGAATCTGGCTTTGGAGTTGGCAACCAAACTTCACAATGATTCTCTTCTATGCTCAGTGTATGGCAATTTAGGACTATATGCTGCCAATATCGATACAGATTATTATCGTGCCATTCAATGGCTGTATAAGGGTATCACGTTGGCACAACAAAATAAATATCAAGAGCAATACGCTATCCTATTAGCTAATTTAGCTAATATCTATTATCTGAAAAAAGATAAAGCCGGCATCAAATATGCGTTAGAATCGTATGAACTCGGACATAGGCTCAACGACCCCTATATTATTTACACCGGAGCAATCAATACCGCTTATCTGTATTTCTTGATGAAGCAGAACGAAGAAGCCATAAAATATATTCATGAAGCAGAAAAGTTAATGCTGGAAAATGATTTTTACGATCAGGCACATACTTATAATCTTTTCGGAAATATCCTATGTGATTCAGGAGAATATGTACAAGCCATCGAATACTATAAAAAAGCAATGAAAGATAAACAGGCTGCACAAACTTCTTCCATTGTATATGCCCATTTGGGATACGCCCGTGTTTTAATGAAGGAAAAGAACTATGAAGAAGCTATCCTGTTACTGAAACAAGGATTGGCAATTTCGTATGCACGGGCAAATGCAATTCACCGCAATGCACTTTATGAAACTCTTTCTACCTGTTACGAACAACTTCATCAGTACCATAACGCACTGAATTACTATAAGGTGTTCCGCTTGGAGAATGATAGTCTTTTTAATAAAGATAAGGAAAGAGATTTAAGCGAGATGAGATTTAAATATGACACCGAGCGACAAGAGAATATGATAAAACAGAGTAAGCTAGATGTGATGCAGAAAGAACAACGCATCCAGCAGCAAACATTTATCCTTATCATTATCTTTATTGTATTGGGATTGCTGTACTACCTCTACCAACGTAAAAATAAACTTTATGTAAGTATCGTCAAACAAAATCAAGAAGCCATCAAAAGAGAAACAGAACTGAACCGACGTATCAGAGAACTGGAACAAAACGGAAAGTCCGGTAATGCTCCCGAAAAATATGCCGGATCATCACTCACCGATGAGAAAAGTCTGGAACTTTTCAGAGCTTTAGAGCGAGCCATGCGTGAAGAAAAAATTTACAAAGACAACAGTATTACAAAGGATAAAATAGCCGATTTATTAGGCACAAACCGCACCTATCTTTCTCGTATTATCAATGAGCAGTCCAAACAATCCTTTACTCACTATGTAAACAGTTTCCGTATTGAAGAAGCCATCCGCCTATTATCCAATCCCCAAAACGACACCCCGCTAAAAGCAATCTCTGCCGACTTGGGGTTCAACTCCATTTCCACTTTCTACAACCTTTTCCAATCGGTGGTGGGAATGACTCCTTCTCAATACCGCAATAAAGTGCTGGAATTACAAAAACAGCAATAAGTCACTATATACCCTTGATTTTTCTTCCGAAAACAGCAATTGCCGATATTTATATAGGTATAAAGACTCTTTTTTTAGATTTTATCCCTTTCTTTGTATCATCAGAATATTAATAACGTAAAATACAGACAATGAAAAAGAAGTTTTTATTAAGCTGCCTCTTGATAATCATGGCATGGCTTCCGTCATTTGCCCAAATTCAAGAACCAGTCAAGTTTAAAACTGAGTTGAAAACAATTTCCGACACAGAAGCACAGATTGTGTTTACCGGTAATATTGATGCCGGATGGCATGTTTATTCCACTGACCTTCCTTCGGGCGGTCCTATTTCCGCTACCTTTAATGTGGAAAAAATACAAGGTGCAGAGCTGATGGGAAAGCTCACTCCACAAGGAAAAGAAATTGAAAACTTCGACAAAGTGTTCGAAATGAAATTACGTTACTTCGAGAATACTGCAACTTTTGTTCAGAAGTTTAAAATCACAGATGCTTCCTATCAAATTGAAGGCTATCTGGAATATGGTGCATGTAATGACGAAAACTGCTTACCACCGACAGAAGTACCGTTCTCTTTCTCGGGAAAAGGGAATGCCGCTACCGCTACAGTTGCAACATCGGAAACCAAAGCCGAAACAGTAAACCAGCCTGCTGCTGAAAATTCTGTTGCAGAAACAACTGCCATTGACAGTGCTACTACTGTAGCCTTATCCGATAACGAAACCTCTGTACAGGACTATTGGACACCGGTTATCAAAGAATTGAACAGCTATGGTGAGACAACTTCGCAGCAAGATCGTTCTTGGATATATATTTTCTTTGCCGGATTCATCGGTGGGTTGCTTGCCTTATTCACTCCGTGTGTATGGCCTATTATTCCAATGACCGTAAGTTTCTTCCTGAAACGCAGCAAAGATAAAAAGAAAGGTATCCGTGATGCTTGGACTTACGGTGCATCTATCGTAGTTATTTATGTTGCATTAGGTTTGGCTATTACTTTAATTTTCGGTGCAAGTGCATTAAATGCTCTATCTACCAATGCTGTATTTAATATCTTGTTCTGTTTAATGCTGATTATTTTTGCTGCGTCATTCTTCGGAGCATTTGAATTGACATTACCTTCCAAATGGAGTAATGCAGTGGATAGCAAAGCAGAACAAACAAGCGGTTTATTGAGTATCTTCCTTATGGCATTTACCTTGTCATTGGTTTCTTTCTCTTGCACAGGTCCTATTATAGGTTTCTTATTGGTAGAAGTTTCTACCACCGGCAGTGTCATTGCCCCTGCTATCGGCATGCTGGGTTTTGCTATCGCTTTGGCTTTGCCATTCACACTGTTCGCTATGTTCCCGTCTTGGTTAAAATCAATGCCGAAATCCGGAGGCTGGATGAATGTCATAAAAGTAACATTGGGTTTCCTTGAATTAGCATTTGCCTTAAAGTTTTTATCCGTAGCCGACTTAGCTTATGGATGGAGAATTCTGGACCGCGAAACATTCCTTGCCTTGTGGATTGTAATCTTTGGTTTGTTAGGATTCTACTTGTTAGGCAAGATTAAATTTCCACATGATGACGATGACAATACCACAAGTGTACCCCGCTTCTTTATGGCATTGATTTCTTTGGCATTCGCCGTATATATGGTTCCCGGATTGTGGGGAGCACCGTTAAAGGCTGTCAGCGCGTTCGCTCCTCCTATGACAACTCAGGATTTCAATTTGTATAACAATGAAGTCCATGCCAAATTTGATGATTATGATGCCGGCATGGAATATGCCAAACGCAATGGAAAACCGGTTATGCTCGACTTCACAGGCTACGGATGTGTAAACTGCCGCAAGATGGAAGCTGCTGTATGGACAGACCCGAAAGTAAGCAAACTGATGACAGACGATTATGTATTGATTACATTATATGTAGACAACAAAGAGCCATTGCCGGAACATATCAAGGTAATGGAAAACGGTAAGGAACGTACTCTGCGCACAGTAGGTGACAAATGGAGTTATCTGCAACGTTCTAAGTTTGGTGCTAATGCACAACCATTCTATGTATTAATAGACAATGAAGGAAAGCCGCTGAATAAATCGTATTCATATGACGAAGATATAGATAAATACGTGGATTTCCTTCAGACCGGATTAGATAATTACAAGAAAGAAAAATAAAACCCCGGATAAGAAGGCTGTCTCTAAAGACCCGGCAGTCCCATCATCTTGTCATTCTGAATAAAATGAATCGGACAGCCTTCTTATTCATAAAAATTCTAAAACTATGATTGCCAAGTCAGAAAGAGAGCAAATCATTGCCCTGATTAACCGCGAAGTGGTTCCTGCTATCGGATGTACCGAACCTATAGCTGTCGCACTTTGTGTAGCCAAAGCAACTGAAACATTAGGGAAAAGACCTGAAAAAATAAAAGCACTGTTAAGTGCCAATATATTGAAAAATGCCATGGGAGTGGGCATCCCGGGAACCGGTATGATCGGCCTTCCCATTGCCATCGCTTTGGGAGCTTTAATCGGAAAATCCGAATACCAGCTTGAAGTATTAAAAGACAGCACCCCCGAAGCTGTAGAGGAAGGAAAAAAGCTGATAGATTCACAAGCAATCTGCATCGGGCTTAAAAAAGACATAGACGAAAAGCTATATATTGAGATAATCTGTGAAGCCGATAATGACAAGGCAACGGCTATTATATCAGGAGGGCATACTAATTTTATATATGTATCTCATAACAATGATGTTATACTGAACAAACAGGCTACAAGCTCCTCTGAAGAAGAACAACATGAACCAGAACTTAATTTGCGGAAAGTTTATGACTTTGCCACAACTACCCCTCTCGAAGAAATCCGCTTCATACTTGAGACCAAACGTTTGAACAAAAATGCAGCCGAACGCTCTTTTCAAGGTAATTACGGACATCAATTAGGCAAAATATTAAAAGAAAGCAAAAGCGAAAAACAGTTATTAGGCAGCAATACTTTCACTCATATTCTATCTTATACTTCTGCAGCGTGCGATGCACGTATGGCCGGAGCCATGATTCCTGTAATGAGTAACTCCGGCAGTGGAAACCAAGGAATTACTGCTACTTTGCCTGTGGTGGTTTATGCAGAAGACAACCATAAATCTGAAGAAGAATTAATTCGTGCACTCGTTCTCAGTCATTTGACAGTTATTTATATAAAACAAAGTTTGGGGCGTTTATCTGCTTTGTGCGGCTGTGTAGTTGCAGCAACAGGTTCCAGTTGTGGAATAACCTACTTAATGGGAGGAAATTACGAACAGATTACTTTTGCCGTACAAAATATGATAGCCAATATCACGGGAATGATTTGCGACGGAGCAAAGCCCAGCTGTGCCCTCAAACTGACCAGTGGTGTATCTACAGCTGTATTTTCCGCTATTTTAGCAATGGAGCATAAATGCGTCAGTTCCGTAGAAGGTATTATCGATGATAATGTAGACCGCAGTATCCGCAACCTGACCAAAATCGGCTCACAAGGCATGAATGAAACAGATAAATTAGTATTGGAGATTATGACTCACAAACAGTGTGACTAAAATACGGATACCAAAGAAGGCAGTGTGTCAAAAACAAACCAGTGTAATAGTTACATTGGATTTCCAACACACTGCTTTTTCGTCTTTATACCAATAAATCCCCGTATTGCGAATGACGTATGAAATATGTTTTTGCAAATGAACAAGTAGGTTTTATCTTCAATTGATTTATTTCGGCATATCTGGCAGCAGCCGTTGTCAAATCTGCTGCTATTCCCATTCCTTCCAATTGTGGAGGAACCATGGTATGGAGTATATCCAGCACCCCGTCTTTTTCCTCATATTGCAGATAAGCAATCTGTCCCGATTCAAAAACCTCAAACCGATTTACCTTCTCATCATGTATGACTGTATGTTCCATTCTATTCTTATTTTAAATGTGATTATTACAAATAAAACAACTTCCAAATGGAATTGTTCTTATCATTCGCCTTGTTCTTGTTTTTCTTTCTCCTGATACACTGACGGAAGCATACCAAATTCTTCTTTAAAATATTTAGTAAAATACTTAGGATTATTGAATCCCACCTGATAAGCAACTTCCGATATATTCATCCGAGTCTCACGCAACAACTTAGCAGCATGCTTCAAACGAATAACACGAATAAACTCTATCGGTGTCTTCCCTGTCATAGCCACCAATCTCTTATATAAGTTTACACGGCTCATTCCCAGTTCACGGCTTAATTCTTCTACCGATAAATCGCTACGGGAAATATTACTTTCTACATATTTCATCGCGGCTCCCAATAGCTTCTCATCTACCGATTCATCATTACCACTATGGCTTACAGCTTTCTTCGTTCCTATCATCTCACTGATAGCAGGAGGGATAATACCATCAACCTTCTTACTTCCTGCAGTAATAATCACCTCCGGCAACTCATCTTCCGGTACTATATAAGTAGTATATTCGTCACTGTTTTCATCTTCTATAAGTTGGATAACTCTGGCCCTCTGGGTCTTGATGGTTGAAACGGTGTCAATTTCCTTTTTTTCCTCCAAAACAGATTCTATCGTTTTTATCTCTACAACCTCTTCTTCTTCAACTGCTTTCGAAACAACTTCATCCACAACTTCGGAAGATATTGATTCATCGTGAGCAAGTAAAACGGCACCGGATTCTTCTTCAGACGTCACCTTCTCTTCCGGTTTATAACTGCCGAGCTGTTCTAATTCTTCCGATTCCTCATCCGATTCATCCTCTCCTATCTCAGACTGCTCCTCTGATTGTCCGGATTTACGTTTGCCACCGCACATTTTACTGCACATTAACAACATAATGCCAACAAACAGAATAACATACAGTATACAAGCCCATGTAGACAGCCAAAACGGAGGTGTAACAACTATTTTCAGCGAAGCTTCTTCATTTCCACTGAATCCATCACTGTTTATTGCTTTTACCCTCAATAAATAAGTACCGGGAAATAAATTGGTATAAACCGCCTCTCCTGTCTTAGTCGTAATCCATTCATCACCGAATCCTTCCAGCTTATAGGCATATTCCACTTTCTCAGGAATAATATAATTATCTGAAGCGAACTGCACACAAAACATATTCTGCTTATAATCCAACTCCACTTGATCTACAAAATTCAAAGCCTTATCCAAAATGACTTTATTACCATATACTTCTCCTACTTCAACTTCTTTATTGAACAACAAGAAATGAGTAAAAAACACGTTAGGCAATACCTCGTTGTATTTAATCTTATCAGAAAAGAAACGATTAATTCCATATACTCCTCCTATTACGATTTCACCGGAAGACAACTTTTTCACAGAGCGTTGATTAAAACCGCTACTCTGTAAACCATCTCTTTCATCATAAATATTACAACGAAAATCATACATACCGGTCTTTGAGTCAAGCATCGGTATGATATGAGTCAATCCTTTGGCAGAAGTTATCCACATATTCGAGTTATCATCCTCCACAATTCCGACTGTCAACAGGTCTGACAAACCATTTTTCTCTGCAAGAATCGTCAATTCATCTATCTTCGGGTTATAAATATTCAATCCCTCACGAGTTGCTATCCATATCAGCCCACGACTATCTTCATACACCTGATTTATATTCTGGTTTGAGAAACGAGTTTTTCCCGATTTAGTTCCCGTCAAAGAAATAATCTTTTTTGTTGATAAATCCATGACAGACAGTCCCCGGGAAGTCCCTATCATTAAGGAGTTATCCCTAGTTATATACAATGAAGAAACAGTATTAAATGCAAGGTCAGACGTTGTGGTATTATAAGTATTAAATTCTCCTGTACGTGGATTGAGACTTTGCAGACCACCACCTGATGTACCTATCCAGACAATACCGGATTTATCTTCCGCCAACGCCACAATATTATTATCAGTCAATGATTTACTATTTTTCACCATATTCTTATAATGAGTAAATCGTCCATTATCATAACAGTCCAATCCTCCTCCCAGCGTTCCTATCCAAAGCTTTCCGTCTCTGGTTCTCAATAAACAAGAGACAGCATCCGATGATAAAGAATTGGCATCGGATACCTCACGGACAAACAATTGAGGTTCACCGGTATTTATTTTCCAATGTATCAAACCATCATTGTTGGTTCCTATCCACAAATCCCCATTCTTATCTTCTTCAACAGCAGTAACATCACCCACATAATCAAGACTGAATTTGAAGATACTTTCATGATAATAAGATATTCCTTTCTTCCATGTGCCTAACCACATCATTCCATTAGGATCTTCATATAATGCAGAAACAGTATTATCTTGCAGACTGCGTTCATCGTCAGGTTGATGCATCAATGTTTTTATTTCCCCGGTAGACTTATTCAGGATATTTACCCCGTCATGTTCCCGTCCTATCCAAATACGTCCTTGCAAATCCTGAGCAACGGACAACACCGCACTCCGCGATTGCCGATTTATAAGGTCTCTTAACTTCTTTTGCCACTTCTTCTCTGCCGGATTATAAATCCAAAGTCCGGAAGGACTGTAAATCCAAATGTCATTCTCTTTATCTACGAAAAAAGAAAAAGTCTCATATTTATTATTTCCCAATTCTTTGGATATATCCTTTAAATCCCAATTTATTTTATTTGTATCCCTGTTCAGACACACAATCATTCCCGTATTATACACAAGCAATACTCCATCACTACACTCTGAAATATCCGTTATCTCTCCTTCAGGCAATTGACCGGCATCAAACAAAAGCGGATAAAGCAACTGTGATTCAGGAATATAAAGATAGCATCCTTTAGAAGCAATATAGAACCACATGTTCTTATTCTTATCAATATAAGTCAAAGCAGGGATTCCGTCAATACCGGCTTCCCACAACAAAGCATGCACATCACGATTAAAACTTTCTGTTTTAGAATCATAAATCGTATAACCGGCAGCGGTACGTATCCACAGTCTTTTCTTTCCATCTTCCTGTACCTTTTGAACACAATTATCCGGCAAAGGTCCCAAGTCAAGGTTATGGCTGCGATAAACTTTCATTTGGCAACCATCATAACGATTCAGCCCCGAAGCCGTAGCAAACCACATAAAGCCTTCTGAATCTTTAAATATATCGTTTACCCGATTACTAGACAAACCATCTTTTACTTCAAGATGCTTGAACATAAACCCACCTGCACTAACTGCCATAGAAAGACACAACAGCACAATGACAAGTCCCAATTTCTTCATATCCTTTATTATTTAAAAGCTAATTTCTTTTTCCTATGCAAATGAAAGAAAAAGCTTGATAATAACCAAGTTAATTCTTTCATTTTTATCATTTAATACCTATAATTTGTTTCATCCTTCCTCCTCCCTTTTGAGCATAAGCATTATTTTTCCTATTTTTGCAACCGAAATGAAGCCATTAACAGATACCCAATACATCCGGCAACTGGTCTCGGAGGGAGAACATTGCCATCAAGATTTTAAATTCGAAATATCGGATGCACGCAAGATAGCCCGAAGCTTGTCCGCCTTTGCCAATACAGAAGGAGGACGATTGTTGGTCGGCGTCAAAGACAACGGCAAAATAGCCGGCATTCGTTCAGAAGAAGAAATATATATGATAGAAGCGGCAGCCACAATGTATTGCTGCCCTAAAGTAGAAATCGAGACACGGACTTATTTGGTCGAAGGAAAAAGCGTATTAGAAGTTTCTATCGGTGAAATGGCAGTCAAGCCTGTCTATGCACTGGATGAAAAAAATAATCCTTGGGCATACATCCGTATCAAAGATGAAAATATCCTTGCCACACCTGTACATCTGAAAATGTGGCAGCATACAAAAAAAACGGAAGGCGTATTGGTTGAGTTTACAGAAAGAGAACAACGGCTGCTTGACACACTGAAAGAACGTGGAGAAATATCTCTCAATCAGTGTTGCCGAATTTGTAACTTAAACAGGAAGACTGCAAGCGAACTATTAGCAGACTTTATTCGTTTTGGCTTAGTAGAGCCTGTATTTAGCGGACATAAGTTTTACTTCAGACTAAACCAAGAATAAAAACATCAATATTAAAACCTAAACTAAAGACAATATAAAGTAATGGATATTTTAACCCAATTAATCGGCAACATAAATGATGTTATTTTGACATACATCTTAATTATAATGCTGCTAGGTTGCGCATTCTGGTTCACTTACAAAACGAAATTTGTACAATTCCGCATGATAGGCGAAATGGTACGCCTGCTTGGAGATTCCACCGGCAAGACAGAAGGTCGCGAACATCACATCTCCTCTTTTCAGGCGTTTGCCATCTCCATAGCAAGCCGCGTGGGAACAGGCAATCTGGCAGGAGTAGCCACCGCCATTACATTGGGTGGTCCGGGTGCAGTCTTTTGGATGTGGGTAATTGCACTTTTTGGTGCCAGCAGTGCCTTTATCGAATCCACACTTGCCCAACTATATAAGGTACATGGACATAATTCTTTTGTCGGTGGTCCCGCTTATTACATGAAAAAAGGATTAAAACAACCATGGATGGGAATTCTATTCGCCTTTTTGCTCATTTTCACCTTCGGGTTTGCTTTCAATTCCGTGCAGAGCAACACTATCTGTGCCGCATTCGAGGAAGCTTTCAATATTTCTCCGGCTCTGATGGGATGCATATTGACTGCACTTACATTAATTATTATTTTCGGAGGTATTCAGCGTATAGCCAAAGTCAGCAGCATCATTGTACCCATCATGGCCTTGGGGTATATTTTTTTAGCACTTTTCATCGTGATTATGAATGTCAAACATTTGCCGGGAGTCATTGAACTGATTATTGAGAATGCTTTCGGTTGGGAACAGGCATTAGGCGGGGGTATAGGCATGGCATTGATGCAAGGCATCAAACGCGGATTGTTCAGCAACGAAGCCGGTATGGGTTCTGCACCCAATGTGGCAGCAACCGCCGATGTCACCCATCCCGTAAAACAAGGATTGATTCAAACATTAGGTGTTTTTACAGATACCTTGGTCATTTGCACATGTACAGCATTTATCATTCTTTTCAGCGGGCTGGCGTCTACAGGAGAAGCCAACGGAATTAAACTGACACAGATGGCGTTAAATAATGAAATAGGTGATATCGGAACAATTTATGTAGCAGTAGCAATTCTATTTTTTGCTTACAGTAGTATATTGGGAAACTATTATTACGGCGAAGCCAATGTACGATATATCACCCGCCAACGCTGGGCTATTCCGGTTTACCGCATCTCTGTATGCGGCATGGTAATGTTCGGTGCACTTGCCAGCTTGGACTTGGCATGGGGCCTGGCAGATATAGCAATGGGATTCATGACCATTTGTAACCTGATAGCCATCGTTCTATTAGGCAAATATGCTTTCCGCCTATTAGAAGATTATCGGATACAGAAACGTAGCGGAATTAAGAATCCTGTTTTCACGAAAGATAGAATGAAGGACATTGAGGAAGATTTGGAATGTTGGTAAAGTATTTAAAAAAAATAAGTATCTTTGCGGCAAGAACATAAAATAAAAAAGCCATGAGCATATTTTCAAAATTATTCAGTAAAAAACAAGCAGAAGGAGAAGAAAACACCAAAGTAGGTGGAATGGAAGACTTCATGACGCTGATTCGTGTATATTATCAGTCTGTAATGGCCTGCAATATAGGTATTACCAATATTAATTTTCTGCCTGACATGGCAGTTTTCAAACGTACACTTAAAATCCCGACCCAAAACAATAAATTAGGAATTGCCGAAAAGTCACGCTGTAAAAAAATGTTAGTAGAACTTTATGGACTAAGTGATGATTTCTTCAAAGAAATAGACAATTCCATTAAAAAGAATTGTAAGAATGTAAACGATGTAAAGACATATCTTTTTATGTTCCAAGGATTCAGCAATGACTTGATGATGCTTATCGGCAATCTGATGCAATGGAAGTTCCGTATGCCCAGCGTAATGAAGAAGATGTTACGTAATATGACGGAAAAAACTATCCATGACATTATGACCAAAACAGACTGGAAAGATGACAGCGTACACAAAACTTGTATTGCTATCCGTAAGTATCAACACGCATTGGGATACTCTGAAAATTGGATGACCGAATACGTTTACAATATCGTTTTATTGGCTAAAAAAGAGCCGAAGCCAAAAGAATAAACTCGCATTGCGGTTTACTACTCTTGCCATTATAGCTTTGCTGTAGGGACGAATCCGAGTATTTGCCCCTATGGTAAAGGTACATATTTCGATATAGCTTCATAAACTTAATTTCCAAAGATTTCATGGATTCTCTATTAAATATCGAAGAACATCCATTAGAACCCTTTCTGCCGGCTAATGCTGTCCTGCTGATGCTTGGCAGTTTTCCTCCGCAAAAAAAACGATGGAGCATGGATTTCTTCTACCCTAACCTGCAAAATGATATGTGGCGTATCGTCGGACTTATTTTCTTTCAGGACAAAGAGCATTTCCTGAACCCTGAGAAGAAAGTATTTGATAAAGACCGTATCATTGAATTCCTAAACGACAAAGGAATCGCACTTTATGATACAGCTTCAGCTATCCGCCGTTTACAAGACAATGCCTCCGACAAGTTTCTGGAAGTAATAGAACAAACAGATATCAGCCTGTTACTAAAACAAATTCCGATGTGCAAAGCCATTGTTACCACCGGACAGAAAGCAACAGACATTATCCGCGAACAAATAGAGGTAAAAGAGCCAACCGTAGGTACAAGCGAACCTTTCGAATTTGGAGACAAGGATATGAAATTATACAGAATGCCTTCTTCCAGCCGTGCCTATCCTTTGGCCCTGGAAAAAAAAGCTGCAGCTTATCGGGTCATGTTCAACGAATTAGGATTACTGAACGAATAGAAAAAAAATATTTTTCATAAATAGATTTGTATATTTCAAATATTACACTACCTTTGCAGCCGAAAACACGGGAGTAGCTCAGTTGGTAGAGCACCGGTCTCCAAAACCGGGTGTCGGGAGTTCGAGCCTCTCCTCCCGTGCTAAAAAGTTGTATCAAATTGATACAACTTTTTTATATCGTGCAAAGCCTCAACTTTCCCCGTTCCGAAACTCCTTAAAATACATACCTTTGCCTCATATAAAAAGAAACTTAACAGTTTATGAAATTGATAAGGCTATTATTTATTGCTGTTGGGAAATCGGTATTTAAAATTTTGAATATAAACGATAAAACTAATACTGAATCAAGAGCCTCCAAAAACTTCATCGGCTTTTAGAAAAAGACTTTGTTCTTTTTAAAAAAGAACAAGATGTTTTGCGAAAAGACCAAGGTCTTTTTTCCAAAACACTTTTCTCTGAATTATCTCGCCGATTTAATGCATTAATTAAGTTTTGAACGAAAGTTGATAAAATGTCCTTTCACATTTCACAAATACCGGAAACTCACTGTTCATAAGAGTTTCCGTGTGAAAGCAATAAATTCACCTCTTAAAAATCCTTTTCACCCAAAAAGCCGATGAATAAAGGGTTTCAGAGAGCGAAACGTGTGAAAGCAACTTTATATCAACTTTTTCTTGAAAGCATTTTTATTGCAGAAAAAGACATCAGGGGATTTGTAATAACTTATGAGTTTGCAAACTCAATCGCCACTTGGGATACTTCAGAATATAAGCAATTACTGCCTCGGTATTGGAACAGGAACAAGGCTGTATAAAATAATACCGAGCAGGCAAGTCCAAATAGACAGATACATCTTGTCCCACATAGACAACCTTCACCTCATCTATATGGTTCAATCTTACTTCCCCTCCTTCTTTTGGCGAACAAGTTACCCAGTCTACATTGTCTGGTAGCACACACGTACCGTTAGTTTCGACACAGACATATTTTCCTTCATTATGTAAAGCATCCACCAAACTTTCGTCAATCCATAAACCCGGTTCGCCTCCGGTAAGAACAACCATAGAAGCGGGGTACTTAACAACTTCCGATATTATTTCTTCATCGCTCATCATTATCCCGTCTTCATGTAACGTATCGCAAAAGGAACACTTCATATTACATCCCGAAAAGCGGACAAATATAGCAGGAATACCTGTATGATATCCTTCACCCTGCAAGCTATAGAAAATCTCATTAATCTTTTTCATATATCACAGTATTACCTTCCGATTCACGGACTTCAACTTTAAAACAAAAGGGTATTTGCTCACAAATCCAATGTGCAATATTTTCGGCTGTAGGATTAAAATGAAGTACCTCATTCAGATTTTGATGATCCAAACGCCCCATCACAGCCTCTTTGATATGGGTAAAATCCACCACCATTCCATCTGCATTCAACACCTCCGAACGGCAATAAACTGTAATAATCCAATTGTGACCATGCAAATTCTCGCATTTACTTCTATACGAAAGATTCAGGCTGTGCGAAGCCGATACTTCCATTCGCTTAATTACTGTATACATCACTTTAGTTTATATTTAGAAAGAACTTACACCTAATGTCACCTCGGTGTGCAGATGCAAAGATACATTATAAAATCTAAGAATATAGAACAGTTATCCCTATTTTTTTCATTTTTTGGTCTATATTTGCATCCATGAAAATTTTCTATACCGTCACCGGAACGATATCACTGGTATTAGGCATTATTGGAATCTTTGTACCTCTTCTGCCTACCACCCCTTTTTTATTATTATCCGCCGCATTCTATTTTCGCGGTTCTCCACGTCTGTATCGTTGGCTAATCCAACAAAAACAACTGGGACCTTATATTAAAAACTTCCGCGAATACCGCGCTATCCCCCTACGTGCAAAAATCATTTCCTTATCATTGATATGGATAACACTCAGTTATTGCATTTTCCAAATAGCCCCCTACCTTTGGTTGAAAATAATATTACTCGCCATAGCTATTGGCACTACCTGGCATATCCTTTCATACAAAACGCTGAAAAAGTAAACCGACAGAAAGACATAAAAAAAGGAGTTGCAAAAGACTTAAAAAAAGTTTTTTTGGTCGGGATTGATAAATTCCTTTCAAAATATTTTCTTGTTTGCTTTCAATCCTATATATTTGTGTACAATTTTGGTATAAAATGACTGAAGAAGACAAAAAGCTATTAAGTACTTTTGAAGCAAGACTGAGACATTTTATGTATTTACACGACGAATTAACACGTGAAAATGCCCGGTTGAAGCAACTTCTCGCCGAAAAAGACGAAGAGATAAAACAAGTAGAAAATAGTCGTAAAGAATTGGAAGCAATGTATACCAATTTAAAAATGGCGAGGACAATCAGTATCCACGATAATGATATCAAAGATACAAAACAAAGATTGTCAAAGCTTGTGCGTGAAGTCGACAGATGCATCGCTTTATTAAAAGGCCAATAGGATTTTAAAACAATAAAACGATAGTATGATGGACGATGTGATGAAAATACATTTGCTGATTGACAACGAAAGATACCCTTTAACTATTCGTCGGGAAGATGAACTGTTATATAGGAACGCTGCCAAACAGATTGATAATAAACTAAACAAATACCGTAGCCGCTTTCCTGATTTCAGCCCTACAAGGCATTGGGCAATGGCTGCGTTGGAATTAGCTTTTGAAAACATTTCTATGAAAGACAAAAATAATACTGAACCTTATCAGGAGAAGTTAAAAGAGCTAACAAAAGAGATAGAGCAATATCTTAGTAAAAACGGATAGTTTAAAATTTTAAATTAAAGATATTCACGCACAACTTAACTGTCAAGAGAAGAGTTCTTGGCAGAATGGTTGTGCGTTTTTTATTTATATAAATTAATAACAATGGTAACAACAGTAATAATAGCAATTGTGTGTTTCGCTGTAGGTGGTGGGTTATCATACATGCTTTTCAGATATGGCCTGAAATCTAAGTATGATATCATCATTAAGGAAGCACAAACAGAAGCTGAAGTAATTAAAAAGAACAAGCTTCTCGAAGTTAAGGAGAAATTCTTAAATAAAAAGGCCGATTTGGAAAAAGAAGTTGCATTGCGCAACCAGAAAATCCAACAAGCCGAAAACAAGTTGAAACAGCGCGAACTGATGCTGAATCAAAAACAAGAAGAAGTACAACGTAAACGTACAGAAGCTGAAGCTATCAAAGAGAATCTGGAAGCACAGATTGTTATTGTAGACAAGAAAAAAGAGGAACTTGATAAACTACAGATGCAAGAACGCGAAAAGCTGGAAGCACTATCCGGTCTGTCTGCCGAAGAAGCCAAAGAACGTTTGGTGGACTCTTTGAAGGAGGAAGCCAAAACACAAGCTGCTTCTTACATCAATGATATCATGGACGATGCCAAGTTGACAGCCAACAAGGAAGCCAAACGAATCGTTATCCAGTCCATTCAGAGAGTTGCTACAGAAACAGCTATCGAAAACTCTGTCACCGTATTCCATATCGAATCCGATGAAATCAAAGGTCGCATCATCGGTCGTGAAGGACGTAACATCCGTGCCTTGGAAGCAGCAACAGGTGTTGAAATCGTAGTGGACGACACCCCGGAAGCTATCGTGCTTTCTGCATTCGACCCGGTTCGCCGCGAAATAGCCCGCCTGGCACTTCATCAGTTGGTGACAGACGGACGTATTCATCCGGCACGTATCGAAGAAGTGGTTGCCAAAGTGCGTAAACAAGTAGAAGACGAAATCATCGAAACCGGTAAACGCACCACTATCGACTTGGGTATTCATGGTTTACACCCTGAATTGATTCGCATCATCGGTAAGATGAAATATCGTTCTTCATACGGCCAAAACTTATTGCAACATGCCCGCGAAACAGCCAACCTCTGTGCTGTGATGGCTTCCGAATTGGGATTGAATCCGAAGAAGGCCAAACGTGCCGGACTCTTGCATGATATCGGTAAAGTGCCTGATGAAGAACCGGAATTGCCGCACGCACTGCTAGGTATGAAGATTGCAGAGAAGTACAAAGAAAAACCGGATATCTGCAATGCTATCGGTGCTCACCACGATGAGACGGAAATGACCAGCCTGTTGGCTCCTATCGTTCAGGTGTGCGACGCTATCTCAGGTGCACGTCCGGGAGCGCGCCGAGAAATAGTAGAAGCTTATATCAAACGATTGAATGACCTCGAACAGTTGGCCATGTCTTATCCGGGAGTAACAAAGACATACGCTATCCAAGCCGGTCGTGAACTACGTGTTATCGTAGGCGCCGACAAGATTGACGATAAGCAGACTGAAAGCCTGTCAGGAGAAATTGCGAAGAAGATTCAAGATGAAATGACTTATCCGGGACAGGTAAAAATAACAGTTATCCGCGAGACACGTGCGGTGAGCTTCGCCAAATAATATCAAATAAAACAGAATTTTATACAGAGGATGTTTCATCAAAATGGGACATCCTCTTTTCATTCCCTATCAAATGTCCGCATGAAGTTACAGTCTCTCTCAATATTTTCCCTGCTCCTCTTACTTACCGCCTGTTCTGTACGAGAAAATGACTTATGGCTGCAAAAAGCTGAACAATTCTATGCAGATAAACAAATAGACAGCACGCTCACTTACTTAAACAGAATCATACCTGAAAAGTTGGAAGGAGAAGACGTCTATACCTATTGGCGAATTCAGTTCAGCACCTCACCCCAACCGTTCATCCGGCATTCTGCAGAGAAGATAGAGAAACTGTCTCAACATTATGAAAAAACAAAAGACACAATAAACCTGAAAGAGATAAACCACATCAGGTACAGACTATTCCTATACAATCAAGCATACGATAAAGCCGATTCCATGCTTCAAATAATTGAAAAAAGAGCAAGGGGACAACAATGCCCCCAGGAGCTTGTACGCACCTATATATATAAAACACAATTCTTTAAACAAATAGGGAAAACAGATTCTGCTTTGGCTTACATCAACAAAAGAATGGGCATAGACACCACTCATCTGCACCGCAAGCATTATTATCGGGAAAAAGCTCAGACACTACTCCAACTAAAAGAATTCGGAGTCGCAAAAGAAATGCTGGATTCCGCCAAAGCCTGTGCCATGAAAGATAAAGACAGCGAATTCGTCTATAGCCTTGCTAAAGAATATACCGACTTATACACAGCACAAGGACAGTTCTCCGAAGCCCTGCAAGCCCTACGACAATCCCGTCGATATATGAAGCGAAACGACATTCCTTTGCACAACATGTACAAAGCTCATGTTTACGAGCTCATGCACCGGGAAGACTCCGCCTGTTATTACTATAATCTGGTATCCCAATCAAGCAATATATTTTTGGCAAGTGAAGCCGCACTACGCCTCTCTCACCTGTACGAGCACATCGGCTCTCCCGAAAAGGCATTCCGCAAACATGAAAATGCCATTGCTTTCCTTCATAACATCTATTCAGCCTATAACCATCAAGCCAGTGCCAGCCAGTATAACGAACTAAAGCTGGAAACAGAAATCAATGCACTGGAAATTGTACGCCAACGTCATATCAACCTCATATTGCTACTTACATTCATCCTCTCCATGATTGTCAGTGCCTTCCTGTTCTATCTCCAATACAAAAGAAAAGAAGAAATGAAAAGGCTGCTTCAACAAGAAAGCGACCGACTGAAGCAAGAAAACAAACTGCTAAAACAAGTAGAAGAATTAAGTGTTCTCAGAGAGAAGGCCGGCATGTTACGCGAAGAGCTGCTTCGTAAAATGGAAGTATTCAAAAAACTACCTTCTTTAGACAATGACACAGAAGAAGACAAGAACAACAACCGGCAAATATCATTGACAAACAATGAATGGCGGGAAATAAGAGTCATACTCGACAGTAACTATGACCATTTCACAACACGCCTGAAACAGGAATTTCCCGCCTTGAGTGTAACGGACATTAACTTCTGTTGCCTGATAAAAATCAATGTCAGCCTACACGACATGTCGAACATTTACTGTATAAGCCGAAACTCTGTCAGCAAGAAGAAGCTACGAATGAAAGAAAAACTCGGTATCACCTCCGATGAAGGAATTTCATTGGACGAATACTTGCAAAAGTATTAATTGTCCATCACATAAAACAAATAAACAGCTAATACACAACAATATAATATTTTTCAGTTGTCCATCACGATTTTACAATCAAATCCCTTTCATACCTAACTTTGCGGTAAATTTTAAAACTACAAAGTATGAGAACACATTTCTTTTGGGTTTTGGCAACCTTGATTATAACAGCCTGCAACAACAAACAAAAAGAGAACGACAACACGGCATCGGACGATTCAAAGATATGGAACGAATTGCCCACTGTAGCAGCCGAAGTGAAAACAAACGGAACAACCCTCATGGTATGCGACTGGACAGCCGTTAAAGATTCCATCCACTTGCCACTCAGTTATTTCATTGAAGACTTGGAAATTGTAAAGTTGGACAATAAGGACGAAGCACTGGTAAGAAACAGTAGCGTAACTGTATCGGATAACTACATTCTAATCCACTGTTCTCAAAACATACCTTTTAAATTATTCGACCGCAAAGGGAAGTTCTTGCGTAACATCGGCTCAGTGGGAAACGGTCCCGGAGAATACACTCAGGTAGGGCCTTTCCAACTGGATGAAAAGCATGACCGCATCTACCTCATGCCATGGAATGCAACCAAACTCATCACTTACAATCTGAACGGAGAATTGCAAAAAAACATTCCCCTGATAGATGAAGCAGAAAAATGGATGCTCCCCAAATCCGTCTTCTATGCAGACGGAGACAAAGGGCGGATTACTGTAGCCACGCTGCCTTGGAAAAACAATCCAAGAATGATTTGGGTACAAGACTTCGAAGGTAACCGACTTGCCGAGCTTTCTCCCATAACAGAGATGAAGCCCGATTACAGCAACGACATTTACCATAACAACAACACGGAAGCCTTTGATTTCTCCTTTCTGGACTTTCATATAGAAAAAGCAGATACCTTGTATCATTACGATTATGCACAGAACAAGCTACAGCCGACCTTTACCATCCATTTCTCTGGTGGAAAAATCCCAATTCACTGGCAATACGAATACCCGACTTGCTTTATTGGGACTGTCGTAGGAAAAATGGAGCAAACAGACAATCACGGTGGCAGCGAAACAAGAGAGCACCGAAATTTTATTGTAGACAAAAAAACACTGAAAGGAGGATTGTACAAAATACACAATGACTTTTTGGGAGGAGGAGATGCTTTTTGGTTCGCAAGTTGCCGGAACGGGTATTACATTCGCAACGTAGACCCCGGTGTGTTGAAAGAGGAGCTGGAAACAGCACTCAAGACAACCAACCTGTTACCTGAAATTAGGGAGAAGGTAAACACACTGGCAAGTTCCATCCAAGAAAATGACAATAATTACCTGTTGATCGGCCGCATGAAGCAAATGAACGATAATCATTAGAACCAGGGCATTACAACAAGGCATAAATAAAAGAGAGTGTGACAAAACTAAAATGACCTATCCAATCATCAGCTGTAGGGACAGGGGTTGCCTGCCCAAAGACACAAAGTAAACTGTTTTCGGGCGAGTGCACCTCGCCCCTACGAACTAAACGACAGCATTATCCATGTTTTGACACACTCCCTTTTATTTATATCATCAGAAAGAATATCCAAGAGTCGCCCAAAATGTATTTCGGAACGGACAGTCATCCGATGCAAACAACCATGCAAAATCCAAATGTCCACCGTAACGGTTCATTCCTGCACCCACAGTGGCAAAGCTATGGTCGCCTTTTTCCTTGTCTCCATAATGGTAACCGCCTCTAAACATAAAATGCTCTGCCAACGTATATTCTGCTCCGACACTCACATTCACAGCCTGCACATCCGAAGGAGCCAAACGATACCCCAAATCGGCCGTCATCATCAGACGGTGCATCTGTGAAAACGGCAAGTCTACCGAACCGCCTACTTTGGCCATCATCGGCAGAGACTCGCTGGATTTGGGATATTTAATCTTTGGCCCCAGATTGCTCACCTGCAATCCGGCAGACCAACTCGCCCCTTCCATCCTGGCAATCGCCTTTGTATAAAAAGCGCCTAAGTCAAAAGCAACTGTACTTGCTCCCCGGTCATTACCCACCTTTCCCATATCCGAATAAATATAACGGAAAGTAGCCGACACAGAAAGATTCTTGATTAACTCACGAGCATAACCCACCTCGGCAGCCAATTCCTTCGGACGTATACTCTCTCCTCCGGTCTCAAGCACACCCAATTTCGGATAATTATAATAACGAAATCCTGCCAGAATCACATTCTTTTCGTCTATCTTATAAAAACCTCCCAATGTATGCAACGAATAACCTGACTGATAATCGCGCATCCACGGAGCATACGTGTAAGAAGCACCTCCCCGGCAGTTTTTATCCGCTGCAATGGTCGCGCCATTCAAAAAGATGGCATTCTCATTCCCGGTGAGTGAAACACCTGCACCGGCCAATGCAGCGGTGCGAGCATCGGGCATGATAGTCAGGAAATTGGCAGCACCCGTATTGATAGCAGTTACCTCATCCTGCCCATAAACTGTGGCAACCGACATGCCAAGAGCTATTACACAAAATATCGCTTTCTTCATATTCTACTGTTTATTCTTCTACCGGATTAATATTTAATAAAGTTCTGTTTCATCGTGCAGCCGTTGCATTGATATTCCATCGTGTAATATCCGGCAGCCAACTTACTTACATCTATTGTTGTGATAGACATAGCCATTACTCCTCTTTTTGAGTCGAATACCTTTCCACCCGTACTATTATAAATAATGATACGTGCATTACCGGCCAACTGATAGTTTACCCAAAAAAGCAAGTTTCCATCACTCACTTTATTGTTTTTCAATGTCAGCGTCGGCATCTCATCCGTTACTTCAATTCCCAATGCCGCAGTAGCGTCTACACAACCATAGCCGAGTTGTCCGGCATATTTCGGATTATAATTATCCACATCATAAGCACTCTTGAAGAGTATTTCTTTTAACCTGTCAGGAGTAAATCCCCGTTCGTTCAATCCATATTTCTGAATAACTAACGCAGCCACCCCCGACACCATCGGACAAGCCATAGAAGTTCCACTCATATCCCCGTAAGAAGAATTATGAATAGTACTATATACCATTCCATTACCATTCAAGTTACCTCCGGGAGCCGAAATATCAATGTATGAACCATAGTTGGAATAAGAAGCCTTTGTATAGTCCGGAGCAATGGCAGCCACCGACACCACCGCATCATAGTCTGCCGGAGAAGCCGTACCGGGATTAGACACATTATCATTACCTGCAGCAAAGATTACAATACCGCCTTTCATCGGACTATCGGGCAATTGATTGCCATCATTGTCGCATCCGGCATACTTGATAAAATAGTCAATTGCCGCTTTATCCGCAGGATCAATATACGAAACACTGGTAGTGGTCGTATTATAACCCCAGCTGTTCTGACTGATAACCGCTCCATTATCGGCACCATACTTAATAGCCGCAGCTGTATTATTTGAACTTGTAGCCCCCAACACTTGGGTAGACATCAGTTTTACGCCACTTCCCGCCGTACCGTTTCCTCCTGCTATTCCGGCAATTCCCTTACCGTTATTTCCACTCGCCGCTATGATTCCCGCCACATGCGTAGCATGTTTCATGGGAGTCAGTTTACCGGAATCATACATAAAATTATAACCGTTTATATCGTCTATATAACCATTCCCGTCATCATCAATACCGTTTCCGGGTATCTCTCCTTCGTTCACCCATATATTATCTACCAAATCGGGATGGTCTACCTGAACACCTCCGTCCATCACGGCAACGATGATACGGGGGTCTCCTGTGCATTTTTTCCAGGCATCAGCCACCCGGATATCGGCTCCTAATTGTTGCCACGACTCCGTACCCGGATTTTCCAGATACCACTGCTTGGCAATAAAAGTATCATTAAAGTCGACGGCACGCCAAACCGGTTCGTCCGCCCCCAAAGATCTCACCTTCACGACAGGCGCGGCTATTTCTATCCCTTCCAGCACTGAAACTTCACCGGTCGCACGCGCCACAGAAACATCCTCCGAATACCAAACATCATACCACAAATGCAGTCCCTCACGGCGTGTACGTTCTTCATATTTCCCGGCATGAGGAAAAGTACGTTCCATGCGGGTTATTTTCAATGCAGAAGCAGAACGGCCTATCATTTTAATTCGTGCGGATATGCCGCCTTCGATACTCTTCTCGCTTAAATTTCCGGCAGGTTCTTCTTTCAGTTTAATGCGCATACGTCCCTGTACAACATCATTTTCAGACAGTCCCAACTCAGCAAGATTAATAACCGGCCCATCGGTCGGCAGACTGATTTCTTCCTCCTGATGACAAGAATAAAGAAGAGAGACAGATAGCAAGAATGGAATTATTCTTTTCATTGTATATTTTTTATGTATAATAATCTACGATAAGACTTATAGTTGAAAATTGCAAATATATGCTTTTTTTCTTCACTCTTACGATTTTACCTATCAAAATAATTACGCTCATCCTATGAAACGAATTAGGAAGTCCGGCCGATATCAGCATAAACCCCAAAATATAATCAATAATTCAGGAAGAAAACAAAATGCATAATATAAAATTAGCGTTATGACTGCCTCAACCATAACGCTACCTGAATATATTCATCAAAAGTTTTTCCGCTAAATTCACTTCTCCAGCAAGTGCTTTTCCTCAAATATCTTTTTCGCACAAGCATACCCTTCGTCATACAAATCGGTCAGCTTTTTTATATCCGTTTCAATCCGGTCGACTTCCATGGGTCTGTGAGGACGTATCACTATAATCCGGCCTTCATCTTCCAACTTCTCAACCAGTTCCAATTGTTCATTATAAACGCGGCAACGTTTACTGAGCACCACTCTCAAGCGAGGATATTTTTTATAAATGAAATGAGGTATCTTAATATCCCTTCCCTTTTTACGATAACCACGATTACGGGTAAGCACCACCACATTCTTTTCATATCCCTGCTCAAAAGCCCGCATCACAGGAATAGAATCAATAATTCCGCCATCGAGCATAGGTATGCCATCCACATATGCAACAGGACACACATAAGGCAAGCTGCTGGATGCCTTAGCTATGTCTATAATACGTTTCCGGTCATACTTCTCCTCCAGATAACAGGCGCGCCCGGTATGACAATTGGTGGTCACCATTTCGAAACGTGCCGGATTCTTTGCATACGTTTCATAATCGTATGGCAGGATTTCTTTAGGGAAATGCTCGTAAAGCAATTCTTGGTCAAGGATGCTATGTTTGCTCCACAGATGCTTGATACCGATATAATGATACTTATCCAACAAATCGATATTGCTGAATTTTGCACGCCCTCGCTGACGGGACATATACGAAAGCCCGTTGCACGCACCCGCCGATACTCCTACTCCGTAAGAAAACCAGATTTCGTTATCCATCAAATAATCCAGCACGCCACAGGTAAATACCCCACGCATGCCTCCTCCTTCCAATACCAATCCTGTTTTATCGTCTATTTTCATAATCAAAGTCAAGGAACAAACAGCCTCCCATTAAAGTTCGGCACAAAGTTATCTTTTTCGATGAATATTCAAACATCTTTTCTCCAAAAATTATTTTGCTATAAAAAAAGGTCTCAACTCATTTTTATCCTTGTCGATGGGATAGAGTGCCTTTTCCATCTCTAATCTTTTCACCATCAGCCCAAACAATTCTTTGGCTTTCTTCTGCTCTGCTTTTGCCACATCATTCTTCTCATAGGGATCTTCTGACAGATTAAACAGCTTATAATAAGGAGCATCGGGATGTTCCGGGTTATAATAATAAATCAGCTTCCAATCGCCTTTGCGGTATGAAGTAAAATAACTGCCACGATGTTCGTGAGGGAAATGCATCAGGAAGTCATCCCGATGTGCTTTATCCTTCTTGCCTGCTATCATTCTTTCAAGAGTAGAACCGTCCAATATATGATTTTCCGGTACTTTTACTCCTGCAACAGACAATACGGTGGGATAGATATCCATCACTGTCCCCATCTGTGTCTGTATGGCATTTTGTGCAACGGGAAAAGCTTTCTGAAACTTATTTTCCGCATCAGGATGCGCCCAGGCAACAATGAAAGGCACTCTCACTCCGCCTTCATATTCCGAACCTTTTTTACCTTTAAAAGGTGCTGACGAGCCATAATCCGCAGCTCCCCCCAAAGGGGCATCACCTCCATTATCCCCCAAAAAGATAATCAATGTATTCTCAGCAATACCTAATTCTTCCAATTTATCCATCAAATCTCCCAATGATTTATCCATACCTTCGATTAAAGTGGCAAAGGCACATGCTTGTTGATTCTTCTTCGGGTCTGTGTAATGTCCTATAAACCGTTTGTCTGTCTCGAAAGGAGAATGAACGGCATAATGAGCCATGTTTAAGTAAAAAGGTCGTTTTTCGGCAACAGCTTTCTCTATTTCTTTATCCGCCTCCAATGTCAGTGCATCGCTCAAAAAAGTGTTGGTATGAAAATACTGCTCCAAACCGGGAACAGCGCGAGACTTTGCTCCTTTTATCGCCCCATAACCGTTTTCTCCATAATAACTGCCCGGACTGCCGATAGCAGAACCGGCTATATTAATGTCAAAGCCTAAATTCTTAGGATCAGCCCCTTCGCTGCCTATACAGCCAAAATGCGCTTTACCGACATGAATGGTCTTATAGCCCGCCTGTTCCAATACATAAGGATAAATGAGATTATTACGAGTCAGTCCTTTCCAATTCCAATCCAACGGTCCATAAGGAGTACGGTTGTTATTCTCCGGCTGAATCCAATTTGTAGTACGATGCCGGGCTGCATTCTGCCCTGTCATTATAGAAGCCCTTGAAGGGGAGCTCACGCTCTGAGCATAAAAAGTAGAAAAACGAATACCCTGTTTGGCAAGGCGTTCCATATTAGGAGTGCGATACCATTCATTCAACGGTTGTTTTACCGCATTTCCATGATAGTCTGTTACAAAAGGAACAGAAGTATCCATCAACCCCATATCATCCACAATAAATACTACAATATTGGGACGGTCTTGTGCATTCATCACCGAAAAGCAAGCACTGCAAAAGACCCCCATCAGGCTTCGGCTTATCATTCCATTCATTTGGTTAGTTATTAAGAAGTTAAAAGAAACAGTTCTAATAAAAATCTCATTGAAAACATGCGGCAAGTTATTAAGAAATTCCCGTTTATACAAGAAAGAATAAAAAAATATACAGGGATAAATAAGGTCAAAGTCACTCCGCAGTGATTATTTTTTAAACTTCTGCGCATGAATTTAAAATTATAATTGTTACATTTGCAAACAGTTCATTAATATTCAATTAAAATCAAGTTAACCATGTTTGATTCTGCTATTTATAAAAACCGTCGGCAAGCACTGAGAAATAAAGTGCAAAACGGCCTTATCCTTATACTAGGCAATAACGAAGCTCCGGCAAACTACCCGGATAATACATATAAATTTCGTCAAGACAGTTCTTTCCTCTATTTCTTCGGTCATTCTCATCCGGGATATGCAGGAGTGATGGACGTTGAAGCAGGAGAAGACTATTTCTTTGGCAATGATGTCGATATGGACGATATTATCTGGATGGGACCTCAACCAAGCGTCAAGGACTTGGCCGCACAGGTAGGTGTTCAGCAGAGTTTTCCTTTTGCACAACTGAAAGAAATAGTGGGAAAAGCCATTGCACAAGGCAGAAAAGTTCACTTTCTTCCTCCCTATCGTTATGATAACATGATGCTGTTGGAAGAGCTGACCGGTATCCGTGCTTCTATCGTTAAAAAATATGCTTCACTGGAACTGATCAAAGCCGTCGTTGCTTTACGTTCTGTAAAAGAAGCCTGTGAAATAGAAGAAATTGACTTGGCTTGCAATATCGGCTATGAAATGCATACCGCTGCCATGCGTTTATGCAAACCGGGAGTAAAAGAACAATATATTGCCGGAGTATTGGACGGCATCGCTTCTTCTTATGGAAGCATGACTTCGTTTGCCACTATCCTGACTCAGCATGGTGAAACATTGCATAACCACGACCACAGCCACATTTTGGAAGTAGGACGCATGATGCTGACCGACGCAGGTGCAGAACGACTGAGCAATTATTGTTCCGACCATACCCGTACCGTTCCTGTCGGTGGAAAATTCCAAGGACGTCAAAAAGACGTATATAATATAGTATTGGCCTGCCACGACAAAGCATTGGAAATTGCCCGACCGGGCATCACTTACATGTCGGTACATCAAGAAGTATGTAAAGTATTGGCACAAGGACTGAAAGACCTGGGACTGATGAAAGGCAATATAGACGAAGCTGTTGCAGCCGGTGCACATGCCTTATTCCTCCCTCACGGATTGGGGCACATGATGGGACTGGATGTACATGATATGGAAGATCTGGGACAGATTTATGTCGGTTATGACGATGAAGTACGCCCTTCGTCACAATTCGGACTTGCTTCTTTGCGCATGGGACGCCGTCTGCAAGAAGGTTTTGTTATCACAGACGAACCGGGCTGTTACTTTATTCCCGCTCTCATTGACAAGTGGAGAGCCGAAAAGATGCATACCGACTTCCTGAATTACGATGCGATTGATAAATTTAAAGACTTTGGCGGCATACGTCTAGAAGATGATATTCTGATTACCCCCGAAGGCTCTCGTTTTACCGGAGAAAAACGCATCCCTATCACCATCGAAGAGGTAGAAGCAATTATGAATGAATAATAATTTAATATCAAACAAAACTATTATCACTGAATGAAAAGATTTACATTACTCGCCGCAGCCGGACTCTTCAGCATGAGTCTGTCGGCTCAAGAAGCAAAAGAAGAACCTAAAGAAGAAGGATTTGTATTTACTACCGTAAAGGAACTTCCTATTACTTCTATTAAGAACCAAAACCGTGCAGGAACTTGCTGGTGCTACTCAAGTATGGCCTTTTTGGAATCAGAATTACTCCGTATGGGAAAAGGAGAATACGACTTGTCCGAAATGTACATCGTACATCAAACTTATCTTGACCGTGCCGATGCAGCAGTGCGCACTCATGGAGATGTATCTTTCTCACAAGGAGGTTCTTTCTATGATGTAATATATGGTATGAAAAAATTCGGTTTGGTGCCGGAAGAAGAAATGCGCCCGGGTGTGATGTATGGAGATACATTAAGTAACCATACAGAACTGACTGCCGTATCTGATGCAGTTGTTGCTGCCATCGCAAAAGGAAAACACCGTTCGCTCCAAACAGACGAAAACCGTAAACCGCTGTGGAAGAAAGCTATTGCTGCCATCCATGACATTTATTTGGGTGAATGTCCCGAAAAATTCACTTACAAAGGGAAAGAATATACTCCGCAGTCATTCTTCGAATCAACCGGACTGAATCCGGACGATTATATTTCATTGACTTCTTACACCCATCATCCGTTCTATGAACCGTTTGTTCTTGAAATTCAGGACAACTGGCGTTGGGGACAATCTTACAACCTACCAATTGACGAACTGATGGAAGTATTTGACAATGCCATCAATACCGGCTATACTATTGCATGGGGGTCTGACGTCAGCGAACAAGGATTTACCCGCGATGGTATCGCAGTGATGCCCGATGCTGAAAAAGTACAGGAATTAAGTGGTTCCGACATGGCACATTGGCTGAAAATGAAACCGGAAGAAAAGAAACTGAACAGCAAACCGCAACCTCAGAAATGGTGCACTCAGGAAGAACGCCAGGAAGCATATGACAACTGGGAAACTACCGATGACCACGGAATGCAGATTTATGGTATCGCCAAAGACCAGGATGGAAATGAATACTATATGGTAAAGAACTCTTGGGGCAAAGCCGGCAAATATAACGGTGTATGGTATGCATCAAAAGCATTCGTGCGCTATAAAACCATGAATATCGTTGTCAACAAGAAAGCACTTCCTAAAGAAATCGCTAAAAAGTTAGGTATTAAATAATGCTGTAATATACTAGTATTTAAAGCACTACCGTTAATTCCGTAAAAATATATACGGAATTAACGGTTTTTTTATTTGTTTTTTCCTAACTTTACGGATTAATTGGAGACTGCCTGAAACAAATAAAAGCGAAGCCTCCCCATGCGAGAAGAAAAAGAAAAAACAATATATAAAATGAATCACAAATGGAATTACCAACCTCCAAGCCAAGAACAGACAGAAGCAGCTAAAGCATTAGCTAAAGAGACAGGAATCAATCCCGTCCTCTGTAAGCTATTGCTAGAAAGAGGTATAACCTCAGCAGCAGAGGCTAAAAGATTCTTTCGCCCACAGCTTAGCGAACTACACGATCCTTTCCTGATGAAGGATATGAGCATTGCCGTAGAACGCCTAAACCAAGCTATGGGAAAGAAAGAACGCATATTGGTTTATGGAGACTATGATGTAGACGGCACAACAGCCGTAGCATTGGTATACAAGTTTCTCCAGCAGTTCTATTCGAACATTGATTACTATATTCCCGACCGTTACAACGAAGGCTATGGAGTATCAGTGAAAGGGGTGGATTATGCATACGAAACAGGTGTAAAACTAATTATCGTATTGGATTGTGGCATTAAAGCGGTGGAAGAAATTGCATATGCAAAAGAAAAAGGAATTGATTTCATCATCTGTGACCATCATGTACCCGATGATGTACTGCCTCCTGCCGTAGCTATTCTGAATGCCAAACGCCCGGACGCCACTTACCCTTACGAACATCTGTCAGGGTGTGGTGTAGGATTCAAATTTATGCAGGCTTTTGCTTTGAACAACGGTATCGAGTTCAACCAGCTGACTCCCCTTTTGGATTTGGTTGCAGTCAGTGTAGCCTCTGATATTGTCCCCATCATGGGAGAAAACCGTGTACTGACTTATCATGGGCTGAAACAGTTGAATTCCAACCCAAGCGTAGGACTTAAAGCAATTATTGACATTTGCGGATTATCCGAGAAAGAAATCACTGTCGGAGACATTGTGTTCAAAATAGGTCCGCGCATCAATGCTTCCGGTCGTATACAGAACGGTAAAGAGGCTGTAGAACTATTGATAGAAAAAGACTTCTCTTCTGCTTTGGAGAAAGCCAATCTGATTAACCAGTACAACGAGACCCGAAAAGACCTTGACAAAACCATGACTGAAGAGGCCAACCACATTGTGGACAGTCTGGAAGGATTGGCAGACCGTCGTACCATTGTCATTTACAATGAAGCATGGCACAAAGGAGTTATCGGGATTGTAGCCTCACGCCTGACCGAAATTTATTACCGTCCGGCAGTGGTACTGACACGCACGGATAACCTGGCAACCGGTTCGGCTCGTTCCGTTTCCGGTTTTGATGTGTATAAGGCTATTGAAAACTGTCGTGATTTACTGGAAAACTTTGGTGGTCATACGTATGCGGCAGGTCTTTCGATGAAAGTAGAAAATGTAGAAGAGTTCACCCACCGTTTCGAAACATATGTATCCGAACATATTTTACCCGAACAAACCAGTGCGGTGATAGACATCGATGCCGAAATAGATTTCCGCGACATTACCCCGAAATTTCATGCCGACCTGAAAAAGTTCAATCCGTTCGGCCCGGATAATCACAAACCGGTATTCTGTACACATAATGTATATGATTACGGAACCAGCAAAGTAGTAGGCCGTGATCAGGAACATATCAAGCTGGAGCTGGTCGACAACAAATCAAATAACGTCATGAACGGAATCGCTTTCGGACAAAGCTCACAAGCCCGTTACATCAAGACCAAGCGCTCGTTCGACATCTGTTATACCATCGAAGAAAACACGCATAAGCGCGGAGAGGTGCAGTTACAGATTGAAGATATCAAACCTAGTGAGGAATAGAAAAGGGTGACCTACAAAGAGATTCTAAAACAATACTGGAACTATGATAACTTCCGCGGTATTCAAGAAGAAATCATAGAAAGTATCGGAAAAGGACATGATACATTGGGGCTGATGCCTACCGGTGGAGGTAAATCCATTACCTTCCAGGTACCGGCATTGGCACAACCGGGATTGTGTCTGGTCATTACTCCTCTCATTGCGCTCATGAAAGATCAGGTGCGCAATCTTCGAGACCGGGGAATTAAAGCACTGGCAGTTTACTCGGGCATGACGCGCGAAGAGATTGTTGTTGCACTAGAGAACTGCATATTCGGTGACTATAAATTTCTTTATATCTCTCCCGAACGACTGGACACTGATATATTCCGCGCCAAACTGCGGAATATGAAAATCAACATGATTACAGTCGACGAGTCTCATTGTATCTCTCAATGGGGATATGACTTCCGCCCTGCCTATTTAAAGATTTCCGAAATTCGGGAGTTACTTCCTACTGTTCCGGTATTGGCACTTACCGCCACAGCTACCCCCGAAGTAGTAAAGGATATTCAGACTAAATTAGGTTTTAGAGAAGACAGCCGCATTTTCCGCATGAGCTTTGAGCGAAAGAATCTGGCTTACATTGTCCGCAACACAGAAAGCAAACAGGAAGAATTGCTGCATATTCTGAACAGCGTGTCAGGAAGCGCCATCGTATACACCCGAAACCGGAAGCGTACCCGGGAAGTAGCGGAATTACTGGTAAACAATGAAATTACAGCCACCTTTTATCATGCCGGACTGAACAATGACGTCAAAGACCAACAGCAGAAAAGTTGGTTATCGGGCGAAAGCCGTGTCATGGTTGCCACCAATGCATTCGGAATGGGTATTGACAAGCCGGATGTACGTCTCGTCATCCATGTTGATTTGCCGGATTCACCCGAGGCCTATTTCCAAGAAGCCGGACGTGCGGGAAGAGACGGACAAAAAGCTTATGCCGTCCTGCTCTATGCCAAGAGCGATAAAGCAACACTCAGCAAACGGATTACCGACACATTCCCCGACAAAGAATACATCCGCAAAGTATATGAAGATGTGAACTACTATTTCCAGATGGCGATGGGAGACGGTTTGGGATGTACCTTTGCCTTCAATCTGGATGAGTTCTGCCGTAACTTCAAGCATTTCCCTGTACAAGCAGACAGTGCCTTGAAAATACTGACACGTGCCGGATATCTGGAATATACAGATGAACAAGACAATGCTTCCCGCATTCTGTTCACCATACATAGAGACGAGTTGTACAAACTCCGCGAGACCGACCCCGAAACAGAGAAGCTAATCAATGTCATCCTTCGCTCTTACACCGGCTTGTTTACCGACTATGCCTATATAAACGAAGACTCTCTGGCCATCCGCTCGGGACTGACCCGCCAACGCATTTATGAAATTCTCCTGATGCTGACCCGCCGCCATATACTGCACTATATTCCGCGCAAGAAGACACCTTACATTATATATACCCGTGAACGGCAGGAGGCCGGCCGACTTGCCATCACCCGTGACATCTATGAAGAGCGCAAGGAAAGCTATATCACCCGAATCAAGGCCATGACAGAGTATGCCACTGCCGAAGATAAATGCCGCAGCCGTATGCTGCTCCGCTATTTTGGCGAGAAAAACGAGCATAACTGCGGTTTATGTGACGTATGTCTCAGCAAACATCATTCGGGTATGAAACTGGGGGAATTTCAAGAGATGGAAAATCAAATCCGCGAACAGCTCGAAACTTCTCCCCTCTCTGCCGCCACTCTGTTAAACCGCATAAACGGAGAACGCGAAAAAGCAGAAAGAGTGCTTTCATACCTCCTATCCGAAGAAATAATACAATCAAATGATGGAATTCTTTCTTTATAAGTATTATCTTTGCCACTGATTTATTAACCTTTTACCCCAAATAAGACATGAGAAAAGCGTATTTAGCAATTATTTGTCTGTTTACAGGATTCAATGCATTTGCACAACATGCAGACATCCAGCCTGTACCTCAACAGATTTCCGAATCCGGCCAGCTCATCACTTTACCCGGAAGCTATCAACTCACGGGAGACACGGAAGCTAACCCCTATGCAGTACAACAATTAAAACAGTTATTGGCAGGCAATCACTCCGCCAAAGAAGGTTTACGCATCTATATCGGGGAAAAGGGAGACAAAGCCGTCCGCAAGTTTGCCCGCCGCATTCCCAACCAAAAGGAAGGCTACTATCTCTGCATCAACGATAAAGAAATCGTATTGGCAGGAAATGACGAACGGGGAACATTCTATGCCTTGCAGACCCTCAGCCGCCTGCTGAAAGACAATCAACTGCCGGCTGTCGAGATAAAAGACTACCCATCCATCCGTTTCCGCGGTGTAGTGGAAGGATTCTATGGCACGCCGTGGAGCCATGCCGCCCGTCTGCGCCAACTCAAATTCTATGGCGAAAACAAGATGAACACGTATATCTACGGACCTAAAGACGACCCTTACCACAGTTCTCCCAACTGGCGTCTGCCTTATCCCGAAAAAGAAGCCGAACAATTGCAAGAACTGGTAAAGGTGGCTAAAGAAAATGAAGTCGATTTCGTATGGGCCATTCATCCGGGACAAGACATCAAGTGGAATCAGGAAGACCGTGACAACTTGCTGGCGAAGTTTGAAAAGATGTATGACTTGGGCGTGCGCTCTTTCGCTGTTTTCTTTGACGATATTTCGGGTGAAGGAACCAACCCTGTCAAACAGGCAGAGCTGTTGAACTACATCGACGAAAACTTTGTAAAAGTGAAAAAGGATGTGACTCCCCTTGTCATGTGTCCCACAGAGTATAACAAAAGCTGGTCCGACCCTAAAGGCGGATACCTCACCACACTGGGCGACAAGCTGAATCCGAGTATCCAAATCATGTGGACGGGCGACCGCGTTATCTCCGACATCACCCAAGAAGGCATCCGATGGATTAACGAACGTATCAAACGTCCGGCCTATATCTGGTGGAACTTCCCTGTTTCCGACTATGTACGCGACCACCTGCTGCTCGGTCCCGTATACGGCAATGACACCCGGATAGCCGACCAAATGTCCGGCTTCGTGACCAATCCGATGGAACATGCCGAAGCATCGAAGATTGCCATATACGGAGTAGCATCCTACTCATGGAACCCCGAAAAGTATGACAGTGAAAAGACTTGGAAAGATGCCATCAAAAACATTATGCCCGCCTCTGCCGAAGAACTGGAATTCTTTGCGGCACATAATTCCGATTTGGGAGCTAACGGACACCGATATCGTCGTGACGAATCCGTTGCCTTGCAACCCGTTGCCCAAAGTTTTACCGACAGTTATATAAAAGGCGAGAAATACAATGAAAACGATTATGCCGCCCTGCAGGAAACTTTCGGCAGAATGGCAGAATCCGGTGATATCTTGCTGACTGACGCCGAAAACACTCCATTGGTGAAAGAAATGAAACCATGGCTGACACAATTCAAACTGCTGGGCGAAACAGGAGAAGAAGTCCTGGCCATGGCAAAAGCATACGAAAACGGCAACCAGGAACTGTTTATGCGCAAATACAAACATGTAAAAGCGTTACAGCAACAGATGTTCCAAATAGACCAGACTTACAATCAGAATCCATACCAGCCGGGCGTAAAAACTGCCACAAAAGTGATTAAGCCATTGATTGACCAAACTTTTGCCACAGTCACAGAACGCTATAACAAGAAATATAATACCCTACTGGATGCAACTACCGATTATATGCCGCATAAGCTTATCAGTGATGTGGAACAAATCAGAAACCTGCCATTACAGTTAAAGACCAACCGCATCCAAGTGTCTCCGGCACTGGAAGTAATCAAATGGCAAGGCAAAGGTTTTATCACCATCGAACTGGACAACGTTTATCCGGCACAAAGCATTGACATTGACTTCGGCAAACCCGAAGTGGCAACCTGGGGAGTACTTGAAGTTTCGACCGACGGCAAAGAATGGAAGAAAATAGATTACAAGCAGGAAAAGAATCGCCTGACAGCAGATCTGCAGAAAGCTCCCGTCAAAGCTGTGAGATTCAGCAACAGCCAAGACAAAGAACAAGAAATCTATCTCAGACGATTCGTTATTACTGTAGACAAATAAAACGATTATAAATTATGGGCTTTTTTAAATCTTTATTCGGTGGGAGCAATACCCCTGAAACGGAAAAAGAGAAAAACGATAAAAAGAACTTTGAGATTTTAAAATATGATGGTATCCGCGCCCGGCACATGGGCAAATTGCCATACGCCATCAAATGTTTTGAGGAAGCAGTTGCCATCAATGACGAAATGGAAACGCTCACCTTGCTTGCCAATGCATACATCCAGGCCAACCGCCTGGATGATGCACGCATCACCTTCAACCGCATGGCAGAAAAAGAGCCGGAACAGGTCAACACTTTTCTGTCATTAGCAAGTATCTGCTTCATGCAGGAAGACTATGAAGGCATGAACGATGCCTGCCAAAAAGCACTTGCTTTAGACGACAAGAATCCGCTGACCTATTATCTCACTGCCAAGGCAGCGGTGGGAATGAAAGAAGAAATCAATGCCATTGCCATGCTGACCAAAGCAATTGTCTTAAAAGAAGATTATACGGAGGCATACCAATTACGTGCTGAAGTATTATGGGGCATGAAGCAAGCAAAAGATGCCGCAGAGGACATTCAGAAATTACTGAACCTCAACCCCGAAGACGAACAAGCCCTGCTGTTGAAAGGAGAAATCCTTGCAGCAACCGGTGAAGAGGAACAGGCAGAGGAATGTTTCAATCAAGTATTGTCGCTCAATCCTTTTAATGAAAAGGCATATCTGCTGTTAGGAGAGCTTTTCCTTACAAAGAAAGACTTCGACAAGGCCATCGGAGTATATGATGAAGCCATCGAAATCAATCCCAACTTTGCACAAGCCTATCACGAACGAGGTCGCATCAAACTGTTGAAAGGTGACAAAGACGGCTCTGTGGAAGATATGAAAAAGGCTATGGAACTGGCTCCCGAAACAGAAGGAAACATCAGCGGGCAATATAACAATTACGAGAACATGACAAAGAACGTTCCCTTCTGATGAAATGAACATTATGCTCTGTTTTATTGTTTATCCACCAGGAGATATACAATAAAACATGAGCGTAAAAGAACAATACCGGAAATACTCCCTTATCACCATCATACTAGGATTAGGGCTTTTGCTCTTCTTGAAAATGACTCCTTTTATGGGAGGAATATTAGGAGCATGTACTATCTACATCATGGTCAGAGACCAGATGCTCTATCTTACTCAAAAGAAAAAAATAAGGAAAAGCGTCACTGCCATTATCCTGTTGATAGAAGCCATACTCTGCTTTCTTGTTCCTCTCTCATTGGCTGTATGGCTGCTCATCAGCAAGTTACAGACCGTCAATGTAGACACCGCCACTTTTGTCGACACAATTACCAACCTTGCCGACTGGATTCGCCGGAAGACAGAATATGACTTACTAAGCAAAGAAAACATAAGCTCGATAGCATCCATACTCCCCGGCATCGGCCAATTTCTGATGGGCGGCATCAGCAGTTTTGCCGTCAATCTGTTTGTTTTGGTTTTTGTACTCTACTTTATGCTGATTGGAGGAACAAAAATGGAACAATATATTTATGAGCTTCTCCCCTTCAGTGACAGCAACAAGAAGCATGTAATGAACGAAATCAATATGATTGTCCGGGCAAATGCAATAGGTATCCCATTATTGGCAATCATTCAAGGAGCAATCGCTACGTTGGGATACTACCTGTTTGATGCTCCCAGTGCATTGCTATTCGGTTTCCTTACCTGCTTTGCCACCGTCATTCCTATTGTGGGAACAACCCTTGTATGGTTTCCCTTAGCTGCTTACATGGCTATATCGGGTGATTGGCCTCATGCCATCGGCTTGCTTCTTTACTGTGGGTTAATAGTAACCAATATCGATAACCTCATCCGCTTTATTCTCCAAAAAAAGATGGCAGACACCCATCCTCTCATCACGATATTCGGAGTTGTCATCGGACTGTCTCTATTCGGTTTCATGGGAGTGATATTCGGTCCGCTACTGATTTCCATCTTCATTCTATGCGTCAATATCTTTAAAGAGCAATACCTGAAATAAACAACTATCCTGCTTCTCGCAGAAAAGGGAAGACCAAGCAACTCTTTACTGTCGGCTAAGCTCTTTCAAACGGAAGATTATTACAGTCCGCTACAGCAGACCGTACAGTCTACTACGGCAGACTATACAGTCCATTACAACGGACTGTATGGTCCATTGCCGAAGTCTGTAATAATCTGCCCTATCAAAAGACTTAATCAAAAGGATGAAAAGGCTTAATCCGGCTAATATCGGGGCCAAGCATCGGAATAAATACAGACAGGAAGCAAAACATACCCCCGGATTTCTTTTTATTTTTGTAAAACTCAAGGCTATAAGCAAAATAATAGCTATTTTTGCGCATTCAATTGAACAAAACATTTAACTCATGAGTAATCAACGATACATGCAGCGCGGCGTGTCAGCATCCAAAGAAGATGTACACAACGCCATTAAGAACATTGACAAAGGTATTTTCCCCCAAGCTTTCTGTAAGATAATCCCTGATATTCTGGGCGGAGACCCCGAATATTGCAACATCATGCACGCCGATGGCGCAGGCACAAAATCGTCCTTGGCCTACCTTTATTGGAAAGAGACAGGCGACCTGAGTGTGTGGAAAGGCATTGCGCAAGATGCACTGATTATGAACATTGACGACCTGCTTTGTGTGGGTGCTGTCGACAACATTTTGGTTTCATCCACCATCGGACGCAACAAACTGCTCGTTCCCGGAGAAGTCATTTCTGCCATCATCAACGGAACGGACGAACTGCTTGCCGAGCTTCGTGATATGGGAGTAGGCGTTTATGCCACCGGCGGCGAGACTGCCGATGTAGGCGACTTGGTCCGTACCATTATCGTAGACTCTACCGTGACTTGCCGCATGAAGCGCGCCGATGTCATCAACAACGCCAATATCCGTCCGGGTGACGTCATTGTCGGTCTGGCTTCTTACGGAAAAGCCACTTACGAAAAAGAATATAACGGCGGTATGGGAAGCAACGGACTGACCAGCGCCCGCCACGATGTGTTCTCTAAATATCTGGCAGAGAAATATCCCGAAAGTTATGATAAGGCCGTGCCCGAAGAATTAGTTTACAGCGGAAACCTGAAACTGACAGACAAAGTGGAGGACAGTCCGCTGGATGCAGGCAAGTTGGTTTTATCACCCACTCGCACATACGCTCCGGTAGTGAAGAAGCTGTTGGATGCACTTCGTCCCGAAATTCACGGTATGGTTCATTGCTCAGGCGGTGCACAGACCAAGATTCTGCACTTTGTAGACAAAGTACGTGTAGTGAAAGACAACCTGTTCCCTGTTCCCCCGCTGTTCAAGACCATCAAAGAACAAAGCGGCACAGATTGGGAAGAAATGTACAAGGTATTCAATATGGGCCACCGTCTGGAAGTTTACCTGTCACCGGAGCATGCCGAAGAAGTAATCGCTATCAGCAAGTCGTTCAATATCGACGCACAAATTGTAGGACGCATCGAAGAAAGCGACAAGAAAGAATTGATTATCCGCTCCGAGTTTGGGGAGTTTAAATACTAAATCCGGCAAAGAGAAGGCCATGGACGAAAACAAAGAAACAAGAAAAGGAATACCACCCAAAGGTTGCCTGCTGATGCTGGCATGTATCTTTTTGGGAGCGGCCTGTATAGGTCTGAGCGAATGGTTGGACAGTCTTTTTCTAAAAAACGTTACTTATATGGCTATAGGAGCTACGGCAGGCATCATTGCAGACGTGTACTTCCAATCCAAGAAATGGGTAAAAAAATACACGACATGGCAATGGATAGGATATGTCATTCTCCTACTCGCTATGGCCGTCATATTTACCTGGATTGAAACCAAGAACAAATAAACATATATGGCAGACAATAATACCCTACTTGAAAAATTAGAAGGGCTGGTAGCCCGGTTTGAGGAAGTTTCCACCCTCATCACCGACCCGAATGTGATTGCAGACCAAAAGCGTTATGTCAAGCTCACCAAGGAATACAAGGATATGAGCGACATTATGAAGGCCCGCAAAGAATATATACAATGTCTGAACGGACTGGAAGAGGCAAAGCAGATAATGACAACCGAATCCGACCCCGAAATGAAAGAAATGGCACGCGAAGAGGCTAATGCCTGCGAAGTGCGTATTCCCGAACTGGAAGAGGAAATCAAACTGCTGCTTGTTCCCGCCGACCCGCAGGACGACCGTAATGCCATCCTCGAAATACGTGGCGGCACGGGAGGCGATGAAGCAGCCATCTTTGCCGGCGACCTATTTCGCATGTACAGTAAATACTGCGAAACGAAAGGTTGGAAACTGGAAGTCTCCAGTGCCAACGAAGGTGCTGCCGGAGGATTCAAGGAAATTATCTGTTATGTGACCGGCGACAAAGTGTACGGCACGCTGAAATACGAATCGGGCGTTCACCGTGTGCAGCGCGTTCCGGCTACCGAAACACAAGGGCGTGTGCATACCTCGGCGGCATCTGTTGCCGTATTGCCGGAAGCCGAACCATTTGATGTGGAAATCAACGAAGGCGAAATCAAATGGGATACTTTCCGAAGCGGTGGAGCCGGCGGACAGAACGTCAACAAGGTAGAATCGGGAGTGCGTCTGCGCTACAACTGGAAAAACCCGAATACGGGAGTAGTGGAGGAAATCCTTATCGAATGTACCGAAACCCGCGACCAGCCAAAGAACAAAGAACGCGCCCTTTCGCGCCTGCGTACCTTTATATACGACAAGGAACATCAAAAGTATATCGATGATATTGCCAGCAAGCGTAAGACTATGGTATCCACCGGAGACCGTTCGGCCAAAATCCGTACTTACAACTACCCGCAGGGACGTATCACCGACCACCGTATCAATTACACCATCTACAATCTGGCTGCTTTTATGGACGGTGATATTCAAGATTGCATCGACCATCTGATAGTGGCCGAAAATGCAGAGCGATTGAAGGAGAGTGAATTATAATAATATTAAGCTAAATAGTATAACTATGGACAAGCAACAATTATTTGAGAACATCAAAAAAAAGAAATCATTCCTCTGTGTAGGACTGGATACTGACATAAAGAAAATCCCCGAACACCTGTTGAAGGAAGAAGACCCTATCTTTGCTTTCAACAAGGCTATTATCGATGCTACAGCTCCTTACTGTATTGCATACAAGCCCAACCTGGCTTTCTATGAAAGCATGGGCGTGAAAGGATGGATTGCTTTTGAAAAAACAGTGAACTACATCAAGGAAAACTATCCCGACCAATTCATCATTGCCGATGCCAAACGTGGCGATATTGGTAATACCTCGGCTATGTATGCCCGTACTTTCTTCGAAGAGTTGAACATCGATTCCGTCACTGTTGCTCCTTATATGGGCGAAGACAGCGTAACTCCGTTCCTCACTTACGAAGGCAAATGGGTTATTCTGCTTGCTTTGACCAGCAATAAAGGTTCGCATGACTTCCAACTGACAGAAGATGCCAACGGAGAACGCCTGTTTGAAAAAGTGTTGCACACCTCACAGAATTGGGCAAACGATGAAAACATGATGTATGTGGTAGGTGCCACCCAAGGACGTGCATTCGAAGATATCCGTAAGATTGTTCCCAACCACTTCCTGCTGGTACCGGGTATCGGTGCACAAGGCGGTTCATTGGAAGAAGTGTGCAAATATGGCATGAACAACACTTGCGGACTGATTGTCAACTCCAGCCGCGCCATTATCTATGCCGATAAAACTGAAAACTTCGCAAACGTAGCCGGACAAGAAGCCAAGAAAGTTCAGGCACAAATGGAAGAACAGTTGAAAGCAATCCTTTAATGAGTGAAAGAAAAATCATAAACGACCCCGTCTTCGGGTTTATCAATATCCCGAAGGGGTTGTTATATAATATTGTATGCCACCCGTTGCTGCAACGTCTTACACGCATAAAGCAACTGGGGTTATCTTCTGCTGTGTATCCGGGAGCGCAACACACCCGGTTTCAGCACTCGCTGGGAGCCTTTTATTTGATGAGTGAAGCCATCAGCCATCTTACAGCCAAAGGTAATTTCATTTTTGACAGCGAAGCGGAAGCTGTTCAGGCGGCTATTTTGCTTCACGATATCGGACACGGACCTTTTTCGCATGTTCTGGAGAACACACTGGTCACAGGAGTTTCGCATGAAGAGATTTCACTGATGCTGATGGAGCGTATCAACAAAGACTTAAAAGGACAGCTCAATCTTGCTATTCAAATCTTCAAAGACGAGTACCCCAAGAAGTTTCTTCATCAATTGGTAAGCGGACAACTGGATATGGACCGGTTGGACTATCTGCGCCGCGACAGTTTTTATACCGGAGTAACGGAAGGCAATATCGGTTCGGCGCGTATCATCAAGATGCTGGACGTAAAAGACGACCATCTGGTAGTCGAATCAAAAGGAATCTACTCCATAGAGAACTTTCTGACATCACGCCGCTTGATGTATTGGCAAGTCTACCTGCATAAAACATCCGTAGCCAGCGAAAAGATGCTCATCAGTACGCTGCTCCGTGCCAAAGAATTAGCCTCAAAAGGAGTCGAATTGTTTGCTTCCCCGGCTTTGAAGTTCTTCCTGTACCATTCCATTGGTAAAGAAGAATTTTATAATGATTCTAATTGTCTAGAATATTTTATTCAACTAGACGACAACGATATATGGACTGCACTGAAAGTATGGAGCAGCCACAGTGATATTATACTCTCTACTTTGAGTCGCGGACTCATCAACCGTCATCTCTTTAAAGTAGAAGTCACCTCTTCCCCCATCTCGAAAGAAAGAAAGGAAGAATTGCTTTCAAGGATATGTAATCAGTTATATATCAACAGGAAAGAAGCAAATTATTTTCTATCGATATCCAGCATAGAAAATGACATGTACAAAAAGGAAGACGACAGCATTGAAATCATCTACAACGACGGAAGCACCAAGGACATTGCCGAAGCTTCGGATATGCTGAATATCTCCCTACTCTCTCGAAAAGTCAAGAAATATTATGTATGTTACCTGCGCCCTGAAGAAGGCGGACATTAAATAATTAGCGAATTGTACGGATATATAAAAAAAAAATGCGTAATTTGCATAATTAATGATGTGTTTACACTAACATGTAACACGCAAGTAACAAAACTGAAACATTTAGAACATAAAGAATTAGACAGTATTATGGAGTTCTCAGCTAAACAAATTGCGGAATACATCCAGGGAATTATTGTTGGTGACGAAAACGCAACTGTGCATACTTTTGCTAAAATAGAAGAAGGAATGCCGGGTGCACTTTCATTTCTTTCAAATCCAAAGTATACTCATTACATTTATGATACGCAGTCTACCATTGTGTTGGTTAACAAAGACTTTGTCCCCGAGCAGGAAGTTAAAGCGACCCTTATCAAAGTAGACAATGCATACGAAAGTCTGGCAAAGCTGCTGACACTTTATGAAATGAGCAAACCTAAAAAAACCGGCATTGACCCGCTGGCATATATTGCCCCTACCGCCAAAATAGGAAAAGATGTATATATCGCCCCATTTGCTTGTGTAGCCGATGGTGCTGAGATTGGTGATAATACTTTGCTCCACCCGCATGCAACCGTAGGCAGCCATGCGAAAGTTGGCAATAACTGTACATTATATCCGCATGCAACCGTATACCATGACTGCCGTATCGGTAATAACTGTATATTGCACGCCGGTTGTGTGATTGGTGCTGACGGCTTCGGCTTTGCCCCTTCATCCGAAGGATATGAAAAGATTCCTCAAATCGGAATAGCAATCATAGAAGATGATGTGGAAATCGGCGCCAATACATGTGTAGACCGTGCAACAATGGGAGCAACAGTGATACACAAAGGCGTAAAGCTTGATAACCTTATCCAAATAGCCCATAATGTGGAAGTAGGAAGCCACACCGTAATGGCTTCGCAAGTGGGAATCGCCGGCTCTACCAAAGTGGGCGAATGGTGTATGTTCGGCGGACAAGTAGGTCTGGCCGGCCATATCAAAGTGGGAGACAAAGTAGGAATCGGTGCACAGGCAGGTGTTCCCGGCAATATCAAATCCAATGAAAAGATAATGGGTACCCCGGCCATCAATGCCAAGAACTTCATGAAGTCATCGGCCGTCTACAAGAAGCTTCCCGAAATGTATGCAGCACTGAACAGCATGCAGAAAGAAATAGAAGAATTAAAAAAACAACTAAATAAATAAACCCCATGTTGAAACAGAAGACACTAAGAGGCAGTTTCTCATTAAACGGAAAAGGCCTGCATACCGGAGTAAACTTGACGGTGACATTTAATCCGGCACCGGACAACCACGGGTATAAAATCCAACGCATTGACCTTGAAGGACAACCAATAATTGATGCAGTGGCAGAAAATGTAGGTGATACCACCCGCGGCACTGTACTGATAAAGAACGGCATAAAAGTAAGCACAGTCGAACATGCATTGGCAGCACTTTATGCAGCAGGCATTGACAACTGCCTCATCCAAGTGAACGGACCCGAGTTCCCGATATTGGACGGTAGTGCCAAACAATATGTAGAGTGCATCCAACGTGTGGGTATCGAAGAACAAAATGCCGTTAAGGACTATTATATCATCAAATCGAAAATAGAATTCAGAGACGAAGCTTCCGGTTCTTCCATTATTGTTTTGCCGGATGAAAACTTCAGTGTCAATGCTTTGATTTCATATCAATCCAAAATTCTGTCCAACCAGTTTGCCACTTTGGAGGATATGTCTAAATTCCCCACCGAAGTAGCTTCTGCACGTACATTCGTATTTGTACGCGAAATTGAGCCGTTATTAGGAGCCGGCCTGATTAAAGGCGGTGATTTGGACAATGCCATTGTCATCTACGAAAAAGAAATGAGCCAGGACAATTATGACAAACTGGCTGACGTAATGGGTGTTCCCCACATGGATGCCACCCAGCTAGGTTATATCAATCACATTCCTTTGGTATGGGACAACGAACCGGCACGTCATAAGCTGCTGGATATCATTGGCGACCTTGCCCTTATAGGCAAACCCATCAAGGGACGCATCATCGCAACACGCCCGGGACACACAATCAATAATAAGTTTGCACGCCAGATACGCAAAGAAATCAAATTGCACGAAATTCAGGCTCCCGGTTATAATTGTAACGAAGCCCCTATCATGGATGTTAACCGCATCCGCGAATTACTTCCACACCGCTATCCGTTCCAACTGGTAGACAAAGTGATAGCCATTGGTGCCAACTACATTGTAGGTGTGAAGAATGTTACTGCCAACGAACCGTTCTTTCAGGGGCATTTCCCTCAAGAACCCGTTATGCCGGGCGTACTCCAGATTGAAGCAATGGCACAATGTGGCGGGCTGCTTGTACTGAACTCGGTAGACGAACCGGAAAGATACTCCACTTACTTTCTGAAAATAGACGGTGTGAAGTTCCGTCAGAAAGTAGTGCCGGGAGATACATTGATATTCCGTGTAGAGCTGCTGGCACCTATCCGCCGCGGTGTTTCTACAATGAAAGGATATGTATTCGTAGGTGAGAAAGTTGTGTGCGAAGCAGAATTCATGGCACAAATAGTAAAAAACAAATAAGAAAAGAAATGATCAGTCCACTAGCATATATACATCCCGAAGCAAAGATTGGTGAAAACGTAGAAATCGGTCCCTTCGTATTTATCGATAAGAATGTGGAAATCGGTGACAATAATACCATCATGCCTAATGCCACCATCCTTTATGGTTCACGTATCGGCAATGGAAACACCATCTTTCCGGGAGCAGTCATAGGCGCTATACCGCAAGATTTGAAATTCCACGGTGAAGATACAACTGCTGAAATTGGTGACAACAACACTATCCGCGAAAACGTAACCATCAACCGTGGTACTGCCGCCAAAGGCAGAACAGTGGTAGGCAGCAACAACCTACTGATGGAAGGTGTACATGTGGCGCACGATGCACTGGTGGGAAACGGTTGCATTATCGGGAATTCTACTAAAATGGCGGGTGAGATTATCATTGACGACAATGCCATTATCAGTGCTGCCGTATTGATGCACCAGTTCTGTCGTGTGGGCGGATATGTAATGATTCAGGGAGGCTCGCGATTCAGCAAAGACATTCCCCCTTATATCATTGCCGGACGCGAACCGATTGCTTATGCAGGAATTAATATTGTAGGGCTACGCCGCCGCGGATTCTCAAATGATCTGATTGAGAACATACACAACACCTATCGCATTATCTATCAAAGCGGTATGAACGTGACAGACGCATTGGCAGAAGTGCGAAAAGAAGTTCCTATGAGCCCGGAAATAGAATATATTATTTCTTTCATAGAAAATTCTCAAAGAGGTATCATCAGATAACAAAGTTTTTTATAACTTTACTGCACGAAAAACAAGTTATATAGTATATGGTATATAGATTTACACTCATCTCTGATGAAGTCGATGATTTTATAAGAGAAATAAAGATAGATTCTGAAGCTACTTTCCATGACTTTCACGAAGCCATCCTGAAAGCAGCAGGATACAAAAATGACCAACTAACCTCATTCTTCATCTGTGATGATGACTGGGAAAAAGAACAGGAAATCACACTGGAGGATATGGGTACCAGTTCGGATGAAGACAGTTACATCATGAAGGAAACCAAGTTAAGCGACCTGTTGGAAGACGAAAAACAGAAATTGCTTTATGTCTTCGACCCCTTGTCTGAACGTGTATTCTTTATCGAACTGTCTGAAATCATAACCGGCAAAGACCTTGACAATGCCATTTGCTCACGCAAAGCGGGAGAGGCCCCCAAGCAGACTCTTGATTTTGACGAAATGATGGCAAACAATGGTGGAAACCTTGACTTGGACGAGAATTTCTATGGTGATCAAGACTTTGACATGGAAGACTTCGACCCCGAAGGATTTGATATGGGAAGTGGCAGTGCTGCCGACCCTTACGAGCAAGATAACTATTAATCTGAATTGTAGGGGCGACTGATTCAGTTGCCCCTTTTATTTTTAAGCCTGATGTCTCACACCCTTATCGTCCTCATTGGCCCTACCGGTGTAGGAAAGACAGAATTAAGTCTTTCCATTGCCGAACATTTCCAAACCTCTATCATTTCGGCAGATTCCCGCCAGCTATATAAAGATTTGAAAATAGGTACTGCTGCCCCTACTCCCGAACAATTGTCACGTGTACCTCATTGGTTTGTCGGTACTTTGGAACTGACTGATTATTACAGTGCCGCACAATATGAGACTGACGTATTGAATCAGCTGGAATGCTTGTTCCAAACACACGATACTGTTGTACTCACCGGTGGTTCCATGATGTATGTGGATGCCATCTGCAAAGGTATTGATGACATTCCCACCGTTGACAAAGAAACCAGGGAACTGATGCTTCAACGCTATGAAAAAGAGGGATTGGACAAACTCTGTGCCGAGCTGAAACTGCTTGACCCTGAATATTACAAAATAGTAGATTTAAAGAATCCCAAACGGGTTATCCATGCATTGGAAATCTGCTACATGACCGGCAAAACGTACTCATCTTTCCGCACCCGCAATTGTAAAGAACGTCCTTTCCGCATTATAAAAATAGGACTGACTCGCGACCGTGAGGAGTTATACGACCGCATAAACCGCCGTGTAGATATAATGATGCAAGAGGGATTACTGGAAGAAGCACACAGCGTCTATCCCTACAAAGACTTGAACTCGCTGAATACAGTGGGGTACAAAGAAATATTCAAATATCTGGATGGCGAATGGACACTTGATTTTGCCATTGAGAAAATAAAGCAAAACTCACGCATCTATTCCCGCAAACAAATGACTTGGTTCAAACGGGATGCAGATATCGCTTGGTTTCACCCCGACCAACAAGAAGAGATTATGGAACATATTAAAAAACAATTATCATGAAAAAACTGCTCATCTTATTATTAATGTGCATGACACTCATCCCGGCATCGGGAAAAGAATCACAAGAACGCTGGCATCATAATAAATACTCCATGTTTATCCATTTCGGACTTTACTCCGAACTGGGCGGTGTGTGGGAAGGCAAACCTGTCACTCGCGGATATAGTGAACAGATACAGTCTTTTGCCGGTATCTTCAGTGACTGGTATGGCGATACGGCACTCCGGTTCAACCCTACTCTCTTTCATGCCGATTCCATCGTTGCCTTGGCTAAAAAAGCCGGAATGCGTTCTATCATCTTCACAACCAAGCACCATGACGGATTCTGCATGTTCAAGACAGCAACTACTGACTATAACTCTTACGATGCCACTCCCGGTAAACGCGATTTCGTAAAAGAACTGGCAGAAGCCTGTAAACGGGGAGGTATCAATTTCGGCATGTATTTCTCTTTGATTGATTGGCACTTTCCACAAGCCTATCCTATTTCCAGCCATAACTGTGACTTTATTACTCCGCAACACCATGAGTTTACGAAACAACAGGTTACGGAACTGCTCACCAATTATGGCCCCATCTCCGAACTTTGGTTTGATATGGGTTCCAATACTCCCCAACAAAGCCAAGAGCTTTATGAACTGGTTCACAAACTGCAACCGGACTGCATGGTAAGCGGACGTCTCGGCAATGACCGTTATGACTTTGCAGTCATGGCTGATAATGCCTATCCTGAAGGAGCCCTCCAAACTGCATGGCAGTCGGCCGCTTCCATGTTCAACGAAACATGGAGCTATCGTTCATGGCAGGAAAGAGGAGATGTACATACCAAAGCAATGGAGAAATTGCGCAGCCTTATCAATGTGGTTTCGCACGGGGGCAACTTCCTGCTCAATATCGGGCCTAAAGGAGACGGCTCCGTTGTTCCTTTCGAAAAGGAAGTATTGACAGAAATCGGTGCCTGGTTGGAAAAGAACGGAGAAGCCATTTATGACACGGATGCTTCTCCCTTCCGTGAACAGTATGAATGGGGAGCCATCACTCGAAAAGAGAATACACTCTATCTGATTTTGTCAGGAAAATATCCTCTGCACGGCGAAATTATCCTGAATACTCCGGGTTTCAAGCTGAAAGAGGCAAAAGGCAACTACACCCACATCAGTCAAAAGAAAGGAAATCTGCATATTACTGTACCCCAAACAGCGTACAACAATACTGATATAGAAGTTCTTTCTTTAGACATGGACGTGACAACACCTATTGCTGCCACTCATGAATATGTACCTAATTACAGCTACTCTTGTTTTGATTATTACAGCAATTATCGCAGCACAGTAAGCTATGAATGGGAAATTCCTAACCGTAATACCCAACTGGAACTGACTTATACCCCCCAGGAAATCGGCAAAGAACTTGTCATTACAAATCCGACCGGAAATGAACAAAGAATAACACTTGACGAAGCCAAAGCCAGCCCTTTAAAAGTAAATCCTAAAACCAAATGGGGAAAACGCTACCTCTGCGGACCGGGCAGCAGTTTGTTTGACGCTCCTTCCACTATCAATATCAGTCTTGATAAGACTCCTGTAAGAAACGGACAATGGAAAGAAACGAACGAAGAAAAGATGATGTTCCCTGCCAATATCCTTGAGACTTATTTTGTCATGCAGGAAGTAGAATCACCGGTAGCACAAGATGTATTAGTGGACGTAGGCGCAGGAAACGGTATTGAAGTTTATCTGAACGGTCGTTCTGTCATGAAGCATTTAAATCCGTATCGTTGCAAATTCCGTGAAGAAAAGGTATTATTGCATCTGCAAAAAGGGTTGAATCAAATTGTCTTGCGCTTGTACAACCGGTTTGAAAAGGAAACAGGATATCTGCTCCGTCCTTCGGATAAACAAATTGTTTATAAACAACGCTATACATACACAGTTTCCGAAGAAGACAAAAAACAGCCTGCCATCAAGTTGCAGATTAAACAAAATAATCTGCCGACCCAGCATACCGATACAGAATTACATAACCTTACTGTCAGAATAAAATAGTAACAAGGAAGACTACTTTCACCCCAAAAGCCCATGAATAGAAGATTTCAGCAGCCGTTATGTGTGAAAGGAGATTGTATATCAACTTCCCGGACAGATGAAAACAAACAATAGGCTTTATAAAAAACAGGGGAGTGTGTCAAAATGTGGATAATGCTGTCGTTTAGTTCGTAGGGGTGAGGTTGCTCGCCCGAAAGTTTGCTTTGTGTCTTCGGGCAGGCAAACCTTGCCCCTACAGCTGACGATGAGATAAGCCGGTTAGTTTTGACACCCCCTGCTTTCAACATACAAAAGTCTTTTGGAAAAGCACACAGCCTTTCTAATTACTTAACCTGATTATACTGCTTTATCAAGATTTCCCAACCCTATAATTCATAATTACTCCTATCAACACCTGGATGGAAAAGACAAGCAAACCTACATTTAAGAAAATATTCCGCCATTCACTCTTTGTTGTAAATTGTTTGTAAAGCGGTTTAATGATAGGCGCATCCGAATACTGTACTTTACAACGTGATTTGTCAATCGCTTTTTTATAATCCCCTATATCGAAAGTGCACCATTCATAGCATACCAACGAATCCTGCTTATCATGCTTTACGGCAACAACCCATGCTTTTACCTCCCTTTCTGCATATTTATGTTCAGGTAATGAATCCTCAAAAACCGGTGATACCGAATACCAATGCTGCTTCTTCTCCGTCCGATAAGAATGTCGGGATACACGTCGGGTATGTTCACGCCAAATACCGATGGTACTCCTCCTCTTATTATCCACCTCCAAACGATCAAAAGTAAAATACATAGGCTTATCTTTTTCCTTGTATAAATCTGTTATTGAAGCATAACGGACTATATCATCGGCAGAATGGAACAGCCAGTTTTGCAAAGGCACATTAAATGCAACGGAAGCCACAAACGTCCATAAAAGCAATAATCCCATCCAGCGCCCCCTGAAGCAAATAGCCACAATAATAGAAGAAACTAACGGAGCAAAAGAATAACATAGTATCTGTATCCAATTGGCAGTATATCCACGGAAAATACAAGTAAATATCAATCCCAACAAAGAGGGAATTATCAGTAGCAACAATAACTTTGATATCCGGTTGTGTCTCATCATAAAGCCATTCGTTTTTATCTGTTCCCACCCGCACATGACAATCATATACGGGCTGTGCCAAAGATACTCAAAAATCTGTTATTGCTTACCGGCAACCGTATCTTTCTTTATATCTATTTTCTTAGGAACAACAAAAAAATCATCAGGCGCTCCATTCCTAAAGAAATCTTCTTCCCTTATCTTCTTCACCCTTTTTTCGGCTATTTGATACATAGTAGTAGCAGATTCAATAATCTTTCCTTCTTCATCATAAGGGAAACGTTGATTCTTGGGAGTCAAAGACATAAACTTTTCATAAAAATGGATGGCATTCTCATAATCCTTGTTAGAGTCATAAGCTCTGGCAATACTATAGAACAGTTTATAATCTTTATTCAATTTATACAAACGGTTCATAACTTCTATCTTCTTATAGCTCTCACCGGCATAGCCATAACATTCCGCCAAACCTTTATAGAGACGCTCCAAAATACTATCACCGGGAGTAGCTATTTCTACAGCCTTTTCCATAAATTCGACCCCTTCCTTCTTCCATGAAGTGCGCGAACAGGATTTTGCATAATAATATAATACATTAATATCGGTAGAGTTTTTCGCATACGCTTCCTTCAAATTATCGTATGAGCCATAAAACCAATTGTCCCCATAATAAGATATACCTAAATAATAAAAGGTAAGAAAACTGCGGTCACCCATTCTCTTCAAACTTTCATAACGCTCGATTGCCTTCTTATAATCTTTCAACATACAATAAGCTTTAGCATTCTGGCGGTTGACATCCACACTTGTCGTATCGCTCAGTCGATAACACTCTGTCACATCAATAGCATCTGTAAATTGCCGGTTATTATTAAAGATATTGGCTATACGAGCGACGGTCTGGGCATCCAAGGAATCTCGACGATAGGCTACATTATAACTGAAAAAAGCATTGGGTATATCCTGCATTCCTTCATAAGCCTGTCCCAAATACTTATATCCGGTGGCAGAAACCGTATCTTGTTCCAACCAGCCATAGCAAGCATCGCGTGCCTCTTTAAAGTTCTCCGCATTCAACAAAGAACGTATATATTGCAATCGAAAGAACTTATTATTTGGGCGTAAACTCACCGCCTTCCGATAATAATCAGCCGCCTGACGCGGACTACCCATCAGTTTGTAACACTCTGCCAAATCTATCAATATTTTTGTATCTGTAGTATCCTTTACAAAAAGAGAAGTCAAATCGACAATGGCTTCAGGATAACGATTCATAGCCTTCAAAGCCTGTATCCTAGTCGATAACAATAACGAATCCTTTGTGCTAGGGGATATCAGATTGATTACTTTATCATAATCAAATTCTTCCATAGCCGAACTAATTTCATCGTGTACCTGTGCAAAAGTTGTCATAGACAATAGACACAGCATGAGTGTTACAAATGATTTCATAGCATTATACTTTAATTTTATGGTTATTCACCCCATATCATTCTTACTTTTTTCTATTCTGCAAAGGCGTATTATCCTTCTTAGCTTCATCAACGACCAACCTAAACTTAACAGGCAGCGTGAACTGGGTACGCACCGCCACTCCCCGTTGCTTTCCCGGTTTCCATTTAGGCATGCTCATGATGACCCTCATAGCTTCTTTATCCAAATACTCGTCTACCCCTTGGGCAATCTTCGGATTGGAAATACTTCCGTCTTTCTCAATAATGAACCGGACGGATACTATCCCCTGAGCACCATTCTCTATGGATATTGCCGGATACTTTACGTGCCGGGCTATGTAACGCATGCACTCGTCTATGCCACCGGGAAATGAAGGCATCTCTTCTGCAATCTGAAACACTTGCCCTCCAGCAGACGGTTTTTCTCCTGACATTACAATAACAATATCCTGTTCTTTTTCATCTGCAGCGACCTTTACCTCCACCGTTTTATAACCGGCAAAAGAGATTTGCAAGACATTGCCCGCCTCCACCGGCAATTCAAAACGACCTTCTTCATCGGTAACAGTGCCTATAGTAGATCCTTTAATAAGCACATTGGCACCTATTATTCCACTACTATATTCTTCATCAAGAACTCGGCCTTTCACTTTTATTCCATCTTCCGACAGAATTTCTGCACTTTTAACCTCTTCGGCTTTCACAATTGCAGTCAAATCATTAACTTTGACGGCTGAAATCTCATCTAATTCCGTTGAGACTTCGGGGCGGGCAAAAGCAGTTATTGCAATAGCTGCCAACGGAAGTACATAAAGATACTTCAAACGTGCCCATGGGCTTGATTTTTCTTTTAACATCATAGTAATACGTTTTTTAAGTGAACTGTGATTAAAGCTGTTGGCCATAGAGTAGAGCCTTGTGCCGACAGCTTTTTTAATTAATAATAACTGATATTTTTTTGCATCGATGCCTTGATTGATAACACATTCATCCGCTTCATATTCATGAATGTTCTGTAATTCCTGTTTCAACAGCCATGAAGCCGGATTAAACCATTGAAAAAAGATACATATATCCGCCACCAATAAATCAATGGAATGACGTTTACGGATATGTGCTACTTCATGAACCAGAATCTCTGTACCATTTTCCAATAAATCCGTCTCGGAAATCAGCACAAATTTCATCCAACTAAAAGGAGCTATGTTCTTTCGATGAGCGATTATAGTAATACCGTTTTCCCGACTGACTATCCGGCTATCCCTAATCAAATGCAACATACGGAATAAAGACCATACAGTGCGGATTAAAAAGAAAACAATGCCCGATAAATAAACTAACAACAGCATTTCCCTCCATGTAAAATCAGACACCAACATTATATTTCCGGCTTCTTCTACCGGGCTCACCCCCACCGTCAACAAAAGCTCTTCGAAGGTAAGGAATTGTTGGTGCACCTCAGTCGGCTCCTTTACCGTTACCTCCATGAACGGCACAATGCAAGACAAAAGTAAAATGCCAAGCAATGCAAATCTGTTGAAACGATGAAACGTTTCCTTGCTGAGCAACAGGCGATAAAATAAATAAAATACCGCCAGGCAGACCGATGATTTAAGTATATAAACGAAAAATGCTCCCATAGTTACTGTCTGTTGATTTATTTATTGGCATTCTCAACCTCACGAATCAACTGTTTCAGTTCCTCTACCGAAATATCTTCCTCTTTTACAAGTGATGATACAGCTCCCAAATATGAATTATTAAAATACTTACTGATTACTCCTTTCAATGTCTTCTTTTTAAAATCATCCCGACTCACCACTGCATAATATTGATAAGTGTTTCCAAACACTTCATGATGCAGAAAACCTTTTTCCTCCAATCCGCGTACTATCGTAGAAAGTGTATTGAAATGAGGACGCGGTTCATCATAAAATTCAAGCAATTGCTTTACAAACAAAGGGCCTTTCTCCCAGAAATACCCCATGATTTCCTCTTCTTTTACAGTCAACGTTTTCATAAGCTTCTCTTGTTTACCGCAAATAAACTAAAAGTTTTAGTTTTAAAACTAATATTCATAGTTAAAGTAAACTAAAAGCCGTAGTTTTATTCCTTCCGCACAAATTCTATCGGGCCTTCCCAATCTGACGGAAGTACTTCCACTTCTATCACATTACTTCCACTACGGAGTGCATCAGTGATATCCACTTCATAAGGAGCAGTCCACACCGTACCGCAATTGATACTGTTGATACGGACTGTTGCCATTTCATCCACTTTTCCCAACCTAACTACAATACGTCCTTCTTGAGATGTCTTCCACATGAAAAGTCCTTTATAGAAAGAACGGCCAAAATAATTCTTTATCTGCTTATTCTCCTCCCGACTTCTATTAAAAAGAACAGGACGAGTAATGCTTTTATATATTTCCGAGAAATTGACTGTCCATTCGTTTATTTTCAGTACAACCGGCGTTACCAAAGTCGGCTCCACAATCTCAGCTCCGGAGTCTTCTTTCGGAAACACCACAAAGACAGAACCGTAAGCAGGTAAAGAGAGAGTCACTTCCGTACGACCTTCCACTTCTTTCCAATTAGCAGAACGAAATATGGTTCCTGTAACGGCATTCCATAATTCAGGCATACGGTGAGTAACGGGAAAAGATACTGTAACCATACGCATACTGTCTGCCTGACTAGCAAAAAAATAAATATCCATGTCTTCACCGTTGCGATGTGTCCAAAATATATCTGAGAGAATAGTTTTATCTACAAATAATAGAGAATCATTCACCTGACGCCCATACTGCAACAAAGTTCGGCACCGAGAAGCATAAGTAAGAAACGACTTGCTTTCTTCCCACCAATTCCGATTAGAATCGGACATGATACGAAGACTATCCATCCAAGCTTCATTCATTCTCTCATTTGCAAGTGTATCAGAGAGACTTTGTTCTTCTGCTTCTGCATTTAACGAAGTGTCCGCAGCCGCTTCACTCACACCATTATCTATACAAAAGAAAATACTGCCATTATCGGTAACAAAGTTGCGGTCAAGCAAAGGTTTCAACATAGCCGGACTTTCTTTCCAAGTCCCGTCAATCTTAACCAACCCATTGTTCTGAGGTACACCCTCTCCTATTATCCGACAATCATACTGACGAAAACAATCCGAGGCAACAGTACTGAATACATCTGTCAATAATTCACTGACAGTCAATTGTACATCCCGAGCTATACTTTCCACCCGGTCGGCACTCTCCATCGGTATCCCCGCCAATATGGGAAGATAGGGAATCAAGTCATAACCACGCCGTTTTTCAAACTCGGCGGGAAAGTTCTTCGTCCAGTTTTGATTATCCGCAGTCCAATGATTAACATAAACATACTTCAACATACGCCGAATCGGTTCCGCATCTGCCTTTCTATATACATAGGTAAACCAGTCCGTCCATAATTTGTATACAGTTTCGGAGCTCAGCTTATCACACCTCAGTCCTTGTTCCTGTCCGGCAACACTATCGGCAGGTGCAACTGCTGTATGCCCCACACGCAATATACGCCATTTCCCTTCAGGCAACCGCGCAGTAAGGCGCCCCTGATACACAGGTAACTGCATGGATTGCTCCGGGCTGATGAAGTATGCTGTTTGTGAAGAGGAATCCCCGGAAACCGATAAGAGACCGGCATTATCAAGACTGGCAGGAAATGCATAAGCCGATATATCTTCATAATATCCTTTATAAGTATCAGGCTGAGGCAAGGCTAGATTACGTAAAGTCCCCCCATCTACAATTGTATCACTCCACACCAACCTCTGCATAGCTTCTGAAGGAGTAATCCGTATATCATCAGGTAAAGAACCATGGTCACTCATCTGCATTCCCAAATCCATGCCAAGACGGTCGGCTTCCTTCATTGTAAAATTAAACACCCGCCAATATCCGGGTTCCCGATAAGCATTGACAGCCAAAATACAACACCCTCCAAAACCGACTTTGTGCATCGTGTCCAACTTATCTCTCACTTCCTGAAAAGTGACATCTTTATTATCCCAACTCCAAACTGCCCACGGACGGTCTGCCACAGAAGGAGAAAGGAAACGTTTCTGCCAGTCATTGGGAACGGCAGCCAATGAGTACTCAAACATCAATAAAGAAAACAAAAGCAAATATTTTATCTTCATAATCATGTAAAATGTCTCTTTGATTACAACTAAACAATAATATATATCCAAGATATGAAAATAAAAATGACTCGCCAAAGATTGGCAGCAGATGAAATAAACTTTAACTAAAGTGAACTTTCAAGATACAAAAAACAAAAGAGTTTTTTCCAAAACAGTAGTAACAGTTTATGAAAACAATAATAATAACTTTTTTTGGCCGACACAGACCGACATATCCCGATTAGACTTGGGAACGCATCATATTGGGAGTTCCCCTGATACAATGACATTATAGATATTACAAAAGAAATAGCCAGCAAACCTGATGAATTTTAAATATGATTGCAAAGATAAACCGACCTTCCGAATAAAAAATCTTCCATGAAGGGATTTTCCCGCCTCATGGAAGATAGAATATATTTCTTCTTTTTAGAATTCGCTGGTAAAGTGGAACTTGATATGCTTAAACTTTACACTAATAATTAAATCACTGATTTTCAGTAAATAATACACTAAACTTAAGATACTAGGTAACAAATCAGTAACAAAACAACAACTAATAGATATTATTGTGAAGTTTCTTAGTTCAAAGATACATCTTCTTTTTTAATTTACAGATATAAATCATTCATCAGAAAGGATATTACTTTTACATACGCAAAAACCTGCGCATGATGAGGCTACCCGCCAAAGGCCGGAAATACCCAAGTAATTACCTATATCCTAAAAGGTGATTATTCCCACCTTTTAATACTCATGATAGGGGCAATTGCCCCTATCATGGGCGGAATTCTGCCTATGTAAAAGCCTTATCTTTCCCCTCCATTTGTAGGGGTGTCAATCAAACTTACACCCTTTGCATCTAACCTCTGTTTGGTCATACCTGTATGTAAATCAAGTATCCTACAAATGTTAAATCTTTCACAAATTCAAAATTTGAAAAAGTTCCGTGTGTGTGAAGAAGGGTGGGGCGAGGTTGGCAGCAGCGATGCAAATAAAAAAACATCCCCCTATCCCCTATTAGGTTTATTCCTTGCTGACAGCTTAATATATCCTTCATTATCAAGCATATCATTTAACCCTTTCATAATAAAAACGCGAGATAAAACTGAAATGTTTTTACCTGTGAGGCTAGACAATTCGTTCAGTAACATTGTTGTTCTTTCGTCTACCCTGATAGACAAGGTGTTTTTTTTCTTCATAGACACAGATAATTAAACGTAATATTGCATGCAAAAATAGAATTTAAAACAAAGAAACCAAGCTGTTTTTACGGAAATGGGGTGACTTATAGCCACCCCATAGAATGAAAATAATTAACCGGTTGCTCTTATCTTATCCAAGCACTAAGAACAAAGCAACCGATTAGGCAAATATACTATTTATTACCCGACTTTACAAAATTAAGTGCACAGTTTAAACAGCCATCCGATAATACACTATTTATTATAAACCGTAACTGCTTCCTTAATACATTTATCGTTTCTTCCTGCTCTCTTATTATACAGACTAATGAAGAGGAACGAAAGCACCCATCTTTCCCCTCCAACTGTTCACGGTATGTCTTTATTAAACGGTTCAAATCATCATTGAGCCTCATGTAACTAGCACATACAACTGACAAAGCATCATATTCCGACCTTCTTAGGCTGTCAGCCGTTAGAAACAAATCCGGTTCTCCTAACTTTGTCTGCCTATCACCTATTATTAAATGCATCCCATTACAGCCCTTTCTTTCCTTTGTAAGAGCCTCAACATTATTGTTCTTCATAATTAATCATCATTATTTATAATCCGCCAAAACAGCTTGCAAACGTTTCCTTGCTAGAAAAATACGACTTTTAACCGTTCCAATAGGAAGATTTAATTTTTCTGCTATTTCTGTATATTTAAAACCTGAAACCAGCATTTTAAAAGGAATGCTGTACATATCCGGCATTCCATTAATAACCCGGTACATATCATTAAAACCGGAAGCCGTTTCCATTATTCCAAAGCTCCCATTATCCACATGGTAAAATATACCGTCCAAAGGTTCACAGTAAGAAGCATGCCTTTTTTTAGAACGATACATATTTATAAAAACACTCTTCATAACTCTATGAACCCAGCCACGGAAATTAGTACCAAGGCTGAATTTATCCTTTTTTTCTAACACTCTTAAGGCAACCTCCTGCAAAAGCTCTTCCGCTTCTTCGCGTTGTCCTACCAATGCATAGGCGTGGCGCAGTAGTTCCTTTTGTTCATTTACTAACAGGGATTCAAATGTATTATCCGTTTTCATATATAACTTGTGTTGATAATTATCTAAATATAAGACAAAAGATTGTATTCATCTCTAGTCATTGTACCATATATCTTTATATGGGATACAAACTCATGCAATAACACCGAACCATCTTCTTTTGAAGCGCATACTACAGGAATACAGCCTTTTAAAAGACTAACATTAACAATGTCCCACGACACATATTTTTGCAGCTCTGTTGCCAACTTTCTTTCCAATAGTGATAATTCTGACATGGCCTCTGTGTATTCCCTTACCATTTCTTCTATTCCATTATTCATACCGATATAGTTTAAATCATCTATACTCTTTTTGTGATTTGTCTGAACGCATGATAACTTTATATAAGCTCTTTTCGTTAACAAAATTCATTTGTAGCTCTCTTCCAGGCAAATCAGTGTCCTCAACCCGAATGGGGACATCTGATAATCTTGAATCAAACTAACCCATCCGGAATACAGGAGATTCCAAACAGCTTCCTACTTTGTTAAATTCCAAAGTCTGCCGCCTGTACTCTTTACCACTTTACTCATAAATTCCAATGTTTTATCATTGTCAACTGTAAAGCCAATACCGACCAAACCGGGAGCTTTCCCCGATGGGGTGACAGTAAGTATACATGGTTTGTCATAATCCAACCATACGGAAAAGAAAGCAGCCATAAGGCAATCATTCAATTGCACTACTACCCGCTGAGGCTTAATTTGTAAATTTCCCATTATCCATATTGTTTAAGTGGTTTATAATCAAAAGTACCGCCAAAACAAGTGCCGTTAAATAACTCTGTTCCATATCATCACTTATTCATCAAATGTGTGTTCATCCCTTTCAGGTCAACCGGCTTTTTCGTGCGTTTACAGGAGCACTTTATCAGTTTCAAACATGTATTAAGATTATCCTTTGTACACTCATCTTCCTGCCTCAACTCTTTCATAAGCCTCAACAGTTTTTCTTTATCTATTTTCGAGAGGATCATAGCACACCTCCTTTTCTTCCTGAAAGAACGCACAAAGCAAAAGGAATTACAAATACCATGGGGTTAATAATGGTGAGAACCAGCAATAACAATATAAACAATGCTTTTACGTCAGCAGTCAACGTAGATGTAGAAGTTACTGTACTTCGCTTCTGCTCTAAATTTGTCGGGTTTGGCATTAGAACAAATTTTGAGTTATATAAAAAGAAGAAAGGCTGCTGCCTCTCCAAGTCGCCAAACCCGATACACATTTTGAAATGAGTATCCATGAGAGAACAACAGCCTTATATCTTTGTGGTATAAGTATTCTAATGAACATAAAAAAGCCCATCTCAAATAAATATGTCATTGCAGGTTTGGCGTACTTGCAATGCAAAGATATATATTCTTTTAAAATCCCAAAAGAAAAGAAGATATCATTTTTTAAAATACCTTTCAAAGCTGCAATACAGGACATTTTTAACTTCTTTGTTTTCATACTTCTATCAATCACCTGTGTAGTTAGTATTCATACTCCAAATTGAGCATGGACTATAGTCTATTTGAACGGAATTACGTTCTTTTGCCGGAGTAGAAACATGAATGCAGCGTTTACCGCGTTCATCCTCAACCTGTTTAACCCATGCTTTACGCTTTGCGTTTATACGCTCTTTTTCAGCGATACCAGCCTCAACAGCCGGCAAACAGGCTTTAACACCGGCACTGAACTTTACTACTTTCCAACTTCTTTTTAAAGCTGCTGAAAATGATGCATATTTACCTGTTCTATACATATTATGTGCACCTTTCATCACTTTGCTTAAATCATAACGTTTCATAGCGTTTTTCTTTATTGGTTTATTATTTTATTGCAAAGGTATATTATTTACTATACGTTTGCAAACAAAAGATATATAATAAATATACCATTAACACTAATTAGTATATTAAATATTATACGTTTATATCATTTGAGTATATTTGCACTATATCTTAAAAAAATAGTCATTTATGAGAATCAAAGAATTATTAAAAGAGAAAGGATGTACGCAACAAGAATTAGCTGACATGGTAGGTGTTTCTTACCAATCTATAAAGCAAACACTTAATGCCTCATCTGTTACTACTTCTACCCTTGAAAAGATTGCCACTGCTTTAAATGTTCCTATGTGGCAGCTATTTGCATCATCCGAAGAAGTAATCCAACAGACAAAAAATGACTTGTGCCCTTATTGTGGTCAACCGATAACCATTAAAACAACAATAGAAAAAGTATGAGCGCAATAGACATTATCCGGGGTATTCTGATATACATGTATGGTCAGGATCATAACCCACCACACCTACATATTAAAGACGGTGGCAACTGGTTCACTATCACTATAAAAGATAGGATGGTAGAGGGCAAAGGAACGGCAAAGGCTATCCGGCTGATAAATGAATACATAGACACCCACGAGGCGCAATTACTCGAAATTTGGGAAAAGGCGCAAAGAGGCGATAAGATAGAAAAGGTTAAACGTTAAAAACAAAGATTATGATACTATTAGTAGAATCTGCTGAATACATGGGCAAATATACTCTTTTGTGCACATTCAATAACGGAGAAAGGAGAAAGGTAGATTTAGCACCACTTTTGAAATACCCAGCTTTTGAGGAACTGAAAGACGAAAGCGAGTTTGAACGGTACGGGGTTGATGGAACTGTATTTTGGGCCAATGGTGCGGATATAGCTCCTGAATACCTGTTTGAGAACGGAACACCATGTTAAGATATGAAAGCCTTATCAGGACCATTGCAATAAAGAGTTGACCAATTTACAGTATATCTATTTATTAAACGCTCCGCAATGCAACGGAGCGTTTAATATATCTGAAACGTTGTTTTCTTTTCGATATCCGCACTTTCCCCTGTCAAATAAACAATAACCAGGACAAGCAAAAAAACAGCTTAAAACGATTCTATTTGCTATTTTGGAAACATTGCCCGGATAAAAGATAAGCCAACGCCTAAAGACGAAAATTTCCGTCTTTAAATTCAGGCATATTATAAGGGCGTTAATTGAAATAATACTCTTATGAGGTATCAAAATACCAACACAGCCTCATTTCAAGCCTCATCCTATCTACCTGATTTCTTTTCGTAATTCTTAAACAGCATTAAAGCCATATCCGCATCTACTACAATCGTTCTGCCCGATTGGGATACGGCTTCCTTTATTGGTCCGTTCTTTAACTTTCGAGCGGTGGAATCTGACACATGGAATAACTCCTTAATTCCTTTCAAACCATATACTAATCGTTTCTCTGATTTAAATTGCGTGGGAATCACAGGTGTAATCTTTGGAACCAGGCTTTCAAAGAGCTCTTTCAACTCCCCTACGGTTAGATCTATCAACCTGGTATCATCGCTTATCCGTCTTTCAATTGGTATCATAAAGCTATGTTTGTGGTTTGCCCCCTAATAAATATTGATTTATTTCCAACCGGGAAAAATATAGAAGCCTCCCTTTTTTAGAATATGGAAGCGTGCCATCGTAAACACGTTTCCTTAATGCGCCAGGTGATATCCCAAGGTATTTTGCACACTGCTTGGTATTCATTACAACATCATTTTGTTGACCTGTTATATCGGCAAACCGTTCAACAATCATGTTTATTTCTGTTCTTGTCAGCATATATTTTACATTTACTTCACCATAAAAACGAAACAAAGAACAAATTGTTCCTATATACGTAGAATCTTGCGTTTTTAAATTCTCCCTCATGTATCCGCATTATCACCTTTTGAAGCCTTTGATTTTACATACACGGGATTACGGGATGATAATTTTTCTTCTGATATTAAAGAAGTTATAAATTCATCAGTAGCTTTATTGCTGAAATAATGACTAATATTTTTCTGCATACCACTTCGATTATCCCATTGTTTCAAAAGATCTGTCGCATTAAAGAGCCTTTGTTTTGTGCAAAGGACGTAGCAACTGCATTGGGGTATTCTGATACAGCTGATGCGATACAAAGGCATTGCAAATCAGGCAAAAAGGTGTTTTGCCCACATGGGAACGGAATGGGTGGAACTAATATGGTATATATTCCGGAAAAGGATGTATATAGGTTAATAATGAGAAGTAATCTTCCTAATGCTGAACAGTTCCAGAATTGGGTATGTGATGAAGTCCTTCCTTCTATCCGCAAACATGGCGGTTATCTTACACCTGATAAGATAGAAGAGGTATTGAGCAATCCGGATACCATTATACGTTTGGCGACGCAACTTAAGAATGAGCTTTAAAAACAGACCATTTTTTCAAAGAGTGTCCAGAAAAAATACGGGGATTATAATTTTTCCATCTTAAAAACATACCAACATTATATTATTTCTATCGGATGAGGCTAAACATGCAAAAATATGCGTATTTATTTGATTATTAATTTTATGGCAATTTTGCCCTAAACCATTTCAAAATTAAATTTACCTATCTTTTCCCCATATAAACATTTCCACACAAGAGCAACCATCATCAAACTAAAGAAAGCCTCAACGCGGGTATAAAAACAGGATGCAACCAACCGTTATACCATTATTCATGTCACTGCTCAAATTGGAATCCAGGCAATTTTTACTACCCCCCCCACGGAAATTTTGCCTATTACAAAAAATCTCTCTTCCCAGGAGTAGAGGATTTGAGAAAAGTCAGAGCTTTTAAAAAAACTCCCCCCCCCGGTGACATACAGTTATTAACCTTCTTATTTTAAATATATTATAGATAAGTATATTATAGATTCGACATTAATTCTTATGGCAATCCAATCATAATAAATGCGCATAATTCATAGGCTGTTTCATGAAAGTACACCCCTATGTAGTTCCTCTATAGAGGACCGCTCTATAGAGGACCGCCACGAATGCAACAAGAAACCTCCCTTAATTATACTATACATAACCATCCGGCCTTTGGCGGGTAGCCTCAACAACCATTACCAATTCAAGGAAGGCTTTAGGCAATCTTTATTCTTTGAACGTCTGAATCAAACCTATTTTTGTCCTATTACAGCTTTCTACACTTCAAATGATAATCACACCACCAACACAAAGAAAATGCAGCAGAAGCAAAATAAATACGGTTTATCATGCCGTTAAACCTGCTCACAAAAAAGATTTGTCCGTTTCCTGTCACCCGACAAGTATAGCGCGTTAAACCGATATTGGGAACATGCTCCGCATTAAGCCGGAAAAGATGCAACCGTGCAGCCTCCTGTGAAGGTGTATAATCGTTTACTCTCTTACGCCCTACACGCCGCACCTTACGCAAAAGATAACCGTTCCCAACCATCCACGCAAACAACTCGTTGCGGTTGATTATATAGCCATTCTGCGTTATCAGCTTCGCCAACTCATCCATAGAGATAGTATCGCCACTGTTGGCAACGCTTTCAGCAAAAACCACTTTCGGTTGTTGTGATTCCATTTGGCGTTTTGCTTCATCTACCTGCTGTTGCTGCTCTTTTAAACGCTGCTCCATCATGGAACGGAGCATATTTTCACATTCGATGAAATAACGCCGTGCCCTTTTACCCTGTTCGTTGTTCTCAATCATGGAAAGCTCTTTAGCCATGCCTACAGACAAGGAATATTCTATTTTGCTAACTTGTTGATTTTCAGACTTCATAAAATTATGATATCTGATATTCAATAAGTTACCATGCCAATCATAACAAAACATTTGAAAATCCTGATTTTCAAGAAACCCGTATTGTTCTATGCGATTCTTTATCCAATCCGCAAAATGCTGTTTGCTTCCTAAGAAAGCATATAAATCACGTGCGTTAACCGTATTTATGCCATTCTCCCCCTTTGTCATGGGCAACAACTCACTTAAACTGTTTCTTATTATTCCGTCCATAATATTTTTATTTGCATTATCATTCAGTTTAATTTTAATTTTGCCGGTGAGGTAATTACAAACTCGCCATCGTCCCTTACTGTTATCCAATCAACAGTACGCTTGCCGGTCATTCGTTCAAGCTCTGCCACTCCTACCGTGCTATCTATTAATTCACGCATGCTGTTAAAGCCGTTTGCCGTGGCAAAGTTCTTATCTGCTTTTACTTCCATCAAACCGGTGGACCATACACGGAAGATTATCGGTTTCTTGTTGTATTTAAACTCTATCAGTTCGTAATTTGAAGCCCGGCTAATGATTCTGCCTTTCATCTCTGTTTTATCCATTGCTGCAAATTTCTAAATCCGTCACCCGTTTACTATTCCCTTAACCGGCGGAATTCCGCCTATTTAACCTTGTTTTTTTAGCCAGCCTCTAACGGCACACAGCCAAACACTTGTAAAACATAGGGTTTTTACTGCTTCCTATAGCCTTACGGCTGCCTTTCGGCAGTATAAGACAAGTTACTAAGGAATTTATAGCACATATATAGCGGTTTATTTGCTTAACGGTTGTTAAAATCAAGCATTTCATATTACTAACTATTTGAATATTAATAATTTATCTTTTACTAAAAACGTGCCCATTTGGGCATTTATTTAGTTTACTGAAAATCAACTACTTAAATGATTTATCCGGATTTAACTTAACACTGTCTTAACATGCAACTACCCGGATACAGCACGTAAAACCCTGCAAAGCTCATCTTTAAACTCAACTTCATAGCCATGCAACGAGAAAAGGAGAGTTTTTCTATAATCATCCCAACGCTGCACAAACTCACGGATACAACGGTACTGTTTGGGGGTGATTATACCGGCTTCCATATCCTTACGGCTTTCGGTCAGGTAAGCATCACGCCCGACCTCCATAATACGCCGCGCCTTTTCTATCTGACTGCCTTTTGTGCCTTTCTCCGCTATTATCTGATGAGGAAAGGACAAACTGTGCCAATCGCGGGAAAACTGCGATACAAGACGAAAAACAAAGGCATCGTTGAAGAACTCGGATAACGGTATATTCTGCCGCCTGTATGATGTTTCCAGCCTTAAAATGTTAGACTCAACGGCTTTCCCCTTGCTGCGGTACTCAAAACTCTTATCATACATTTTTAAAACCTTGCTTCTGCACCTGCTTTTTTCCGTGGTTTTCTGCCGGTTCTCTTCAAAATTGGCATCATTAAACAATTTCCTATTCTCACCAACAGACGATACAAGCCGGATATATTCATTTGCCTCTCTTGATAGCCGCATGTTAAGCCCTATTTCAAAGTAAGTAACCGTAACATGGGATACATCAATGTCAACATCATTAAACAGCGTACGTAATGCCGCCCTAGCTTGCGATATGGTAAAACTCCCGGAATTATCAAGAATACCCATGACACTTTTGAAAAAAACCTTGTGGATACTGCATACCATTTTCAATATATTGTGCTCTATCTTTAAATGTATCCCCTCAAAGCGCCCGTACTCCGAACTTTCATAGAAGGTTTTTGCGCCCCTTGTACAGTGTTGCAGCCGGAAACGGTCAACTATGCGCCGGATATCATTGTCTGTATCGAGCCGAACCTTTAAATCCATTCTGTCAAACATAAAAACAAAGTATTAGACAGTCATACCCGGATGGAATTAACCAACCGGGGCAGACTGATATGTTTTACATCTGGTTGAATGAGGGCTCGATACGTTTCCACCTGTTCATTTCGTCTTTTTCTTCAAAATAGAAGCGCACTACCGTTCCTTCAACGATATTACTTTCACGAAACAACTGCATTATAGACGTGTATTCGGTATCCTTAAAGTCCTGCTCCAACTCGTACAAACGGGATATAGACTTATAATCAAGGTCCCCGGCTTCATTGCGCTGCAAAAGAGACATCGCCAGTTTGTACACCGGGTTTCTCTCTCCCTCGCCCTTTGACTGTATCCACCTGTTTAGGTAGTCAATAAGGCGTTTCTCCGCGATATCTGCACGCTCATCAAAACGCTTAACACGGTTTCCTTTTACCTGTATGCGAAAATTATCATTCCCAACAGTAAAACCTAACTGTTCGTCACGTTTCAACTCACCGTAACCTTTCATTGCATTGTAAAAGGTATCAGCCTCATCATGCAGCCACTTCTTCAATGCCATTCCTTCTTTCACATATTTGCGTACACGCTTTTCTGTTGAGGCTATGAACCTGCTGCGCATCTTCTGGTAGTTCTTACGTTTGGCGGACTCCTTGAGCTTCTTCTCCGCACTCAAACGAGAAAGAAGCTCTTCACGCTCTTTCTCGGACAGCTTATCTATATCCATGGCGATTATATTGAGTTGTTTTTATATAATCGGCTGCTTTTTGATCTATTTCCATATCTGTAGCAACCCTATTTTGCTTCATCCACCCTTCTATTTCCATACGGTCAAAATACATTTGCTTCCCATTAGGCTTGTAATGTGGTATCTGATGACTACAAGTCAACTTATATAAATGGCTCTTGCTTAATCCGGTAAGCATCGCAACATCATCAAGGCAAAGCACATTTTTTGCAGCTAATAGAGTGTATCTCTCTATTTTATTCAACCTGTCTAAAATTTTCTCATCCATATTCTTTTCATTTATGACTTAGATAACTGTGCACCGCTTTCTAAGCCTGTTTAACATGCTGCGAATATCAGAAATAAAAGATAAAAAAAGCCCCTATATAGGAGCTATATAGGGGATACATAGGGGAATATAATAAGATATAAAACACTGATATAAAGACACATGCATTATAATCTTCTATCTCTTTTTTCCTGAAAATTAATATTGCATATCTTTGCAATATCCTCATATCCAACAGGGGGATTTAATCCTTTCATAGTGTAGCTGTTTACTGCCGATTTTGCTGTTGATATAGTAGTTTTTTCACATTGAAAAGCCTTTTCAAACATCGACCAGGGAATTCTATTATTACTACTCCGCACTTTCAGGCGTTCACTAGCGCAGTCTACAAAACAACCAAATACCCCCCCTGTAGCAGTCCATCTATACAAACTATTATCTTTTTTACAATATCCCAAGTTGACTGTTTTTTCAAATAATTCTCTAGCTTCTTTTGTATCTAACTCTTTCGGCATTGTCTGTTTTTTATTCGCAGAAAAAGGATGAGGCATTTCCATCGTTAGTAAATCTATCACAGTAATTCCTTTATCTGTCCTATCTTCCCATTCTTTTTTAAATTCCTTACTATATTCTATTTTTAAATCCCAACTTATATTTGTTATAATACTAGTTATTATCATGTCATACATAAGCATCAAATGGCGATTTCTATCTTTAGGGTTCTTTCTATTTACTTTATTTCTTCTGAGAAAATAAGCATATAAAAGTTTGTTGGTAACCGATTCAAGTAAAATAGACCGGTCCTCCTTCTCTCTTTCCAACAAATAAAATTTGAATCTAGTTATTTCCCTGTATATATCTTCATCATCATAAAGAACCACACTTCCATCATCAAGATCATCCTGTAACCTTAAACAAGGATCAAAGAAATCTATTTCGCTCTGTGATTCTTCTCCTATTTCTTCCGCTTCATCCATTTCACGAAGAGAAGCCTCCAAATTACCTCTTAAATGGTTTATGGCAAATAGCGTATCACTATCTTTGTTATCCCTTCCTATTATTTCTTTAAACTGATATATTGTTGTACACAATAAATCTACGCTTATTATAGATTCCCTATAATCAAAGCCCTCATCTTCTAATTTTGCCATACAATAAGGCTTCCACGCTTCCACTAAATTATATATTACACGCAAAAAAATGAGTTCATCTATTTTACATATCTTATCTATTAGAAACTCATTATCTTTTTGATTGCATTCCAAAAAAGCACATACCAAACCAATATTAGACGATATAGAATTTAAACTAAGTAAATCCGACCTCGTGATTCCTTCCAATCGTTTTGGATCATCCTGTAAATCTTTTAGAGTTTTTTTTATTAGGGATAGCTCTTCTTCACAATCCACACCGGCTTTCTTGTAATCCTCACTATTTTTTTTTAACGCCACTTCTGAATCGTGCAAATCTGCCAATTTTAATGAAATCATATAGCCTTTGAAAATATTCTCTAACAAAGAAAGCTTATTAATTACTGCCAATGCTTCAATTTTATCCATATCAACAACTTTTAGTCTTTAACAATATTAGGTATTAGATTCACGGTTTTACGCTTATTCTCATCCACTATCTTGGCATAAACTTGAGTCGTTTTTACGCTTGTATGCCCCAACAATTTGGAAACAGTGTAAATGTCACCACCAAAATAAAGCATCAATGTCGCGTTTGTATGGCGGGCAACGTGAAATGTTATATGCTTGTTTATCCCCGCAGTTTTAGACCATATACCCAAATGTTTTTCTATTGTAGTAGTGCTATTAGGCAATAAAAAGATATTATCATTTGTTTCTTTCTGCTCCGGTAACCAGCTCAATGCATTTTCAGACAAAGGTAAATACAATGTTTCTCCTGTTTTTTGCTGCTTTATTTCCACTTGAAACTTATTACCATCTACTTTATGCATTTTATTCCATGTAAGCCGCCGGATATCACTATAACGTAAACCGCAAAAGCAAGCAAACAAAAAAGCACGTTTTAGCATATCATATTTGCACGGAGTTTTAATAAGTTCTTTTACCTCATCCAAAGTTAAATACTCTTTTGTAGTATTCCCTTTCCGGGGTCTGTCAGAGTATAGTATTTTTGTAGCCGGATTCAAAGGAATTAAATCATCTTTAACTGCTTTATTTAATGCTATAGAAACTACATTATAATATAAAGCTTTAGATGCTTCTGATAATGGCTTATGATGCTTACTCTCAACCTTGTCAAGATAATCTATAAAACCCAATAAAAAAGACTTATTAACCTGATTTAAAGTTATATTTTCGCCTCTATACATTTTTAAATGCTCTATAGTAACTTTTACACTTTTACTATAAGCAATGCTATTACGTTCTTTATAGCTATTTACCTGCGCCCTCATATAAGCAATAAAATTTATCTTTGACTTATGAGCAACAGAAAAACCGTATTCCGCATTTTGCAATGATACGATTCTTTGAGATTTTATGGCATAAGCAGTTCTTAATGTTTCCTCATTCCTCTGCTTATCCAACCTATTTCTCTCAGGAATAAGGTAAAGCTTTAAAAACTCATATTCTCGCACACCATTTCTATAAATATCCAAATAAATAGATTTACTACCATTCGCTAGCTGTTTCGTTCTTAGCTTAATGGGTTCTTTGACGTCTGTTGCTATTTTCTTTTTCATTATTACTTCATCTTCGATTTGTTACCTGCTCCAAAGATAATAACATTTCTTCTAACGAGTAACAAACAAGTAACAAAAATAATCCAATAAATAAGAAAACAACAGAAACCAAAGAAAGGAAAGATGATTTAACAAAGAAAGAAAATCCACTGAAAAACAGCATATTTTCTTTCTTTTCATTGGTTCTTTTTAAAACTCACTAGTAAAATGAAACTTAATATGCTTAAAATCCATTTGAGCCATCTGGAGAACATAATTACTGTCGGCAAGGAAGACATCCCGTCCATCACGGTCTTTTGCCATATACTGATACTTACGTTTTTTGAAAGCCTCCAATTCTTCGACATCATCACTTTCTATCCAACACGCCTTATAAAGGCTGATGGGCTCCCAACGGCATTTTGCATTGTATTCGTTTTCCAAACGATATTGGATAACCTCAAACTGCAACTGTCCTACTGTACCGATAATCTTACGTCCATTAAACTGATTGACAAACAACTGAGCTACACCCTCATCCATCAATTGGTCGATACCTTTTGCCAACTGTTTCTGCTTCATCGGGTCGGCATTCTCGATATATTTAAACATTTCAGGAGAAAAACTGGGAATACCCCGGAAATGTAATTTCTCGCCTTCGGTCAATGTATCACCAATTTTAAAGGTACCATTGTCCGGCAAACCGATGATATCGCCTGCCCATGCCTCATCAACAGTAGTCTTACGCTGTGCCATGAACTGCGTAGGCGAAGAAAAACGCATCGTCTTATCATGCCGTACATGATAATAAGGTGTATTGCGAGAAAACTTTCCCGAGCACACTTTACAGAAAGCGATACAAGAGCGATGATTTGGGTCAATATTGGCAGTGATTTTGAATACAAATCCGGTGAACTTAGATTCATCCGGTTCCACCTCACGTTCTTCTGTCTTGGTAGGACGCGGACTTGGAGCAATCTCCACAAAACAATCGAGCAGCTCCTGCACACCGAAGTTATTCAATGCCGAACCGAAGAATACCGGAGCCAGCTCTCCTTTCAAATAACTCTCTACATCAAATTCGGGATAAACACCATCAATAAGTTCAAGCTCATTACGCAGTTTTTCTGCCAAAGGTGCTCCAATCCGATTGTCAAGCTCTTCGGTATGAATATCTACTTCCACCTTTTCCGTCACTACTTGCTTGGAAGGTTGAAAGAGGTTAAGTTTTTGTTCATAAATATTATATACGCCTTTGAAGCGGGGACCACTTTCAATAGGCCATGTCAAAGGACGGACACTAATGGCAAGTTCTTCTTCCAGCTCATCCAACAAATCGAACGGATCTTTAGCTTCACGGTCCATCTTATTGACAAATATAATAACAGGAGTGTTACGCATACGGCAGACTTCCATTAGTTTACGTGTCTGTGTTTCCACACCTTTTGCACCATCCACCACAATAATTACACTATCCACAGCCGTCAGAGTACGATAAGTATCTTCGGCAAAGTCCTGGTGTCCCGGAGTATCGAGAATATTGATTTTATAATCATGATAATCAAACTCCATCACAGAAGTGGTAACAGAGATACCACGCTGCTTTTCAATATCCATCCAGTCGGATGTTGCAGTTTTCTTTATTTTATTGCTCTTCACGGCTCCTGCCACTTGAATCTGTCCACCGAAAAGCAACAACTTCTCTGTCAATGATGTTTTACCGGCGTCCGGGTGTGCGATAATCGCAAACGTTCGTCTTCTTTCTATTTCGTTGTTCATATATCATTATACATTTAATTCCTTGATACACTGTTCCAGACTCTCTTCCCAATGAGGAATCTCGATGCCATACGTATGTTTTATCTTTGTCTTATCCAATACAGAATAGTGAGGCCGAGGAGCTTTTGCTGGATATTCATCTGTATGCAAAGGACTTACCTTGCAATTGCCAATACCGGCTATACGGTGAATGGACTTGGTAAAATCATACCAGGAGCAGACTCCTTCATTACTGAAATGATAGATACCGGGAATAATACCTTTACGGATAGCTGCAAAAACAGCAGACGCCAAATCGCGGGCATAAGTCGGCGTACCTATCTGGTCGAAAATAACTCCCAATGATTCCCTTTCCTTCCCTAAACGAATCATGGTTTTCACAAAATTATTGCCAAATACAGAATACAGCCATGCCGTACGGATAATCATTGCCTTACTGCAATATTCCAAAGCCTTTTTTTCACCGGCCAATTTAGTAACACCATATACAGAATTAGGACAAGTCGGTTCGGTTTCTCTATATGGTACATAATTGGTTCCGTCAAATACGTAATCTGTAGAAATCTGAATAAATTCCGCCTGATTCTCCTCTGCAGCCTTTGCCAGATAACCGACTGCCTCACTATTTAGTTTGGCACATAATTCCTGATTGTCTTCCGCTTTATCCACAGCTGTATAAGCAGCACAATTCACAATGACATCGATTTCATTTTCCTTGACGAAAGCCATTACAGCTTTTTCATCACAGATATCCAACTCGGCTACATCCGTAAAAAAATAGTTATATTCCTTATTCTCAAGCGAAAGCACACGCATTTCGTTTCCTAATTGGCCATTAGCACCGGTCACCAATATATTTTTCATTTTCATTTTATTTATTTTCTCTTCATTACAAAAGGCTGTTCCCAAAAAGCCCTAGTATTTTGTCATCTATGAATACCGTGAAAAATCTGAAATATCCACTTTATGTCTATAGTTCCTTCATTGCACTCGGAATAACAGAGCAAAAAAACAGTGCAATATACCTTTAGGAGCAACCTTATCCTCAAGAAGAAATGACTCGCTAGAATTCCAATTCTCCTTTTTTGTCCTCTATATAATAATTGGACAACATAGCAAGCAAACCGGAAATAGCCTGCTGTGCCTTCTTTGTTTCTTCGCTGATTTCTTTCTTTTGCAACTTCAATAACAATATCCCATAAAGTGCCTCAAAGCAGGTTTCCAGTTCAGGTTCTTCTTTATTAGCACCTTTGGCACGAAGTTCTACTATATAAGGCAAAGCTTTATAATACGCTGCACTATAATAAGGAAACTTGGAAGAACGAAGCAACTGCAGATGCAAGTCGGTCAACCAAGTGATAATATTCTTGTTAATCTGCAGATGACCTTTCTCCATTACATTTTCACGACGCATCATTTCAATCAGGTCTATATACCATTGTGTCAATTCTACTTTCTGTTCTTCCGTCAGAGGGTAAGAGTCAACAATGTTTTTCTTTATCTTCTCCATATCACAGCCGTTGGCACGTATCATATCTTCCACTTGCCACATATATATAAGGTATTCGGCTATATTATTCTCTTTTAACTGTTTGGAAATAAACATTTCTTTATTTTTTAAGTTACAAATTGAAAATTATAAGGTTCAACGTGCTTCACACAAGATATGTTTTCCTGTCAGTACATCGTTTTTCCTAATATAGTATAAATGAAGCCGACTACAGACATCAACATCACTATAACACCGATAACACGGTTCAAAATCCAAATGCCACGTAAATTGAAACGAGTACGTACTTTATTGACAAAATACGTAATACCGAACCACCATAAAAGTGCTCCCAGTACAATGGCCAGATAACCGACCAACTGAAGCCCCAACGGACTACCCGGCATCACAAAAGAAAAACGGGCGAACAAACCGATAAATAGGAAAATAATCAAAGGATTAGAGAATGTCACAAAGAAAGCAGTGACAAAATTATGTAGATAACTGCCTGGTGTAGAAGATACAGGTCGGATAGAATGGACAGGATTGCTACGGAAAGTATAAATACCGAACATTAATAGCATAACGCTACCAACAATCTGTAAAAGCACCTGATTCTTTGCCAGAAATTCATCCATGAAACTCATTCCATATCCTGTTATCAGAGCATAGCCTATATCGCTCAAAGCCGCTCCCAACCCGGTAACAAATCCATACCATCGTCCTTTGTTCAGTGTGCGCTGAATACAAAGTACCCCAACAGGACCTAAGGGCGCAGAAACCACTACGCCAACTATAAGTCCTTTCACCAGCAAATCGAGTATGGTTACTTGTTCTATCCAATTCATGCTGCAAAGATGGTATTTTTTTGCGAAAGTACCTATATTTACACACAAATTTCTTTCATAGCCCGGCTCTTTTATGTAACTTTGCACCTTATTAATAGACTCTTGATATTACAACCTAGTTTTCAATTAACAAAACAACTATAAAAGTGCTATGATTCTATTTTTCAGAACACCCACTAAAAGTGTAATAGCAACAGAAGTCAATCATGAACTGGCTTCTGAAGATATTCAAAAACTGAGCTGGCTTTATGGAGAAGCCACTGTAGAAAACGAAGAAAACCTGAAAGGCTGCTTCATCGGACCGCGTCGGGAAATGATAACCCCTTGGAGTACAAATGCTGTAGAAATTACTCAGAACATGGGGTTGACAGGTATACAACGCATTGAAGAATATTTCCCTGTGAAAGATGAAAATGCCGAATACGACCCCATGCTACAACGCATGTATAAAGGATTGAACCAGGAGATTTTCACTGTTAACATTAAACCTCAACCGATTGTTTACATTGAGAATCTGGAAGAATATAATGAAAAAGAAGGTCTTGCACTTTCTCGTGAAGAAATGGACTACCTGCTGAAAGTCGAAAAAGACCTGGGACGTAAATTAACTGACTCTGAAGTATTCGGCTTTGCACAGATTAATTCGGAACACTGCCGCCATAAAATCTTCGGCGGAACATTCATCATTGATGGTGAAGAGATGGAATCATCTTTATTTCAGATGATTAAAAAAACGACTGCCGAAAATCCCAATAAAATTATTTCTGCTTATAAAGATAATGTGGCTTTTGCAGAAGGCCCGGTTGTGGAACAATTCTCTCCGGCCGACCACTCCACTTCCGACTATTTCATTATCAAAGATATCAAAACAGTCATCTCGCTAAAAGCTGAAACACATAACTTCCCCACTACCGTAGAGCCGTTCAACGGTGCATCAACCGGTACCGGAGGTGAAATCCGCGACCGCATGGGTGGCGGTAAAGGTTCATGGCCCATTGCAGGTACAGCTGTCTATATGACTTCTTATCCGCGCACTGAAGAAGGACGTGAATGGGAAGATATCTTGCCGGTACGCCAATGGTTATACCAGACTCCCGAACAAATTTTAATTAAGGCTTCCAACGGTGCTTCCGATTTTGGTAACAAATTCGGTCAGCCGCTGATTTGTGGTTCTGTATTGACCTTCGAGCATCAGGAGAACGGTGAAAAGTATGCATACGACAAAGTTATCATGCTGGCCGGTGGCGTGGGTTACGGTACTCAACGCGACTGCCTGAAAGGTCACCCCGAAACAGGAAACAAAATTGTTGTTATGGGTGGTGACAACTATCGAATCGGTTTGGGTGGCGGTTCTGTATCCTCTGTTGAAACAGGTCGATACTCATCGGGAATCGAACTCAATGCAGTTCAACGTGCCAATGCAGAAATGCAGAAACGTGCTTATAATGTAGTTCGTGCCTTGTGTGAAGAAGAAAACAATCCGATTGTTTCTATCCACGACCACGGTTCGGCAGGTCACGTAAACTGTTTGTCTGAGCTAGTAGAAGAAAACGGCGGATTAATCCACATGGACAAACTGCCTATCGGTGACAAAACACTGTCTGCCAAAGAGATTATTGCCAATGAGTCCCAGGAACGTATGGGGTTACTGATTGATGAATCGGCTATTGAACACGTACAAAAGATAGCCGACCGCGAACGTGCCCCAATGTATACTGTAGGTGAAACTACCGGTGATGCCCGTTTTGCTTTTGAACAAGCTGATGGTGTCCGCCCATTTGATTTGGCAGTAGATCAAATGTTCGGTTCTTCTCCGAAAACTTATATGGTGGACAAGACTGTAGAACGCCATTATGAAAACGTAACTTACGAAACTTCAAAATTAAACGAATATATCCGCCGCGTACTTCAACTGGAAGCTGTTGCCTGCAAGGATTGGTTAACCAACAAAGTAGACCGTTCCGTAACAGGTAAGATTGCCCGCCAGCAATGTCAGGGCGAAATCCAGCTACCGTTGAGCGACTGTGGTGTCGTTGCCCTTGACTATCGAGGCGAAAAAGGTATTGCCACTTCTTTGGGACATGCTCCGCAAGCTGCCTTGGCTAATCCGGCTGCAGGTTCTGTATTGTCGGTAGCCGAAGCGTTGACCAATCTTGTTTGGGCTCCAATGGCAGAAGGAATGGACAGCATCTCCCTGTCTGCCAACTGGATGTGGCCATGCCGTGCACAGGAAGGTGAAGATGCCCGTCTTTATACGGCTGTCAAGGCGCTGTCTGACTTCTGCTGCGCACTGCAAATCAATGTGCCGACCGGTAAGGATTCCCTGTCTATGACTCAAAAATATCCAAACGGAGAAAAGATCATCAGCCCGGGAACAGTTATCGTTTCAGCCGGCGGAGAAGTATCCGATGTAAAGAAAGTCGTTTCTCCTGTATTGGTAAATGATGCCAAGAGTACCATTTATCATATCGACTTCAGTTTTGACAAGTTGCGTTTAGGTGGTTCTGCTTTCGCACAGTCATTAAATAAAATAGGAGATGATGTCCCGACAGTTCAAAATCCCGAATATTTCCGCGATGCTTTCCTTGCCATACAAGAACTTATCAACAAGGGCCTGATTATGGCAGGTCATGATATCTCAGCCGGTGGTCTCATTACTACACTGCTCGAAATGTGCTTCTCAAACATGGAAGGTGGTATGGAAATCAACCTTAATAAAATAAAGGAAAACGATATCATCAAAATTCTGTTTGCCGAAAATCCGGGTATCGTCATTCAGGTGAAAGATAAAGACAAAGCCGAAGTCAAGAAGATATTGGAAGATGCCGGAATCGGCTACGTGAAATTGGGTACCCCCACAGACGAACGCCATATTCTAGTAACCAAAGAAGATGCCACTTACCAATTCGGTATTGACTATCTGCGTGATGTTTGGTATTCTACTTCTTATTTGCTTGACCGCAAACAAAGCATGAACGGTTGCGCCAAGAAACGTTTTGAAAATTACAAAGAGCAACCATTGGAGTTTGTATTCGATAAATCATTCACCGGGAAGTTCTCACAATATGGAATCACTCCCGAACGTCGTACACCGACCGGCATTAAGGCTGCCATCATTCGTGAAAAAGGCACCAATGGTGAACGCGAAATGGCATATATGCTTTACCTGGCAGGCTTCGATGTGAAAGATGTCACTATGACCGACCTGATAAGCGGACGCGAAACATTAGAAGACATTAATATGATTGTATTCTGTGGAGGATTCTCCAATTCCGATGTTCTGGGTTCTGCCAAAGGATGGGCAGGTGCATTCTTATTCAATCCGAAAGCCAAAGCAGCACTGGATAATTTCTACGCACGCAAAGACACCCTGTCACTGGGAGTATGTAACGGTTGCCAATTGATGATTGAATTGGGACTGATTAATCCTGAGCATAACAAGAAAGCCAAAATGCTGCATAACGACTCACACAAGTTTGAATCTAAGTTTGTCGGTGTAACAGTTCCGATGAACAGAAGTGTTATGCTCGGCTCATTAAGCGGCAGCAAATTAGGTATTTGGGTGGCACACGGAGAAGGCAAATTCTCATTACCATACGAAGAAGATAAGTATAATGTAGTATTGAAATACTCATACGATGAATATCCCGGTAATCCGAACGGTTCAGACTACAGCGTAGCCGGATTAGCAAGTTCAGACGGACGTCACTTGGCAATGATGCCTCACTTAGAACGCTCTTGTTTCCCGTGGCAAAATGCTTACTATCCTTCTGACAGAATAAACAAAGACCAAGTAACACCATGGATTGAAGCATTTGTCAACGCAAGAAAATGGGTTGAAATGAACAAATGATAAAACGATTTGTTATATTTACTAAAAAAGCGGTATATCATACTGATTGCCGCTTTTTTTACATATAATAGATTTTGAAATGACAAGAAAATTTGCGAGCTTTGTAAGGTTTTCGCGTCTAAATACCATTATGAAAAGGACTCTTTTACTTATATACTTTACAATTATTTTTATAACTTCTGTCTCTGCCCAACTTTACCAGTATCTAGATACTAACGATGGCTTGAGCAGTCGTAGAGTCCTGTCCATACAAAAAGACAATAAAGGATATATGTGGTTCCTCACCCATGAAGGAATCGACAGGTACAATGGCAAGCAATATGTTCATTACAGCTTATCAGCAGACGGTCAACCTAATATGAAATCTTTTCCCAACCTGAATACTTTGGAAATAGATACAGCCGGCGTAATTTGGGAAATAGGAAAAAACGGATATATTTTTAAGTACAATTCACTACAAGACAAATACGAGCTGGCCTATAATTTTGCCAGCAAAGACAAAAGCAACAGTGGGCTTCCACTCATCAGCACTTATTTGGACAACAAAAACAATATTTGGCTTTGTACCAAAGACAAACAATACATTTTTGATATCGACCAGGAAAAACTGATTCGCCTGACCAGTTCTATTCAGGAAGAGATTACCTGCATTACAGAAGCCGGAAATAACCAATACTTTTTAGGAACAAATCATAATATATTTTGCGTTAAACTAATTGATAAGCATCAACTACAGATACAAAAACATCCCCAATTGGACCAATTCCAAATTGTTACTTATCTGTATTTTCACAAAAGCACTCAGACTCTTATTATAGGAACACTGAGAGACGGTATATATCTATATAACATCAATACTCAACAACTAATGGATGTTCCCACAAAGTTGTTGGACATTACAGTCAATACAATCATAGCCAACCCCAAGAAAATAGACGAAGTCCTGATAGCCACTAATGGAGCAGGTGTTTACAAACTCAATTTATTCACTCGCGAATTATCCCCTTTTCTGATTGCCGATCACAATCATTCAAACAAAATGAATGGGAATATTGTGAATGACATATTCATTGATAAAGATGACAAATTATGGATGGCCATTTATCCTGTCGGAATTACCTTATTCTCGAATAAATATCCGGGCTATAAATGGATACAACATTCTTATGACAATCCAAATTCACTAATAGACAATCAAGTGAACTCTATTTTAGAGGATTCGGAAGGTGATATTTGGTATGCTACAAGTAATGGCATCTGTTTTTACAATTCTCAAAATAAACAGTGGAAGTGCCTTCTTTCCACTTATCAGAACGACACACAAAATCAGAACCATGTCTTTATTTCCATGTGCGAAACAGCCCCCGGCACCATATTGGTAGGAGGATATATGTCGGGAATGTATCAAATCAACAAGAAAGACATGGTACCTAAATATTTTTCTCATCAATCCACTCTAGGATGGACCAATATCCGCCCTGATAAATACATACGTTGCATCTACAAGGACAATGATGGAATCATTTGGGCAGGTGGCTATTATAACCTGAAAAGTTATAATATACAAACAAAAGAAATTCAGTGCTACGGTATGGATTTTCCGGTTACCTGTATTAAGAACAAGGACCGATACAACCTGTGGATAGGTACCATCAATGGGCTATACCAATTCAATAAACGAAACCAAACACTGAAACCGGTCAATCTGGATTCTGAAATTGGATGTATCAATACGATTTATCAAGATACTGTTGCCCATATTACCTATATCGGTACTCATGGTTCGGGCATGTGGGTATATAATAATAACACTGACAAGGTCGTACGTTATCATATAAAAAACTCAGCGTTGATTTCCAATAATATCTATTGCATTTTGCCGGCTTCGGAAACGGATCTGGTTATCAGTACCGAAAATGAATTAACTCGTTTCAAAGTAAAAGAAAGAATATTCTCCAATTGGACAAAAGAACAAGGATTGATGGCTGTGAACTTCAATCCCTCATCGGGCATACACACCCGATCAGGATATTTTATATTCGGAACAGGAAACGGAGCCATTGAAATAGCAGACACCGTAAGTCTGCCCAATCGTTTCAAGTCTAAAATGGTATTCAGTGATTTCAGCATCTTATATCAAAAGGTTTTCCCCGGTGAAAAAAATTCCCCTTTAACCCAAGATATAGACGATACAGAACATATCACTTTGGATTATAGTCAAAATATATTCTCGTTAAATGTATCTTCCATTAATTACGACAATCCGTCTAATATTCTATACACTTGGAAATTAGAAGGATTTTACGATGAATGGACAAGTCCCACAGCAGATAACCTGATACGTTATACCAACATCAATCCCGGGCATTATAAACTGAGGGTGAGAGCCATTCTGATGGATGACGAGCATGTATTGGAAGAAAGAGCTATAAAAATAACCATAACTCCCCCTTTTTGGGCAACTTTTTGGGCCGGAATCATTTATCTTATTATCATAATATTAATTACAGTAAGTATTTTACGTTTCTTATGGTTAAGGAAAGACAGGAACAATTCTAAAGAGAAAATCCAATTCTTTATCAACACCGCCCATGACATACGTACGCCGCTGACCTTGATAAAGGCTCCGTTGGGAGAAATTCTGAAGAATGAACAACTGACAGAACAAGGGAAAATTAATATCAACCTTGCTATTCAGAATACAGACAATTTATCTGATTTGGCAAGTAATCTGATTAATTTCGAAAAAGAGGAACTTTATACGCCCAACGTTTATGTATCCAGATACGAATTAAATTCATATATTAAGTCTTACATTGAGCAATTCAAGCTATACGCAGAGAAAAAACAAATTGAAATTCATTTTGAATCCAATTTTACTTCTCAAGAAGTATGGTTGGATAGAAACAAGATGGACTCCATCATCAGAAACCTGATGACTAATGCACTGAAATACACTCAACAAGGAGGAAGTATCAAAATTCAGACTTCCAAAAGTAAAAGCCATTGGTTTCTGTTCATCACAGATACCGGAATCGGAATTTCATCCAATGACCAGAAAAAAATGTTCAAGGAACTGTTCAGAGGGAAAAATGCCACTAATTTACAAATTACCGGCAGCGGTATCGGCATGATGCTTACTTACAAGCTCATCAAGAACCACTGTGGCAAAATTAGTATGAGCAGCATAGAGAATATGGGTACTACCTTTAAACTATCATTCCCTATAAAAAGCAGAAAATATAATAACAAACTCTTCCCCAAAGCTGATGTCATCGATCCGCTTCCTATCGTGAGAGAAGAAAACAAAGAGGAGGTCACCATTCCTCCTATTCCGCAACTTAAACAGGCTGATAAAGAAGCTCCTTATATTCTGGTAGCCGAAGACAATGTGGAGTTACGTACTTTCTTATTACAGATATTATCCGATGAATATCAAGTAACAGGAGTCAGCAACGGACAAGAAGCGATTAATTCTATCAAAACCAAACAGCCCGACCTCATTCTTTCAGACATTATGATGCCGGAACTGAATGGAGAACAAATGTGCCGTATTGTGAAAAATGATGTAGAAACAAGTCATATTCCTGTCATTCTGCTAACTGCATTGAATGATAAAGAAAGTATTATCAAAGGATTACAGAGCAAAGCAGACAGATACATCATCAAACCGTTTGATGTCGGCGTCTTAAAAGCCAACATAACCAACGTACTTGCTATCAGGGAGCTTATACGCAAACGTTACAGTCAATTCCAGTTCACCACGGAAGAGGAAAATGTGCCTCACCCACCATTGGACTTAGATCAGGAATTTATTATAAAAGTAACCGAAACCATTAAAAAAAATCTGAGCAAAGAACTAAATGTAGACACTTTATGTGCTGCTTTCAATATGAGTAGAAGTAGTTTTTATAATAAAATAAAAGCATTAACAAATTATTCACCCAGCGAGTTTATCCGTAAAGTGCGTATGAATGAAGCTGCCATACTATTGAAAAGCAAGAAATACACGGTATCCGAAGTTTCAGATATGCTGGGCTTTGGCGACCCGAAATATTTTACAGATAGCTTTAAGAAATACTTTGATGTACCGCCAAGCGTTTATATGAAACAAAATTAAGACATGAATTTCTATTTAAAATCATTCGCCATCTTTTTAAAGATTGGCCTGTTTACCATCGGAGGAGGTTATGCAATGGTTCCACTCATACAAGATGAAATAGTGGAGAAAAGAAAATGGATTGATAAAGAAGACTTTATCGACTTATTGGCACTTACTCAGTCTGTTCCAGGCATATTTGCCGTAAACATAGCTATCTTTATAGGATATAAGTTACGCAAATTCAAAGGAGCTCTAGCCATGGCGCTCGGAACCATACTTCCCTCCTTCTTCATTATTTTAGCCATAGCCTTGTTTTTCCAACAATTCAAGAATTATGAAGTAGTAGAAAATATATTCAAAGGAATCCGCCCGGCAGTGGTCGCATTGATTGCCGCTCCTACTTTCTCAATGGCAACATCAGCAAAGATAAACCGCTATACAATATGGATACCTATAGTATCGGCACTTCTTATCTGGTTATTGGGTATATCCCCTGTGTATATTATCATCATTGCCGGAGTAGGAGGCTTTTTCTATGGTAAGTACAAACATAAACATGCATCAAAATGATATTCCTTTATTTATTCTATACATTCTTTAAGATAGGTCTCTTCGGTTTTGGAGGCGGTTATGCCATGCTTTCCTTGATTCAGGGAGAAGTAGTGACGCGTTATCATTGGATTAATGCCGGTGAATTTACTGATATCGTAGCTATCAGCCAGATGACTCCGGGTCCTATTGGCATTAATTCCGCCACTTATGTAGGATATACTGCCGTACTGAACGCAGGATACAGCGAAGCTTTCGCCGTCATCGGCTCCATTGTGGCAACATTTGCTGTTGTCTTTCCTTCCTTCATCTTAATGATTGCCATCAGCAAATTCTTTCTGAAATATCAAAAACACCCGGCTGTTGAAGCCGTATTCAGTGGATTGCGCCCCGCAGTGGTAGGCTTGCTGGCTGCGGCAGCCCTCGTTTTAATGAATAAAGAAAACTTCGGCAGCTATAAAGCAGATTGGTATCAATTCATTATCAGTATCATCATCTTCCTTGCAGCTTTCTTCGGAACACGCAAATATAAGATAAACCCTATATTAATGATTATCCTCTGCGGATTGGCAGGATTCTTGCTTTATTAGTCTATAAAGAAAGGAACGTGTCAAAACGTCGATAATGCTGTCATTTAACCGGTAGGGCGAGGTTCGCTCGCCCGAAAGCAGTCTATTTGTGCATTCGGGCAGGCAAACCCTGCCCCTACAGTTGATGATTTAATGTGCTACTTTAGTTATGACACATTCATGTGCTATTATCAAGCATCTTCTCGGTTTTCAGAGCACTCTCCAAGCTCCTAGATACTCATATTTTTATTTGTCAGAGTCTGTCCTTTATACTGTCCGGTCAAAGTACGGAGAAAAGATACAATCTTATCCACTTCCTGCTGCGGAAGGTCAATGCCCAACTGATATTTAGCCATCGCACGCACGGCGTCATCCATTGTCTTCATGCTTCCATCGTGGAAATAAGGATAAGTCAATTCCACATTTCTCAATCCAGGCACTTTAAAACGATGACGGTCACGCTCTATCTTTGTTTGCTTAAACCGACCGTTGTCTTCTTCTGTCATTTCAGCCGCACGGTCTGCAAAATAATCATGTTGTACGCCAATTAACTCATATGACTGTCCTCCAAGGATTTCACCTACATGGCAAGTTGCACAATCATATTTCTTGAAAAGCTCATATCCGGCAAGTTCATCGGCAGTGATAGCATTCTTGTCACCTTTCAGATAAAGGTCGAAACGTGAATTGGGAGTCAGCAACGTCTTTTCAAATTCCTGAATCGCATCGGTAATATTCTTTTCATTCAGTCCGTCTGAATATACCTCTGTAAAAGCTTTTACAAAGTCCTTGTCTTCGGCTAATTTTGCTGTTATCTGGTCAAAGGATTCACAAGCCATTTCAACCGGATTCAAGGGAGGACCTGCAGCCTGTTCTGCCAATGTGCCGGCACGACCGTCCCAAAACTGAACAAAATTATAAGCTGCATTATAAACAGTCGGAGCATTTACTCCGCCAAGCTGACCGCCCACTCCTTCCGAATACTGCTTATTGTCCACGCCGCCCATATCCAAACCGTGACAAGAGGCACAAGACACCGTATTATCAGCCGACAGACGAGTGTCGTGATAAAGCATATCACCCAATAGCACCTTGCGCACATCTACCGAAATAGAATCGGCAATCGGGCGAATAGGTTCATTGATGAATTCAGGAGCCACATTCGCATCGCCCATCAGCCTCATACGATGATTCTTCACCCAATTAAGAACCAATTCCTTTTTCGTATCACTGATGGAAGCTCCCCAATGCACCAAATAGTATTTGGGCTGAGGCATCTTGCCATCCAGAATCACTTTTTCTACTTTTGCCAAAGCCACCTGATCGACCGGATTACCGGCTTTCAAGTCTGCCGCCATCCGAGTCATGTCAAAAGCACGATAAGCCTTGCTCACGTCCTCCATCACAATCTTTCCTGCCACGGGCATATTGGCATAGAACGGCAAATCGGGGTTTGAGGTGTGACATCTCAAACATCCGGCATCCGTAATGATTTGCTGCATCTGCGCATTTGCCTCCAAATCGGCAGAAGGCACACGGTTCATCAGCCGGTAAGTAACTGCTAATGCCGCCACTATAACCAACAGTGCCACCATTAATTTTGTACTTTTCTTCATGTTACGCTTGTTTTTTTGATTAGTTATTACGATTATATAAATGTATACTTTGCTGTGCCGCCGGAAGATAATTCACTCCATACCAACACATTTGCAACGCCAAAAAGGAAAAAATGAGCAACACATACAGTGATTTGCTGCCCACACGTCCGAACAGACGAAGGTGGATATATATCAAATACCCCATCCAAGTGATGACTGCCCATGTTTCCTTCGGGTCCCAACTCCAATAATTTCCCCATGCCTCTTTCGCCCAAAGAGAACCGAGCAACATACCGATTGACAGGAAAGCGACTCCTGCATAAACCAAATTATCGGCTGTCTGCAAATACTCCTCCTTGTGGCAGAACAATCCGGTGACGGCAATAATGAATGCGCACCCCAACACCGAATAAGAAAACATATATACAGTAACATGAGGAATGAACCATACACTTTGCAAAGCCGGCATCAGCGACTGGTCATGTATCTCCGGCTTTAACAAATTAATCACGACAAATACAGTAGACAATAAAGTAGAAAACGACAATATCCAACGATACTTCCATCGTATATATGTCAGAAGTCCGGCTATTCCCATGAAGAATGAATACCATAAACGCGTTTCTCCCATTGTCCGCAAAGGTGGGCGTTGCAGGTATTCCCATAATCCGGCAATAAAAATGCCCAATACCATAATTCCGGCAATGGTGAAACCAACAGCCATTCTGCTCCTCGTTGAAGAACGAAGTGCAAACACTGCCCCTGCCAGCCATAAACCAACAGACAGTGTCGCAAATACATAGAAGTTATCCCAATTTATCATACCTTTTTCAGATTAACACACTTTTTCGGACCATTAATAAATAAGAGAACAGCTCCCGCCAACATCATCAATATGCCGGCCACCATTATATATTTCCACGGTTGTATCACAACTTGTAAAACACAATATTTACTTTCATTGCCACTTGCCATGTCATAGCTTGTGAGATACACATCTTCTCCCAACCGATAACTGTATGGATGATTCACTTCCAACAGCGCCTCATCATCACCCAAGCGCACCTCGGCAGCAAAACGGGAAGGGCTTCCATTAGGATAGTATTCCACGGAAAAGGAACGCAGTTCCATCTCATAATCCAAATGATAGGAAACGCCATTCATGTCAAAAGCCTCACGTGCCGGTTCTCCTTTATAAAGAGGAATACGCAATGTCCGGGTATCACTGCTTCCAAAGAATCCGGCGAAAAGTGCCAGCCATAATCCTGCATGGTTCAGCAGGAAACGCCAACGGGCAGTCTTTCGATGGTAATAAGCATGAAAAGTAATCATTGCCAAATTGCTTAACAGCAAAAAGAGAATGGCAATGAATATCCAAGAAGTCATAAAATTATAACAGCCCAACAAGGCCCAAACACCGGTGCGCATAGCAGCTTCCACATCAGACAACTGAGGAAATAATCCAATAATCAGACTACCTGCTATGAGCAGGAAAATAGATAAAATACTTGTTTGAGGGGAGTAAAGAAAGCGTGTAAAAGCTGATTTTCTACTTTCCTTATATAATTTCCACAATAAGAACAGCCAAATAACCGCAAAAACAATATTCAGCGGAAATGCCACAAACGACAATGGAAAATTTCCCATTAACAGTTGTATGATAGCAGCCAGTGATAGATAGCCCGTTACGTACACATATCGCATATTCGTGTTCCTTTTTGTTATCCGGCTACAAAGTAACGAAATAAAAATGAATTAACATATAAATTTCTTATGAATTTGTAACAGTTACAAGATAATAATCGGACAAAAGGAGGGATTTACTTCAAAAAGCCGAAGAGGTGCTTCAAAAAAAGAACTTGATTCTGTCACCGTGTGTTGTCTCCTCCGGTTTTCAACCTCTGCATACGTTTTAAACTCCCTAAGTCGTTTCATTAGCCGGGCTAAGCGTTTTCATCCTTTCTATTATGCCTGTCTGTCAGTCGGATTACTACAGTCTACGGCAATGGACTATACAGTCTACGGTAACGGACTATACAGTCCACCGCAACGGACTGTACGGTCCACCGCAACGGACTGTACGGTCCACTGTCGGAGACTGTAATAATCTTCCGTTTAAAAAACCTTAGCCAACCCTAAGAAACGGCTTATTCTTCCCTTTGTTGGTGATATGATATGTTAAGTGTTCAAACTATTCCCCCAAAATACAAAACCACGCATCATACCTGTCATGAACATAATCCGTTGCTCTCGGCGGTTTGAGTTAAACCTTTCACCTTAAACATCTGTAAAACAACGAATTAACCCCATAACACGTGTGAAACGTGGTTCTTACTTACTAATATCTCAGTACTATTATGCTGTTTGTCTACAGTTTTACTTTCTTCTTTGCCCCTTTAGATTCGTTATGCAAACGATCGAGAGCCGTCACAACATAGTTGTATTTTGTCTTGCCGTTTTCATAAGGCAATTTATAATAAGTATCACGCGTGATAGCAACAATATGAGAAGGGTCCTCCAGATTCACTTTTTCTTTTTTATCAAAACGATAAACCACATATTGCACAGCCTTATCCATTTCCGTTTTCGCCTTTGGCGCCTGCCAGAAAAGCAACAATCCATCCTGTGTCCAAACATCTTTCACTTTCTTTACTTTATCAGGAGCCTTATCATCCATAAATGGCGATGTAGGCGGCAAAGCCGGATAACGGTGGTAATCTTTTACAAGCATGGTGCGATAGTTTCCTGCATTATCCACCACAGCCGAAGCATACCACTGACAACTTCCCTGCACAGTAGGCAAAGCACGTTGGAGTTTCATCTTAGCCGGCATCTGATTGATAAGCGGATTATGGAGGTCGGGCTTATTCACCGTACGCATCACATCCTGACCAATATACAAAGGACGGGCGGAAGCATTCTTCGCCCACCAACGGATCAATGTATCATAATCGGCAGCCGGATGACCGATTTCCCAATAAACTTGAGGAATATTATAGTCCACCCAACCATTGTTCACCCACATCAACACATCAGCATACAAGTCGTCATAATTTTGCAAACCGCGTGTGTTGCTGCCATTGGGGTCACTCTTCACATTACGATAAATTCCAAAAGGAGAAATTCCAAACTTCACCCACGGCTTGCACTCGCGCACCGTCTCATGGATTTCCTTTATCAACACATTCACGTTGTCACGTCGCCAATCGGCTTTATTACTGTATCCGCGACCATACTGTGCAAAACTGATATTGTCGGGGAAATCCTCTCCCGGATTAGGATAAGGATAAAAATAATCATCCATGTGAATGGCATCCACATCATAACGGGTAACAATATCGCGTACAATCTTACAAATATATTTACGATTCTCAGGTAATGCCGGATCAAAATACAATTGTCCGGCATAAGTCACAAAACGTTCAGGGTTCCTGTTGTAAGGATGAATGGGCGACAAGGCTACCGTTCCCTTTGTTTTGGCACGATAAGGATTTATCCAGGCATGAAACTCCATTCCACGCTTATGACATTCATCTATCATAAACTGCATAGGGTCCCAATAAGGTGACGGTACCCTGCCCTGCACCCCGGTAAGGAAGCGGCTCCACGGCTCGTAAGATGATTTATACAAGGCATCTGCTTCAGCACGCACCTGAAAAATAATAGCATTAATACCAGCTTCTTGTAAGCTGTTCAGTTGTCTGATTAATAACTGCTGCATCTTCTCTGCAGGCATTCCTTGAAACTGCCCATTTACACATTGAATCCATGCACCCCGAAATTCACGCTTAGGATAACGTGACCTGGCATTGACCGCCGATGTCAGAAGGAGCGTTATCAATAAAAGAAAAATCGTTTTTGCTCTCATTTTAAGTCTTCGCTATTTTAATAGTTTTCGCAGACAAAGATAAAGATAAAATATGAAACAGCGAGATAACGACAGGCAAAATAAAGATTTCATGCCTCTATCTTCAAATAAATCAATGCGAACTCTTGGAGGATAATTTTAATTCTGTAAATTTACAACATCTTACGTATTCCTAAATAAACACCAGACCTACAGCATCCACAACATGATAAAAACAGCTTGAACTAAAGTTTAAACAAGAGTCAAGAACCGGCAAATAAGAGACTACATCAGCCAGTTCAGCACTGTTGCCACAGGTTTCATCATAATCTTTTGGAGAAGTGACCTAATTACCCAAAACACCCGTCAGAAGAAAACTACTGAAAAATTTCTATAGAACAACATTTTTTCACCCTACGGAATGAAACGTATCCGAGCAGGATTGACTATCTTTGCATATTCAACTAAATGCAAAAAAGAATGTCTGAAAGTAATTATATATCTATCAAAGGAGCCAAGGTCAACAACCTCAAAAACATTGATGTGGATATTCCCCGCAATAAACTGGTAGTCATTACAGGCTTATCCGGTTCCGGAAAATCATCATTAGCTTTTGACACGTTATACGCCGAAGGTCAGCGTCGCTATGTGGAAAGCTTATCATCTTACGCCCGCCAGTTTTTGGGCAGAATGAGCAAACCGGAATGTGATTTTATCAAAGGAATTCCTCCTGCCATTGCCATCGAACAGAAAGTAAACAGTCGCAACCCGCGTTCCACCGTAGGAACCTCGACCGAAATATATGAATATCTGCGATTGCTGTACGCACGTGTGGGGAAAACATACTCCCCCATCAGCGGACAATTGGTGAAGAAACACAGTGCGGAAGACATCGTGAATTGTATGCTTTCTTTTCCCAAAGGGACTAAATATACCGTGCTCGCTCCACTACTGCCACGCGAAGGACGCAGCATTGCCGAACAATTGGACATTGACTTAAAACAGGGATTTACGCGTGTGGAAGTGAACCGCGAGGTTATGCGTATCGAGGACTTCCTGCAACAAGTGCCGGCCGAAGGAAAAAAACAAAATATCTACTTACTGATAGACCGTATGACGGCCGATGACAGCAAAGACAGCATCAGCCGACTGACCGACTCGGCCGAAACAGCCATGTATGAAGGTGACGGAGCCTGCATGCTCCGCTTTTATTCATCGGACGGCAGCACACAACTTTTTTCCTTCAGCACGAAGTTTGAAGCAGACGGTATTACCTTTGAGGAACCCAACGACCAAATGTTTTCTTTCAACTCCCCCATTGGTGCCTGCCCCAATTGCGAAGGTTTCGGCAAGGTAATCGGAATAGATGAACATCTTGTCATCCCCAATCGCGCTCTGAGTGTATATGACGGAGCGGTGATTTGTTGGCGTGGCGAAAAGATGGGCGAATGGCTGAAAGAATTCATCCGTGAAGCCCCGAAACACGATTTCCCCATCTTTACTCCTTATTATGAACTGACGCAAGAGCAGAAAGACTACTTGTGGCATGGTCCAAAAGAGAAAGCCTGCATAGACTCATTCTTTAAAATGCTGGAAGAGAATCAATATAAAATTCAGTATCGTGTGATGTTGGCACGTTACCGCGGAAAGACTCTTTGCCCCATGTGCCACGGAACCAGACTGAAAAAAGAAGCCGGATATGTAAAAGTAGGCGGACGCTCTATATCCGAATTGGTAGATTTACCCATTCATGACCTAAAGGAATTCTTCCGCACATTAGAATTGGATACACACGATACTGCTATAGCCAAACGTATACTGACAGAGATTAATAACCGAATCAACTTCCTGATGGATGTCGGTTTAGGCTACCTCACATTAAACCGCCTTAGCAATACATTGTCGGGTGGTGAAAGCCAACGTATCAACTTGGCAACTTCCCTGGGAAGCAGCCTTGTAGGATCGCTTTATATATTGGATGAACCAAGTATCGGACTTCATAGTCGCGATACCGAACGCCTTATTAAAGTATTACGCCAATTACAAGAACTGGGAAATACCGTCGTAGTGGTAGAGCATGATGAGGAAATCATCCGTGCCGCCGACTACATTATAGACATCGGTCCCAAAGCCGGACGCTTGGGAGGGGAAATCGTCTATCAGGGAGACATGAAAGACTTGAAAAAAAACAGTAACAGCTATACGGTTCGTTATTTACTTGGAGAAGAAACCATCGAAATACCCCAATCACACCGCCCCTGGAATAATTATATCGAAATAAAAGGAGCCAGAGAAAACAATCTGAAAGGAGTGGATGTACGTTTCCCTCTAAATATAATGACAGTAGTTACAGGTGTCAGCGGTTCGGGAAAGAGCACATTGGTGCGTGATGTTTTCTATAAAGCGCTGAAACGGGAATACAGTGAAAGCAGTGAGCGACCGGGAGAATTCGTTTCTATCAGCGGTGACATACAGATGGTTAAGGACATTGAGTTTGTCGATCAAAATCCAATCGGGAAGTCATCACGCAGCAACCCGGTGACTTATGTAAAAGCATACGACGAAATCCGTAAACTTTACGCAGAGCAACCCTTGGCCAAACAAATGGGTTACACAGCCGGATACTTTTCTTTCAACACCGAAGGAGGACGTTGTGAAGAATGCAAAGGCGACGGAACGGTTACGGTGGAGATGCAGTTTATGGCCGACTTGGTACTGGAATGTGAATCTTGTCACGGCAAACGCTTTAAAAGCGATACTTTGGAAGTGAAATTCCAAGATAAGAATATATATGATATACTGGAAATGACCGTGAATCAAGCTATAGAATTCTTTACCGAACACGGACAAAAAAAGATTGTGAAGAAACTCACTCCGCTGCAAGACGTGGGATTGGGATATATTAAATTGGGACAATCTTCGTCTACACTGTCCGGTGGTGAGAACCAACGTGTGAAACTGGCCTATTTCCTAAGTGTGGAAAAGACACAGCCTACTATTTTTGTCTTTGACGAACCCACTACCGGTTTGCATTTCCATGATATCAAGAAGTTGTTGGAAGCTTTTGACGCGCTTATCAGCAGAGGGCATACCATCGTTATCATCGAACATAATCTGGACGTAATAAAATGCGCCGATTATGTCATCGACCTTGGACCGGAAGGTGGAAAAATGGGTGGTAATCTGGTCGTTGCCGGCACACCGGAAGAAATAGCCCAATGTGCAGCCTCTTATACCGGACAGTTCTTAAAAGAGAAATATTTATAATCTTAAATAAATAAACAATGAAAAAACTACTTTATTTATCCATGTTCCTATGGCTTGTTCTCACAGGATGCACACAGGAAAAAAAGGAATTTACCGTTTTGCAATGGAATATCTGGCAAGAAGGGACCATGGTTCCCGGCGGTTATGAGGCTATTGTCGATGAAATTATTCGTCTTCGCCCCGATTTTGTAACCCTCAGTGAAGTGCGTAATTATAATAACACCAATTTTACAGCACGCCTCACCCGGTCGCTGAAAGAAAAAGGAGAAACTTATTATTCCTTCTATACATACGATACCGGTTTACTTAGCCGCTATCCGATTACCGACTCACTGACTGTCTTCCCCGAAAACGGTGACCACGGAAGTATTTACCGTTTGACAACCGACATGAATGGAAAGAAAATGGCCGTTTATACCTCTCATCTGGATTATCTGGATGATGCATATTATAATGTACGTGGATATGACGGTTCTACTTGGGAAGAAATTCCTATTCCCACTACAGTTGAAGAAGTTCTGGAAAGAAATGTCGCGTCACAACGTGATGATGCCATCAAGATGTTTATCGAGCAGGCAAAGAAAGACCGGGAAGCCGGATATACCATTATTTTGGGTGGTGATTTCAATGAACCCTCGCACCAGGATTGGACAGAAGAAACCAAGAACCTTTACGACCACCACGGATTAGTAATTCCTTGGACAGTGCCCGTCTTGCTGGATGAAGCCGGTTTCGTTGATGCTTACCGTTCTTTCTATCCCAATGTGCTTGACTATCCCGGCTTTACTTATCCTTCTGACAATCCGGCCAAACCTGCCGAAAAAATCACTTGGGCACCCAAAGCCGATGAACGCGACCGTATCGACTATATTTGGTTCTATCCCGAAAAAGGGCTGACCGTGAAAGATGCAGCAATCTTTGGTCCTAAAGGTTCTATTGTACGTTCTCAGCGTGTACAGGAAACTTCAAAAGATAAATTCATCGAACCGCAGAATGTATGGCCGACAGACCATAAAGGTGTTCTAGTGACATTCCAATACTAATATATTAACTACCTAAAAATTTATCTTATGATTAAGCAGACTTATAAAAAATGGATTGCTGCTTGCACCGTGACGAGCTCATTGCTGTTGGGTGCTTGTACTTCCACTCCTCCCTCTGTCAGAGAAGTTTCTATCGTCCCGCTGCCGAACAATGTTCAACAAGACAGCAGCGCATTCGTTCTTCCTAAAAGTTGCACCATCGGCATCACTGATTCCCGGCTGGCTCCGGCTGCCGAATATCTGGCAGGAATACTTTCTCCTTCCACCGGATATAACATAAAAGTACAAGACGGAGAAGGAACCATCACCCTCTCATTGGGGGAAGTTGAAGGCAAAGAGGGTGCATACCAATTAAAAACCGACACTAAGAAAATCAATATAAAAGGAAACTCTTATGGTGGAGTTATTGCCGGAATTGAATCTTTACGCCAATTATTCCCTCCTCAAATTGAATCCAAACAAATAGTGGACGGTGTAGATTGGGCTATTCCGAGTGTGGAAATCAATGATGCCCCCCGTTTTGCCTGGAGAGGCATCATGCTGGATGTTTCACGCCATTTCTATTCCAAAGATGAAGTAAAAGAACTGTTGGATGTAATGGCACTTTATAAGATGAATAAGTTCCACTGGCATCTCACCGACGACCAGGGTTGGCGTATCGAAATAAAGAAATATCCTTTGCTGACCGAAAAAGGTGCTTGGCGCAAATTCAATTCTCATGACAAAGAATGCATCCGCCAATCAAAGGTGAACGATAATCCTGACATGGCTATTCCCGAAAGCAAGATTCGCATTGTAGAAGGTGATACACTGTATGGCGGTTATTATACCCAGGAAGATATCAAAGAGGTGATTGCATACGCTAAAGTACGTGGTATTGACATTGTTCCCGAAATAGATATGCCGGGACATATGCTGGCTGCCATAAGCAATTATGAAGGGGTATCTTGTTTCGATGAAACCGGTTGGGGAACCACCTTCTCCTCTCCCGTTTGTCCCGGAAAAGACTCGGCAATAGAATTTTGCAAGAATGTATATAGCGAACTCATCGAACTCTTCCCTTACAAATATGTACATATCGGTGGTGATGAAGTAGAAAAAACCAACTGGAAGAAATGTCCCGACTGTCAAAAACGTATGCGTGACAATAAGCTGAAGACTGAAGAAGAACTACAATCATGGTTCATTCATGATATGGAAAAATTCTTTAACGATAAAGGAAAAGAAATGATCGGTTGGGATGAAATTATCGAAGGCGGACTTTCAAAAACAGCAACTGTCATGTGGTGGCGCAGTTGGGCAAAGAATGCTCCTTCTAAAACAACAGGACAAGGAAATCCTATCATTTTCACTCCTAACGGACAGTTCTATCTAGACTATCAGGAAGATAAGAATTCAGTAGCCAATATTTATAATTATGATCCGATGAGCGAAATTCAAAACGCTGAAATGCAACCGTTAGTATTAGGTGTGCAAGGTAATGTTTGGTGCGAATGGATTCCTTCACGTGAACGTATGCAATATATGGCAATTCCTCGTCTGTTGGCTATCGCCGAATTGGGTTGGAGCAATCCTTCACAGAAAGACTGGAATGCATTTGCCCGGCGTCTTGCCAACCAATTTGAACGCCTCAACATTATGAATATCAATTACCGTATTCCTGATTTGGAGGGTTTTAACAAGACAAATGCCTTTATCGGTGAAGGTATTGTCAACATCACCTGTCTCGACCCAAGTGCTGAAATACACTATACCACAGACGGTTCTGTTCCCACTTTGCAGTCGCCTAAGTATGACGGTCCGGTAAAAGTAACTGAAACAACTGATTTCACATTCCGCACATTCCGCCCGAACGGTAAACCGGGAGATATCACCACCACTCGTTTTATCAAGAGCGAGTATACTCCGGCCGTTACAGCTGCACCATCCAATCCCGGATTGAAAGCTACTTGGCATGAGTTCAAAGGAAATAAATGTACCGAAATTGAAAAGGCACCGGTAAATGGAAATTATTCTATCGAAGATGTAATGATTCCCAAGAAAGTAAAAGGTAATATCGGTTTGATTATCAAAGGTTACATTAATGCTCCTCAGGATGATATTTATACTTTTGCACTCTTGTCGGATGATGGCAGTACGTTAGTGATTGATGGCGAACAAGTAATTGATAATGACGGTCCTCATGGTCCTCGTGAAGTAGTAGGCCAAAAAGCTTTAGCTAAAGGATATCACCCGATTGAAATTCGTTACTTTGATCAAAACGGCGGTCAACTGAAAATGAAAGTTAGTGGAAATGATGGTAAAGAGATTCCGTTCACTCATTTATATGCCCACTAAATAAAGAAAAAAGAGAAACAAGCTCTGAGAATTTATCATTTACGGTAGGGAGGGTTTAAACCCCATCCCTACCGTATTTTTTTACTTCATACCTTGTATACTACTAAAAATAAAGACCGAATCCTATTTTGAATCCCAATTTGCTGTATTCAGAAGTATGATTAAAACTCAAATCATAATATACAGCAGGTTCTACTGTCAGATTTCGTCCTAAAAAGAATGCATAGCCCACTTCCGGTGTCAGGCAAACAAGATTTTTCTTATAATCCCCACTAGAAAGATGTTTGTAAGCCATTCCAAGTCCACCGTATACTCCACAGCTGGATAAATAATAGCGTCCCTGCGCGCCAATACTAGTCTCATCTGTTCCATGTTCCACATACTGTCCTTTAAAGTTTAACAATACTGCAAAGTTATCGGCTACAAAAGCACCACCTCCCAATGTAAAACCAAAGTTGGTTCCTTCATACTTACTATGAGAGAGGTCAAGTCCTGTCAGTGAGGCATTCACATACCAAACATCCTTTTCAAATTGTGCATGTGCACCCAATGTTGTTACTACCAACATCACCAAGCTGACTAAAAATTTCTTCATACAATTGTCGTTTAAGTAAATATTCTATTTTTTGTTCTCCATATTCTGACCTTCCTGTTCTCTGCGTTTCTCCTGCTTACGAAGAACAATCCAAAGCAAAGCAATAATAAGATAGGATACCCCTATAGTGACATATTTTTCTGCATTACCAATCTCCGTATTCCGCGGAATAAAATAAACAGCCATTATCGTGGTGTAAATAAATAAAGCCACAGGCAACCAGGTTGATTTCTTATATTTCCTCATATACTATACTATTTTGTTTTTTATACCAAGTTATAAATCCTATAACTGCAACCAGCGTACATATTCCTCCCAACACATAAGAGATATAGCCGGAAAGAGCCAATCCTTCGGGCGCAATGCAAATATAAGTAGAACAAACAGCTGTCATAAACAAAGCCGGCAACAGTGTGACATAATAGTTCTTTTTCATGCGCACCAAATATACAGTTATCGCCCATAGAGTAAAGACAGACAATGTTTGATTACACCATGCAAAATAACGCCAAATCATATCAAATCCTGCCGCATCGCGCTGACTATATAGCAAAATACCAATAGTCACAGCAAAGATAGGAATACAAATCAATAAACGTCTTGTTATACTTTTTTGTTCCAAATGCATAAAGTCGGCAACAATCAACCGAGCTGAACGCAATGCGGTATCTCCACTGGTGATAGGCGCTGCAATCACCCCCAGCACAGCCAGCAATCCGCCAATGGTTCCTAACCATTCTTTTGTTATACGATCTACTATTATTGAAGCATTACTTTCTTCCATTCCATTCTGATGAAAGAAATAAGTGGCAGCCGCTGCCCATATCAATGCCACAATACCTTCTGTCACCATTGCTCCGTAAAAGATTGGACGACCATACTTTTCATTCTTCATGCAACGTGCCATCAAAGGTGACTGTGTAGCATGGAAACCACTAATGGCACCACAAGCAATAGACACAAACATGATAGGAAAAATAGGCAAACCGGCAGGATGAGTATTTTGTATACCATCTGTTATTTCGGGCAGAGCCGGATGGTGCCATATCAACATAGCTAATATTCCAACTGCCATAAACAACAAAGCAATGGCAAACAATGGATAAATCTTGCCAATAATCTTATCCACCGGCAGCAGGGTAGCCAACATATAATAAATGAAAACAATAATAATCCAAAAGGTTACGTCCATATAATCGGGTGTTAGCTTGGCCAACAAACCGGCAGGTCCGGCAACAAACACAGCCCCGACCAATATCATCAGAACCACAGTAAAGCCACGCATCAACTGTTTGGTAGGAAGTCCCAGATAACGGCCGATTATTTCAGGAAGACTCTCACCGTTATGCCTTAAAGAAAGCATTCCTGATAAATAATCGTGTACAGCACCGGCAAAAATAGTTCCCAATACAATCCATAGATAAGAGGCCGTACCGAATTTTGCTCCCATAATGGCACCGAAGATAGGACCCAAACCTGCAATATTAAGAAACTGAATCATGAAAATCTTCCAAGTGGGAAGGGGAATAAAGTCTACGCCATCCTCCATAGTCAGAGCCGGTGTTTTTTTATTTTTATCAGGACTAAACAGATGCTCTACATAGCTTCCATATAAAAAATATCCTCCTATAAGAACCAATAATGCAATAATAAAGGTTATCATATACTCTATTTAATTGTTTTATTATTGCAAAAATAACGATTTAAATGATTACTTCTTATCTTTGCAATAAAATTAAAGCGAATGCGAACACTATTTCTAACTTTATTACTAATAATACTAAGATCTTTACCTGTTATATCACAGCCCAAATACGAAATTCGCGCCACTTGGCTCACGACCTTGGGCGGAATGGACTGGCCGCGTACCAAAGCCGGAAGCGCAACAGGAATTCAACGCCAGAAAAAAGAATTATGTGATATACTCGACCGTTTGAAAGCTGCGAATTTCAATACTGTATTATTGCAAACCCGCCTACGTGGGGATATGATATATCCGTCCTCTATTGAGACCTTTGCCGAATCGCTGACGGGATATACCGGACGTAATCCGGGATATGACCCATTGGCTTTTGCTATTGAAGAATGTCACAAACGAGGCATGGAATTGCACGCTTGGATAGTGACTATCCCGGCCGGAAACACTCGGCAAGTGAAGCTGTTGGGACGAAACTCCATCGTACAAAGGAATAGAAAAATATGCAAACTATATAAAGGTAACTGGTATCTGGATCCGGGCAATCCTGAAACAAAAGAATACCTCTCTCGCATTGTGAAAGAAATCACTTCACAATATGACATAGATGGTATCCATTTCGACTATATCCGCTATCCCGAACAGGCAGATAAATTTCCTGATAAAGACACCTACCGCAGATACGGAAAAGGAAAGGAGCTGAAACAATGGCGTCGGGATAACATTACCGACATTGTACGCCGCCTTTATACTGATATCAAGTCTATCAAGCCATGGGTAAAAGTGAGTAGTTCGCCCATTGGCAAATATCGCGACACTAACCGTTATCCCTCTCGCGGCTGGAATGCTTATCATGTAGTCTATCAAGATGCACAAAGATGGTTAAAAGAAGGAATCCATGATGCCTTGTTCCCAATGATGTATTTCCAAGGAAACAATTTCTATCCCTTTGCTTTGGACTGGAAAGAGAACGACGGCAAACGTTGGATTATTCCCGGACTGGGAATTTATTTCCTCTCCCCTCGTGAACAAGATTGGCCATTGGACGAAATAGTTCGTCAAATCCATTTCACCCGTCAGATAAAGCTAAACGGACAAGCCTATTTTCGCAATCGCTTTTTACTTGATAACACAAAAGGAGTATTAGACGAACTGGAAGAAAACTTTTATACTTACCCGGCATTGATCCCTCCTATGACATGGTCAGATAGTATTCCACCTTCTGTTCCATCCCATCCTTCGGTGCAACAAATAGCGAACGGCAAACTTCGCATGAGTTGGCAAGCATCAGCCGATAACAGCAATCAATCTGTTGTATACCATTTATACGGTTCCGATACATATCCTGTTGACATTAAGCAACCTCAAAATTTAATAGTTACCCATCTCATTGCCAATGAGTATGAATATACAGCCAGGCTCCCTTGGTTACAAAAACGATACTTTGCCGTCACTGCCGCTGACCGCTTTGGCAATGAAAGCGCTCCATTAACTCTGAATACGGTTTCGGATATGGATATACCTTTATTAAATAAAGGAAATATACTTTACCTGCCGGAAATAAAGGATGCACAAACTATTATCATCTATAATATGACCAACGAAGAAATATGGAAAACCGGTTATATTCATAAACTATCTTTAGTATCATTGCCCAATGGCTTTTATACAGTAAAAATATTCAATCGACAAGGTAAAAGCCTATTTGCAGGAAGTATTATGAAGTAAATATTCACCAAATAAGGTCTTATTTCATCCTTTCTTATGTTTTCTATATTTGCTGGGAGACATTCCCATTATCTTAGAAAACAAACGGGAAAAATAATAGCAATCCTCTATTCCTATTTTATGGCAAACTTGATTTATCTTGATATCTGTACAGTCTATCAGATAACAAGCATGTTGTATCTTTAACAAATTGAAGTAATTGACAGGCGAGTGTCCTGTACGGTGATTAAAAATGGTAGAAAAATGAGAAACAGAATATCCCGTATGCTCGGCTATTTCAGAGATACTGAGTTTTTTTCCTATATTCTCTTTCATAAAATGAATAGCCGCATCTACTAAATCATTTGAAATATCATTGACTGTAGCATTTCTATATTCTTGCAAATAGCAAATGGTACCAAGAAAATGATGGAAAGCCGAACAAGAATACAACAGATTTTCTTTACTATATCCCAATTCCAAAGTATGATATATTTCTTCAAACAAATTCAAACGTCCATTAATACGTGAGTAAATAGTAGGTTTGATATCAATAGGGGTCAATAAACGTAAAGCATAATATTCTGCTAAGTCTCCTTTAAAATGTATCCAATAAATTGTCCATGGATCTGTGTCATCGGCTCCGTAACTATGAGGTACATTCGCAGGTAAAATAAAGCATTGATTACTCTTTATTTCATAACGTTCATCATTCACGCTAAACCATCCTCTCCCCTCCACACAATAAATAAATACGTATTGAGAGATGGGAGTTTCCCGTTTTCTAAAATGATGTTCTGCCCGTGGATAGTATCCTATGTCCGTAATATGCAGCGCATTGGCTAAAGGATTATTTTCCATCGTATGTATAATTGATGCAGGAAGTACTAAAGCTCTTTCACCTGAAAATCCATCTTTGCGTTTAATCATTGCTGTAGAAGTTATAGTTAACAGTAACAAAGATAGTGATTTTTATACAGGCAGCAAAGTTATTACCATAAGATTATCCATCCAATTCAATAATTTATCTATTCCCTATTCCAGAAAAATACAATTCCTTTGCAGTATGATTTATATAATAATACACAATGAAAAACATTAATTCAAAGAATTTACTATTTATCTGCTTTATTTCTGCTATGGGTGGCTACCTGTTTGGTTATGATTGGGTAGTAATTGGCGGAGCCAAAATTTTTTATGAACCATTCTTCGCTATCGAAGATTCAGCAGCTTTACGCGGTTGGGCAATGAGTAGCGCCTTACTAGGATGTTTAGTCGGAGCAGGCTTCTCCGGTAGTTGGAGTGATAAATATGGTCGCAAAAAACTATTAATATTATCCGCTCTATTATTTTTGCTGTCTGCTGTCGGTACAGGAGCTGTCGATAATTTTTCCTGGTTCATATTCTATCGTATTGTAGGTGGACTGGGTATAGGAATTGCTTCCAATGTTTCCCCCATATATATAGCTGAGGTATCACCGACTGAGATACGTGGAAAACTGGTATCTTTAAACCAACTGACTATTGTATTAGGTATATTATCTGCACAACTTGCCAATTGGATGATAGCAAACCTATTTACAGAAGGAACCTCACAACTTCCTGCGGAAGGAATAGAACAGGCGTGGCGATGGATGTTCTGGGCAGAAGCATTACCAGCTGCCTTATTTTTTATATTAGCTTTCATTATCCCTGAAAGTCCACGTTGGTTAGCCGCCAAAGAGGTGAAAGAAAAATACGATTGGAGAGCATTATCACAACCTGGTGTACGGCGGGTATTAATACTGGGAATTGTTTTGGCTGTTTTCCAACAGTGGTGTGGCATCAATGTTATATTCAATTATGCCCACGAAGTCTTTTCGGCTGCCGGTTATGAAGTGTCAGATGTCTTGATGAATATTGTAATAACGGGGGTAACTAACGTAATCTTTACTTTTGTTGCCATTTATACTGTTGACCATTGGGGCAGAAGGACATTAATGTTAATCGGCTCGGCAGGACTTGCTGTTATCTATCTGCTGATGGGATGTTGTTACTTTGCAGGAATGAGTGGTTGGATAATGTTAATACTGGTAATGATGGCAATTGCCTGTTATGCCATGTCATTAGCCCCCATTGTATGGGTAGTATTATCCGAAATATTTCCACAACAGATTCGTGGAACAGCTATGGCTATCTCTACCCTCTTCTTATGGATAGCCAGCTTCATACTCACCTACAGTTTTCCCCTATTAAATGAATCATTACAGGCAGCCGGAACGTTTTGGTTATATGGTGGCATATGCTTAACGGGCTTCTTTTTTATTCGTGCCCGACTACCGGAAACAAAAGGGAAAAGTTTGGAAGATATAGAAAAAGAAATAACAAAAAAATAAAACTGATATGGATATAAAAGTAAATGTTTGGGAAGAAGATATTCTGCTTCCTACCTATGGTATTGGCAAACCGGAAAAGAATCCGATGTTTTTTGAAAATAGAGTTTATCAAGGAAGTAGTGGGGTGGTTTATCCTTATCCTGTCATAGAAAAGATTTCAGATACTTGTCAAGAAGAAACCTATCATGCTGTTTATCTGGAGAATGAGTATATCAAGGTTATGATTCTTCCTGAATTGGGCGGACGTGTACAAATGGCTTATGATAAAATAAAGAAACGCCATTTTATTTATTACAACCATGTTATAAAACCTGCTTTGGTAGGACTGACCGGGCCTTGGATTTCCGGCGGTATTGAATTCAATTGGCCTCAGCATCACCGACCCAGCACTTATCTACCTGTAGATTTTACAATTGAAGAAAATGCAGATGGAAGTGCTACCGTATGGGTGAGCGAACGCGAACGGATGTTCCATCAGAAAGGTATGGCTGGTTTTACCCTACGTCCCGGCAAAGCTGTACTTGAAATTCAAGGAAAACTATATAATCCGACTCCTGTTCCACAGACCTTCCTATGGTGGGCTAACCCGGCCGTCGCTGTCAATGAAGCCTATCAATCGGTTTTCCCTGCCGATGTCAATGCTGTATTTGATCACGGTAAACGAGATGTATCAAAATATCCTATCGCTACCGGCATTTATTATAAAATGGATTATTCAGCAGGTGTAGACATCTCACGTTATAAAAATATACCGGTACCCACTTCATATATGGCTATCCGCTCAAAATACAACTTTGTAGGCGGTTATGAAAACGATACTCAAGCAGGAGTATTACACGTAGCCAACCATCACATCTCTCCCGGGAAAAAACAATGGACTTGGGGAAATGGAGATTTCGGACAAGCCTGGGATCGTAATCTGACAGACACAGATGGGCCATATATCGAATTAATGACCGGAGTTTATACCGACAATCAACCAGACTTTACTTGGTTGCAACCTTATGAGGAAAAAATTTTCACTCAATATTTTATTCCTTATCGTGAATTAGGGGTAGTAAAGAATGCCACTTCTGATTTACTAATGAATATAGAAACTGAAGACACAAAGAATGCAATACTCAAACTATTTGCTACATCCGCACAGAAAGGTTTACGAATTGTGATTAAACGCCAAGAAGACATCATTTGGGAAAATATTACAGATTTGACTCCAAAAGCGGTATTTACTCATACCATTAAAAATATATCGCCTGATGAAGCAGAGGTTTATATTTATTGTTCAACCGGCAAGTTACTACTTTCATGGAAGGCTGAATCAACTGAAATCAAACCAATTCCTGAACCTGCAAAACCTGCATTGCCTCCTTCAGAAGTACGCTCTACAGAACAGCTTTACCTGACAGGATTACATTTGGAACAATACAGACATGCTACTTACAATCCAACTGATTATTATTTAGAAGCCCTACGTAGAGACAACAGCGATATACGCAATAACAACGCTATGGGATTATGGCTATTCCGTAAAGGACAATTCAAGAAAGCCGAACTTTATTTACGCAAGGCTATTAACACTCTGACAGAACGTAATCCAAATCCCTACGATGGAGAACCTTATTATAATTTAGGTCTTGTATTAAAATACCAAGATAAAACTGTTGAAGCATACGATGCGTTCTATAAAGCATGCTGGAACGCTGCTTGGCAAGATTCAGGTTATTACTCTTTGGCCCAATTATCGGCTGCACATAATGAGTGGGATAATGCATTGTACGAAATTAATCAGTCTTTGGTTCGTAACTGGCATAATCATCGCGGACGTCATTTAAAAGCAATGATTCTTCGTAAATTGGGACGAGAAAAAGAAGCCATAGAACTGATTAAAGAGTCACTCAATATAGACAAATTCAACTTTGGATGTCGTTTTGAAGCATGGCTTCAGTCCGGTGAAAAAGAAATGCCATCAAGTTTAAGAATATTAATGCGTGATGAATCACGTAATTATGAAGAACTAGCTACAGACTACGCCCAAGCCGGCAACTGGGAAGATGCATTGGCTGTGGTAAATGCAGCATTAACCAATATATCGGCTCCTTCAACAATGCTGTTATATTATAAAGCGTGGTTCCTATGTAGAATGAATCAACAAGACGAAGCTGTCTGTGTAGTAAGTCAAGCAGAAAACAGTCCGTTAGATGAATATTTCCCCAATAGTCTGGAAGCGATTTTAGCTCTTCAGTGCGTAACCAATTTACCGATACATGCACCGAAAGCTTTTTATCTATTAGGTAATATATGGTATGATAAACGTCAATACCAGGAAGCTGTCGATGCATGGGAACATTCTAAAGAAATGGACAACGGCTTCCCTACCGTATTACGAAATCTTTCATTAGCTTATTTCAACAAACTTGGAAAGAAAAAAGAAGCAGTACAATTACTTGAACAGGCATTTATGCTTGATGAAACAGACGCACGCATCTTAATGGAATTGGATCAATTATATAAACGCATGGATTATTCCCCGAAAGAACGTTTGCATCTATTAAACAAACATAAAGAAATAATAGCTACTCGCGATGATCTCTATTTGGAATATGCTACATTGCTTAATCTGACCGGAGAATACGAACAAGCCATACAACTCATTGACCAACGCCAATTCCATCCTTGGGAAGGAGGAGAAGGTAAAGTACCTGCCCAATATCAATATGCACGTATACAATTAGCAAAGAAATCTCTAAAGGCAGGAGAATACGAGCATGCACTTGCCTTGATTGAAGAATGTTTTGTCTACCCTCATCATTTGGGAGAAGGAAAACTGTATGGTGCACAAGAAAATGATTTCCTTTATTATAAAGGATGCATTTTGGAAGCAATGGGTAAGCATGATGAAGCACATTCATCATTCACAAAAGCTGCTTCGGGCAATGGACAACCCACAGCTGCCATGTACTACAATGACCAAAAGCCCGATAAAATCTATTATCAAGGTTTAGCTTTACGGAAAGTAGGAAAAGAAGCGGAGGCACTCGGAAGATTTAATTCCCTAATTTCCTACGGTGAAAAACATTTATATGATACTTTTGTAATGGATTACTTTGCTGTGTCTTTACCTGATTTACAGATTTGGGAAGACGACATGAATAAGAAAAATCGAATCCATTGCCACTATCTCATGGGGCTGGGGCATTTAGGACTAGGTAATAAAGAGAAAGCCGACAAGTGCTTCAGTTATATAAAAGAAATAAATCCTAATTTCCAAATTTGGATATAATACCATAAGACAAATACAATATGAAGTTATTAAATCAATTATTACTTGCTATTTTAGGCATGGTCTTTTTGACAGGATGTAAAGAAAGTACGTCAATTCTTTCTTTAGCCGGAGAATGGGAATTTGCCATAGACAGTATGGATATAGGTATTTCAAAACATTGGTATACCCAATCTTTTCCCGACAAAATAAAATTGCCCGGAACGATGGATGATGCAGGATACGGTATCCCCAATCGGTTATTACCCTCAATAAGCAAACCTCAAATATTGCATCTCACTCGCAAACACAGTTATATAGGACCGGCTTGGTACATACGTGAAATATCCGTTCCTTCAGATTGGGAGGGAAAGAACATAGAACTGAAGTTGGAGCGTGTTATTTGGCAAACAAATGTATGGATAGACGGTAAAGAAGTAAATGGAGAGCAAGAAAGCTTGATAAGCCCCCATTACTTTGACCTAACAGAATATCTGTCACCGGGGAAACATCGGATAGCCATTCGAGTAGATAACAGAAAAAAATACGACATCACTGCCGGTGATATGGCACATGCATATACCAATGAAACACAAATCATGTGGAATGGTATTTTGGGAGAAATCTCTTTGCGGGCGAAAGATGCTGTCTTTATGAAAGATATACAGATATATCCCGATATTCAAACCCGGGAAATCCATGTAAAAGGGAAACTACAAAACACAGGGAATAAAGCTTCGGGGACATTGACTGTTCATGTAAAAGAGAAAAACACAGGCAAATCTGTTACAGAAATAGAACAGCAAATGGACCTTTCGGCAGGCGAAACAATGCTGGACTTTGTTTGTCCCATGGGCGAGGACGTACGGCTTTGGAGTGAATTTACTCCGATAATGTATGAGCTGGAAATAAAGATGAAAACCAAAGAGAGTCTGGCGCAAGAGAAAATTGAATTCGGAATGCGCCAAATTAGCCGTAACGGAGCCGATTTATTAGTCAATGGTAAAAAAGTGTTCCTTCGTGGTACATTGGAATGTTGCATTTTCCCATTAACAGGTTACCCCCCAACCACTAAAGAAGGATGGTTAAAAGTCTTCCGTTCCGCTAAAGAATGGGGGCTGAACCACCTTCGGTTTCACTCTTGGTGCCCTCCTAAAGCAGCATTTGAAGTAGCGGATTCACTCGGTTTTTATTTGCAGGTGGAATTACCACTTTGGTCTTTGACCGTAGGTGAAAATCCTGAAATGAATCAATTCTTATATAATGAGGCAAAACGAATTTTATCGGAATATGGTAACCATCCCTCTTTCTGCTTTTTGAGCCTTGGAAATGAATTGCAACCGGACTTTGAATTTTTGGGAGGTTTATTGGATTCGGTAAAAGCCCTTGATTCCAGACATTTGTATACAACGACTTCTTTTACTTTTGAAAAAGGACATGGCGATTGGCCTGAGCCGCACGATGATTTCTTTATCACTCAATGGACTAAAAAAGGTTGGGTGCGCGGACAAGGAGTTTTTGATGTAGAAATGCCAAACTTTAATAAAGATTATTCTGCTTCTGTAGATAGCATGCCCGTTCCGGTTATTACGCACGAAATAGGACAGTATGCTGTGTATCCTGATTTAAAAGAAATAGAAAAATACACAGGTGTATTAGAGCCTCTTAATTTCAAAGGAGTTAAACAAGAGTTGGAAAACAAAAATCTGCTAGAAAAGGCAGATGATTATTTGTCTGCATCCGGTCATTTGGCTGCCATTTTATATAAAGAAGAAATAGAACGTGCCATGAAGACTCCCGGCATCAGCGGTTTTCAACTTTTAGATTTACATGATTTTCCCGGCCAAGGAACTGCATTAGTCGGCTTACTAAATGCTTTTTGGGAAAGCAAAGGCGTAGCCAATGCCGAAGAATTTCGTCAATTCTCTGCTCCAGTGGTCCCATTAGCTCGCTTCTCAAAAGCCGTATACAAAAACAACGAGCAGTTTACGGCCGACATTGAGATCGCTAATTATAGTTCTGAGGAAATCAACAATAAGAATATCAAATGGGCATTAACCAATGCATCCGGTCAGCCATTACAAGAGGGTATTATACCTTTAACAAACATAAAAATCGGAGGCGGGAATATAGCCGGTAAGATTTCTTGTTCTTTATCAGAAGTTAAAAAAGCAGAACGACTGACTTTAAGAATTTCCATCGAAAATTCCAGTTATAAAAACACTTGGAATATATGGGTATATCCGGTCACTTTAACGATAGAAAAAGAAGAGATTGTAGTAACAGACAAACTTACCGAAACACAAAAAGCTCTTGCAGCCGGTAAAACAGTATTATTCAATCCCCCTTATCAACTTTGTGCAGGTTTACAAGGCAAGTTTGTTCCGGTGTTCTGGAGTCCTGTCCACTTTCCCAAACAAGCAGGTACAATGGGACTGTTGTTAGATCCTACTCATAAAGCTTTTGCACATTTCCCAACAGAGGGACATACCAACTGGCAATGGTGGAGTCTGACAACCCAATCGCGCACTTTAGTAATCGATAGCATATATCAACACATTACTCCATTAGTGGAATGTGTAGACAACTTTGCCAATAACCGCCGATTAGCGACTCTTTTTGAAACTAATTGTCTAAATGGGAAATTAATAGTATGCAGCATGGACTTGCTAAACCATCAGGATATATTTCCTGAAAAAAAGCAATTGTTATATAGTTTGATTAACTATATGAAATCCAATGCTTTTGCTCCCGTGAAATCCATTTCATTTGAAGAACTTTGTTCGTTAGTAAAACCAAGCTCGAAAGGTAAAAAGGAAGAAACTCCCCAGTCTGTCTATTAATAGGTTTAGTCAAAATAAAGACCCGAATATCGGGACATAGGACACTAGAATTCTACTGAATAAAACCGGCAAATCCTAGTGTCCATACAAACTTTGTTTTATACAAAAATGAAATACTATGAATAAAATAACGGAATATTCCCTTTGGGAAGTATTGGAACAGATTACATCAAGTTTAAAAAGTAAACGTCTGGCAGATGTCTTTCGTTTTACCTCCTTCTGCCCTTTCGAAACGTATGGCCCTCACAAACACATGCGCATTGAGATTAATTATATAAAAAAAGGAAATTGCATATTGCATCTGGACAATGAAAGCATAAGTTTCCATGAAGGTGACATCATGATTATCACTCCACATGTAGAACATCAATTTGAAGCCGGTGCAAATGGCACGATATTAATGCAATTAGAATTTTTACCCGAAATATTTTCTCTTTTTCATTCAAATATCAAAGTTGGCACAGAACCTATACCTACACCTTCCTTTTTGTTTTCTAAAGAAAACAGATTGATTAAAATAGTGAACAATGTAGGTGTAATGAGAACTATACAACGCATTGTCAATGAAATGGAACATAAAGGACCGCATTATCGATACCTGGTAGTAATGTATTATGCAGAATTATTAATTCTTCTCTATAGATATATGCATGAGACCTATCTGTCTATCTGCACAAATGAGCTGTTAAAGAAAGCAGTTTGCTATATCCGGCACAACTACCAAACAGACATCAACATCAATGATATAGCCGAATATGCAAGTATCAGTGAACGTTATTTAAGAAAATTATTCTCACAGAACTTGAATCTTTCTCCTTTAGATTATCTGAATCAGATTAGAATCAATAAATCCATCGAACTGCTAAAGAATACTGAAAAATCCGTCAAAGAGATTTGTTTTCTTTGTGGTTTTCAATCGCCTCAGTATTTTTCACGTATATTTAAGCAGCAAATGGGACTCTCCCCTCGGGAAATGGCTAAATCATAAAGAACCTTCCTTCCACTTACAATAATTAACACCCCATACTCATGATGAATACTAAAATCATTTCTTTTACCGGAATATTAACAACTTTATCTATAGCACATACCAGTTATGCTCAGCAAGCAGAACAACATCCTAATGTCATTATTATATTAGCAGATGATATAGGCTATACAGACTTAGGATGCTATGGAGCAAAAAAAATCAAGACGCCGGCTATTGATCAACTAGCCCGGCAAAGTATTATATTCACCAATGCCTATGCACCGGCCTCCACCTCATCCCCCTCTCGATATGCACTTCTTACCGGAGAGTATGCATGGAGAAAAAATGTAGGAATATTACCGGCAGATGCCCCATTGACAATTAGTCCTGCCACAACAACATTGCCGGAAATGTTTCGAAGAAACGGATATCAAACAGCTATCGTCGGTAAATGGCATTTAGGACTGGGAACAAAAGATATACCGGTAGACTTCAATAGAGAAATCAAAGAAGGACCATTAGCAATAGGGTTCGACTATGCTTACTATTTTCCGGCAACAAATGACCGGGTACCTTGCATATATATCAATAATGAAAAAGTAGATGGCCTTACTCCTAATGATCCTATAAATGTATCTTATAAACAAAAAATAGGAAGTGATGATACAGGCAAAGAGAATCCTGACAAACTAATCATGAAACCACATTTGGGACACGACGGGACAATTATAAACGGTATTAGTCGCATTGGATGGATGAGTGGAGGAAATTCAGCACGGTGGCAAGATGATAAAATGGGAGAACATCTGTTGAATAAAACGATTTCTTACATAAAAAAACATGCCGACTCCCCTTTCTTCCTATATTATGCCCCTCATAATGCTCATGAACCACGTGTTCCGTCCCCTGCCTTTAAAAACAAATCAAAAGCCGGAATTTATGGGGATGTCATTGAAGAATTCGATTACTATGTAGGCAAAATCATCCAAACATTAAAAGAAACAGGCATTTACGAAAATACAATTATTGTCCTGTCAAGTGATAATGCCCCAATGATAAAGGAAGGTTATCAAGACGGTGCTTTGGAAAACATAAATGGACACAATCCGTATGGCAATTTAAGAGGAGAAAAATATTCTTTGCATGAAGGAGGAAATAAAGTTCCATTCATATTTTCCTGGCCTCAAAAAATAAAAAGACCTTTCATCCAGACACAACCATTTATCTACTTGGATATGCTTGCCACTTTTGCTGATATGTTAAATCTTCCCATCACAAAAAAAGAACTAAAAGACAGCCGTAGTGGTGCATCTCTATTCACACAAGTCCAAGCTCCTTTATATCGTGAATATATCATGACTCAAAACAACGGAGGAGAGATAGCCATACGAAAAGGGAAATGGAAATTTTTACCGCAAAGAAAGAATAAAAATGCCGAACTTTATAATTTAGAGAATGACCCTTCAGAATTACACAATCTAATATTTGCATATCCCCAATTAGCTCAAAAGCTGAAAATCGAGATAGAACAAGTATATAATAAGAATAACTAAATTGGAGCCCTTCCGTAAAATAATCCATTCAGTTATTTATTTAATCTATTCTTTAATCAAGGAAAATAGGGTTTCTTTGTATCCACAAAGATATCTTAATCTAATTCTTTTAATCAAGATTATATATGAAAAAAAGTTTCTTATTCGCCATGATGCTGTGCTGTGCGCAACTACTGTCTGCACAACAAGAAAGAATCGATTTATCGGGAACATGGCGTTTTCAGGCTGACCCCATGGGATTCGGAAAGACACCGGGCTCAGAACTCTATCAAGCAAAACTTACCGAATCTATCATGTTGCCGGGCAGTATCGACGAAGGCGGAAAAGGTATGTTGACAACCGCCCGATATGTAGACCGTCTTACCCGTAAATTTGAATACTGCGGCCAAGCATGGTATCAACGCGAAGTGATTATTCCCGAAGAATGGAAAGACAAAGAAATCACACTCAACTTGGAAAGATGCCATTGGGAAACAACTGTTTATGTAGATGGAAAAGAAATCGGTGCCAAAGAACACCTTAGTGTCCCAAACCGTTTTTTACTGAGCAAGCAAATGACTCCCGGCATGCATATTCTTACGATTTGTGTAGACAATCGCTTGAAATATCCAATGGATCAATGGAATCATGGAACTACAGAATACACGCAAACCAATTGGAACGGCATAGTAGGAAAAATAGAATTAACGGCATACGAAAAGACAAATATACATGCTTTAAAAGCATATCCAGATATAGAAACACGAACGGTAACATTGGACATCACTGTAAATAATACCACCGGACAACCGACTAATGGACTATTACAACTGGTTATCAACGAAAAAGGTGGAAAAACTGTCAGTGAACAATCTTTTCCCATTACTTTAAAAGAAGGAAGCAACCAACTGATTAAAGAAATCAGCATGGGTAAAAATATAAAATTATGGAATGAATTTACTCCTTATCTATACGAAGTAAAAGCAATGCTTACCGCCGATAACAAACAGGACAGCAAAAATATAACTTTCGGTATGCGAGAAGTCACGCAAGGCAAACATCATATCCAAATAAACGGGCGCAATGTTCACTTAAGAGGAGCATTGGACTGCTGTGTCTTTCCCTTGACCGGATATCCGTCAACAACTATCGAAGACTGGAAACGTATCTTCCTGACCGTAAAAGATTATGGCATGAATCATATCCGTTTTCATTCATGGTGTCCCCCCGAAGCCGCTTTCCATGCTGCCGATGAAGTAGGAATATACCTGCAAGCAGAATTGCCTATGTGGATTAAAGACGTCGGAAAATATCCTGCACGACGTGACTTTTTCGAGAAAGAAATGTATGCCATATTGGAAGAATATGGAAACCATCCTTCCTTTATTTTAATGTGTAACGGAAATGAAAACGAAGGTAATTTTAATGTTTTGGAAGACTTGGTGAAGAAAGCTCAAAAGCATGACAATCGCCGACTCTACTCTGCATCTACCGCCCGTACGCACACCCCCTCCGATCAATATTATGTATCGCATGTGACAGAAAAAGGATGGATAACTGTATACGAAGGTAAACCATCTACAGACTGGGACCGTAAAAAAGAATCGGATATTGACTGCCCTGTCATTGCACACGAAACCGGACAGCGCTGCATGTATCCTAATTTTGCAGAAATGGGAAAATATACCGGAGTCGTATCTCCTCGTAATTTTGAGGTATTCAGAGAAAGATTGGCACGCAATGGAATGCTACATCAAGCAGATGATTTTTTCCGTGCAACCGGTGCTCATACAGTCTTACAATATAAAGAAGTAAACGAATCATTACTCCGTACTGCAAATTCGGGTGGTTTCCAATTGCTGGGACTTGCAGATTTTCCGGGACAAGGAAGTGCTTTTGTCGGTATTCTTGATGCCTTTTGGGAAAGCAAAGGATTGGTCAGCCCCGAAAAGTACCGCGAATCCTGTGCACCTACCGTTCTTTTAGCACGTATGCCGAAACGTACTTATATGAACAATGAAACTTTCACAGCAAAACTGGAAATTTATCATTATGGAGAACATCCGTTAAAACGCGGAAAACTGAATTGGGAACTGAAAGATGGCAAAGGGAACACTGTAAAAAAAGGAAATATCTCAACCCCTGCTATACCCTGTGCTACTGTTGACTCTTTAGGCAAAGTAAACATCAGCCTCAACAATGTGAGTCATGCCGAAAAATTGACTTTACATACCACCCTGAATGATACCTACCATAATGAATGGGACATTTGGGTATATCCCTGCCAACAAACAGCGGCCGATGACTATGTATATGCACGCACTTATGACGAAAAAGTAAAAACAGCTTTGCAACAAGGAAAGAAAGTATTACTTATCCCCGAAAACGTTAAAGGACGCAAAACTAAATTTGCCAGCCACTTCTGGAATCCGATTATGTTCAACTGGAACCCTATGATTGTCGGTACACTCATAGACAGTAATCACCCGGCCTTTGGCGAATTCCCAACTACCTCTTATGCCGATTGGCAATGGTGGGACATTTTAAACTATGCCACCGCTATGGAACTTAATGATTTGACCGATATCACCCCCATCATACAAAGTATCGATACCTATGAATACAACCAAAAACTGGGTATTGCTTTTGAAGCACGTATAGGTAAAGGCAGCCTATTTATCTTATGTGCCGACCCGGATAAGGACATAGAGAAACGCCCTGCAATGAGACAGTTACTCCATTCTGTGAAAAACTATGTAGCATCAAAAGCATTTACTCCTGTCAAAGAGTTACAAATATATCAATTGGATGCCTTGTTTGCACCTTCTGTCAAGCACAAAAAGGGAACAAAAGACAATGCAGCCATCAAACAATTATTGAATCAATGAATATAAAAAGTGTATTAACAACCTGTTTTGTGATTTGTGCCGTCCATGTGTCGGCACAAACTCCTTTATACAAACAATCTTCCGCACCTGTTGAAAGCAGAGTGAAAGATTTGCTGGGACGTATGACCGTAGACGAAAAAATCGGGCAGTTATGTTGTCCGCTAGGATGGGAAATGTATACCAAAACATCCAAGGGTGTAGTGCCTTCCGAACTATATAAAGAACGGATGAGCGCTGCACCCATCGGTTCTTTCTGGGCAGTGCTACGTGCCGATCCATGGACACAAAAGACTTTAGAAACCGGACTAAATCCCCAATCCGGTGCCAAAGCATTGAATGCATTACAGAAATATGCCATCGACAGTACTCGCTTGGGAATTCCCATTCTCTTTGCCGAAGAATGTCCACACGGTCATATGGCCATCGGTACTACCGTCTTTCCCACTTCATTGGCACAAGCCAGCACATGGGATAAAGAGTTAATGTACAAAATGGGTGAAACAATAGCATTGGAGGCACGCTTGCAAGGGGCTAATATCGGATACGGTCCGGTATTGGACATTGCACGAGAGCCACGATGGTCACGTATGGAGGAAACTTTTGGCGAAGATCCTGTACTGACCTCTACTTTGGGAGTTGCTTTTATGAAAGGTATGCAGGGAGAAGTGCAAAATGACGGAAAACATCTTTTCTCCACCCTCAAGCATTTTGCTGCTTACGGTATCCCTGAATCCGGACACAATGGTGCACGCGCCAATATCGGTATGCGACAATTATTTTCAGACTATCTGCATCCTTTCAAGAAAGCAGTGGAAGCAGGAGCAGGCACAATCATGACTTCTTACAATTCCATTGATGGTGTTCCCTGTACGGCTAATAAATATTTACTCAGTGATATACTGCGCAAAGAATGGGGATTTAATGGCTTCGTATATTCCGATTTATCAAGTATTGAAGGCATAACCGGCGCCCGGGTTGCCCAAAATCACAAAGAAGCCTCAGTATTGGCTTTAAAGGCCGGAGTAGATATGGATTTAGGGGGAAACGCCTATGGAAAAAACCTTCGACAGGCATTAAAAGAAAAACTTATCGGTATGCAGGATATAGACAGGGCGGTTGCCAATATACTCCGTCTCAAATTCCGTATGGGATTATTCGAAAACCCGTATGTATCTCCTGAGAAAGCCGGACGGACGGTACGCTCCCGGGCACATAAGGAATTGGCACGCCAAGTAGCACGTAAAGGAGTGGTATTACTGAAAAATGAAGGTATATTGCCTTTAAGCAAACAACTGAAAAGCATTGCAGTCATCGGCCCGAACGCTGACAATATGTACAATCAGTTGGGAGATTACACAGCACCTCAGGAACGTAAAGAGATTACCACCGTTTTAGACGGCATACGAAATACCGTCTCAGCTTCCACACAGGTGACTTATGTCAAAGGATGTGCTATTCGTGACACCACCGCCCATCACATTCCTGCTGCTGTGGAAGCCGCACAAAAAGCAGATGCCGTCGTATTGGTAGTAGGCGGTTCGAGTGCCCGTGACTTCAAAACCAAATACATTGAAACCGGAGCGGCCACGGTTACTCAAGAAGAGAACCAACAATTATCCGACATGGAATGTGGAGAAGGCTATGACCGCAGCACTTTGAAGTTATTGGGATATCAAGAAAAACTGATGGAAGCTATAACCTCTACAGGAAAACCGGTAATAGTCATTTATATCCAAGGTCGTCCGCTCAATATGAATCTGGCAGCAGAAAAAGCACAAGCCTTATTGACCGCTTGGTATCCCGGCGAACAAGGAGGTGCAGCCATAGCCGATGTTTTGTTTGGAGATTACAACCCGGCCGGACGTTTACCGGTATCCATTCCTCGAAGTGAAGGGCAACTACCCCTGTTTTATTCACAAGGAGAGCAACGGTCTTATGTAGAAGAAGCCGGAACTCCACTATATGCATTCGGTTACGGTTTGAGCTATACTCAATTTGATTACAGTCACTTAAAATTGGAAAAAGGGAATTCTCCTGACATTTTGCAAAAAGTGAGTTGCACGATAACCAATATCGGTGACAGAGATGGTGAAGAGGTAGTGCAGCTCTACATCTGCGACAAAGTAGCTTCCGTATCACAAGCTCCTATCCTGTTAAAAGGATTCCGACGTATCTTTTTAAAGAAAGGAGAAAGCAAACAAGTAACCTTTACCCTGGGAAAAGAAGAGTTGTCACTTTATAATATGGAAATGAAGCAAGTAGTAGAACCGGGAGAGTTTAAAGTTATGGTCGGCACGGCTTCCAATGATATACGTCTGGATGGAGAGTTTACCCTTACGCCTTAAGGGGACTCTTCTTCTGCCCACAAACCGGTTATAAATAAAAGAAAGAGACTGTCCAAAGTAACTATCATTTCATCGTTCTATCATCGATGACCGGACAGTTACTTTGGACAGTCCTCCTTCCTTATTTTCTCATTGCTCATCATCAGAAACGATTGCAATTCACGTCATCACGTTATTGAATCTTCAAAATACTTCTTTGAGACAGAATGGCAGAAGAAGCGGCCGGAGTTCCCTTGCGAGTACAATAATCAAATTCCGCAGACTTATCGCCATCAAAAGATTTCCATTTCAACTTCAACTTCACTGTTTTACCCTGTGTATCCGGCAAATCACTCAAATCAAATGCTACAAGAGCATCTGCCAACTCTCCCCACATATTACCATGTGAATTGTGGCGGAATTCTACTTCATAAGGATTAGCCGGATCTTGACTCTTCAACAAATTAACGAAATGCGGTTCAGTACGATCTCCCCATTCTGTTCTGAAGCGAAGTGTCAGATAACCATCTTCTGCAATAGTAACCCAGTCGCGCACTATTTCTACCGGATCAGTACCATACACGACATCATTTTCTTCTCCCAAATCAGGAGCAATCGGTTTAGTCAGGATACTGTCAATCCAATTAATATGTACAGCCTTACTGTATCTGCCGCTAACCTCGTCCACTTCATCATAATTGACTAACGCTCTCACTTCCTTTTCACCAAAAGGAGATGACGCAACATTTATAGGCAACAATGTCGTGCTGTCGTCCAATTGCAGGAAAAACGAACCATCATCCACGTTTTTTACCGTTACCAATGCATTGGGTATTACTTTCCCATACCAATTGTCATTGTCATCATCCAAACAAGACTGAAACCCCATGGCAAACACAATGCCCATTCCCCAAACCAGCCACTTATTTACTTTCGAAAATACATCCATAATTATTTTTTTAAAGTTAACGAAATCAATAAACAATGTTTTCTTCTGTAATTTTAAAATGCATGCAATAAGGGAACACTGCACTCTAAAGTATTAATTTATTATAATCTCCGGTAAGAACGAAGAAGGGACTAATAAAAATTCCCCAAAAACATGAAACTTCTCGAAAAAAGGTCTTGAGTTTTTCTATCAAAAATCGCAATGCATTCCGAGAAATTCCAATTCTTTTGAAGAAAAGATGAAGTTATACCGGTGAAGGAAAGCTGCCTATCAGCAAAGTTGATACAATCTGCTTTCACACATAACAGGTATTGCAACCTCCTATCCATGGGGATTCCGTGTGAAAGTTTTTCAGACTCAGTCTCCAAAAACAGGGAGGAGTGAGACCTGTCTTATCCGCCTCGAAACGTACGTAGAGGGCTATACGAACGTACGTGCAGACTTATGCGTACTAACGTGAAATCATGCACCTTCCAAAAGACAAGGACGTTTTTGGAAAAGATAACGAGTTTTTTGAGTTTCCTAAATCGTTTCATTAGCCGGACTAAACGTTTTCATTCTTTCAATTATGCCTGTCTGTCCGTCGAATTACTACAGTCTTCGGCAGCGGACTGTATGGTTCGTTGCAGTGGACCGTACAGTCTGCTACAGTGGACTGTACAGTCCATTGCCGTAGACTGTAATAATCTTCCGTTTAAAAAGCCTTAGCCGACAATAAGAAACCGCCTGCCTCTCTATCCGTTTCTATCTGGCCACCAATTGGAACACCACCGAAGCGAACCAGCGTTTATACATCCACGTAGCCGCAATATAAATACAAACAGCAGAAACCCAACCGGCAATCACATCTATCAGATAATGTGCCTGAATATAAACCGTGGCGCAGCAAAGAAGCACATAAAAGGGTGCCAGGAAACAGCATAACTTCTTATTTACCCGATAGGCCATAATCATGATGATAGTGGAAATACCGACATGCGAACTGGGGAAAGCCGCGGTAGGACGTTCGCCCACCTCCTGAGAAGCCTCTACAAGATTATAAAAGAAACCATGGTCGAAACCGGGACCGGGCAACAGAATATCATTGTGATTAAAATAATCTCCAATCGCCGGAAAGTGTTGCGCCATCACGTTATCCATGCCGATGGCGGGAAAGTAAAACTGCGGACCGGCCACAGGGACCAATATATAAATAAGATAATAGATGAAAAATGAGGTAACCAATACAAAAGATACCTTTTCAAACCATTCAAAACGGAAAAGGAAATAATAGATTGTCACTATCGCAATCATCGGATAATAAGCAAAATAGCCTAGATTAAAGGGCTCACTGAACCACATGGACGGGCAAAGTTCGCTGAACTCCACCGATGGCTGGCAACGGAACAGGAATTGTTCTGCAGAAGCAAAGAAATTATCCAGATTCGGGAACAAGCGGTTGAACTCGAAGGTATCGGGATACCAATAAGCCAAAAACGCCATTTGTACAGCCATACGAATGAATGCGGATAATTTACAAGGATATTTATGATACAAATATATCAATGCAAAAGTGATAACCACAATACCTGCACGTTCCAGCAACATTGTGCCGGGATGATCCATGCGCGGCCACAATATCAAAACCATAATCGTAGTGAGAGCATTATATATCAAGCTGATACTCTCGACGGCAAACAATCCTTTTACACTGTCTACACGTTTGAATAAATTTAAAGCCATCCTTCTTTCTTATACCAGGCAATAATCTCTTTTACTCCCCTTTCCAGCGGATATTCGGGACGATATCCCAATTCATCCGTCAAAGGAGTAATGTCGCATTGCCAGTTGCGTTGTTTCATTATTTTATATTTATCACGATTCAGCGTGCTTACCTTTCCCAAGCAACGCGCTGAAAATTCAGCGAGCAAAGATACAACTTTTAAAATAAATAGCGGACATTTAAAGTGTATAACCCACGGATTACCAAGCTCTTTTTGTATTAAATCGGAGAAAGCACGGCTGGAATATACATTTCCGTCACTTACAAAATAGGCACGATGCTTCACTTTATGCTCTATAGCCAGATAGACTGCCTGCACCAAGTCCTTCACATAGATAAAGGTAAGGTCCTGACGTTTGAAGCCGGCGGCAAAGTCTACGTGCTGTTTGATTGATTTAGCCATCAGGAAATAATCTCTCTCTCGAGGACCATAGACTCCGGTCGGCCGGAAAATCACAACCGGGAAACCGGACAATGATTGCAGGTAATGTTCCGACTTCAGTTTACTGACTCCATAAGCGGTATTGGGCATCGCCGTATCATGTTCATTAATGGGCGTATAATTCTCTTCACGTATAGGTCCGAAGATACTAAGCGAACTGATATAGATAAATTGTTCGGGAACCATATCCAATGCTTGCAGCGCCTCTACGAAGTTACGGGTATAAATATAATTTCCTTGTTCAAACTCTTCTTTATGACGACATTTAGTCACACCCGCACAATGAATGATATAATCCCATCCTCCATGCATTTGTTTGTGAACCGTCAATTGTTCCACCAGCCTTCCGGGATGAGCAAAATCCAGTTCGGCAAACCGGATACGGGAATCCTTCAAATACTTGCGGCTACTGCTTTTACGCACTCCTGCCCATACCTGCATGCCTCTTTCCAAGCCGCCTTCCACCAGAAAACTGCCGATGAACCCGCTTGCTCCGGTTACCAATATTCTTTTTTCCATTCTTCCTTATCACATTTTACTTCACCGGTTCCACATGAATACCCACATGGGTATCTTCTCCATATTTTTCTTTCAATTTCCGTTCGATTGCCGTAGCTGTCTCATGAGCTTTATATAACGGTATATCCCCATTCATACGGACATGAATCTCTATGGCATAGTTATTCCCGATACGCCGTGTGCGCAAATGATGAGGCTCTGTTACCCCGTCGAAAGCCAGGACCGTCTGCTCAATCTCGTGTTCCACACTTTCGGGCAATGATTTTTCCAGCAGTTCATCAATACAAGGGACCAAGAGCTTGACAGACACTTTCATTATAAAGAAACTGACTATCACGGCGGCAATAGGGTCGAGCACCACCCAATGAGGACCGAGCAGAATAGCTCCGCCAATACCTGAAGCCGTTCCGATAGAAGACAATGCATCGCTCCGATGATGCCATGCATTGGCAATCACTGCTTGAGAGTTGTACTTTCTGCCCATACGGACAGTGTATTGATACAATATCTCCTTCAATAAGATAGAGACAAGAGCCGCAATCAGTGCAAGCACTCCGGGCGCACGCAACTGTTCTCCGCGCATAAAGGCCAAGATTTCGCCGACACCGTTCCATAAGATTCCGCAGCCTACTCCCAAAAGTGCCACTCCAATCAAGGCAGTAGCCAAAGTCTCATACTTGCCGTGGCCGTAATCATGTCCCTTGTCCTGAGGCTTATTGGAAATACGAACAAACAGTATGACCACCACATCCGTTACGAAATCGGAAAGAGAATGTACGGCATCTGCCATCATAGCAGCACTATGCCCTGCTATCCCGGCCAGAAATTTAAAAATAACCAGCAGGAAATTAGCAAAGCTGCCCCATAAAGTAACTTTATAGATTCCTTTTTCTCTAGCTCTTTTCTCAAGTTCAGCCATAATCGTCATTTTTGAACGGACAAAGATAGCACGTTTCATTCATATTCAACCAAATTTAATGCATCTATTGAACCGCTATTCCAATTATTTTGTTTACTTTGTAGCACATAATACATTAAAATACCCATTTATGGCTAAAAAGAAAGAAAAAAAAGCAGGAAAACGCATGAAGAAGAGTGAACTGGCAGAACGCCTCATCAACTATTTCCGTGCCAAGCCGAATGAAACATTCAGCCTCAAACAGCTCTCAAGCGGGTTAAACTTAACTACTCATCCTCTTAAAATGCTTTGCGCCGACATCATCCTCGAAATGATAGCGGATGATTTCTTACAAGAAGTTGAAAAAGGGCAATATAAGCTGAACGACCACGGACTGATTATGACGGGTATTTTTCAGCGTAAAAGCAATGGTAAGAACTCTTTCATCCCGGAGGACGGAGGAGAGACCATCTTTATAGCCGAAAGAAACTCGGCACACGCCATGAACAACGACAAAGTCAAAATTGCCTTGTTTGCAAAACGCAAGAACCGCAACCCCGAAGGAGAAGTAATTGAAATCATCGAACGGGCAAACGATACATTCGTCGGAACATTGAAAGTCGACAAATTCTATGCTTTCCTTGTTACCGAAAACCGTACGCTGGCAAATGACATTTTCATTCCCAAAGATAAATTGAAAGGAGGGAAAAATGGCGATAAAGCTGTCGTAAAAATAATAGAATGGCCGAAAGAAGCCAAAAACCCAATCGGGCAAGTTATGGACATCTTGGGCAAGGCAGGCGAAAACACCACTGAGATGCATGCCATTCTAGCAGAATACGGACTGCCGTATGTATATCCCAAAAACGTAGAGGCCGCCGCCGAAAAGATTCCGGCCGATATAACGGAAGCCGACTATGCCGAACGGGAAGATTTCCGGGCCGTAACGACCTTTACCATCGACCCCAAAGATGCAAAAGACTTTGACGATGCTCTGTCCATCCGGCTTATCAAACCGGGACTGTGGGAAGTCGGAGTACATATTGCCGATGTTACACACTATGTAAAAGAAGGAAGTACAATAGACAAAGAAGCAGAAAAACGTGCAACTTCCGTTTACTTGGTAGACCGCACCATTCCGATGTTGCCCGAACGCCTGTGTAACTTCATCTGCTCTCTCCGCCCCAATGAGGAAAAGCTGGCATTCTCTGTCATTTTCGATATGAACGAAAAAGGTGAAGTGAAGAATTCACGCATCAAACATACAGTGATTAAGAGTGACCGCCGTTTTACCTATGAGGAAGCACAGCAAGTCATCGAGACCGGTGAAGGTGATTACAAGGAAGAAATTCTGGAATTGAACAAGTTAGCTCAAATCCTGCGCAAACAACGATTGGCGGCAGGCGCCATCGACTTTGACCGCATTGAAGTAAAATTTGAGATTGACGAAACAGGAAAACCGTTAAGTGTTTATTTCAAAGAGTCCAAAGAAGCCAACAAGCTGATTGAAGAGTTTATGCTTCTTGCCAACCGTACCGTGGCTGAAACAATCGGCAAAGTGCCCAAAAATAAAAAAGCAAAAGTATTCCCCTATCGTATCCATGACCTTCCCGACCCCGACAAACTGGAAAACCTGAATTGGTTTATTAACCGCTTCGGTTATAAAATACGCACTTCGGGCTCAAAGTCAGAGGTTTCCAAATCCATCAACCGCCTGCTGGATGACATAAAGGACAAGAAAGAACAAAACCTGATAGAAACTGTTTCTTTGCGTGCCATGCAGAAAGCACGTTATTCAACAGTTAATATAGGCCATTATGGATTAGCTTTTGATTTCTATACCCACTTTACATCTCCCATCCGCCGTTTCCCGGACATGATGGTACATCGCTTGCTCACCCGCTATCTGGCAGGAGGACGAACGGCACAAAAGGATAAATACGAAGATTTGTGCGACCATAGTTCTGAAATGGAGCAAATTGCATCAAACGCAGAACGCGCTTCGGTGAAGTATAAACAAGTAGAGTTCATGAGTGAACGTGTGGGCTTGGAGTTTGAAGGAGTTATTTCGGGAGTAACGGAATGGGGACTCTATGTTGAAATCAATGAGAATAAGTGCGAAGGCATGGTTCCTATGCGCGATTTAGGCGATGATTATTATGACTTTGACGAAAAGAACTATTGCTTAATAGGGCGACGTCATCATAAGAAATTCAGCCTGGGTGACCCTGTCACCATTAAAGTGGCACGTGCCAACCTGGAGAAGAAGCAACTGGACTTTGCTTTGGAATAGAATCCGGAATCCGGTAATATAATGTGCTGCTCTACAACGAAAGAATGATTTCCGCTGTAGAGCAGTTTTTATATACCCCTCACTGCATCACCCTAACCGATTCACCTCCCTGTAAGCCGTTGGCGACATCCCCGTATGGTGCTTGAAGTATCTTCCTAAGTACGATTGATCCGGAAAATTAAACTGATTCGCTATCTCCTGTATGGAAAGCGCCGTAGAGTGAAGCGTCACTTTCAGCTCAAGTATCACGTAATCGTCTATCCATTCCTTCGCTGTGCATCCCACTGTCTGTTGTATCGTCTTACTCAGATGCCGGCCCGTGACGCAAAGCTTATCCGCATAATAATCTACCGACCGCTGTTCCCTGAAAGATTCTATCACCAACGCAATAAACCGGTCCTTCAACCGCCAGCGCAGATGATTCGGTTTCGTTTCCCGGTAAAGTCTTTCGGACTGATTGCAAATCTCATAAAACAGCATCCGGCAACAATAAACAATCAGTTCACGCTGGTACACATTCCCATCGTCCGCAGACTTCCGGCGTAACAGTTCCAGATAGTGATTCCGCACTGCGTCCCATTCCTCACCCTGGAATGAACTGTAATTATGCTCGCGCATAAAAGACACTTTATCCGAAGGCAACGAATAGAAAATCTCATGCCTGAACTGACTGGAAAAGGCAAAGACCGTCAGTTCCAAATTTTCTGTAGCATCTTTATAAAGCGTAATCTGTCCGGGAAATACCAGTATCACACTTCCGGCAGACAGCGCATACTTCTGCTGGTTTATATAAATCTGCACCTCTCCCTGCAGACAAAACAGAAATTCTCCCTTCTCCGCCCTGCAGGGATAGGAAAGAAGATCCGTCCGGCGACGGGTATGGAACAGGTATTCTTCACTCATAAAGTTCCGTTTTTGAAGTACAAAGATAGTATCTGAAAAGCTCTGACACAAGAAAATCCCACATTTTGAACAACCTGCTTCGATTTTTGAACCGTGAAACGGTAGATAGTTGCCGTAA
>ERZ834859.23-NODE-23-length-168310-cov-9.431785_pt1 | contig 168310 bp, 133 predicted proteins | sample MGYA00519947_ERZ834859 | MGnify/ENA primary metagenome ERZ834859 (study PRJEB31850, sample SAMEA3708763) | human gut metagenome | biome: human gut; feature: human-associated habitat; material: faeces | place: China | collected 2014 ...
CCCTCTGATTAACAGTCAGATGCTCTAACCGACTGAGCTACTGAAGAAGGTTTTTCTCAATTGCGTGGCAAAGGTAGTAGGATATTTTGAAATATGCAATATCTTTGCAAAAAAAATATTGATAAATGGATAAAATTATTGGAATGGGCAATGCTTTGGTCGATGTTTTGGTCTTAATCGATAGTGATGAGGTGCTAAATGACCTGAATTTGCCTAAAGGAAGTATGCAGTTAATAGACGAGGACACATTATTTAATATACGTACTAAGACAGCTGGGCAGAAACTTCATCGGGCAACTGGAGGAGCTGCAGCTAATACAATATGTGCACTTGCAGGGCTGGATGCAGAAGTTGGATTTATTGGGAAAATTGGTACAGATGAATTCGGACAATTTTTTGAGCGGACATTAAAAAAAAGAGGAATAGAAACTTCTTTGTTGAAATGTGACTGCCCTTCGGGAGTTGCTTCCACATTTGTATCACCTTGTGGTGAACGTACTTTTGGTACATATTTGGGAGCATCAGCCAAACTTTGTGCTGATGACTTGTCGCGTTCAATGTTCGAAGGTTATTCCTATTTTTATATTGAAGGTTATTTGTTGCAGGATCATGATCTTATTGTACGTGCCATGCAATTAGCAAAAGAGGCTGGTTTGCAAATCTGTCTTGATATGGCTAGCTACAATGTGGTTGAGGCCGAGCGTGAGTTTTTCGATATGTTGATTACAAAATATGTGGATATTGTATTTGCTAATGAAAGCGAAGCACGCGCCTATACGGGTAAAGGACCTGAAGAAGCTTTACAGGAAATATCATCTAAATGCAGCATTGTAGTCATAAAAACAGGTAAAAGTGGTTCATTGGTAAAAAAAGGTACTGAGGTTATTCGTGTAAATCCTTTCCCTGTCAAGAAAGTAGTTGATACAACGGGGGCTGGCGATTTTTATGCAGCAGGTTTCTTATATGGTCTTACATGTGGCTATTCACTTGAAAAGTGTGCACAGATAAGCTCCATTTTGGCTGGGTATGTTATTCAGACAGTGGGAACAGCCCTGACAAAGAAGAAATGGAACGAAATAAAGTTAAATATTGAGTCCGTCTTGCAGGCTTGAGCAGAATAATATGTTTATTTGCAAGCTAAAATCATGATAACTATGAATACAAAAAGAACGCTGATTGGAGCTTTTATCATTTTTCTTGGTTTGGGACTTTCCAGCTTTAAAGATGATGACCGTAATTTTCAGATATCAAAGAATCTGGATATTTTCAATTCTATTTTTAAGGAGCTGGATTTATTTTATGTAGATACTATCGATCCTGAAAAAATGATTCAAAATGGGGTTAACGGTATGCTGGCTCTGACCGACCCATATACCGAGTATTATCCGGAGGAGGGTATCAACAGTCTGAAAGAAATGATTACGGGAAAGTATGGTGGTATCGGAGCTGCTATACGATATTATAAGAAAAAAGATCGTATTGCCATTGTGGAACCTACTGAAGGTATGCCGGCTGCAGAAGCTGGTGTAAAGGCGGGCGATATTATTCTTTCGGTTGGTGGAAAGGAAATGCTGAGAGGAAATATGAAACCTCAGGAATTTTCATCGAAAGTAAGTGAGGCTTTGCGTGGTGAACCGGGTACTTCTTTTGTTTTAAAAGTGCTTCGTCCATTGAAGAACGATAGTACCGTGATGGAGTTTAAAATTACGCGCAAGAATATCCGTAACAATCCGGTTCCTTATTATGGTATAATTAAAGATAGTATAGGCTATTTGTCGCTGACTGGTTTTACAGATAATTGTGCCAAGGATGTGAAAAAGGCATTTATTGAGTTAAAGCAGCGTGGAGCTAAGTCTTTAGTGATAGATTTACGAGATAATGGAGGAGGTTCTTTGCAGGAAGCTGTAGAAATTATTAACTTTTTTGTGACGAAAGGAAAAGAAATAGTAGTGACGAAAGGAAAAATTCGTCAGGCTGCCAGTTCATTCAAAACTCAGAATGAACCAATAGATACAGAAATGCCTCTGGCTGTGCTTGTAAATGGTAATACGGCTTCTGCTTCTGAAATTTTGAGCGGTTCTATGCAAGATATGGATCGTGCGGTGATTATTGGTATGCGTACTTATGGAAAGGGTCTGGTGCAGACTACTCGCCCATTGCCGTATAATGGTACATTGAAGGTTACTACATCTAAATATTATATTCCAAGTGGCCGTTGCATTCAGGCTATCGATTATGCAAAGAAGAATGCAGACGGTTCGGTAGCACGTATCCCTGATAGTTTGACAACTGTATTCCATACAGCTGCCGGACGTGAAGTTCGTGACGGTGGAGGTATTCGTCCGGATATTGAAGTGAAAGGGGATAAGTTCCCGAATATATTGTTCTATTTGATGAACGATGATTTGATTTTTGATTATGTTACTCAGTATTGTCTGACGCATCCTGCTGTTACTTCTGTCGATTCGATACGGATTACTGATGCTGATTATGCTGAATTTAAGAAACAAGTCAAGGCTGCTAATTTTACTTACGACCGTCAGAGTGAAGGACTTTTAAAGACGTTGAAAGAAGTTGCCGAATTTGAAGGCTATATGGAAGGGGCAGCAGAGGAGTTTAAGGCTTTGGAACAAAAGTTGAATCATAACTTGGACCGTGATCTTGATTATTTTGCAAAACCGATAAAAGAACAAATTGCTGAAGAAATAGCAACCCGATATTTTTATCAGCGTGGAGCTGTTATGCAACGTCTGAAAGACGATGAGGACTTGGATAAAGCTATTGAAGTTCTGAATTCTCCAGAAAAATACAAGGAGATATTGTCGGTTCCAGTGAAAGTTGCAGAGAAGCAGAAATAGGAAACTGTAAGATAGAAGATGAGCCATCAAATCAAATTATAGGAAAAGATGGAATCTCTAATTTGAAGCTTACACATCACTTATAGATGAAAAGGGTCGTATCATTACTCAAAATGAGGTTTGATACGACCCTTTTTTAACCTTTTAGTTTATGCTTTTAAAGTAAGACCTTTTCTGTTTTGACGCGTTCTTTATTGACAAAAGCTTATACCTGCGGCTTCTTATTTATAAAGAGCAAGAACAGAGAAAGAATCTCAAAATAAAAGCAGAGATAAGCTTATTTATAATCTATCATTGTTTCTCCGATAACACTTTTCAAGCCATCAATGACTCATTGATATATATGAATTTGAACAATAACTTAAACAGAGGGTTTGTCTATAAAACGATATTAATAATCAGTCTATTGAATATGTTTATCAGATACTAATAATCTATAAGTTATAACATAAAAACTCCTGCTTTTAGCCCTATATCGAAATGAGCAAAGACTAAAGCAGGAGATTTTTATTTTTAAGTTTTAATCTATAAGATTTTTACTTTCACAGTTTTATTTTGAGGCAGCTCCATTCTTTGAAATCTATTCTGTAATATTACATTTGATAGTACAGAATACTGATTTTTTGCTTGAGATTGCAGTTTATTTTTCCTTGTAATCTCCGTTCGCCTTAATTAGTTCAATCAGCTTTTCTACTGCCTGCTCTTCCGGAATATTCTTTTCAATACATTCTTTTTTCTTGTACAGGCTGATTTTGCCTCGTCCGGCCCCTACATAACCATAGTCTGCATCTGCCATTTCACCGGGACCATTGACAATACAGCCCATGATACCGATCTTGAGCCCTTTCAGATGTGAGGTCGCAGCTTTGATACGAGCGATGGTAGCTTCCAGATCGTATAGCGTACGTCCACAGCCGGGACAGGAAATATATTCTGTCTTCGATGTACGCGCTCTGCCTGCTTGTAGAATGCCGAATGCAGTTTCATCTACTTTCTCATCAGTAATAGCATTTCCGTGATTATATAGTAAAATACCGTCGCAGAAACCATCAAATATCAATGCTCCCATATCGACTGCCGATTTGATCTGCAAATCTTCTGTATTGTTTTCCTGATAAAATTGGAAGAATACCAATGGATTGGTTAAACCTTGATTCATCAGTTGATGTGCGATTCCCCGAAATTCGCCGAGACGATTCGGATGATTACTTTGGGCAATGATAACAACTTCTGGATGCATGCGCAGACAAGCTGTAGCTTCTTCATTCAGTCCCATATATGGAGTGAATAAGAATTTGACTTTTGCATTGCAGTGGTGCAACTCAACCAGTTGCTGGTAATTGAAGGCAGGATAAGTCCCCTCTTCTCCTTTCCATATGTTTGCATCTACAATGTAGCCGATATTGGTACGACGCATTTCAGGAAGCTGCTGTCCGCAATAGATGTAGTCCGGACAGAACTGCTCATTGATTTGCATATTACCGTCAAGACGGGCAGATATAACAACCGGTACATGTTCACCTCCAATATTTTCAACAGCTGTTGTATGGCGTCGGTTTGGATTGGTATAGTTAAATTCGGCTGCTTCTGCTCCTGGTATATAGGGATGATTCTCGCGTTGGAGTACATAATCCACCAGTTTGCGGGCTACTGGGATTTCTGCTTCAGGAGCTTCACTCAGTGAAACGCGGATAGTATCTCCTAATCCGTCACACAACAAAGCGCCGATACCTAATGCCGATTTGATACGTCCGTCTTCTCCATCACCAGCTTCGGTAACTCCCAGATGAAGAGGGAATGACATACCTTCCTTTTCCATCTGTTCTGCCAGCAGTCGGACTGTCTTGACCATTACGACCGTATTGGAGGCTTTGATGGAAATAACGACGTTCATGAACTGTTCATCTACACAGATACGGAGAAATTCCATACACGATTCTACCATACCTTCAGGAGTATCACCATAACGTGACATGATACGGTCGGACAATGAACCGTGATTTACTCCAATACGGATAGCAGTATGATTCTCTTTACAGGTATTTAGGAATGGAATGAAGCGGTCACGTATCTTCTGAATTTCCTGAGCATATTCTTCATCCGTATATTCCAGTTTCTTGAAAGTGCGCGCGGCATCTACATAATTTCCCGGATTGATGCGTACTCCTTCAGCATACAATGCTGCTACTTCTGCCACTTTGGGATTAAAGTGTACATCGGCTATCAGCGGAGTGTCGTACCCTTGTGAACGCAGTCCGATATTGATATTCTTTAAGTTTTCAGCTTCACGTACTCCCTGAGTAGTGAGGCGTACATATTCACCTCCTGCTTCAATGATGCGTTTAGCTTGTTCTACACAGGCCTCAGTATCCATTGTGACCGTATTGGTCATACTTTGTATACGGATAGGATTAGTGCCACCCATAGGAGTGGCACCAACATATACCTCATTTGCCTCTCGGCGTGAATAGTTGAAGTAATCCATTAATTTGTTTTATAAGCGTATTTTACTTCTTTCAATTCTTCGTTAGCTTTGACTATCTTATTTTTCAGACCTTCCTTGTAAGCTGCAAATTTTTCGGCGAGTCCTTCATCAGATAATGCCAACATTTGTACTGCAAGGATAGCTGCATTCATAGCACCATTGATAGCAACTGTTGCTACAGGTATGCCGGGAGGCATCTGGATGATAGAATAAAGCGCATCCACTCCATCGAGCACAGAACCTTTTACGGGAACTCCGATAACAGGAAGTGTAGTATTCGCTGCAATCACGCCTGGCAAAGCTGCAGCCATTCCTGCTGCTGCAATAATGACTTTAATACCTCGTCCGGCAGCTTCTTTTGCGAATTTTTCCACTTCAGCAGGTGTACGGTGTGCCGAAAGAGCATTCATTTCGAAAGGAACTTGCATTTCGTCGAGCAGTTTCGCCGCTTTCTCCATAACAGGAAGATCGGACGTACTACCCATGATGATACTTACAATTGATTTCATGTCTGTTTATTTAGTTTTATTCATTAATGATCTGTTTGTATGCTTCAGCATCCAGCAGTTCATCCATTTCTGTAGTGTCAGTTGGTTTGATCTTGATTAGCCAGCCGTCACCATATGGATCTTTGTTTACCAGTTCCGGATGTTCTTCCAGCTCTGGATTGATTTCAAGTACTTCGCCACCAATGGGAAGGAAAAGGTCGGATACAGTTTTTACAACTTCAATGGTTCCGAATACTTCACCTTTTTCTAGAGTTTCACCTTCGGTCGTTACATCTACAAAGACGATGTCGCCCAATTGTTCTTGTGCATAATCTGTAATTCCTACATAAGCTTCATCACCTTCCAGACGAATCCATTCGTGTTCGTTCGTGTACTTTACATTAGTTGGGAAATTCATAATCTTAGTATTTTAGAGGTTAATATAATTATGTTTCAAATAAACAAAATTCCAGTGATACCGCAAAACAAACCGACTAAAAAACCTCCTCCAACTTCGTTTAAAGTATGTTGGCGGACGATGATTCGTGCGGAACCTAACATTCCTGCCAGTAAAATAAAACCGCAGAGCCACCAGATAGGATTGAACTGGAAAATGAAACTGTATGAAAGTAATCCTCCGATAATCATACCACAGCTGGCCATGTGAGTGCTGATTTTCCATTTCAAGTTGATACTGGTACAGATAACCATACAAAGCAGAGTAGCTATGATTATTCCGCTCATATAGCGTGGAAGATGAATCCGGTACATGGTCAGAAAACATCCTGTATAACTCATGATCGTAATCAGGTATGGCAGAAAGCGTTTCTCTCTCTTCCCCAGCTCCCGTAACGTCCAGCCATTGATTTTCTGAAGAAGGTATATACCAAGCATCGGAAGGAGAATGGTAAAGCAATATACCATGATCAGAACTGTCAGTTTATATTGCAGGGGGAGTATTCGTAAATATGTAAAAAAGAAAAGCAGCAAAAACGCTACAAAAGGAACCATAAAAGGTGTAAATATGGCAGAGATGATACGTGCTGCCATAAATAGTGCATCTTTAGGCTCTTTTGTTGTTTCCTGAGAAGGAGCATGATATGTTAACTGATCGGGAATATTAGTTTCTTCCATCCTTGTGTTATGATTGTTTTTTGTCGTTTGGTTTATCTTCTTAGTCGTGCGACTGGAATGTTAAGCTGCTGGCGGTATTTGGCAACCGTACGTCGTGCTATCGGATATCCTTTTTCTTTTAGCATGTCGGCCAGTTCGTCATCGGTGTAAGGTTTATCCTTATTTTCCTTGTCGATACACTCTTTCAGGAACTGTTTGATTTCACGCACAGACAATTCTTCTCCGTTTTCTGTTACATATCCGTCGCTGAAGAAAAACTTGAGTGGATATATTCCGAAGTTAGTCTGTATATATTTGCTGTTGCTCACTCGTGAAATTGTTGAAATATCCAGTTGTGCACGTTCGGCCACATCTTTCAGTATCATAGGTCGGAGTGAAGACTCATCACCATCCTGGAAGAACGGTCGTTGCAAGTCTATAATAGCCTGCATCGTACTGAGCAATGTCTGCTGGCGTTGTTTAACAGCATTGATAAATCCCTGAGCTGCATCTACCTTTTGCTTGAGGAATAATAATGCGTTTTTCGATTCCTTACTTTGATTAGCTTTATTGCGTGTATGCTCATCAAGCATTTCAGTAAATTCACGGCTTAAGCGCAGTTCAGGAACATTCCGGTTGTTGAGGCTAAGATGAATAGTACCGTCTTCTTCTGTCTCAACAATGAAGTCAGGAATAATTTGCTGCAAGTTTTTACCGATTGTTTCTCCCATGGAACTTCCCGGACGCGGATTCAGCTTGGTCAGTTCCACTACGGCTGCATTATATTGTTCTTCAGTTATCCCTAACTTTTGTAATATTTTATCTTTATTTTTCTTGGTGAAATCATCGCAACATTTGTTGATGATATCATATTCTATTTGTTTCAGCGGAGAGTTTTCTTTCCGCTTGATTTGCAGCAAGAGGCATTCCTGAAGGCTTCGTGCTCCTATTCCCGCAGGATCAAAATCCTGTATGATAGACAAGATATGCTCCAGTTGTTCAGGAGTTGTATAAATACCCTGATAGATGGCAAGTTCGTCCATCAGGGCTTCTGTTGTTTTTCTCAATAAACCGTCATCATCCAAAGAGCCGATAAGATACTCGCCTAACTGTTTTTCTTCGGGAGTAAGATCTTGCATGTCAAGCTGCTCTTTCAGCGTTTCGTAAAATGAAACACTGTCCGAAAAAGGGATCTCTTCGGGAGTTTCTCCCTTAGAACGGTTGTTCTCCTGAAGCTTATAATCGGGAATGTCATCCTCTGTGCGATAATCTCCCAACGACAAATCATCATTATAGTCGGTTCCGGATTCTTCATTTTCATCGGCAGGATAGTCATCTTCATGTCCCTCAGCCTCTTCAGTATGTTCTTTGCCTTCTTCTAGAGCAGGATTGTCCAAAAGTTCAGAATGAATACGTTCTTCCAATTCTACAGTAGGCAGCTCTAATAATTTGACTGCCAATATCTGCTGTGGAGATAAAGTCTGAACCTGCTGCTGGGCCTGAGTTTGTACTTGACGTGAATTTATAGCCATAAAAATGAATTTGATTTTTTCGCTGCAAAAATAAACAATTAGATACGGATTATATGGTTTTCACTTAATTTTATTTTATGTGGACAACCAGCTTCTCTACCAATATCTGTGGAATTTAATATCTGAAACTGCTTCCTCCCAAAAACTCGCGCAACAAGGAAGTCGGCGGAAGTTCATTGTCTTGTACTGAAACAAAATAGGCAAGGAAACGCAGAAGGCGGTGAGCTTCCGAGTATGCCGGACAGTTATTGGGTACCTTTCGTAAAATGGGTTCTGCATAGTCCTTTAACACGGCAAGTTCGAAGAGCAGAGCCGAGTTGAACATTGCATCTGCATATTCCTGATAAGGGAATATCCATTTGTCTTCCCCTGCACGGACACTTTCCCATCGAGAAATTGTCGCTTCTGCCGAGTAATTGCGGTATCGGTAATCGCGTATGATTCGGCGTAGCAACCGGTTGTCGGTGGTAGGAATATAATTATGGTTGTCGAGTGAGATTGTAGTCAGGGCAGATACATATATCTTATATTTATTGGCTGCCGGAATATTGGGGGTCAGTGCCGGATTCAGCGCATGTATCCCTTCCAGTATCAATATCATATTTTCGTCAATATGCAGTTTCTTGCCACTGTTCTCGCGTTTGCCGGTTGTAAAATTAAATCGGGGTAATTCAATTTCCTTACCATCTAACAACTCCTTTAACTGAGCTTCGAAGAAAGGAAGATCCAGCGCGTACAGTGACTCGAAATCGTGTTCACCGTTTTCATCGAGTGGAGTATCTTCTCTGTTTACAAAATAATCATCCAGTGAAATCGGATAAGGCTTCAGCCCGTTGGTCATTAACTGAATACTGAGACGTTTGCTGAACGTAGTCTTTCCCGAAGATGACGGTCCGGAAATCAATACCAGTTTCACTCTTTCTCCATTTTGGTTCCGGTGAGTGATTTCGTCGGCTATATGTGCAATTTTCTTTTCTTGCAGTGCTTCCGAGACATTTATCAGGTCGGTAGCATGCCCATTGTTGCAGGCTATGTTGAAATCCCCAACCGTACTGATTCCCAATATCTGGTTCCAGCGGTGATATTCCTGAAATACCTCCAGCATCTTTTCCTGTTTTACAAGTTCCTCCAGTTTTTGCGGGTTCTTTCTGTTTGGAATACGCAGCAACAATCCGTCATAGTATTTTACTATATCGAACAGTTTGATGTATCCTGTACTTGGAACCAGACTGCCATAATAATAGTCGATGGTATCTCCTAATCTGTAATAGAAAGTATATAACTGTCCGGAAGTCTTCAGCAGTTTTGCTTTGTCCATCATTCCTCTTTGGGTGAATAATTCGACGGCCTGTTCTGTATGGCACTCTATACGTTGGAAAGGAATGTTGTCGGTAATTATTTCCTGCATTTTCTGCTTGATACGTGTAACATCATCCAAACCAATGGAACGGTCCAGATGCAGCGTACAGTAATAACCCTTCGATACGGGATGTTCCAGGGAAATGCTTCCCTGCGGATAAAGCTCTTCTACTGCTTTGACAAGGATGAAACAAAGCGATCGGAAATAGGTACGCATGCCCGACGGATTAGTTATATCAAGAAACTCAATATCTTTATTGTAATATACCTTAAAGTTGAGCCCTTCTACCTTATTGTTAACTTTCGCACTGACAGGTCCGTAGGGCATTTCTAAATTAAAACCATTATAAATATCCAAAAGCGTGCTTCCCTCGGGGAAATCTTTTGTTAAATTGTTATTTTTGCAATATATTTGTAGCATAATTGTAATATGTGTTACTAACTCGGTGATTTGGCAATTAATTTACACATTAAACAATTAAGAGCCTACCTCCGACTTAATTAATTACAAATGGAATATACTTTTTATGATTTTTTAGCGTTGCTCGGTTCGTTAGCGCTTTTCCTTTATGGAATGAAAATCATGAGTGAGGGGCTTCAGAAGTTTGCCGGTGACAGACTTCGTAGTATCCTGACCGCTATGACGACCAACAGAGTGACCGGTGTATTGACTGGTGTGCTTATTACGGCCTTAATTCAATCTTCTTCTGCTACGACAGTTATGGTGGTCAGCTTTGTCAATGCAGGATTGCTGACCCTTTCACAATCCATAGGTGTAATTATGGGAGCCAATATTGGTACTACCGTTACCGCTTGGATTATTTCCGCTCTCGGCTTTAAAGTCGATATTTCTTTATTCTCTTTACCTCTTCTGGCTTTTGGTATTCCGCTTTTATTTTCTCAAAAGAGTTCCCGTAAGTCTATCGGTGAGTTTATTTTCGGTTTTGCTTTCCTGTTTATGGGATTGAACTTACTGAAAACCAATGCTCCAGACTTGAGCGCCAACCCTGATATGTTGGCTTTCGTCCAGAACTATACCGATATGGGATTCATTTCCGTACTTTTGTTTGTCTTTATCGGTACTATCCTGACCATGATTGTACAGGCGTCTGCGGCAACGATGGCGATAACGCTTATCATGTGTGCTAACGGATGGATCAGCTTTGAGCTGGGAGCAGCACTGGTGCTGGGAGAGAATATCGGTACTACCATTACGGCAAATCTTGCTGCTCTGACTGCCAATACTCAGGCCAGACGAGCTGCTATGGCTCACCTGATGTTTAATATATTTGGTGTAATCTGGGTTTTGATATTGTTTAAGCCGTTCCTGTCGATGGTAGACTGGATAATTTCTGACTTTATGAATATCAGTGAAGCTGACGGTGCTGCTGTTTCATTTAAATTATCGGCGTTCCATACTTGCTTCAATGTATGCAATGTGCTGATTCTGATATGGTTCGTTAAGCTGATAGAAAAAACAGTCTGCAAGCTTATTCCTCAAAAGGAACAGGAAGAAGAGTATCGCCTGCAATTTATTACTGGTGGTATGTTGTCGACAGCCGAACTTTCTGTTTTGCAGGCTCGTAAAGAAATCAACCTTTTTGCAGAGCGCATCCAGCGGATGTTCCGTATGGTTCGTGATTTGTTACATACGGAAAATGAGAATGATTTTAATAAATTGTTCAGCCGTATAGAGAAATACGAGAATATCAGTGACAATATGGAGGTAGAGATTGCCAACTATCTGAATCAGGTTTCTGAAGGTCGTTTGAGTTCGGAAAGTAAACTTCAGATACGTGAAATGCTCCGTGAAGTAACAGAAATAGAAAGTATTGGTGATAGCTGTTACAACCTGGCAAGAACTATTAACCGTAAGCGCAGAGGAAATATTGATTTTACAGAAAAGCAATATGAGCATATTCATCAGATGTTTGCTTTGACTGACAATGCACTGACGCAGATGATAAAGCTGGTGGAAGATGTGCATCATATCGTAGATGTGAACAAATCATTTAATCTGGAGAATGAAATCAATAACTACCGCAATCAGCTGAAGAATCAGAACATAGTCGATGTGAACAATAAAGAATATAGCTATCAGATGGGTATCCACTATATGGACATTATCGGTGAATGTGAAAAGCTGGGCGATTATGTAGTGAATGTGGTAGAAGCACATTCTGATGTAAAGGAGAAAAAAACTTGAGAAAATAAATAGAACAGGCTATATATAAAGGGCATCTGCATGTTTTTCAGAACGTGGAGATGCCCTTTTTTTACTCTAGACTATTGTTATAAAAATAATTCAGCAATTTTTCATTAAAACTTCTCGATGTTTTTTAATTTTTTGTACGAATACTCAGGAGATTTGTACAAAAAATGAGCAAGATTTCAGCATGGTTTTCTTGTAGTTTCCGCGACTTATTCTTGATATCTGTCGAAAGAGATTGTTTGACTACTGTTGTTTGCGGTAACTATGTATCGCCCAGCTGTATAAGATTGTTGCAAAGCAGGATAATACACAAAGTTGTTGCACGATATCGCCGATACCGCTCCCTTTTAGATATACCATACGCATCATTTCCATGAAGTAGCGTAGCGGATTGATATAAGTGATGTACTGTGCCCAGTCGGGCATACTGCTGATGGGTGTGAACAGGCCACTCATCAGAATAAAAATAAGCATGCAGAACCACATGACGAACATAGCCTGTTACATGGTAGACGAATAATTGGAAATGACCAGTCCGAGTCCTGACATGACCAGTACAAATATGAGTGTTGCCAGATAGATGGTGAATATGCTTCCTGCAGGTGTCAGGCCATATACGGCCCATGCAAGCAGCATGCACAGATTCAATACAATAAAGCCTATAAGCCAATAAGGAAGCAGCTTGGAAAGAGTAAAGGTAAAGCGGCTTACCGGAGTGACATTAATTTGCTCAATGGTACCGGCTTCTTTTTCACCAACTACATTCAAGGCAGGCAGAAATCCGCAAAGCATAACCAGCAGCATAGTCATCAGGGCAGGAACCATAAAGGTTTTATAGTCCAGATGTGGATTGAAACGGTACCGGATTGAAGTTACCGATGTAGATTGTGGGTTAAGTATCTGTTGCAGATATGTATTCCCTAATCCTCCTTTTGTTCCATTTACGGCATTAATGGCTACCAAAGCCGATGCCGGACGTCCGTTGACTTGTTCTTTTTCAAATCCTTTAGGAATTTCCAATAACATGTCAGCCTGATTTCTTTCGATGCATTCCACCGCTTTGTGATAAGTATCCGGAAGTGCAACTAACTTGAAATAGGGAGAAGATTCTATCCGGTGTGTCAGTCGGAGAGAAGAAGGGGTATGGTCATTGTCTATGCTATACGTAAGTCTTCTATTTCCAGCGTAGCAGCCCATGGCATCACCAGCATGATCATACATGGGAATATCAGAATCAGGCGGGGCAGGAAACTGTTCCGTATAAGATGCTTGAACTCTTTTTCTATGAGGTATCGTAATATCATATTCTTTATTTACTCTAAGCGGTTTTTAAATATTTTAGAGGTAATACCTATTAGTATCACAGCCATAAACAGGAGTACACATACTTCTTTCCATACATAAGATAGCGGTACTCCTTCTATCATCAGTTGTCTTACCAGTGATACATACCAGCGGGCAGGAATGGCACAGGAGATCCATTGCAGTATAGCTGGCATACTTTCTATCGGGAAAATGATTCCTGATAAAATGATAGTAGGTATCATCAGTACCATTGCCGAGGCTAGCAGGGCAGCTACCTGCGTGTGGGTGATGCACGATATGAGCAGTCCAAGAGCAAGGGTTTTCTGAGAGTTGTATACGCTGTTGCTTTGTGTTTAGTATTTCTACTTTTACAGCATCCACATCGGCATCATTGGCTATACCGTTATTTCGGTAAGCTTCTATATTCTTTAAGTTTCTTTGTAAGTTATCATGGAGCAGAGCGTTCTGATGCAACTGTTCGTTTAAGAGTAATATCCCGAAGAATACCTGATTGACTTGTTCGTTCAGTGCATACATGCTTACGTCCAGTTGATACTTATTTTCTTGCGAAACGGCTTTGATCTCTTTTTTCTGGTGATGAATCTGTCCGCCGTCCCAAATGTTTTGCTGAACTTCTATCAGTGCCTGATACTGGTCTTTGGGCAATCCTTTGATACCTATTCCCGGAATATCTATCGGGAATGTAGTTGCATCGCTCTGGTAAGATGCTTTGCCGCTGATATTGATTTGTGGAAGGTTACCTTTGGATGCGTTCGAAAGATTATATTGTTCAGCAAGTTGAATGAGGTTATATTGTCTGACCAGGGGATAATTCTCTTGTGCAGCCTGCCTGCATTCGTCTAGTGTAACTTGTGCCCTTGTGGATATGGCAACTGTAAAAAACATAATGAAGAAAAGAATCCGTTTCATTGTTTGTCGTTTTTATTGTTCTGATACAAAGTTAAATGCTTTCAGTATATACATAAGGCTCCATTGGTTGTTGTAAATGTCCTAATTGTTCGATAATGTGCGAAAAATAGCTTCTTATAGGGCTATATTATTATCTTTGCGGGAAATGAGAATGTTATCATGGAACAGAATAATCTTTTACTCTTAGCTTTAAAGCAGATATTTGAACTTTCCGCTATACCTTGTAATAAATATCGGTTTGTTTCTGCCGAACTGGGTTTTGTCCGTTCAATGAGAGGAGTATTGGAAATTTCAGAGCAGATATTTGCTTTCGGCCAGCCTTATCGTCTGACGGAAGGTCGTGTCTTGTTTATGCATGCCGGGTGTATTCGTGTACGAGCGAATCTTATAGAATTGACGCTTAAACCTCATCAGCTGATTGTAGCTTCACCAGGTACAATACTTCAGGTAATTGAAATATCGAAAGATTGTGAATTGGAGATGTTTGCCTTTACCAATGGCCTCATGGAAGGTTGGCAAAAAGAAGTATTGTTGCAGACCTTTTTGCAAGGAAGACTTTATGTACAGCTTGATTTACCGGAAAAGGAAGAAAAACGGATTGCTGCCTTTTTCGATTTATTGTGGGATATCGTACACGATAAGCCTTTCCCTCGAGATATGGTAAGAAGTCTTATTTCGGCTTTGTTTCATCAGATAAATATATATCGTATGAGGGAAATATCGGAAGAAAGCGGTCGGCTCACTCGTCAGGAAGAAGTTTTCAACAGATTTTTGTCGCTTGTTAATAAGTATGCCATACACGAAAGAAGTGTAGTGTTTTATGCCGACAGGTTGTACCTGACTCCCCGTTATCTGAGTACATTGATAAAACAGACAAGTGGCCGTACAGTGATGGACTGGGTGAATGAGGCTGTAGTGCAAGAAGCAAAATTGTTACTTCGTCATTCTGATAAACTGGTTTATCAGATAGCTGATGAATTGAACTTTCCGAATGCATCTTTCTTTTGCAAATATTTCCGGAGACTGACGGGTAAGACACCTCATGAATATAGGCATGGAAAATAAAAAACACAGGTACAGATTGATAATCATGTCCATACCTGTGTTTTATAAGATGAAATAATCAGTTATTATTTCTTATCTTCTTTTTCGATGCTAACCAATTCTACTTCAAAAATCAATGTAGAGAACGGTTTGATTTTACCAGTTTCACGTGAGCCATAAGCCAGTTCCTGAGGAATATACAATTCCCATTTAGATCCTACCGGCATCATAGTCAGAGCTTCTGTCCATCCTTTGATTACCTGGTTTGCACGGAAAGTAGTTGGTTCTTTACGGTCGTAAGAGCTGTCGAACTGAGTCCCGTCGATTAAAGTACCTTTATAATTAACTTTAACTCTTGCTGTTTCTCCAGGGATTTCACCTTTACCCTCAGTGATTACTTTATATTGCAGACCACTTGCAGTAACTTTTACTCCTTCTTTGCTCTTGTTAGTAGCCAGGAAGTCTTCGTTCTGTTTTTTATAGTCAGCATATTTTGTTTCCAAAGCTTTTTCTTTAATAGCTTCTGCCTTAGCATTTACATATACAGCAGCAGAATCAGGAGCAACGAGTGCCTGCTTCTTTACAGCAGAAACGAAACCAGCCAAGAAGTTTTCTTTGCTTAAGTTCTGTGTAGAGTCGCCGTTGAAGATACGATCGTTGATAGCGTCGAACATATCACCACTTACTTGCTGTCCGATCTGGATACCAGCCATGTAAGCTTTCTGTTTTGCATCTGTCTGTTTCAAACCTTCTTCAATACCTCTGATGAAGTCTGCCATGTGAGTAGAATCGATACCCAGACGTCCCATAGCGTATTCTTGCAATCCTTGTGTGTTGCTGACACCCATCATATAAGAAAGAGTATCAACATCGCTTTTCATGTTTGCCTTTGGGCTCTGAGCTGTACATGATGCCAGTCCGGTTGCGGCTGCAAACATCATGATTAAAGAACTTTTTTTCATTTACTTTATATTTTAAATTATAATTTTACTGATTTGCTTTTGTGTATTAGAGCACCTCTATTAATTCAACTTCGAAGATAAGTGTGCTGTGAGGAGGGATCATTTCACCAGCTCCCTGTGCTCCGTATGCCAGTTCAGAAGGGATATAAAGTTTCCATTTTGCACCTTCCGACATCAACTGCAATGCTTCAACCCAACCTTTGATAACTTGGTTTACTCCAAATACGGCAGGTTCACCACGCTTGATAGAACTGTCGAACAATGTTCCGTCTATTAATGTACCTTCATAGTGACAACGTACGCGGTCAGTTGCTTTAGGCTGTTTGCCGTTACCTTCGGTTATAACTTCATATTGCAGTCCGCTAGGTAAAGTTACTACTTTAGGGTTTTTCTTGTTTTCTTCGAGGAACTGCTTTCCTTTTGCTATGTTTTCAGCATTCATTTTTTCTTCCAACTCAGTGAAATATTTATTCACGATTTCACGAGCTTCGGTGTGAGTGATTGCTGTTTGGTTTCCCTCTAATACGTCTTTGATAGCCTGTGCAAAGTCGTTTACTTCAATGCCGCGAGCACCCATGCTCAGCAGGTTTTGGCCTATACCCAGACCAATGGCGTAACTGAATTTGTCCATGTGATTATATTTATTAGTGTGTAATATTCTTTAAAAGCACGGCAAAGGTATCTTTTTTCTTTGAATATGAGGCTTTTTGAGCGATTAAAAATTCTTATTTTTGTGACTGTATATAAAATGAAAAGAAAATATCTGCCTATGAAAAAGCTGGTGATACTGACTGGAGCAGGAATGAGTGCTGAAAGTGGCATTAGTACATTCCGCGATTCGGGAGGTCTGTGGGATCGTTATCCGGTAGAACAAGTAGCTACTCCCGAAGGATATGCTGCTAACCCGAAGCTGGTAATAGATTTTTATAATGAACGCCGTAAACAATTGCTTACAGTCAAGCCTAACAGGGGGCATGAGCTGATAGCTGAGTTGGAGAATTTTTTTGATGTAACTGTTGTTACACAGAATGTTGATAACTTGCATGAACGTGCAGGCAGTCATCATGTTATTCATTTGCATGGGGAACTGACAAAGGTTACATCTAGTTGGCAACCGAATAACCCGAAATATATAAAAGAACTAAAACCGGAAGAATATGAGGTGAAAATGGGAGATACGGCGGCCGATGGTTCTCAGTTACGCCCGTTTATCGTTTGGTTTGGTGAGGCTGTCCCAATGATAGAAACTGCCATTGACTACGCGGAGCAAGCTGATATTTTTGTCATTATCGGAACATCTCTGAATGTGTATCCGGCAGCAGGACTGTTAAATTATGTTCCAGCCCATGTCCCAGTTTATCTTATAGATCCAAAAGAAGTTGCCATAACTTCGGGCAGGCATGTAAATGTTATTCGCAAGGGAGCCTCCGAAGGAATGTGTGAACTTAAAAAGATGTTACTAAATGAAACAGCGTAAACAATTTCTTTCTATATTTGTTTTCATATTAAAGAAATAATTAATACTAACTTAGAATAAAACGATAAAATTATGAAGAAGTACATTTGCACAGTATGCGATTGGGTTTATGATCCTGAAGTTGGAGATCCTGAAGGTGGCATTGCACCGGGAACAGCATTTGAGGATATTCCGGAAGATTGGGTTTGCCCGGTTTGTGGTGTTGGAAAAGAAGATTTCCAGCCGGTAGAAGAATAATCTCGGTTTGAAATATACGTAAAAAAGTTTCGGCTTGTTTGTGGATTTTCCTAAACAAGCCGAAACTTTTTTATAGTAAGATGATATCTTTCTTTAATATTAGTTTAGCGTATTTCTTATGTACTATTTATATGTATATAAGCGTACATGTAAAATACTGAACTCATCCACTCCAATACGTGCGTGTCTTCCTTGATGATCTTGGTCTCCATTTAGGCGACGGATATATTGCAGGGTTCTTTGATTGTCCGATTATTTATTCTACCTTATTTTTAAGTCTATTTGAGAATATCAATAATAATTTCTTTTGCTCCCTTTATATATGTCGTACAACATAGATGTACGTTTTTTGATATTTTATGTTACGTTTGGGGGTGTAGATGTAACTTAGTAATATGTTAGAGTAACATATAAGAAATATTGCTGGAGGTATTTCAGCTACTTTTGTTGGTGTAAAAAACAAAAACTTTAAAAACATATACTAATTCGTTTATTTACATGAAAGACACTATTGTTATTAAGTCCTTAAGGCTATTATGTTTATTATGCCTTGTTCCTTTATGGGCTTTTGCACAAAAAGTTTCCATAACAGGTGTTGTGAAAGATGCTGCAGGCGAAAGTATTATTGGAGCCAGCGTTATTGAGAAAGGTACAACTAATGGTACGATTACTGATTTTGACGGCAATTTTACATTACAAGTAGAAAATGATGCTGTTTTATCAATCTCTTTTGTAGGCTATCAGCCACAAGATGTTCCTGTTGCGGGAAAATCTATGATTAATGTTATCTTGAAAGAAGATACTGAAGTACTTGATGAAGTGGTTGTTGTAGGTTATGGTGTTCAGAAAAAGAAATTAGTAACGGGAGCTACTGTTCAGGTAAAAGGAGATGACTTGCAAAAGCTGAATACTGTAAGTGCACTTGGTGCATTGCAAAGTCAAAGTCCAGGAGTAAATATCACACAGAGTTCTGGTATGCCAGGGGAGGGATATAAGGTTAATGTACGTGGTATGGGTACAGTGGGTTCCTCTGCTCCTTTATATGTGATTGATGGTGTTGCCGGAGGTGATATAAATATGCTGAATCCTGCTGATATAGAATCTATTGATGTATTGAAAGATGCAGCTTCTGCTGCTATTTATGGTGCTCGTGCTGCAAATGGTGTTATTTTAGTTACTACCAAGCAAGGTAAAACAGGTAAAGTGAATATTTCGTATGATGGTTATTATGGTTTTCAGAAAATAGCTAAGAAGCCGGAATTGTTAAATGCCAAACAATATATGGAAATTATGGACCGTAAGGATGGAGCATATGATTGGGAGAGCCTAATACCTGTTCAATACGAGAAGATAATGAATGGCACTTGGAACGGAACTAATTGGTTGGATGAGGCTACAAATGATAATGCTCCGACTCAAAACCATGCTTTTAATATGGTTGGTGGAAATGAATACTCACGTTTTTCTTTAGGGCTTTCTTATACAAGTCAGGAGGGTATAATTGGAGCTCCGGTAGAACCTAATTATAATCGTTATACTGCACGTTTGAATTCTGATCATGTAATATTAAAAAATGATGAATTTGATATTATTAAATTGGGTGAAAATATGTCATATAGTTATAGTGAACGTTCTGGTATCGGAATTGGTAATATTTATTGGAATGATGTTCATAATTTCTTGACAGCTAGCCCTCTACTTCCTGTATATGATAATGAGGGTAATTATTATGATTATGATGATAAACTAGCAGATGGTTGGAGTTTTAATAATAATGAAGCAAATCCTATAGCTTCAATGGTATATCAACGTGGGAAGAATTTGTATCGTAATCATGCTTTTCGTGGTAACTTTTATGTTGAAATTCAGCCGATCAAAAATTTGAAGTATAAAACAAATTTTGGATATCGTTTTAATGCTGTTAGTAATCGTTCATATACAGATAAATTCCATTTAGCATCTAATTCAGAAAATAAAAACGATAAAATATCTCAGGATCAGGGGGTTGATATGGCATGGACATGGGAAAATACATTATCTTATTCTTTTAAGATAGATGATCATGCCGCTGACTTCGTGATAGGTCAATCTATGGAAAAATGGGGAATTGGTGAAACTATTTCTGGAACAAATGCAAATTCTCTTTTCCCTGGTAAATTTGATTATGCATATTTAAGTAATGCACAAGGAATTACTTCTGGGTTGACAACTTTGTCGGGAGAGCCACAAACAGCAGGACGTTTAGCTTCATTTTTTGGGCGCTTGAACTATAATTATCAAGAAAAATATATGTTCTCTGCTACTGTACGTGCTGATGGTTCTTCTAATTTTGCAAGAGGAAATCGATGGGGAGTATTTCCGTCTTTCTCTGCTGGATGGGTTATGACTAACGAACCCTTTATGGAAGATGTAACTAATTGGATGGATTTTTTAAAGATTCGTGCGAGCTGGGGACAGAATGGTAATTCTGATATTGCAAACTTCCAATATCTTTCTACTATTGCTTTTGATCAGTCATATGTTTTTGGAACAGATAAAATTACACAATCTACTGGTGCTTATGCAGATATTTTGCCTAATGAAGATATTTCATGGGAAACTTCAGAACAGCTTGACTTAGGTATTGATGCGCGTTTCTTTAATTCTCGTCTAGGATTGGCTTTTGATTATTACAATAAGAAAACAAAAGACTGGTTGGTACAAGCTCCGGTTCCTCTGATCTATGGTACAGGTGCTCCTTATATTAATGGCGGAGATATTGAGAATAAAGGGTTTGAAGTTGCTTTGAACTGGAACGATATGATACGTGACTTTAATTATGGAATTAACTTTAATCTTGCTTATAATAAAAATGAAGTAACTCGTATAGCTAATACAGAAGGCATTATTCATGGTCCAAGTGATGTACTTACTTATGGTATTACTGAGATTTATCGTGCACAAGTTGGATATCCTATTGGCTATTTCTGGGGATACAAGACTGCAGGTGTTTTTCAGAATGAAGAGCAGGTAGCAGCAACAGAAGCTAAATTATCGACTGCAGCTCCAGGTGAATTAATTTTTGTTGATACAAATGGTGATGGAGCTATTACTGAAGATGATAAGACCATGATTGGTGATCCAAATCCTGATTATCGTTTAGGGTTCTCTTTAAATTTAGGTTATAAAGGATGGGATTTTTCTGTGACAACTAATGGGGCTTTTGGTCAGCAAGTTGTGAAGTCATATCGTCAATATTTGGGTGAGCCCAAACAGAATTTTACTACTGAAATATATGAATGCTGGAATGGTGAGGGCACTTCTAATCGCTTACCGAAGCTAGAAGGAATGGAAACAAGTGACAGTTGGAAGAATTTCTCGGATATATTTGTAGAAGATGCCAGTTATTTGAAAGTCCAAAATATCACATTGGGATATGATTTTAAGAAATTATTCCCAAAGATGGCTTTGACTCAAGCTCGTTTATACTTCTCTGTATTGAATGCTTTTACTATTACTGGATATTCTGGAATGGATCCCGAAGTGGGAGCTAGTGGAAATGATGATTATTCTTGGGCATCAGGTATTGACCTTGGATTTTATCCTAGTCCACGTACATTTATGTTTGGTGTAAATCTTAAATTCTAAAACAGCTATGAAGAAATATTTTTATATAGCAACAATTGCAGCGTTTATGTTATCCGGTTGTGAGGACTTTTTGGATACAGAAAATTATACAAAGAAAAATACTGGAAATTTTCCGGAAACTGTTGAAGATATCGATATGATGCTTAATGGTGTATATGTATCTTTGAATCATATTATCAGTAATTCTGGGAGAAATAGTGTAGAGTCAAGTCCGTTTTTTGTTTCGGAAGCAGCTTCAGATGATCGCTTTGGAGGAGGAGGGCCGGCTGATAGAACGTATCAAATGGCTGATAAATTGATGAATTATGGAACAGATACTTTTGAACCGTTTTGGAAAGCTAGTTATGAAGGTATTTACCGTACTAATTTGATGCTAGAGTCTACAGATAAAATAACTGGTTGGGAAGGTAGTGATAAGGCTCAGACAATAGGGGAGGCTCATTTTATGCGCGCCTTGTTTTATTTCCAATTAGCACAAATGTTTGGTGAGGTACCTATGCCACTTTCTTCTGTAGCGGAGAATTTACCAAAATCTTCTGCAGATGTTATCTATGCACAAATAGCATCAGATTTGAAGACTTGTATTGAAACGATGCCAGATAAAACTTATGATCCGACGTTTTCTGGGCATGCAACAAAATATGTAGCAGAAGCTTATATGGCACGTGTCTTTTTGTTTTATACTGGATATTATGGTAAAGATTCATTACCTTTATCGGATGGTGGTAATATTCTAAAAGATCAGGTTATAAATTGGTTGGAAGATTGTCGTGATAATAGTGGTTTTGGGTTAGTTGATGATTTTAGAGGATTGTGGCCCTACACTAATTCGTTTACAATAGGTGATTATAATTATACGAAAGGGCAGAATAATATTTTGGGAGGACCGCTTCAATGGGAAACAGATGTTAACAAAGAAATATTGTTTGCTACTAAATGTAATAATTATGCAACATGGAGCGATTATGGATTCTCAAATATGTATAATTTGAATTATGGTATGCGTGGGCAACAGGAGATCAATACTTTCCCTTTTGGACAAGGTTGGGGATGTGGTACTGTAACTACAGGACTTTATGAAGAATGGGTGGCAGACGAGCCTGATGATCCAAGAATAAAGGCATCTATTCTTGATGTTAATGATCCTAGTGAAGGAGTTACTTATACATGGGATGGTAATGATCAGATGGAATTTACGGGCTATTTTCAAAAGAAATATATGAATATTATAGCAAAAACAGCAGATGGAGGCTTAGTGCCATATTCTAATCTGATGTATAATACCCAGAATAATTTTCAGTTAGGACAAACTCAAGACTTGGTTATGATGCGTTATGCAGATGTTTTGTTGATGCATTCAGAATTGACAGGAACAAGTGATGGTATGAATAGAGTACGTGCCCGTGTAGGTTTAACACCGAAGGAATATTCATTGGATAATTTGAAAAAAGAAAGACGGCATGAACTTGCATTCGAAGGTTTGCGCTGGTTTGATTTAATGCGCTGGGGAGATGTCGTTTCTGCTTTGACTAAGCAGGTTGGGGTTAATATTATAAATGGTGGAAAAGAAACTGTTATGAAAGAATTTGGTGGGGGATTTGCTAAACGTTATGAAGAGACTGGTGGATTTTGGCCAATTCCTAAGGCGCAGATAGATCTTTCTAATGGAATGTTGACACAAAATGCTGGTTGGGGTACATCTGAATCTGAATATCCTGGATGGTAATTCAAGAGTTTATTTTTATAATTATTGTGTATTTAAGAATAACGCTTAGATTTAAGTTCTTAATAGATACAAAGTGCGGGATTCACAGTGAGTTCCGCACTTTTTTGTTGTAAATGCTAGTGTGTAAATATATGTTTGTTATATAATTTAACATTCTACGTATTATATCATACAGTTTTATTCGTATATTTGAACATATACAAACTTTAAAAACCTGAATATTATGAACGCAAATCCTGTTTTCAGTTTGCATATCCCAACAAGAATCTTGTTTGGATGTGGTGAGATAAAGAAGTTGGCAACCGAAACACTTCCCGGAAAAAAGGCGATGATTATTATTTCCGGTGGAACTTCAATGAGAAAATACGGATATTTAGATAAGGTAATCGGCTTCTTGACAGAAAATGATGTCGCATCTATTGTTTATGATAAAATACTTCCCAATCCTATTAAATCGCATGTAATGGAAGCTGCGGCGATTTGTCGGGAACAAGGATGTGATTTTATTATAGGATTAGGTGGAGGAAGTACCATCGATTCTGCTAAGGCTATTGCTGTGATGGCATGTAATGATGGAGATTTCTGGAATTATGTAACAGGTGGAAGTGGTAAAGGACGTCCGGTAACAAAAGCTCTTCCAATTGTTGCTATCCCTACTACTGCCGGAACGGGGACGGAGGCTGATCCGTGGGCTGTAATTACAAATGAAGAAAAACAAGAAAAGATCGGTTTTGGATGCAGTCTTACTTTCCCAGCTCTTTCTATCATTGATCCGGAATTGATGATTTCGATACCTCCGCATTTAACAGCTTATCAAGGTTTTGATGCTTTCTTCCATGCTGCTGAAGGTTTTATTGCAAATTGTGCTACTCCAATTAGCGATCTTTATGCTTTAGAGGCTATACGTTTGCTTTATAAATATCTTCCAGTAGCTGTAAACGACGGTAAGAATTTAAAGGCACGTGCAAAAGTTGCTTGGGCTAGTACGCTTGCCGGATTGGTAGAAGCAACTTCCAGCTGTACTTCTGAACATTCTATGGAGCACGCAATGAGTGCATATTATCCACAGTTGCCTCATGGTGCTGGACTGATAGCGCTTAGTGAAGCATATTTCGAAACTTTCCGTAATGATTGTATGAAGCGTTACATGAAAATGGCAGATGTAATGACGCAGCAGAAGAGTAATCGTCCAAGTGACTTTATTGATGCATTGGCTCGTATGAAAAAGGAATGTCATGTGGACAATATAAAATTGAGCGAGTGGGGGCTGAAAGAAGAAGACCTTCCGAAGATGGTTCAGAATGCTCGTGATACAATGGGCGGATTATTTACATTAGATCCACGTCCGTTGACTGATGATGAAGTTTTGAATATCTATAGACAATCGTATAAATAAGTAGTTTGATGTAGATTGTAAAAAATGGTATGTGCAAATAGAATTCTTTTATTCTCTTTTTCACATACCATTTTATTTTATTGAAACATAAGAAGATAATTTTAAAGAGGTAATAAAGCTGTTTTTTACAGGTTAGAGTTACTTGTCACAAGTTATCTTTTACGATATTTGAGTGGAGAAACTCCTGTTGCTTTTACGAAAAACTTTCCAAAGACAGACTGATCAGAAAAGTCTAGTTCATCTGCTATTTCCTTTATCCCCATATCAGTAGTATCTAATAGTCTTTTAGCTTCTGTGCAGAGAAGTTCTGATATATGAAAGTGAACTGTATGTCCTGTAATGTTCTTTACGATTCTGGATAGATAGGTTGTTGAGATGTTTAAATTGTTTGCATAAAATAGTATGTCATGGTGCTTTCTGTAATTATGACTTGAAAGTTTTTTGAAATTACGAAATATCTCGTCGGTGCGCTTGATGCAAATTGATACTTCCTGATTATTCTGGCATAGTATATCTGTTATTTGTAGTAATAAAAAATTGCACAAATGACTGATTATACCACTCTTATAGAAACGGAACTGTTCTAAACTCTCAGAAATTAAATGCATTGTTTCTTGTAAGTAACTGAGTGTACTTGTGTTTAGAGAAAGAATGGGTTATTATTTCTTCTGAGTCTTTCTCTTGAAGTTGTAGGCAAGGTGTTGAGGCTGTTTGTTTTAACAGGTTAAAATCGGGGGTAATAGGTAGCGCACATAGAAAGTCGGGTAATATGTGCATCACTTTCATTTCGAAGTCGGACGAACATTCTTTGATATGAATGATGTGTTGGGGAATAATAATAAATATTCCATTTTGACAGATATGATGGGTATTATAGTTTATCTTAAGCTTAATATATCCCTTCGTGCAAATACCGAAAATGAATCCTTTGAATACAAATGATTGTTCGTGCACATTGGGGCCTAATATATCTGATAAGTCTTTGAAGATAATCGTTTCTTTTTCTATGAGATTTTCTTGAGATATCATGATTCTCTTATTTATGTATTTGCAAAAATAAGAATGATAATAAATTTAATGGTGTTTGAGGAAGTTTTATTTTCTAACTTTGCAGCCGTTTTTTAATTAATGGTTATTAATAAGTGTAGATTATGATGATGAAAACAGTCCGAAATGCAATATTATTACTTTGGAGCGTACTTATTTGTTATCCGGTTGGAATGAAAGCTCAAGACAAGTTCGATGCAAGTGTTGGTATGGATTTAGTAAGTGGCTATATTTGGCGTGGTCAGGATTTGGGAAATGTCAGCATTCAGCCAGAAGTGTCGTTGGCTTACAAAGGTTTTTCTCTTACAGGATGGGGAACTGTTGGATTTGATAAAGATGATATAAAAGAGTTTGATCTGACCTTAGGTTATGAAGTGAAAGGATTCAGTTGCTCTGTAACTGATTATTGGACTAATGGTGGACCGGGATACTTCCACTATGGGGCACATAATACGAGTCATACATTTGAAGCGCAGATTGGATATGACTTTGGCTTCTTATCGGTGGACTGGTTTACGAACTTTGCTGGAAATATCGGTTATAAAGCAGATGGAAGTAAAGCTTATGCTTCCTATTTTTCAGTTTCTGTTCCTTTTGTTTTGGGAGGACTAGACTGGACTGTAGAGGCTGGAGCAACTCCTTGGGAAAATGATTTCTATACAGGAGGAGAAAATTCCAGTTATTCGAAAGATATGATAAATGGTTTTGCTGTTTGTGAAGTAGGTATAGAGGCTTCGAAAGAAATAAAGATTTCGGAAAGTTGGTCATTGCCTCTTTTTGCTAAAGCAATATGGAATCCTTCTACGGAAGGGCTTTATTTTGTTGCGGGATTAAGTTTTTAATATGTGCAAAAATCAAATAGCCTCTCAAAAATGAATTTTATGAGGGGCTATTTGTTTTATATATTTTCCATTAAAACAAGGCTGGTGATCGATTTGCTATAGATTCATTACTTCTTGTTCGAAATGATCTTTGTCACCTTTCGCTCTATTGCGTATTTTGCTGCGATAGTTGTAAACAGTCGCTAGTGAATAACCCAAAAAATGGGCGATACGATTGGCATCGGTTACTCCCAAACGTATTAAAGCGAAAATACGGAGTTCTGTGTTTAGTATTTCACCCGGTTTAGGGTATATTTTCCCTTCATCTGTTAGTAATTTATTGAAGTCCTCTATAAAATTAGGGAACAACTCTAAAAATGATTTATCGAATTCATTATAGAAATTCTTCCGTTCGTCACGAAGGAACTGTTCAGAACGTATAGCTTTGAATAGATCATCAATACGTGAAGCCATTGCAAGTTTTTCCAACGAACGGCGATATTGCTCAAGCTTTTCAAGATAACTGACACAACGATCCAGATACCGTGCTATGTATACTTCTTTAATCTTTCCGGTTTGGGCCAAACTTTCGTTGGCTGCTTGCAGTTCTTTGTTGGAAAGGTATAAATGTTTTCGTGTGATAGATAATTTTTTCAGACCATAATACAAGTATGATGCTAGGATAATTAATAGAACGGCTAATATTCCCATGCATACTAAGAGTATGACAACCATTCTTTTTTCTTGAGCTTCTTTTTGAGAATATGCATGGTCGATAATTGGATAAAATTCTGTAACTTCGGCAAAACGCAGACGAGCGTTGCAGGCTACGGCATCTTCCATAGAACAACTTAAGTAGCTATATGCTCTTTTTAAATCGCCATGACGATAGATGAGTCGTGCCAGTTTTTGTAGCGAGGCATATTCTCTGACAGATGTGCTTAAATCAATGATTGCAGTTTGCGCCAGATAATAGATTTGCATATCAGGTTCGTTTTTTACCTCATATGCCATTGATAATGTATAATATATATATGCCTTTTGCCTTAAATCAAGGGACGTAGTAAGCATTTGATTAAGCATGGGAAGGGCTTTATCCGGTTGTGCAGAAAGAATGAATCTCTCTGCTAAAACAATATTGCGATCTACTCCGGAATCGATACTATTCATTATCGAATCACGATATAAATCTGTCAGATGTAAATATTTTTGTTTAGCATCATGTCCTATAGTGTAGTCGGCTAACCATCCGTAGCATGTACGTGCTGTAAAGTAATAGTATATTAAGTTTTTCTTGTCTAATTTACTGGGAGATATTTGTTGTAACTCTGCTAATGCTTCATTGTACATACCCATGACTCCCATGACTTCTGCACGATTGATAATGATTTCGTCATGTAACTCCGGTTTATTTAATAATAGTGCATATTCCGATTTTTTGTTTATATAATACAGAGCTGAGTCTGCTTGATAATGTAAATATAGTCCGAGTAATTCATTACATAGTTTATACTTGTCTTCTTCTGTTGTTGCGTAATGTAGTTGCTGTTTAAGTTGAGATATTGTTGTTTCTCGTTCAGTGCGAAAAGAAGCTTTCTTAGTAATGACTTCATCGAGTTGCTGCAAAACTTTTTCATGATTAGCTTGTTGTGCTTGAGCAGACAGGGTTAATAAAATCATACTGGTTAATAGCCAGATGAATTTATATCTTGCTATGAAAATACGGATATTTTGTTTCATTTGGTGCTATAGCTATGTTTAAAAGTGTATCATAATACAAAATTTAGTGCTAAAACTATTTATATAATTGATATGGTTGTATTAGGTTAAGTTCTTTGTTTTCTGTATTTTATGTTCACAAGGCGTTTATATTTATTTTCCAAATATAATAAAAATATTGTCAAAGGTATACTTTTGCATCGAAAAACATTTCAAATCATATTAATCTTAAATATCATGAAACATACATGGCTTTTATTTATGGTTATCTTTAGTTTTTGCGGTATTTGCCGTGCTGCTGCGACTATAAAGGTAGATAAGATTGCTCCGAGCTACTGGTGGGCTGATATGAAGAATCCTGAGTTGCAGATTCTATTATATGGCAACCATATCTCTTCTTCTGAAGTGTCTTTATCTGGTAAAGGGGTTATATTAAAAGAGGTCGTTAAACAAGATAATCCGAATTATTTACTATTGTATATTGATTTGTCTGAAGCTGAAGCGCAAACCTTTAATATTGCATTAAAAGATGGTAAAAAGAAACTTACGATACCTTATGAGCTGAAGCCACGTGTACGTAAAGGAGAAGATGTAAAAGGCTTTACTTCTGAAGATGTCCTTTATTTGATTATGCCTGATCGCTTTGCTAATGGGAATCCAGATAATGATATTGTTGAAGGAATGCTCGAAAATAGAGTAGACCGTAATGACTCTTTTGCTCGGCATGGAGGTGATTTACAAGGCATTGCTGATTATCTGGATTATATTGCAGATTTGGGGGTAACAGCTATTTGGCTGAATCCAACTCAGGAGAACGATATGAAAGAGGGATCGTATCATGGTTATGCCATTACAGATTATTATCAGCTGGATCGTCGTTTAGGAAGTAATGAGGAATTTAAGACATTGGTTGAAAAGGCACATCAGAAAGGGTTGAAGGTTGTGATGGACATGATTTTCAACCATTGTGGTAGTGAAAATTACCTGTTTAAAGATAAACCCTCTAAAGAATGGTTTAATTTTCACTCGGAATATGTGCAGACTTCATTTAAAACAGCTAGCGTAATGGATGTACATGCCAGTGAGTATGAACGTAAGATTGCTACTGATGGATGGTTTACTTCAGTTATGCCTGACTGGAATCAGCGTAATCGTCATGTAGCACGTTATCTTATTCAAAATAGTATCTGGTGGATTGAGTACACTGGCATTAATGGGATTCGTCAGGATACTCATCCGTATGCCGATTTTGATTTTATGAGTGAATGGTGTAAGGAAGTACTTGAAGAGTATCCTTATTTTAATATCGTAGGTGAAACATGGTTAAATAGTAATGTCTTAGTTTCTTATTGGCAGAAGGATAGCAAACTGGCAGCTCCACGAAATTCCAATTTACCGACAGTAATGGATTTTCCTTTACAAAGTTTGATGAACCAAGCTTTTGATGAAGAAACTGGAGAGTGGGGAGGAGGACTGTATAAATTGTACGACTATCTGACACAAGATATCGTATATGCTGATCCGATGAACCTGCTGGTATTCTTCGATAACCATGATACTTCTCGTTTTGCTACAACTGATGAGAAGGCTGATAACTTGACGAGGTATAAACAGACCATAACATTTTTGCTTACTACACGCGGAATACCGCAGATATATTATGGTACAGAGATTTTGATGACTGGTGACAAGGGAAATGGAGATGGAGAATTAAGAAAGGACTTTCCTGGGGGCTGGCAAGAAGATAAAATAAATTGCTTCGTACCAGATGGACGTACAGCATTGCAGAATGAAGCATTCGATTTTACTCGTAAATTGTTGAATTGGCGTAAGGGAAATAAAGTACTTTCTCATGGTACACTAAAACATTATTCTATCAGTCAGGGTACCTATGTTTATCAACGAGTGTATAATGGCAAGTCTGTTGTTGTAATAATGAATGGTACGGATAGTCCGCAGGAATTGAGTTTAAAACCTTATCAGGAGATATTGCCACAGCCGGAAAGCATAGATTTCTTGAGTGGGAAGCATGTGGCTTTGACAGATAAATTATCTCTGAAAGAACGTGAAATTTTGATTCTCTGTTTCTAATGGATTTATATTTATTGCTCCTGTCTTATGAGTCAATTATCTGAAATATAATTAATTAAATGTTTTGTAGATTTGTATTTTTCATATGAAAGAAATAACAAACTGATAACGCATTTAATTTTGCTTATGACCTAAAAAATTATTAATCATAATACCTTATAAAACTATGAATCTAAAAAGAACCTTTGCCTTTGTAGCTATGTGCTACTGTGCGTTTGCATTGAGTGCACAAAATCTGACTTCACCAGATGGTAATTTAAAAATGAACTTTAGTTTAAACAGTAACGGGGCTCCTGTATATGAGCTTTTCTTTAAAGATAAAGCTGTGATAAAGCCTAGTACTCTTGGCCTTGAACTGAAGAGAGAAGATCCAGAAAAGAGAATCGGATTTGAATGGACAGAACGCAAAGATAAGGAACGCGTAGATGAAAAAATGAATCTGATGACTGGATTTAAGATTAAAGATACACGTACTTCTACTTTCGATGAAGTTTGGCGTCCGGTGTGGGGAGAAGAAAGTGAAATCCGTAATCATTACAACGAACTGGAAGTCACACTTGACCAGCCTGAAAATGATCGTTATATCATTATCCGTTTTCGTTTGTTCAATGATGGTTTAGGTTTCCGCTACGAGTTCCCTCAGCAAAAAAATCTGAATTATTTTGTTATCAAAGAAGAGCATACTCAGTTTGCTATGACGGGAGATCATACAGCATTCTGGATTCCGGGAGATTATGATACACAAGAATACGATTACACAACTTCACGCTTATCTGAAATACGTGGAAAGATGAGTGCGGCTGTAACAGAAAATTCTTCACAGTATGTATTCTCACAGACAGGTGTTCAAACAGCATTGATGATGAAGACTGATGATGGGCTTTATATAAACTTGCATGAAGCTGCATTGAAAGATTATTCTTGTATGAGTTTGAACTTGGATGATAAGAATATGATTTTTGAATCATGGCTGACTCCTGATGCAAAGGGAGATAAAGGATATATGCAGACTCCATGTAATTCGCCTTGGCGTACGATTATCGTAAGCGATGATGCCCGTAACATTCTGGCTTCGCGAATTACCTTGAACCTGAATGAACCATGTAAGATAGAAGATACTTCTTGGATTCATCCTGTGAAATATATTGGCGTATGGTGGGATATGATTACCAATAAAGGTACATGGGCATATACAGATGAATTGCCAAGTGTAAAATTGGGACAAACTGATTACTCACAGACTAAGCCAAATGGAAAGCATTCTGCTAATACGGCAAATGTAAAACGTTATATTGATTTTGCTGCTAAACATGGTTTTGATGCTGTACTGGTGGAAGGATGGAATCAAGGATGGGAAGACTGGTTTGGTAAGAGCAAAGATTATGTGTTCGATTTCGTGACTCCTTATCCAGATTTTGATGTAGAAGAAATTCATCGTTATGCGGCAAGTAAAGGTATTGAAATGATGATGCATCATGAAACTTCATCTTCTGTCCGCAATTATGAACGCCATATGGATAAAGCTTATCAATTCATGGTAGATAATGGTTATCATTCTGTAAAGAGTGGTTATGTAGGTGATATTATTCCGAGAGGAGAACATCACTACGGTCAGTGGATGGTTGATCACTATTTGTATGCTGTAAAGAAAGCTGCTGATTATAAAATTATGGTTAATGCTCACGAAGCAGTACGTCCTACAGGACTTTGCCGTACTTATCCTAATCTGATTGGCAATGAATCAGCTCGCGGAACTGAATATGAATCTTTTGGTGGAAACAATGTAAATCATACAACAATTTTGCCGTTTACTCGTCTTATTGGTGGTCCGATGGATTATACTCCGGGAATTTTTGAACCTGATTGCAGTAAGATGAATCCGAATAATAAGTCGCATGCACGTACAACTCTGGCACGTCAGCTGGCTCTTTATGTAACTATGTACAGTCCATTGCAAATGGCTGCTGATGTTCCTGAAAATTATGAACGTTTTATGGATGCTTTCCAATTTATTAAAGATGTAGCTGTTGATTGGGATGAGACAAAATATCTGGAAGCTGAGCCGGGAGAATATATAACAATTGCTCGTCGTGCTAAGAATACTAATGATTGGTATGTGGGCTGTACAGCTGGCTATAACGGTCATGTGTCAAAATTATCATTCGACTTCCTTGATCCGGATAAGAAGTATGAAGCAATTATTTATGCAGATGCTAAAGATGCAAGTTGGGACAAGAATCCTCAAGCATATACCATTACAAAGAAAAAGGTTACCAGCAAGAGCAAAATGACTCTGAAAGCTGGAATTGGAGGTGGTTACGCTATCTCTATTAAAGAGATCAAGTGATATCAGGCATTGTTTTATTGTAATATATCAGAGAGGTTATTTTCCTTCTCTGATATATTATACAATCTTTAAGATAAAAAGATAATTGTTTCCAGTAGGTATTTAATATATAGTTCAATCTGTACGTTTATAGATTGTAGCCAAGAGAATTTTCTTAACTTTAAAATTAATAATATGAACAAGAATCTATTTATTAAACACACAGGAAAGTGTCTACTATTGACGATAGTAGGTATGCTTATTTCCTTCCAAGTATTAGCCCAAAACTTGGCGGTTAAAGGGAGTGTTGTAGACAAAAACGGAGAGGCTATTATCGGAGCTAATATTTTGGTGAAGGGTACAACCAATGGTTCAATTACTGATTTTGATGGTAATTTTACTTTGGAGGCTAAAAAAGGTGATATCTTAGTTTTCTCTTTTATCGGTTATAAAAATCAGGAGCTTCCTGCTGCTGCTAAGATGAAGGTCGTTCTTCATGAAGATACCGAAGTCTTGGATGACGTTATTGTTATTGGTTATGCTACGGGAAGCCAGCGTACTGTTTCTGGTGCAATCCAGCGTGTCGGACGTGAAGATATGAATGCTGGCGTTGTAACGAATCCATTGCAGGCCATAAAGGGTAAAGTGGCTGGTGTAAATATTCAGAAATCTGGTGGTGACCCGACTGCATCAGCTTCTATTCGTGTACGTGGTACAACTTCTTTGTCTGGTGGTAATGATCCATTGGTTATTATTGATGGAGTTTTTGGAGATTTGAGTATGTTGAATGCTATCTCTCCTGCTGATATTGAAAGTTTTACAGTTTTGAAAGATGCTTCAGAAACAGCTCAGTATGGTTCAAGAGGTGCTAGTGGAGTAATTGTAGTTACTACAATTAAAGGTAAAAATGGTGTTAAGACTTTAAGTTATGATGGCAGCTTTGGTGTGGAAACCGTTTATAAGAACTTGGAAATGCTGGATGCCAATACATATCGTCAGGTTGTGGCTGATAGAGGATATGCCAATGCTTTAGATATGGGATATGATACTAATTTTATTGAAGCAATGCAGCAGACAGGTTATACTCAGAATCATCGTCTTTCTTTTGGAGGTGGTACAGAGTCGTCTAATTATCGTGCTTCTATTGGTGTTATTGATCAAAAGGGTATCATTAAGGATAATTATATGCGTAACTATACAGCTAAACTGGATGCTTCGCAAACAATGTTTAATGATAAGGTAAAAATTGAATTTGGAATGTTTGGTTCTAAAGTCGATAAACGTTACTTGAATGATTATCAGAAGACATTCTATTCTGCAGCTGCATTTAATCCTACTTTCCCTGATTTTGCGAATGAAGATGGATCATGGCCGGAGGATCCTAATGCAAATGAAACACAGAATCCTTTGGGACGTTTGACAATAAAGGATATAGAATCAAATAGCTACATTAATACAAATGCGCGTATAACATGGACTGTAATTGACGGATTAAAATTGAGTGCTTTTGGTTCATATACTTATAATGTAAAAGAAAATTCAAAATATACTCCAAACAATATTAAAGCAGGACAAGGACAGAGTGGTATTGCTGAAAAGTCTGATAACAAGAGTGGTGTGTTGTTAGGCAACTTTACTGCAAATTATAAGAAAGCATTTGGAAAGCATTATATTGATATTTTAGGACTTGCTGAGTTACAAGATTATAAATATACTGGTTTTGGTGCTAAATCAAAGCAGTTTGGTACTAACTTCTTCGAGTATAATAATTTAGGCGCAGGTGGAGAAGTTAAATATGGAGATGTCAGCTCATACTCTAATGGTTATTCAATAGCTTCATTTATGGGACGTTTCAATTATAGTTTTGCTGATAAATATATTGCAACTGTAAATATGCGTGCCGATGGTTCTTCTAAATTAGGAGCAAATAATAAATGGGGATTTTTCCCTTCTGCATCATTGGCTTGGGTTTTGAAGGAAGAAAGTTTCTTGAAAGATGTAGATGTTGTTTCCAATTTAAAAATAAGGACTGGTTATGGTCTTACTGGTAATCAGGATGCCATTAGTGCATATAACTCATTGAAGTTGATGAGCCCGACAGGTGTAACTACAGTAAATGGCAAGCCTGTTGTTACATACGGAATCAATCGTAATGATAACCCTGACTTGAAGTGGGAAGTAAAACGCATGTTTGATATTGGTATTGATGCAGGATTTTTCGAGGATCGTTTGACTGGAACATTAGATTATTATTATTCAAAGACTAGCGATTTGTTATATAATTATGCCGTACCTGTTCCTCCTTTTGCATTCAATACTTTGTTGGCTAATTTGGGAGAAATGGAAAATACCGGTATTGAAGTTGCAGTAACAGGTGTTCCTGTAAAAACTAAAGATATGGAGTTGACTATTTCTGCAAACTTCTCATGGCAAAAGAATAAATTGCTGTCTTTGAGTGGCTCTTATATGGGACAATCATTGAGTGCTAAGGAATACATGAATTTGGGAGGAATGAATGGCGCTGGATTTATCGGAGGAAATAATCAGGTTATTTATCAGATGGTAGGACAACCCTTGGGCGTATTCTATTTACCTAAATGTGATGGTCTCATTGATATGAATGGTAATGGTGAGTATACTTATCATATTCTTGACATTGATGGTCAAGAAGGTATAGATCTTTCTGATGGAAAGGACCGCTATGTAGCAGGACAAGCTATGCCGAAGTTCTATTTGGGTGGTAATATTAGTTTCCGTTACAAACAGTTTGATATCCAGACTCAGTTCAGTGGTGCGTTTGGGCATAAAATTTATAATGGAACCTCTTTGTCATACATGAATATGAGCTTATTCCCTACTTACAACGTAATGAAAGGCGCTCCTGAAAAGAATATTCATGACCAGACTGTGACTGACTATTGGTTGGAAAGAGGAGATTATGTACATATTGATTATGTAACATTAGGATGGAATCTGAATACTAAGAATTTAAAGAACATTAATTCGTTAAGATTGACATTCTCTGTAAATAATTTGGCTACTATTACTAATTATTCAGGATTGTCACCAATGATTAATAGCTCTACTGTTGGAAGTGATTTAGGTGTTGATGATAAGCGCTTCTATCCGCTTACACGTACTTACTCACTGGGACTTAGTCTTAACTTTTAAATGAACGTTACTATGAAAAGAAAATTATTATATAGCTTTTTTATTGCTGCTGCAATGAGTTTTAGTGGATGTTCTTCTTTCTTGGAAGAAAATCCTGTTGATCAGATGCCGGAAAGTGAAGCCTATAAAAATCCGGAAATGATTTATTTAAATACAGTTGCTAACCTTTATACAAAGATTGGCGCAGATGCAGGAGGAAGTGGTTTGGCTGGAACAGACAGAGGACTTTATGACTTGAATACATTTTGTGCCGATGATGCTATCCTCCCGACAAGAGGTGGTGACTGGGACGATGGTGGATTGTGGAGAGATCTGTTCACTCATAACTGGGGTGTAAATAATGGACTTATCATATCTACTTGGGACTATCTGTATGGAGTGATTGTACAGTGCAATCAATCTATAGATAAATTGACTGAATTGAAAGAGTTGGATCCAAGCAATGAATATTTTGATATTTATAAGGCTGAAGTCCGGGGAATTCGTGCTATGTATTATTATTATTTATTGGATATGTTTGCACGTGTACCAATTGTTGAATCTTCATTAACTCAGATGAAGGATGTCAAACAGTCAGAACGCAGTGAGGTTTTCAATTTTGTAAAGAAAGAGCTGGAAGAATCTATTCCATTGTTAGCTGACGAAAAAAGTGCTGATCAGGGAGAGTATTATGGGCGTATGACTAAGGCTGCTGCTTACTTCCTTATGGCTAAGTTGGCTTTGAATGCTGAAGTTTATACTGATAACGACTGGACAGACCAATCTCGTCCTGATGGAAAGAATATTAAATTTACAGTGGATGGCACAGAAAAAAATTGCTGGGAAGCTACCGTCGCTTATTGTGATAAAATCAAGGAGTGTGGATATTCTTTAAATCAGGGAACAAATGGATTCCTTTCTAACTTCGTAGTTAATAATGAAGGATCTAAGGAAAATATTTTTGTTATTCCAATGGATCCAACCTTGTATAAAGCTCGTAATATGTATCTGGTACGTTCACGCCATTATGATGTTGGTAAAGCATTAGGATTTGGTAATGGAGGTTGGAACGGATCTGCTGCTACTATTGAAGCAATGAAAGCATTTGGGTACGGAACTGCAACTCCTGATCCTCGTTTGGAATTAACTTATTATACAGGCCGGGTTGTTGTAAACGGGCAAGAAGTTATTAACAGTGAAACTGGAAAACCTTTGGAATATTTACCAATGGCAATCAAGCTTCAATTCGATAAGAGTGATACTAGCATGAAGATGGCTGGAGCACGAATGTATAAGTACGCAGATGATCCGACTGCAACCGAAGATGGACAGTGTCCTCATAACGACTGGGTATTGTTCCGTTATGCAGATGTTGTATTGATGCGTGCTGAGGCTTTGATTCGTAATGGTCAAAGCGGACAGGCTGATTTAGATGAAGTCAGAAATCGTGTTGGAGCACCTCATGCAGATGCTACTTTAAGTAATTTGTTGAAAGAACGTATGTTGGAACTGGCATGGGAAGGATGGAGACGTCAGGATTTGGTTCGTTTTGGTAAGTTTAATGATGCTATAACTGATCGTCCTAAGACAGAAGCTTATTTACAAGTGTTCCCGATTCATGCTAACACTTTGGCTGTCAATCAGAATTTGACACAAAATCCGGGATATTCAAAATAAAGAAAACCTTATAGAATAAAGAAACATATGAAAACATATTTCAAATATATAGCATTGACCTTATTGCTTGCTTTGGGGCTTGTAAGTTGTGAAGATAATGAAAACTGGCGAATTATTCCATATGAACCGGAACCTGAGGCTCCGATTGATGGGCCTGAACAGTTGTATGTGGTTGGTGCTCACCAAAATTGGACTCCAGATGCAGCTGTTATAGGAAAACTTTATCCAATAGACGCTATGGGTAATTATGCCGGATATGCTTATTTGAACGGTGAATACAAATGTACTTCACAGCAAAATTGGAGTGGCCCTAATTATGGGGCAGGTTCGACTGAAGGAACATTGTCGACAGCTGAGGATGCTGGTAACCTGACTGCAGAAGAAGGGTATTATTATCTTACTTTTAATATCAAAGAGCTTACATATACAGTTCAGCTTGTAAACTTTGGTGTTATTGGAGATGCTACTCCTGGTGGCTGGAATGAAGATACCGATTTAGTTTATGATCCAGCTGATCTAAAGTTGAAAGTAGATATGACATTGACAGACGGTACGATTAAGTTTCGTGCAAACGATCAGTGGGATGTTCCTAATGGAGATTTTGGTGCAGGAGATAGTGAAGGCAAATTGGCTCCAAAAGGAAATAACATTAGTGTGACGGCTGGTGATTATCAAGTGGTAGTAGATCTTTCGACTCCGGATTATACTTATGAATTGATAACCAAATAATTAAATTAATATTAGGAGTGCGTCGATAGGGCTTTGCCAGATTGTACGCACTCTTTTTTTCTTCTATCTATGAAAAACTATATATTGACTTATATATTGTTAGCACTGGGGTTTATTACTTCATGTAGTGATACCGATTCGAATACTTTGCCTGGTGGTGTAACAGATAATTTGAAAGAAGGCTTTACTTATTTACCGGAAACTCCCGATGCTGACCAGCCTCTCACGATTACATTTAAGGCGTCACCGACTTCTGCTTTATATGGATATGCTGGTGATGTATACTTGCATACAGGAATAGTAAGTGAGGGAGTGTGGCTGTATGTGCCTGCAGATTGGAATGAAAATATTGAAAAGTGTAAGTTTACTAAAAGTCAAACTGAGGCTAATGTATGGACCATTACTCTTTCTCCGTCTATTCGGGAATGGTTTGCTTCCGGTACAACTCCTGTTGAACAATTGGGAATTATCATTCGTAGTGCAGATGGTAGTAAAAAAGGTATTGACAAAGATCAGTTTGTGAATGTTACGGATATGAAATATCATGGATTCGTTCCTGGTAAGGTTCAGGAGAAATCACTTCCTTCAGGGGTGCAGGAAGGAATTAATTTGGATATAGATAATTGTACCGTGACATTAGTTCTGTATGATAAAGCAACTGATGGAAGTCATAAAGACTATGCGTATGTTGTAGGAGATTTTAATGAGTGGACATTGGCTAATGATGAAACATCCCAGATGTATCGTGATGAAGCAACAGGATGCTGGTGGATTACAATTTCTGATTTAGATCCTGCAAAGGAGTATCGTTTTCAGTATTATGTAGGGACTTTAACAGGTGATGTCATGCGACTGGCAGATCCTTATTCTGAAAAGATACTGGATCCGGATAACGATAAATATATTGCAGCATCTACTTATCCGGTTACAGAAAGGCAATATCCTGATAAAGGCATAGGCATCGTGTCTGTTTTTAAGCTACAGCGAGAAGAATATAGCTGGATAAATACAGATTTTAAGATAAAAGATGCTGATAATCTGATGATTTATGAAATGTTGTTACGTGACTTTACAGAAAGTGGTGATTTGAATGGAGCTATACAAAAGTTAGATTACTTACAGGCCTTAGGTATCAATGCCGTTGAGTTGATGCCTGTACAAGAGTTTGATGGGAACAATAGCTGGGGGTATAATCCTTGTTTTTTCTTTGCATTGGATAAGGCTTATGGTACAAAAGAAATGTATAAACGTTTCATTGATGAATGTCATTCTAGGGGAATAGCTGTTTTGTTTGATGTCGTTTACAATCATGCCACGGGAAATATGCCATATGCAAGACTATATTGGAACAATTCCAAAGGATGTCCTGCGGCCAATAATCCATGGTTTAACGAAGCAGCACCACATCCATTTAGTGTTTTCAATGATTTTAATCACGAGTCAGAGTTAACACGTCGTTTTGTAAAGCGCAATCTTAAATTTCTTTTGGATGAATATAAAATAGATGGATTCCGTTTCGATTTAACAAAGGGATTTACAAATAAGACAAGTAATGAAGGTACTTCCGGAAATTATGATGCTAGTCGTGTAGCCATTTTAAAGGATTATTATCTGGCTATTAAAGAAGTCAATCCAGACGCTATTATGATTTGCGAACATTTGGCAGGTATTGAGGAGGAAAGCGAATTGTCACAAATAGGAATGAAGTTATGGCGTAATATGAATAATGCTTATTGTCAGTCTGCAATGGGATGGAGTGAAGGAAGTGGTTTTACTGGACTTACTACCTTTAATACGACTATGAAAGAAGGTGGATGGGTTGGTTACATGGAAAGTCATGACGAAGAGCGGTGTGCTTATAAACAAACCCAATGGGGAAATGGATTATTACAAACCGATTTGTCTGTACAGATGCAACAACTAGAGGCAAATGCTGCTTTCTTCTTTATGGTATCAGGACCTAAAATGATCTGGCAATTCGGAGAATTGGGATATGATATTTCGAGAGATGCTAACCAGCAAGGAGAAGTTATTTCTGGTGAAGATCACAAGACAGATCCTAAGCCTGTTTTATGGTCTTATAAAGATATACCAGAAAGAAATGAATTATATACCACTTATAGTCGGTTGTTAGCATTGCGTAAGGCATGTCCTGATGTCTTTGGCCAAAATGCCTTTAAGGAATGGAGGGTTTCTGATAATGATTGGAATGACGGACGCTATATCCGTTTGGAAACTGTTGATGGTAAACAACTTGTTGTCGTAGGTAACTTTACTGACCGACCTGTTGATATGCAGTATGTATTCCCTGTAACGGGAGAATGGTATAACTTCTGTAAAGAAGGAATGCCAGAAATCATTACGGCTACACATTTGGAGGTTCCAGCACACAGTTTTGGCTTATATACGAATTTCTCTATTCCTGTAAAATAGTGCAAGAAAGGGAACATATCGTTTACGGCTTTAAAGGTATGTTCCCTTTTATTGTGTGTATATTGTTATCTTGCTTGACTTCTAAATTCTTTGGGTGACATTCCTGTATTTTTCTTGAAAAAGCGACTTAAGTATGACTGATCGGGGAAGTTGAAATGCTGTGCTATTTCGGTAACCGATAAATGTGGGTCATCCAATAACACTTTGATTTCGGCTGTTAATTGCTCATCGATCAACTGTTTGGGAGTTCTTCCGTTTACATATAAAGCAATAATCTCATTCAAATATCGTGATGTGATACATAGCTTGTCGGCATAAAAAGCTACCTGATGCTCTCGTGTACTATATTCTCTTACAAGTTGCAGAAACTGATAATAGAGAATCTGTTTGCGACTGTATTGTTTTTTCACAGCCAGTTTTTCCTGAATAGTATTGAATAACCACATCAATAGACTTTGTAGAAAGTTATATTCCTGCTGTTGGCGGAATTGAGGTGTATTGTCCATGAATTGCATTTGTGCCATGTCCATCCATAAATTTATTTCTTTCCATGTCTTTTGGCTTCGTTCGTCCTCTGTATGATGATAACAGGGATGTTCATGTGTATAATTATAATAGGGAGTATCAATTGGTAGTACTGCTTTTAGAAAAACCTCTTGTGGAAACATCAGAATACGTGCTTTAAAGTCGTACGATGATTGTACCACTTGTATCAGGCTGCCAGTCAGAAAGATTAACTCAGTCTGTTCTTCGAATATATATTGTTGTACACCAGTCGAAATAAGCGCTTGTCCGTGTGTACATATTAAATAGATACCACATTTAAAGTGACATGGCTTTTGTTTGAGCTGGGCCAGATCAGTTTCTTCGTATAAAATATATCGTGTGTCTGACGGTAATGAATATGGCATGAATGACTTCTGTTTTATACCGCAAATATACTTATATTCTCTGATGAAATATACATATGTTCCTAAAATGAAATGTTTTGTACTTTTAAAGAAATAAATCGTTCTGTGAGAATGGCGTAATTTTGCAGTCGAAAAAATGAAGGTAAAAAAGATGATAACGACGAAGAAACAAGATTCAAAGCTATTTATACTGATATTTTTAGGCATGTTAAGTGCATTTGGTCCTTTTGTTATGGATATGTATCTGCCTACATTGCCTGCTATGTCCGATTATTTTCATACAACTTCCTCTATGGTTCAGCTGGGACTTACTTCCAGTATGGTAGGACTAGCTATTGGTCAATTGATTTTTGGTCCGTTAAGTGATAAATATGGTCGTCAACGTCCATTGATAATTGCTTTATTCTTGTTTCTGTTTTCTACAGTCGGATGTATTTTTTCGCAAAATATCATGCAGTTTGTGGTATTGCGTTTTGTACAGGGAGTAGCTGGAGCTGGTGGCGTAGTTCTTTCTCGTTCGATAGCTACTGATAAATATTCAGCACGTGAATTGGCTACTATGTTAGCTATAATCGGAGCTATTAATGGTATTGCTACGGTAGCTGCTCCGATAGCAGGAGGAGTATTGGCAGAGGGTGCAGGATGGCATGGCATCTTTTGGTTTTTATTTTTGTTGGGAGGCGTATTGCTGTGCTGTAGTTTTCGTATGCAAGAATCGTTACCTGCACATCGCCGCCCGGAAGTGAATTGGAAAGGTATATGCCGAAATTTTGGTACAGTATTGAGTAACCGCCGATATTTATTTTATATTCTGCAATATGGCTTTACGATGGGAGTACTTTTTGTAAATATTGCTTCAGCTCCTTTTATTATGCAGCAGCACTATGGATTATCTCCTATGATGTTCAGCTTGTGTTTTGGAATCAATGCTATCGCTATGGTTATTTCTTCTACTATATCAGTTAAGCTTCCTACTATGGAACATGCTTTGCATATCGGTAGTAATGGCATGCTGGTCGTTTCTGCTTGTCTGCTTGTTTGTCTTTCACTGAATTGTAACTTTTGGATATATGAAATATTGATTTTCTGTTTACTTGCTATGGTGGGTATGAGTTATACTGCATCAAATGCTTTGGCAATGGATTGCGAACGCAGATATGCTGGTATTGCTTCTGCTCTGTTGGGAGCTATTGGTTTTCTGTTTGGTGGATTAGTCCCTCCTTTAGTAGGTTTAGGCGATATGATGTACACGGCAGGAGTGCTGTTCCTGGCTGGAGCTGTCTGTGCATATCTCTGCGCAAGATATGCGATGCCAGTTCGAGAGGGTGAAAAAAATCTGTTGTATCGCATATGTTATGTTATGATTCATTTACCCTATACTATTATAAATAGAAAACGTGGATAAAATATTTAAAGCTTGTTCCGACTCCGAAATTCTTTGGGTGACATACCTGTGTTCTTTTTGAAAAAGCGGCTCATATTGGCTGGCTCTTGAAAATTGAATAGCTGAGCTATTTCCATTATAGACAGACTAGGATTACTTAATTGTACTTTTAACTCGGCTGTGAGCTGTTCGTCTATAAGCTGTTTGGGTGTACGTCCATTAGAGTATTGAATAACGACTTCGTTCAGGTAACGCGGTGTAATACAAAGTTGGTTAGCGTAATAGTTTATTTGATGTTCCTGAGTACTATGCTCTCGTAATAAGACCATAAAACGGTGATACAATATTTGTTTTCTACTATACTTGTTATGTATGGAGAGATATTGTTGTGGAATCGTATTGAATATCCACATAAACAAACTTTGTAGAAAATTTTGTTCTAGTTGCTCCCGAAAATATTTGGCAGGGTGACTGAAAAGAAGTTCTGCCATATCCATCCATTGATTTACTCGTTTCCAGCTTGCTAAACTTGTATCGTTTGCTGCATGGTTAAAGTAAGGCGCTTCACTCATGTAGTTAAAGTAAGAAGTGTCAATAGGTAAGGCTGCTTTTAGAAAAATATTTTTAGGAAATAGCAACATTCTTACCTTAAAGTCAGGAGAAGGTTTGATGACTTCGATAAGACTTCCTGCTAGAAAAATCAGTTCCGATGTTTTACAGAAATCATATTGTTCTACTCCTGTAGAAATAATACTTCTGCCGCTTATGCAAAGCAGTTGTATACCACACTCAAACCGAAAGGGGCGTTTTGTGAGTGAAGATAGATCGGTTTCTTCATATCGCATAATCGATGTATCAGAAGGAAAAGAAGATATCATGATAGTGTTCTGTTTATGTAGGCAAATGTAGTAATTTGTTGGTGAAAAATCTGCCTTTGTTCCTAAATTGATAGGTTTTGTGCTGTAAAACGCTGATATGTATGTTGAAAAGTTCTTTATTTTTGCAGCGGTAAAAAATAGAGTAAAATGAAAGGTAAAAAGAATTCAAAAGTATTTATACTAGTGTTTTTAGGTATGCTTACAGCATTTGGACCATTTGTTACGGATATGTATCTGCCTACTTTACCAGCTATGTCTGAATATTTCCATACAACTTCTTCGATGGTACAGTTAGGTCTTACGGCAAGTATGATTGGACTTGCTGCTGGACAGTTGCTTTTCGGACCATTAAGCGATAAATATGGTCGTCGGTTGCCACTTATTATATCAATGACTTTGTTTGCTGTTGCTACTATTGGATGTATATATTCTTATACTATAATGCAGTTTGTTGGTTGGCGCTTGATACAAGGTATAGCCGGAGCAGGAGGTATTGTTATTTCACGTTCAGTTGCAGCTGACAAATACTCTGGACGTGAGTTGGCAAAGATGCTTGCCTTGATTGGTGCCATTAATGGGGTAGCCCCTGTAGCAGCACCTATGGGAGGAGGATTTCTAGCTGGAAGTGTGGGTTGGACTGGTATTTTCTGGTGCCTTTTTGTATTAGGGATAATATTGCTTTTGGGTAGTATACACTTTGAAGAGTCGCTTCCGGTTGAGGATAGAAAAGAGAAAAGTTGGAGGTCTGTTTTTCGTAGCTTCATCGATGTTCTTCGCAATTCTAGTTATGTGTGCTATACGTTACAGTTTGGTTTTGCACAAGGAGTATTGTTTGCTAACATAGCTTCGGCACCGTTTATTATGCAACAACATTACGGATTTTCTCCGTTGATGTTTAGTATATGTTTTGGTATCAATGCCATATTCATTGTTATATCAGCAGCTTCGGCTATCAAGTTTCGTCGGCTGGAACAGGCTTTGCATTATGGTAGCACTGGAATGGTCGTCGTTTCTGCATTGCTTTTAGTAGCGTTAGTTTTAGATTGCAATTTTTGGATATATGAATTATTGTTGATTGGTCTTTTGTCAATGCTTGGACTTACTTTTACAGCTTCCAATACATTGGCCATGGATTGCGAACACAATAATGCAGGAATGGCATCGGCATTATTGGGAGCTTTAGGATTTGCTTTTGGAGGAATTGTTTCACCATTGGTAGGTCTTGGTAATATAATGGTTTCTACAGGAATAATCTTTCTTATGGGTTCTATCTGCTCATATGTCTGTACGCGTTATGCTTTGCATAGAAATCTTAAAACAGTATGTCAACGTTCGTAAAAGATATACTTGGAGGGTACAAAAATATCAAAATGTTGAGTGTGGAGAGAAAAAACGAGAGAAATATTTGGAAGATTAGAAAGATGTTCATATCTTTGCACCGCAATTAAGGAAAAACATATTCCTGATGATAGTTGCCCAGATGGCGGAATCGGTAGACGCGCTGGTCTCAAACACCAGTGGAGTAACATCCATCCCGGTTCGACCCCGGGTCTGGGTACAAGGAAAAGAGTTAAATGTTTGATTTGCAAACATTTAACTCTTTTCCTTTTGTGTATATGTTCCCAAATTGTTCCCATTCGTCTTCGTGTATATATATCATAAATATGATAGTTAACTATATTATTCTCTAAGTTTGTAGTGAGAATAATTATATTTGTTTTTTAAGGCTCATTTGTTGAATCTACAGCCTGTGCTATATAAAAATTTGCGAGAAAACCAAAACAAAATGAGGTAATTTATAATTATTTTCCTAACTTTGCAAGCAAATTAGGAGGACTATGGACATTAAGAAACATATTACAGCTTTGGGGTTTGTTCCAAAAAATGGGACGAATGGCATTTATCATAAAACGTATGTTGATTATGCCATAGAAATTGATTTTGAAAAACAAAATATTAATTATGGTAATAGTATCATAGCAGAAAACAGGACTACACAAAATTTTTCGCAGCCTGAAAATTTTGTAGTGCTTGAATGTGTTGATAGATTACTAATTAAAGGATATAAACCTCAAAATATAGTTCTTGAAAAGACTTGGCCGTCAGGACATGGTACATCTGGACGATTAGATATTTGTGTTAATCGTGAAGATGGCACACCATATATGCTCATAGAATGTAAGACTTATGGTAAAGAGTATAAAAAGGAATCGACTAAAATCCATAAGGATGGGGGGCAGTTATTTACTTATTTTCAATTATCTGGTGGCAAGGCTGATGTGATAATGCTTTATGCCTCAGAATTGAAAGGGGACAAATATATATATGTTAATGAAGTAATAAAGATTGAAGATGATTATCGCAATGGTGATGTAAAGGACATTTATGAGAAATGGAATAAGCTCACTAAGGATAATGGAATCTTTGATTCTTGGGTACAGCCATATAATTTCCAGAGCAAAGCATTAACAAAGGAACAATTGAAAGAGATAAAAGCTGAGGATTCAAGCTTTATCTTCAACCGCTTCCTTGAAATACTACGCCACAATGTAGTTTCAGATAAAGGTAATGCTTTCAATAAGATATTTACCCTCTTCTTGTGTAAGGTTTATGATGAAACTACTACTGAAGAAGGTGAAGAATTAAAGTTTCAATGGCTGGAAGGGCGAGATAATCATGTTGATTTCCAACTTCGTTTAACAGACCTTTATAGCAAGGGGATGAAAAAGTTCTTAGATAGAACCGTTAGTGATTTCAGCAATGAGGACTTTGATAAGCGGTGTGCCAATCTGAATGAAGATACGAAACAGTATCTTTTAAGAGAGGTAAACAAACTCCGTCTTGAAAAGAATAATGAGTTTGCAATTAAGGAAGTATATGATAATGCCTCTTTTGAAGAAAATGCAAAGGTTGTAAAAGAAGTTGTAGAATTAATTCAAGGATATAGAATCCGTTATAATAAACGGCAGCAATATTTATCCGACTTTTTCGAATTGCTACTTACTACTGGTCTCAAACAAGAGGCTGGACAATACTTTACGCCTGTACCAATTGCGCAATTTATTATCAAGAGTCTTCCTTTGGACTCTATTATGGCAGAAAAGCTTTCTCGTAAGGATGGGGAAATCCTGCCATATATGATTGACTATGCAGCAGGTAGTGGTCACTTTATCACAGAGTTTATGCACGAAATACAAGACATCATAAACGTTTGTGATACCTCTAAGTATATTGAAGAAACAAGAAAACACCTCGTCAATTGGCAGAATTGTCATTTTGACTGGGCTACAGACTATGTGTATGGCATCGAAAAAGATTACCGGCTTGTAAAAGTTGGTAAAGTTGGTTGTTATTTACACGGTGATGGCTTGGCCAATGTTATCCTTAGTGATGGACTTGCTAATTTCTACAAGAACGCAGAATATAAAGGTAAGTTACGCAAGGTTATTGATGATGGACAAATGGATAATCAACAATTCGATGTATTGTTGAGCAATCCGCCATATTCCGTATCATCGTTCAGACAAACTACACGAGATTATTATACAGAACGAGATTTCGAACTTTATAATTTCTTGACCGACAATAGCTCTGAAATAGAGTGCTTGTTCGTTGAGCGTACTAAACAGCTATTGAAGGAGGACGGAGTGGCAGGCGTTATATTACCAAGTTCAATCTTAGGTAATACGGGTATATATACCAAAGCACGTGAGATAATTTTACAGTATTTTGATATTGTAGCTATTGCTGAATTGGGTAGTAACACATTTATGGCAACCCCAATAAACACTGTTGTTTTGTTCCTACGCCGTAGAGATAATTATTTTGCGGTCAATACGAAGAGTGCAGTTGAATCTTACTTCCGCACACTAAATGATGTTACCATTAACGGCATAGAAACTCCTGTTTCAAAATATGTGACACATGTGTGGAATGGCCTTGATTATGCCGATTATGTTACTTTATTACAAAAGATTCCAAATGACAAGGTAAAAACACACGAGATATATACAGAATATAAAAAGAAGATCTCTGCAAAAAATGATGCAAAGTTGTTTGAGGCAATCCTAAGTATAGAAGCTGAGAAGCTATTGTATTTTATCCTTGCATATCCTCAAAAGGTCGTTATTGTTAAGAGCGGAGAAAAGGATGTAGAAAAACGTTTTTTAGGTTATGAGTTCTCAAATCGTCGAGGTAGTGAGGGAATTCATGCTATTCAGAGAGGTAAAAGTATTGATGAGTGTACTCAACTGTTTGATGTAAATAGTAATAATAATCCCGAAAAGGCAAGCACATATATTCGGCAAGCTTTTAGAGGAAATTACCACTCTATTATTGCAGATAACATGAAGTCTCATGTCTCTCGTTCTGCTCTGATTGATATGCTCACTTTTGACAGAGATACCTATGATAAAAGTATTTCTCTAACAGTTAAAAAAAAAGTAATAATTGATAGTAAGTATCCGCAAGTTAAAATTGCAGATTTATTTCTTACTATTAAAAACGGTAAAAATGTAAGGCAGTCTGACACAATTGGAGGATATCGAGTTTCTCGTATAGAATCCATAGCGAATGCTGAATTTGATATAAAGGCAACAAAGTGGACAACTGATAAAGTTGACGAACAAGACTTTTTACAAAAAGGGGATATTCTCTTTAGTCATATCAATAGTGTTAAGTATTTAGGTAAAACTGGTATTTTTGATTCGGATGAAAAAGTTGTGCATGGAATAAATCTACTCCGATTTAGAGCCAATAATCTTATTCTTCCTGAATATGCCTATGCTATTTTTAAGTTACCAGTTTTTATGACTGAAGTTCAAAAGTATGCGATAAAAGCCGCCAACCAGGCCAGTGTTAATATATCAAATATTAAAGGAATACGCATACCCGTTCCTCCTATTGATATCCAGAAACAGATTGTTGAAGAAATAGGCAAAGTTGATAAGTCAACGAGTATCGCTAATTCTGTAATTAATAGTAAAATTTCAGATATTAAAACAATCATAAATGGATTAGTTCCTATTGTAGGTATAAAAGAGTATTTTGATATAAATACAAAAGTATTAAATCCAGTATCTTGTTGGGAAAATGAACACTTTACATATGTGGATATTGACTCTGTAGGCAAAGGTGATGGCAACATATCATTTGATAAAATAATATTAGGAAAAGATGCTCCATCTCGTGCAAGACGTGTTGCACAAGATAGAACAGTGATAATATCTACGGTTCGTCCTTACCTAAAGGGCTTTGCATATATTGAGAATGTTCCAAACAAGACAATTTTCTCAACGGGTTTTGCTTTGCTTAGGTCAAAGAATGAGGAAAACTATATTTCTAAGTTGCTGTATTACTTATTTATGTTCTCCGATGACCTAATGAAGCAAATGGAGACTGCTATGCCAAAAACCGCATATCCAAGTATCAATAAAGATGATATTGACAATTTCAGAATCCCTATGCCATCAATTAATGAGCAGAAGCATATAATATCTCAGATAGAAGCATTGGAACTGGAGATAAATAATGCACGCACAACCATAGAAAATGCGGCAAGTAAAAAACAGGTAATACTTAATAAATATTTATAATATGAGCGACAATAAAGATAATAGGAAAATTTCTTTAGAAGATATGTACAAAAAAATGATGAGTACATTACCTTCTCTCAATCTTGACTTTTCTAAATGGGAAAAGACTGGCGATATGTATAAACAGTTTTCTATTTATGATACGTCTAAATATGAAACTATGTCCTCCTCAAATACAATAATCAAAAAGTAAATACTATATGCCAAGTTGGAGTGAGATTTTGACAGATATAAATCTGTATTCTAACACAGGGAATGAGTTAGATAAGAAACGTGAAGAGTTTTTGAATAAAATACATTCAATTACAGGGCGAAATGTAATAGCTTACTATTCTGGATGGCTTAAAGCACCAGATGCTCCGCATGTCTCTATTGATGATCAGGATAAAAATGCTTTTATGACGGCTGTATATAAGTTAGATAAAACAAAAGGGCTTGATTTAATTTTACATACACCAGGCGGTGATATTGCGGCAACTGAAAGCATTGTTACATACTTAAAAAGTATTTTCAAAGGAGATGTACGAGCATTTATCCCTCAAATTTCGATGTCTGCCGGAACTATGATTGCAATGTCTTGTAAACAGATTGTAATGGGAGAACAATCTTCATTGGGCCCTATAGATCCTCAAATGGGAGGAATTGCTTGTCAAGCAGTTGTTGATGAGTTCAAGCGAGCTGTTGATGAGGTTTCTAAGAATCCAGCCGCATTAGGATTATGGCAAACAATTATATCGAAATATCATCCTACATTCTTGACTGCTTGTGAAAATGCTATAACTTGGTCTGCAAAGCTGACTGAACAATGGTTAAAAGAGGTTAATCCAGGAATCGATTTTGATAAAATAAAGAATGTGTTTTTGAATCACAATAATAGCTATTCTCACAGTAGGCATATGGCCAAACAAGATTGTAAGGATGCAGGATTAAATATAATTGATTTAGAGGCGAATCAAGATTTACAAGATGCTGTTCTTAGCTTACATCATTGTTATATGATACTGTTTGATAAGTTTATGATTTCTAAGGTTGTTGAAAATCATATCGGGGGACGATACATGCAAAATTATACAGCTAAAGGATAATAATTACCGAAATATTTCAACAATAATGGCGACCTCAATTAAGAGTCGCCATTATTGTTACAGTTTTATACTTCATTTTTTCTTTACTGGATAATTTGCTTGAATATATCTCCAAATTTAACTATAAAGAAAAGCGAGATTTATATATCGGTATTTTATAATTTGAATCCTCTACCTTTCTTCTCTTCTTGTTGCGACAGTCTTGTTCCGTATCTAAGCCTGTGCCATTGTTCTCTGAACCAATCGGCAATCGGTTTCCTGTTTATTGTTAGATTCAGCCTGTTTTCATCGTCAGGGTCATTCTCCACCCTTAAAATATCATCCTTTATGTCAAAGTTCCGTCTATGCTGCTCCGAATAGATTTTACCATTACATCTCAGGGCTTCTTTTTTTACTATAAGATTTTCAGTCATTTCTTTAGAAAATCCTAGAATGAGACAGGACTTTTCCATATGTAGTATTTTCCTGAAATTGTGGATTTGTGTATCATGTTGTTTCTGCAAATTTTTAATGTTTATATTTCGTCTTGAGAACTCATTTTATCATTTCTCGTTAGGGTATTCCAAGTGTTCTTGCCTGTGAACAACTCAGAATAATATACATTTTCAATGAACAGCTAATATTTTCGACAAAAAATGCAGAAATATTTTGGAGGTTGAAAATAAATCCCTATCTTTGCAGCGCATTAAGAGAAATGCCCAGATGGCGGAATCGGTAGACGCGCTGGTCTCAAACACCAGTGGAGTAACATCCATCCCGGTTCGACCCCGGGTCTGGGTACTGAAGCGGAGAAGTTAGAAATAACCTCTCCGCTTTTTTTATTTAACTGTAATTCCCATGAAAAAACGTATAGAAGAGCTCGACTTTTTGAAGTGTGTATTCATTATCCTGATGATTGTGTTTCATCTGGTCTATATCGGTGATAAGTATCCATATGCCAAACAGCTGGTTTATACGTTTCACATGCCGGCCTTTCTTCTTATTTCCGGCTATCTTGTCAGTATTTCCAAAAAGCCGCTTGCCTTTTTCCGTACCATGGGTTGGATTTTTGTTCCTTATGCCGTGATGGAAAGCGGATATATGGTGATGTCGTCTATTCTGCCGGTACGTGACGGAGTGGATGAACTGAGTCTGACGGTTTGGACCGATAAACTTTTTCTCCATCCATTGGGCCCTTACTGGTATTTGCATACACTTATGTTATGTAGTACGACTTATTATCTGCTCGACAGAGTAGGAAGGAGATGGTTGAAAAATACGCTTTCTTTTTCCATTGTGTTGGCTTTATGTCTGGCAGTCGAATCTACAGTACTTCATATCAGTTCTCTGCCTCATGTACTTTATTTCTGGGGAGGAATTATGTTGCGTCGCTGCAATCTTTCTTTTACCGCTTTCTTCAAGACTTCCTGGTGGGGAATACTGCCTTTTATCTGGTTGTCTGCCAATGAACAGAATCTGAATTGCTTTACGTGGGGAGGAGTGGCCATGGTATATTTGGCTATTAGCATGGGACTGACTGTTTATCCTTCTATACCGGGAAAGTTGAGAGACGCATGCCTGTATATTGGCAGAAATACGTTTGTGATATTGGTTTTCTCCCCTATTTTCACGGTAATTACAAAATCTTTTGTATCTTTCTTCAGTTTTGATACTTCAGGAATGTGTTTTTTGATTGTATCGGTAAGTTTTGTGCTGGCCGGAAGCTTTCTGATAGCCTGGTGTATGGACCGGTGTAAAGTGTCCCGTTTTTTCTGGGGAAAAGAACGTATGTTGCAGTAAACTCGTGACAGAGTGGCAGACAATGATTTTCCTGTGAAAAGAAAGCTTTCTGGCATTTTATTTGTAAGCTTATAAGAAAAGGTTATTCATTAAAAATTATAATATTATGATTTCAGAAAAATTACAAAATGCCATCAACGATCAGATTACTGCTGAAATGTGGTCATCTAATCTTTATCTTTCAATGTCTTTCTATTTGCAGCGTGAAGGTTTCGACGGATTTGCAAGCTGGATGAGAAAGCAGTCTCAGGAAGAGTTGCAGCATGCATACGATTTGGCAGACTATCTGACAAAACGTGGCGGTACAGCAAAAGTGAATAAAATAGATGTAGTACCCGAAGGATGGGGAAGTGTAGTTGAAGTATTTGAACATGTATATAAGCACGAGTGTCATGTATCAGCACTCATCGACAGTCTGGTAAATGTTGCTTCAGAAGTAAAAGATAAGGCTTCTCAAGATTTCTTGTGGGGCTATGTACGCGAACAGGTAGAAGAAGAAGCTACAGCTCAGGGTATTGTAGAAAAACTGAGAAGATGTGGTGATGGGGCCGGTATCTTGTATCTGAACGATCAGTTGGGACAACGTAAATAAACTCTCATTTTTTGAGAGAGACAGGCTGTAGTAACTATTGGTTTACTGCAGCCTTTTTCTTTAGATAACTCTATATTTTATATATCTTCTCAGAAGACAGGATGCGGCTCGGCGTTACTTTCGCTCAAAAGCAAGCTTTTGGCTTGGTACTGCACTCGTCTTTCACTATCTTTGTTTGCGCGAAGATAGGATACGGTTCGGCAAAGGAAAATCTGAAAATGTTGTTTTCGTTTTCCTCTGCTCTCACCTTTCACGATCTTTGCTTTTACTTAATAAGGCTGAATAGACATGGTAAATTGGTTTTTTCGCGGTTGGAATTGGTGTCGTCGCTTCCGTCATCGTTGCGGGTACGGAGTTCATTCTCCCTCTGATTTTTTCTTGATTACTTTTGTGGTATACGAGCGTATGGCATTTTATGCATACCGTACTTTGCATGATAAGAGAAAGACTGTGCTGTCTTTACCGCATTATCGTGAAAAGGTCGATAAATTTTTATTCCGGTTTACCAACTACTGGCAACCTTCTTCTATACTCGAAATAGGAACAGGAAGTGGCTTGTCGACTGTTTATATGGCTGAGGCTAAACAGGTACCAGTTCATACTTATGACTGTTGTCTGCACCAGGACGTGAAAAACCTGCTGGCTTCTTATCCTCAGATTGTATACCATGCAGAGGATGCCTGGCAAAATATGGTTGACTTTTCTGCCGACCTTGTTCATATTGCTCATACTCCTTATTATAAAGAAGTATTCGAAGCTTTGTGCAGTAAAGCCGGTTCGCGTACCTGCTTTGTAATTGCTTCTCCTTATGCCACGAAAGAAAAAAAAGAATGGTGGAACTCGGTCATTGCCGATTCGCGTACGGGGGTTACCTTCGATTTGTATGATGTAGGTATTGTTTTCTTTGATAAACAGCGTATTAAAGAACACCGTATTGTGAATTTCCTATAGTCATTTCATGGATAGGTAAAGGTGTCTCATTATAAGGAGACGCTCGTCTCATTCTAATGGTACACCCGTCTCACTGCAATGAGACGGGTGTACCACTGTAATGAGACATCTTCATTCTCTTATTTTTTCTGAGAAATATTCATGTCTTTATATTTAAGAGAACTTATCAGTCAGCTATAAGAATAGCTCAGAATTTGTTTGACGCTTGTTATAAAAAGTTTGAATGGAGTGCAAATCTATAAAATGACAATTTTGTACTCTCCTTTATTTTCCTAAATTTGCAGAGTAAGTATTTAGCATAATAAATAAGTAACCTTAGTATTATGAAAAAAAGTTTGATTTATACCCGTACAGGCGATAAAGGTACGACTTCATTGGTTGGAGGTGTGCGTGTGTCAAAGACTCATATAAGACTGGAGGCATATGGCACAATCGATGAACTGAGTGCGCATCTCGGGATGTTGATAGCTATGATGGATGACGAAGAGAACCGGACTCTGTTACAATACATACAACATAAATTATTTTCTGTAGGAGCTTATCTGGCTACCGATCAGTCGCAGACCGAACTGCGCATAGAAAGCCGTATTTCGGAAGAAACAGTACGGAAACTGGAAGTGGCTATTGACAAGATAGATGCTTCTCTGCCTAAACTTACTGAGTTTGTATTGCCGGGAGGATCGAAGGAAGCTTCCGTGTGTCATGTATGCCGTACGGTATGCCGGCGTGCAGAACGCAGAATATTGGCACTTGAGACAGAAGAAGGATGCGTGATAGATGCCGAAGTGAAACAATTTGTCAACAGATTGTCCGATTATCTGTTTATTTTATCTCGAAAGTTAAATCAATTAACACATCATGATGAAATTTATTGGGATAAAACTTGCATATGAAAGAATTTGTTATACTTTTGTGCGACAATAAAAAAGAGTCAAACATTTAAAAAACAGGAAATGCTATGTATTGGACATTGGAATTAGCCTCTAAGCTGGAAGATGCTCCGTGGCCGGCAACAAAAGATGAATTGATTGATTATGCGATGCGTTCGGGCGCTCCATTGGAAGTAATTGAAAACTTGCAGGAAATGGAAGACGAAGGCGAAATATACGAAAGTATTGAAGATATTTGGCCTGACTATCCCAGCAAAGAAGATTTCTTTTTCAACGAGGAAGAATATTGATTCTGCCTGTTGAGTGGTTAAAGAAGGCAAAGGAGATAGAGAAGGTAAGGCTCAATCATGTTGTGGGAGCTTTACCTTCTTGTTTTTTAGGACTGTTTGTCTGTCTTTATCCTTTTCTTAACTATGTTCCCTTGTGGTATTTATCTATGTATTCTCTTTTCTAAAATCGGTAAATGAAAACTTTATCTCCCGAAACATGGCGTTTCATACAAGAACATCGTGAGGATGATGTGCGTAATCTGGCACTTCAGGGTAAGAAATATCCTTTGGTCGATATGGCTGAGGCTGTAATACAGATTGCAGCCCGGCAAATTGCGGAGAAGAAGTTACCTTCATGGGGAAGTGTAGAAGGGATATATTATCCGGGCCATCTGTCTATGGAGCAGTGTTCGTCGGAACAGACCGCTCTTTATAAGGCATCGCTGGTTCGGGGGGATTCTTTTGCAGACCTTACTGCCGGATTCGGAGTGGACTGTGCTTATATTTCCCGAAACTTTACACAGGCTGACTATGTGGAGCGTCAAGAAGGACTGTGTGAGTTGGCAACGCATAATTTCCCTTTGTTGGGGTTGAACCATATCCGTGTAAATCATGCCGACGGCATTGACTTTCTGACAAAGATGGAGCCTGTAGACTGTCTTTTTCTCGATCCGGCACGTCGCGATAAGAATGGAGGAAAGACTGTAGCCATTACAGATTGCGAACCGGATGTGTGTGCGCTTGAGCCTTTATTGGTAGAAAAAGGGAAAACGGTACTGATAAAGCTTTCTCCTATGCTGGATATTGCTTCTGCCTTGCGCGATTTGAAGTATATTCGGGAGATTCATGTCATTTCGCTTCAGAACGAGTGCAAGGAGTTGTTGCTGATTCTCCGGAAAGAAGCTGCTTCTGTTAAGAAAGAAACAAGCGAGGTACAGATTCATTGTGTGCAACTTTTCTCTCATGCACCGTCGCAGCATTTCAGTTTTTCCTACGAGCAGGAGAAAAGAGCGATTTGTCCTATATCGGAGCAAGTGGAAACCTATTTGTATGAGCCGGGAGCTGCATTGCTGAAGGCTTCTCCTTTCCGTTTGCTTGCATCGGCTTATGGGGTAAAAAAGCTGCATTCCAATAGTCATCTGTATACTTCTTCTCAGTTAGTCGATTTTCCGGGACGTTGTTTTAAAGTGGTAGGAATATCCGGTTTCGGGAAAAAAGAGTTGAAAACATTCCTGGAAGGAGTAGAGAAGGCTAATCTTACAGTGCGCAATTTCCCTTCTTCGGTAGCAGACCTGCGGAAGAAACTGAAAATAAAAGAAGGAGGAGAAATCTATTTGTTTGCCACAACGCTGGGAGATGGGCAGAAAGTTCTTGTAAAATGTCGTAAGGTAGGGCAAGAGGAAGCCTGAAAACGGTAAAAATCAACCTTTCTGGAAAAAAGTACTGTATAAAAGTACAGAATAGTGTAAAAGATATGTTTTATAGCGATAAAACATATTCATTATGAAACTATTTCAAATATTTGGTTTGTTTATGTTCTTGGCCTCTTGTGGGGAATATAAACCGGAGGAAGAACTGGATTCAGAGGGAGGAGAGGTGAATACTACTTGTACTTTGCAATTGAACTGGCAGAGTGAGAATAATTCAAAATTGCATTATCCGTTATCGGTTTATGTGTTCGATGGGGCAAATAACTGTGTACTTCGGGAAAGTATAGCATCGGCTTATGCCGGTTTCTCTGCTTCTCTTCCCCAGGGAAAATATACGGTATCGGTATTCTCTGCTTTATCATCCGACGATTTTGCTTTTCCCTTTGAAGTGATTCCCGATAGTTACATCCGTCTGAAAAATGAGAACCGCTGTACTCTTCCGCTTCAGATGGGACAGGCACGTGTCAGTTTAAATCAGTCAACCTTAGTCAATCTTACTCTTTCTTATATGGTATCTGCTTTGCATTTCTCATTCAATCTTGTACCCGAAGAAGCTAAAGCCGTGCAAGTAGCCGTATCACCGGTCAGTTCATCGGTCTCTTTTATCGGAAATTACAAAAACGATTCTGAATCCAGTGTCATTTCCTGTCGCAAAGAAGGGCATGTATGGAAGTCGGATGCAGTTTATGTATTTCCTTGTAAGGATACACAGACCCATTTGTCTGTGACGGTACGTATGCCCGATAAAGATGAAGTGTACAGCTATACGTATAATGCCAGCCTTAAGCCCGGATACCCTTATCATTTTACGGGAAATTATAGCGATGGGGTTTCTCTTGACGGCGAATTTCAGATAGAGGGCTGGCATCCGGGAGTGGATATTGAATTTGGTTTCGATGAAATCCAGCCCGATGGAGGAGGAGGTGAAGAGGGAGGAGGCAATCCTTCCGGAGGGGAAGGCGATGACGATGAAGTCATTTCTGTGAATACACTGCCGCAAGCCGATGCTGTATGGGGGCCTTTCTATGTCTGGAAGGTAGAGACCATTTCATCGAAGGAAGTGGAGGCTTTTCTGATTGCCCCCGACCAGTATTATACCGTTGCATCGGGTACGGAGAGCATATTGTCTGCTTACGATGTAGATGGTATACAAGGCTGGAGAGTCTTTTCCAAAGATGAGGCAGAAGCTTTTCGTGACCAGTTCTACAGCTTTACGATGGAAGAACTGAACAAGTTTCTGGTGGCCGAAGGTTTGGATGGATTCTATTATACAGATGGAGCCCGCTATTTGTGCAATGAAGGAAAATCTACTTTCTGTTTTTACAACAAGCGTGTACTCGATGCCGGAGTCACTCCCAAATATTATCTGCGTCCGGTGAAAGAAGTACGTTTGCGAAAAGAATAATTAGTTGCTTTTTCAGGTAGAACAGTTGGCTTTCAGTATTAGATAAAAACATTGAAGCATCCCGATTGTATCCGAAAGGATACATACGAGGATGCTTCAATACGTTTGAGAGAATCAATGTTTATGTAATTAAATAATATGCTGTTTTTTCAGTTCGTCTGCTACACTTTCCAGTTCCTTGTACCATACCTCTCCAAACTTTCGTATCAGCGGTTCTTTCAAGAACTTGTACACTGGCAGATTTTCTTTCTTTCCAAGCAGGACAGCAGCCTTGCATACATCCCAGCGGTGATAATTCACAGCCTTGTAAGGTCCGTAGTTTCCCACACGAATGGGGTATAAATGGCAGGAAATAGGCTTGTAGAAATTGCATCGTCCTTCTCTGTAAGCTTTCTCTATGGCACAGTAGCAATATCCCTTCTCGTCGTAACATGTAAATACGCAATCTTTTCCATTTACAATAGAAGTTACCAGATCGCCGTCCTGGTCTGTATATACCACCCCTTGCCGGTCAATCACTTCACGTGCTTCGGGCGACAGTTCTTCCCAGATAATCGGAAGTACTTCTTCCAGCTGTGCTACTTCTTCCAGTTCTACCGGAGCTCCGGCATCTCCTTCTATACAGCATTCTCCTTTGCAGGCATCCAGATTGCAAAGAAACTTTTCGCGGAATACATCCAGGCTTACTACTACATCGTCTATTTGTACCATACTGATTTCTTTTTATCCGTGCAAAGATACGAAATAACTCCCATCTATCCCTATGCTGTTGTCAGATTCTTCATTGCACTTTTTCTAAGTATGGGTGTAGAGAGATTTGGTGAGTGGTCTGTCCGTTCTTTGTATAAAGAAAGATAATGACATAAAAAAAGAACAGCGTGTCTGTCCGGAGTGATACCGGAATACAGACACGCTGTCTTCTATTAGAGATGTATATCTTATTTAATCAAGTCCTTACCAGACATTTCTGCAGGCTGAGCCATACCCAGGATGTGCAGGATAGAAGGAGCCACATCGGCCAATACACCGTTTTCTACCTTTGCATCCTTGTTTGCAGTTACGTATACAAACGGAACCGGATTCAGTGAGTGAGCAGTGTTTGGAGTACCATCTTCGTTCAATGCATGATCTGCATTACCGTGGTCTGCAATGATGATTACTTCATAATCGTTAGCTTTTGCAGCTTCTACTGTATCTTTCACACAGTTGTCGATTGCTACAACAGCCTTTTCGATTGCTTCGTAGATACCGGTATGTCCTACCATGTCACCGTTTGCATAGTTTACTACGATGAAGTCATATTTCTGAGTGTTGATAGCTTCTACCAGTTTGTCTTTTACTTCGTATGCACTCATTTCCGGTTTCAAGTCGTAAGTAGCAACTTTCGGGCTTGGTACCAGGATACGGTCTTCGTTATCGTACGGAGTTTCACGTCCACCGTTGAAGAAGAAAGTAACGTGTGCATATTTTTCAGTTTCTGCAATGTGCAACTGAGTCTTTCCGTTTGCAGCCAGATATTCTCCCAAAGTATTCTGTACGTTTTCTTTCGGGAACAAGATGTGTACACCTGTAAATGATGCATCGTACGGAGTCATGCAGTAGAACTGCAAGCCCGGTATAGTCTTCATACCGTTTTCCGGCATATCCTGCTGAGTCAATACAACAGTCAATTCTTTTGCACGGTCGTTACGATAGTTGAAGAAGATTACTACATCACCTTCTTTGATAGTACCGTCGAAGTTTGCATTTACAATCGGTTTGATGAACTCGTCAGTAACTCCTTCATCGTATGATTCCTGCATAGCCTGAACCATATCAGTAGCTTTCTTACCTGTACCGTTTACCAGCAAGTCGTAAGCTTCTTTTACGCGTTCCCAACGTTTGTCGCGGTCCATAGCGTAGAAACGTCCGATGATAGAAGCGATTTTTCCTGCAGACTGTGCACAGTGAGCAGAAAGTTGTTCGATAAATCCTTTACCGCTCTTCGGGTCTGTGTCACGACCGTCCATGAAGCAGTGGATAAATGTATTTTCAAGTCCGTATTCCTTAGCGATATCGCACAATCTGAACAGATGGTCCAAAGAAGAGTGTACACCACCGTTTGAAGTCAATCCCATGAAGTGGATGTTCTTTCCGTTTTCTTTTGCATAAGAGAATGCAGCTACCACTTCCTTGTTCTGAAGGATGCTTCCGTCTGCACAAGCGCGGTTGATTTTTACCAAGTCCTGATATACGATACGTCCGGCACCGATATTCAGGTGGCCTACTTCAGAGTTACCCATCTGTCCGTCAGGCAAACCTACGTTTTCACCACTTGCCTGCAACTGAGAATGAGGGTAGTTAGCCAACAGACTGTCCCAATACGGAGTCGGGGTGTTGAAGATTACATCGTCTTTCTGACGGTCGCCACATCCCCAACCATCAAGAATCATTAAAAGCGCTTTTTTAGCCATACTGTTATTTGTATTTTAAGAGTTAATATTTCTATGCTTTACAACATGCAAAAATACAAAATATCTTGTGCTTAAGTGCATTTTTTAGGAATTTTATCCTTGTTGAAAACAAGGCAAGCCTGTTCATAACTGCAAAGTTATTAACAGGTGTTGTGAATAACTCTCTGTATTGTGAATAAAACAGAGAAATCAGAAGTCAAAAGAAAGTTGTTCGTTGCCCAGCAGGTTGAAAGTCTTGCGGTGATAAGGCGTAGTACCATATTGCGCAATGGCTGCCCGATGTTTGGGAGTAGGATACCCCTTGTTGCCTTTCCAGTCGTATTGCGGATAAGCTTCGTGCAGCTCTTTCATGTAGTCGTCCCTGTATGTTTTTGCCAGAATCGAAGCCGCTGCAATCGACAGATATTTTCCATCTCCTTTTACAATCGTAGTATGAGGCAAATCCTGATACTTGTTGAAACGGTTTCCGTCTATCAGCAAATGTTGCGGGCGTACTTTCAGTCCGTCTATAGCCCGGTGCATGGCAAGAAACGATGCGTTCAGAATGTTTATTTTGTCTATTTCTTCAGGAGTAACTACCCCCACAGCCCATGCTACAGCTTCTTTTTCTATCACTTCGCGCAGTGCATAGCGTTGCTTTTCACTCAGCTGTTTGGAATCGTTCAGCAGTTCGTTGTGAAAATCATGAGGCAGAATCACGGCTGCTGCATACACAGCTCCGGCCAGACAACCTCTTCCGGCTTCATCACAGCCAGCTTCTATCAGTTCAGGATGTAAATAAGGTAGCAGCATCGTTCTTCGTTTTTTTAATTTCGGGCTGCAAAGGTACGTCTTTTCTCCGGAAGAGAGGTCGGATATAACGGGAAGTTATGAATAAGTTATTGACTGCTCCTGTGAATAGGAGTTGGGAAAGAGTCTAGTTGTCTTGAGATTGAGGACGGTTTTACCAAATTCCTGCTTCTCTTCTATGTGCATTTGAACACGGGAAACCCCTCTTTTGAGATTATGAGTTTTGTGAAGGATGTATGAAAGGTGATACCGAGGCTTTTCTGTAAGGTTTTCTAAATTTCTTTGCCGATAGAGATGTACGAAGCCTCCGGAAAGTTACCCATCCGGAGGCTTCATTATTATGTTAGTAGTATTAAAATTGCAGAATAGGATGCCATTCCTTTACAGTTTTCAATATATCTTCTGCTGTTTTACAAGAACCTTTAGTACGTTTATTTGCCTTCTCAATAAATTCATTATCATAAATATTTATAAGTTGAATTCCATTAAACTCTGATACAGGTTTAATAAATACAATGCCATCGCATATATCACTAAATTTTTGCTCTTTAGCGTAAGGTGAACCTTTCTCCCATAATTTGACAGTTTTATTGTAGGATTAGCGAAATATGTTTCTGTTCTTAATAGAGGGAAATCATCTTTTAAATCAAATCCAACAGGTTTATTGCCATTTTTCTGAAATGCTTTATCTATTACACCGTCAGCTATAAGATTCCACCGTGTCTGATTATTTTCTATATAGCCTTTGCTTCCCATTTGACCACCCCATAAATTAATGATGAATACATCTTGCGGGTAACAACTTTTAAGTAAAAAGCCGGCTGAAGGCCAATTGTAGTAGTAATCGCCTTGACGTGTACCATTTATACGTGCCAAGGTATGTGATGCTCCAGCATAAAAAACAATGTGCGAGCGTTTAATGATATAGTTTCTTATGATATCAAACATATTATCATCCCGTGAGCCCGTATATACATAGTCTTTGCCATCAAAATAATCTTGTATATACGCCGGGTCCACTAAAAGGATACGTGTTCGGAGATTCTCAGGTTTCTTTTGGTTGTTTTCCCATACAGATTTGAAAACATCTGCATATTCTTTATATGGATTCCCCAGATCATCAGGTGTATATTGCAATATCTTAAAGACTAGATCTTCTCTGTAAACAGGGGATTTTATCAAGCTATCAGCGAGATACTGATACCTTTCGGAACCAAACTCAACTGCAACTGCATCAATATTTGCCGTTGAATCCTGTGCCGAAGCAGTTATCAAATCGCACAAGAATTGAGGATGTACATCTATCCAATGATCTTCCCCTAATGCAACAACTGAATGTGAACGTATTTTATCAAGTACATATTCCAAATGTGGTTGTCCGTTATTTTTAATGTATTGATAATAAGATTCTGTGTCAAGACAATCTTGCGCAATAGAAATGTTACTTGAGATTATCAAAAGTAACATGATAAGACATTTTTTAATCGTAATATTTCTCATTCTTATATTCATATCATATTGATTTATAGTTATGTATTAATTCTTATATTTTGCATTTTTCAATAAAACTCTACTAATATCGCAAATATAGTGTTTATAATCGGAAATATATTCTTTATATTTATATTATAAATAGAGACTTATTATCAGTAACTTATAATATAAATGTCTGTAGTGTTCGTATATTCATGAAATTCTTTGCTCGGCTTTGGTAATTGAGTGGAATGGATAAAACAAAGAAGGACGCTGGTTACGATGAATACGAATCAGGAAGGGAAAAGCTGGTAATTCCAGAAAATATTATCTTGATTGTAAAATCAAATCTGCATTAAAAAGGAAAGTATATAAAGGTAGCCGAAACGGGCTACCTCTATATGCATTTAAAAGATAATATTTATGAATTTGATGCTGTTCTTACATACGATTCTTCTGGCTTTCGCCTGCACCGGTACCTTTGTACTTACTCTTTGTAGCATTGAACTTGTATCGCATGGTCAGAGAAAATCTTCTGAAATTAGTGATATAGTCTGTGGTAGTTTTTATTCCACTATACACTGTACATTCCATATCATTTTTTTCCAACAAGTTGGTTACCTGAAACTGAAGACTCAGTCTTTCATTGAAGAAACTCTTATAAAGTCCCATAGATACATCCAATGAGTTGATACCCATGTATGTATTCTGTGTGTGTCCTTTGGTGTAATAAGTACCGTTTACATCGAGCAGAAATCCTGCCGGCAGTGTGAAACTGTTTCGCCATACGATAACCATTCTTGGTTTGCTCAGTGTAAGTTCGCCTTCGTGCCCTTCTGTATGAAACCACTGCTTGTGGACTTGTGCCATGAGTTGCGGGTTCCAGCAGCCGATTACAGGTGATAATGTGATGGCCGATATGATATTGTTATATGGCTTGGCATTGACAATTCGCAGTAAGGATATGGTAGGGTCTGTTTCCGAATAAGGTTCATTAATCTGCATGATATCATCCTTTGTACGGTTATAAGTAAAGCTGAAATTTACCCATTTATACGAAACAGACAATACCACATCCTGATTGATGATAGGTTTGAGGAATGGATTACCGGTCTGATAGGTATATTTGTTACTATAATATGTATTGCTTCTCAGCATATCGTACGAAGGACGTGTGATGCCGCTGCTGTAGCTCAACTGAACCTGTGTTTTTCCTATCGGGAAGTTTATGTTTACCGAAGGAAATATATTATTGAATTCGCGACTCTGTTCATCCATGTGCTTGCCTTGTTCGTAGTAGTCGAAATTCACATTTTCATATCTCACTCCGGCTTGCATATCCACTTTGCCGAACGAGCGCGAATAATCCATGAAAGCAGCCGTAGAGCCTTCCTTTATTCTACTGTCATCGTTGGCCAGAATACCTTCCTGGTTTAGATAGAGATTGCTTCTGTTTGTATGCGAATATTCACCTCCGAATGATAGACTTCCCTGCCACAGCGGATAGGATACGACAAGTTTGGCCGCATACAGCGTTCCATTGTTTTTATTGAAAGTATTTACGTTGGTTTCGGTATTGCCGTTGGTTATTTCCTTTGTATGCTGACTCTCTTCCTTGACATTCCATAAACCATCGGCGTTGAAGTCAATGTTCCAGTCGCCTATCTGTCCGTTGTAGTAATAGTTCAGGCTATGTTTTGTGGAAGGATCTTCACCAAGCATTGTGCTTGTGTTGGTTTCATACAACTCCTTATCTGCATAAACTGTAGTATTGAACCGCCAGTCGCTTATGGAATTGAAATATTTGTCCATGTCGTAGCGTATACCCATGGAGTGCTTTTCATTGAACTGATAGTTTAGTGAAAGAACTCCCTGAACATTACTGTTCGAGTTCTTGCCGTATCTCGCATCCATTTCCTGCTCCCACAGTTTATCCAGATAGGTGGTCATACCAAGCATCTGATTGTTCCCATTACGGAATTTGCCTCCCAACAATGTACCAGACAGGTCGAATCCTCCTTTACGGTAGTTGAAATTATACTGGTCGAAGGTAGTCCATCCGTACGTTCTTCTGTGTCTTGTGACAAAACGGTTATTGAAACCGAAACCTTCGCCCACGGCCTTTTTAGTGATGATACGGATAACGGCTTTTACAGAAGCATCGTATCTCGCCCCCGGATTCTTCACCACTTCCACACGTTTAATCTGGTCGGAAGCCAATTGGTCCAACTCTGAGTTATCGCGTACCTTTCGCCCGTTGATATAGATTTCAGGAGTTCCCGATCCGAATACATTTACCTCATCATCTCCGGCAGAAACTCCGGGAATCTTATTCAGTAAATCTTCGCCGGTTCCTGCTTTTTCAAGGATACTGCCTTGAACTGTCGTTACCATGGCATCACCTTTCAGCTGCATTTTGGGTAAGTCTGCTTTTACCACTACTTCTCCCAATACCTGTGCATCCGATACGAGTTGTACGATACCGATATTGGCCGGAGATATCGGCTTACATACAGTCTTATATCCGATAGAAGATATTTTTACGATCTGGTTCTCCGATGTAGCCTCCAGAGTGAAAGCTCCGTCTTCGCCACTGACGGTTCCATTTACAAACGCCGAATCTGGCAGCGAGAGCAGTACCACATTGGCAAAGGGTAGCGGCTGGCTGTTCTCGTCAATCAGTTTTCCTTTTACGGTCTGTGCCGATACTCCGAGCGGAAGTATCAGATAGCATAGTAGCAGTAATGTTTTCTTTAGCATATTCATGGTCTGTCTATATAGAGGTTTGGTTTTATTGTTGCAAAAATCTTCATCCTATTCGATGTTTCTGCTACCCTATGGGGTAGTTTTTCATTCGCAAAAATAGAATGAATTATTTGAACAAGATAAAAAATCACCTCTACAAACCAGTTCTTGCCATTTGCTGCTACTGCTTTGATTATCCGTGGTTTATAGGATAGATCACAGCCACAGTCTCTCTACAATTTCATTTTTAGTGCGCTATTATCCGTCGGTTCGGTGTCAAATCTCCGATGAAATGATTTTTGTCCGATTGACTATATAGCCTTCTTGACAGAATGGAAATATCTTATCTGCAAGCCTTGGCAATTTGTTTTACAATGTAGGGACCTTCATAAATAAATGCAGAATAAATCTGTACCAGATGAGCTCCTGCCTTCAGCGTGGCCTGCGCATCCGAAGGAGTTATGATACCACCGGCACCGATTATCAACATCTCTTTGGGAGCATGTTCAGACAGGTATTTTACTATTCTTGTCGATTTCTGTAAAACCGGCAATCCGCTGATACCTCCTGCACCTATATTCTTTATCTCAGTTTGGGTTGAATGGGTGAACAAGGAACGGTCCTGACTGGGGCCACATGCAATAAAGCCGTCGATATGATGTTGGATGGCAAAGCTGATAATGTCGTCTACTTTCTCAAGAGCAAGATCGGCTGGCAATTTCAGGAAGACCGGCTTCTTGTATGCTTGTTTATCTTGTAATAGAGTAGAAAGTATCGGTCCTAAGATTTCCGGAGCAATACTTCCCCAGTTTATGGTGTAATAATCGGCATATCTGTCGAATGTATGGTATAAATCTAAGATATCTGTCATTGCCTGCTCTGTATTGTCCGGATGGTTGGTATTGATATTAATACCCAGAATATATTTCCCGGATTGTTTCCTTTTTAGGTTTTGTAAGAATACAGTCTTCCCGGGGTTATTAAATCCGGTTCGTGAAATAAGAGCCTGATCTTTAGGTAAGCGGAATATGCGTGGGCATGGATTTCCTTTTACTTCTTTCGGTGTTACGGTACCTACTTCTATAAAACCGAAGCCCAAATCACTAAGTTCATCAAAGCAGTTGGCTGCTTTATCAAACCCGGCTGATAATCCGACGCGATTTTTGAAAGTGAGATTTTTCCATTTCCATCCGGCTGTTTCGGTGTGACATGATGATCTGACAATCTTTCTTACCGGAGTGAGATGACGATAAAATTGAAGTGATTTAACGATTTTGTTGTGAATGTCTTCCGCGTCGATCTGGAAGAGTAAAGGACGAAAGATTGATTTATACATAAGCTTTTGAATTGATTTCTTTGTGCAAATGTATAATATAATATTGAGAAGATTTCATAAAAAAAAGTTATCACCTATTACGTGAAGTGATGATGACATTTTCTGTCTGATGAGGCTGATAAACAGTCTGTTCAGAACTCTGTTATCCATCTGTCGAGTGTCATTTCTTCCGGGAGTCCGTTTTTAAGCGATTCGCTGATGTGCTTTTTCAGCCGGAATTTTTTTTGTGAGATGGAAGCAGGTGATACTGCAAAAATAGTTGCCAATTGGGCATTGCCGAAACGTAGGCGGATGAGCACGCACAGATGAAGCTCCTGCTTCGTCAGTGTAGGGCAGAAACTCTGCAGGCGGGTTATAAAATTGCCGTATACACTTTCGCACACATCTTCTAATGCCTCCCATTCCTTGTTCTCCAGCACTCGGCATTTCTCTCTCAGTTCCTTCACCAGTCTGTCGTTGTCTGCCACATAGTCGGCAAGCACACGTTCACGCTGCTTCAGGTAGAGATTTTCTTCCGATAGGTTGCGGAACTTATCTGCCTCCCGTCTGGCCTTATCCAGTTTGGAAGAATAGTCGTTAATATGATGTTGAAGAGAGTTTATCTTTTCAGACAGCCTGCTGTTCTCAACCTGAAGGCTGTCTATCTGTTCACGGTATTCATGCAGTTCTTCAGAGTTCATTTCCTGACCGGACAGCTGTTCCTTCAGTTCCTCCATGTAGCGGTTGTTCTGCATGAGCCGTGTCTCGTATTCATGCAGTTGAAGCATATAGTCCTGTAGCTTTTCGGACTGTTTGCGGATGGTGGTTTCCTTTCTCACAAGCCGTTTCTGATAGAGGTAAGCTACGACAGCTATAGCCACAATAAGGCATATTGTGATGATGAACATCATACGCTGTGCATCTGCCTTTTCCAGCTTCAGACGCTGCTGTTCGGTAATGAGTTTCTGGTGGTCGTACTTCTCCTTGTAGGCGATGATTTCCTTGCCCTTATCAATAGCTATAATAGAATCGTTGTAAAAAAGAAGTGAATCGCAATAAGTCTTCAGGTATTTACGGTATTGGGGAGTATCAGCCAATTTATATAGGTACTCGTATGCAGACGCCTTAGTATAAATATTATAAGTTTTCAAAGCTTCATTTAAATAAATATAAGCTGAATCCTGTTGCCCCAAAAGGTAGTAGTTCTTTCCCGTCAATAAAGCTGGCTGGTATTTGATTGGAAAGCTTTTTATAATCTCTAAAGACTTTTCGATATCACCTTTATTCTTATATACTAAGGCTATTTCGCTCTGTATGTCATAATAATAATTTTCAAGTTCAAGTTCTAAAGTCAGCTCACTACATTTATGATATGTATCTATAGCCTTCGACAATGAATCCGAAATGCAATAACATCTGGCCATAAATTTAAGAGAAGCTAACTGATAACGCTTGTTGGAATCTTTCACAGCATAATCGTATGCCTTCCTGCAGGCTTCCAAAGCATAGTCAGCAAAATCACGATATAAATATAGCCTACATAATGAGACCATGACCAGATAACCAGTTTTGTAGTCATCTGTTTTTTCCACTTCTGTTTTACCTTCTAGATAATACTGCATGGCTTCTTCTATATTGCGAAGCTCATAATTGATATCCCCCATATAAAGTGCAGACATAGCCTTTCTACGGGCATTATCTGTCGGCTTGTAATAATCGTATGCTATCCTCACAAGGGAATCTGAAGGGATTTTCATCATCCGTTTGTACTGCGCCTGTGTCACCAGCAGACACCAAAGCGCATGGTTCTCCTTATCCCGGCGTGCTGAAGGCATCGGCATATCCTCCAGGATATGAAGCGCACTGTCCGGGTGATCAAACATCACGGATTCTGCATGAACCAGTTCCGGAAGCGGCGTTTTCTCCTTGCCGTTTCCGCTGCATTGGATATTCAAAAAGGCTGTAAAAGCAATCAGAATGTACAGAATATAGTGGGTTATCTTTCTCATTTTACGAATTTTGAGGCAAAATTAGAAAAAATAGGATAGACAGGGAGCATTTTGTCTGAAAAGGGAAGGTCTTTTCTTTCATTTTGCAGGAAGATGTGACAGGTGGGGTGTAAAGCAAATAATGTAGATTTACCTCTTTATTGTTTGTACCGTATTTTACTCCTGCTTTTACTTTAAATACTCCTTTCTAGTCGGTACTGTACTTTTTCCATGAAAAAATTCTACTACTATCAGGTGAGTACTGGAGTTTTTACCTGTAAGGACTGGCGGTAACTTATAAAGTAGAGCAGCGTAACTCTCGTTTTATTCTTCTATCTTTGCATTTCAGTTTAAACGAATCGGTAGAAGGCATGTTTACAGTGATTAGTATCATGATAGGGGGGATTGCATTGGGCTTCCTCTTGAGGAAACAGCGGATGACGGGAGTGCATCGGGTTATTACGGCACTGATCTGGCTGTTGCTGTTTTTGTTAGGGACAGAAGTAGGCGGGAATCGCCGTATTATGGAAAATCTGCATACTTTGGGAGTAGAGGCTGTAGTGATTACTCTGGCTTGTGTATTGGGAAGTTGTGTTTGCGCATGGGGACTGTGGAAGGTACTCTATGGAAGAAAGGGGGCAGAGCAATGAAAGGAAGTCTGATTATTGTCGGCTTTTTTGTACTGGGTACAATAGCCGGTATGTGTGGCTGGATTCCTGCATCTTTTCAACAGAGCAACTTGAGTTTTTATGCGTTGTGTGCTCTGATGTTCAGTGTGGGCTTAAGTATAGGCAACGATCCGCAGACCATACGTAATTTCTGTGCCCTGAATCCTCGTTTGGTTTTCCTTCCGCTGATGACAATCTTGGGCACATTGGCTGGAGCGGCAGCAGTCAGTCTGTTGTTGCCTCACCGGAGCCTGACCGACTGTATGGCTGTAGGTTCCGGCTTTGGATATTATTCTCTTTCGAGTATTTTTATTACGGAGTACAGGGGAGCGGAGTTAGGCACCATTGCCTTGCTGTCCAATATTTCACGGGAAATTATCACTTTGCTGTGTGCTCCTTTACTGGTGCGCTGGTTTGGCAATCTGGCTCCTATTTCATCGGGTGGGGCGACTACCATGGATACCACACTGCCTATTATCACTCGTTGTGCCGGACAGGAATTTGTAATTGTATCGGTATTCCATGGTTTTGTGGTCGATTTCAGTGTACCGTTTCTGGTTACTTTCTTTTGTTCGATGTAGACTACTTGCAGGATAGGCTGGAAAAAGAGAAAAGTGTCTGAATGAAAAGAAATTCATTCAGACACTTTTTTTAAGGGGAAGCGAAGATGAGGCTTAGCTCAACAGTATATAGGCCAGCGGAATAAGGATTCCGACCAGCAGATACCATTTGCCTCTGCCTTTCAGACCGTTTTTCCCTTTTACCATCCACATCCCCGAAAGAGCAAAGAAAATGAGGGAAATTGCAAAAAAGTCGCCCATGATGTTCCATCCTTCCACACGGTTGTAATGAAGACGGTTGAACCAGTATACAACGGGGCGTTTCTTGTGTACTTCATAATCCAGTGTACCGTTGCCGGAATTGTAGATTCCTACTCCGCCATCCAGCATCAGACGGATGTTTTCCTCGTCTACCGGGAAGACACGTTTCAGGGTAGGAAGTCCTTCGGTTGCATTCCACGTTTCGGTCAGTGCTTCCTTATCCATGCCGGCTTTCCAGGTCAGTGTGGCTTCTGTGGTCTGAAAAGAAGGGTCTTTCCCGTTCATGTGGTTGAGCAGCATGCCCGATACCCCATAAATCAGACTGACTCCTACCATGAGGAAACCCAAATCGCGATGGATTACACGCAACCAGTATGAAAAACTTTTATTCTTCCACCACTTCATAGTTCGTTCCGTCTATATAATAAATGGAATAAAAATCTTTTTGGTTGTCTTTCATCCATTTGCGCATGTTGGCAATGTTTGCGGTTTCCGCATCGCACGATTCTGCCGAGCCGTCGTCTTTCACCTTTTTGTCGTTGATGGCTTCTTCCATCTGGTCGATGTATTCTTTGGTCAGACGGTTTTCACGCAAGATACCTTTAATGATGACTTCCGAGCCAATCAGTTCGCGGTTGAATCCACCGATTTCTCCTTTGGCTTCTACGCGGATAGAGGTTTTCTGGTCTTTACCGGCTACGAAACATCTTCTTCCGGAATGTTTGCAGGTATGGGTGATGAAACCACGTAAGCTGACTTCTTTTCCTACATTCTCTTCTGCTTTTGCCAATATATCTTCTACGTACTGTGCCTGACTGGCGGTTACGGCAGTAGAGTCGGCTGTGTCTGCATTGTTCTTTTTAGAGGCGTTGCCGCAAGCGGTGAGGTTCAGTCCTAAAATGGCTACTAATAAATATACATACTTTTTCATACTTGTTTGTTTTTTATTGATTTATACATTCAGTTTTCTTTTTTCATAATCAGTAAGGCTACCCATCCCGGGATACCGGTCAGCAATACCCATCCGGCACAGAGTCCGCGTCGGGCAGGAGAGGTGCGTCGGAAGAGAAGCAGTGCAGAAAGCGCCAGAAGTGCATTCAGTAGAAAAGCTTTCCAGGTTCCGGTATGCCAATAGAGGTTGATAAAGGCATTCTCTTCGCTTTGCAGGGAAAGGCGGAAAGGAAAGAGCCACTCCGAAACACTGTCCCACATGACTTGTTTGACAGGCTGGTAATAAGAGGAGAGGCAAGACAAGGTTTCCGTATCCAATCCATATGTATCCATCCCTTGACTGTCGGTAACAGATACGGTCCAGTAGAGAAGATTGCCTAAGATGGTGAGCTGGTCTTTTTCCGGACAGAAAGGACGTATGTCGAGACGGCGGAAGAAATAGCCGCCTTCTGCTGTACTTTCTATGATTCCCACTTCACCCTCACGACCGAAAACAAAGCCGTAGAACCGTTTATCGGATACTTCACTCATGACAAACCAGCGTATATCCAGCGAGTCGCTGAGATGGGTATTTTTCACGAAAGGACGTCCGTTTACCATCTTTAGGTGAAAGAGTTCTCCGTGGGCATCCAGACAGAAATAACCTTCTTCGTAAGGCTTGCGGGTAGAAGGATTTCCCCAATAGCCTTGTGCCGGAAAGGCAAATCCTTTTTTCTGCATTTCTTCCTGAAAGCGCTTGCTCTTCTTTTCGTCTGTGGTATTGGTCTCTGCATCGGTGAAAGTAATCCGGTCTGTCAGAGTAAAATAGTCGCCGGGCAAGGTCAGTTTGCCGCGTTTGGGCATCGCTTCGAAAAGTACGCCCATAGGAGGCTGAGGCATCTGCATGTCTTGCGGACGGTAACGGAACATGACTTGTGTCATGCGTAATGTTTTCATGTCTATGGCATGACCGTCGATGGAGTCGGGCATAGTGCCGTCCAGCATCAGCTGGCGGGCATTGAGCAGCGGCAGCAGAGAGTCGTAGTCGGCACGGGCATACCGGTTTCCTTTAATGTCGGAGAAGAAGTCCGGATGGGTGCGGAAGTCTATCATACAGAGCTCCTTCAGACGGGCACTATAGTACATGAGCGGGTATCCTTTCGATTCGTCGGTCATTTTTTGAGCCAATGAAGGGATAACCCAGCTTCCTACCAGTGTGGTAAAAGCGACAATCGCGATAAATATAAGATTCTTGTATTTCATTTCGTCCTTGTTTTTAGTGTACGGGAAGAGAGATTACTGGATGCCGTTCTTGAAACGCGCGCAAGAGTAAAGCGGAAAAAGAAGGGCCAAAAAGGCGATTGCAATACTTTCGGCAAGAAAGTGTGCGTATACACCGGGATATTGCGATACGTAGAGCATGGCGATACCTGCTGTCCCTGTCAGCGCATTCCATATACGCTGTTTCCATTGTGGTTCGATGCATACCCATGCGGTGAAACCATACACGGCAATACCTGCCATGCTCCATGGAAGCAGTTGCCAGCCCAGCTGGCGCAACACACCGGCCGGCAGATAAAGGCTTCCGATACCTACAAGCACAACCTCGAAAAGGAAGAAAAGGAGCAAGAGAGCGCACAGACCGTACAGCAGCATGCTGCTCATGATACGGATTTCCTGGGCAGGAAGATGCAGGGTGAGTTTCAGCCGTTTGTTGGTCATCTCCGGTACAAACTGTGTCAGCGCAAGAACCAGTCCGGCCAGCAGTGTGAGACTGGCAAACCAGGGAGCTACAGAAACACCTTGATAAATGTGGCTGTACCAGGTATGGACTGCTCCTTCGAGACGAAGACTGTATGTGATTTCAATAAATGTGTAGGTCAGCACAGCGGCAAAGAGCAGCACCAGTACACCGATAATGCGGCGTGTCTTTATCCATTCTTTGTATCCTAATGCATAAAATAAATTCATACGATTCAATATTTACCTGTTAAACCAATAAATGCGTCTTCCAAAGAGAGATTTTCTTCTTTAAACTGTTCTATTCCGTATTGTTTCAGCTTATGAGCGACTTCTGCTGTAGGGAGGAAGGAATACAGTTCCCAGTTGTTTCCTATGCGTTCGCAATTCCAGATGCCTTCGTCTTGTATGAAGCGGATATCGGCAGAAGAAGTGAAACGGAAACGGCGGAATCCTTCCATGATTTCCTTTACGGGTTTGTGCAGAAGCAGACGTCCGTAGTCCATAATCATACAGTCGTCTATCAGCAGTTCCATGTCCTGAATAATGTGGGAGGTGAGGAATACAGTCTTGTTTTCTGCCGAAGCATATTCTTTCAGATATTCTACAAACAGACGGCGGTATCCCGGGTCGAGCCCCATGGAGAAGTCGTCGAGAATAAGCAACTCCGGATCTTGTGCAAACAGCAGTCCTAAAGCCACCTGTGAGCGTTGTCCGCAAGACATGGTACTTAGTTTTTGGGAGGGGAGTACCTGTAACTTTTTCAGCAGTTCGTAGTAGGCATCGCGGTTCCATTTGGGAAAGAAGCCGCTGTAGAAACGCTCAATCTGGCCTACATTGAAATAGGTATGCTGTACGTGGCCTTCGAGCAGCAGACCGATACGTGCTTTGGTCTGTGGGGTGAGGTGTTCCATTTCTTCGCCAAAAAGCCGGCATACACCGCTCCGGGGCTTCAGATAGCCGTTCAGGATGTTGATAATGGTGGTTTTCCCAGTTCCGTTTTTACCCAATAAACCTAATACCTTGCCTTTTTCTACTTCAAAGCTCAGGTCTTTGTAAATAAGCCTGTTGCCGTAATAATGTGTGATTTTATCGCATTCAATGATTTTATCCATGTCGTTCGTTTAAAAGTGTTGCAAAAATAGTGCATTGGGAAATGCAGCACCATCCCCATTTGTAGGTATTCTTACACGTCAGAACCGGCATCCGATGTGCAGGCCGATATCATGCCGGTCTGTTCCGGTCTGTGTGGTACGGTATGCACGCGTGTACTGATAAGACACTTCTCCATACAGTTCCAGTTTTTCGCTCCAGGCATATTCGTAGCGCAGGCCGGTTCCTGCAAGGCTCCTTGGCGCTGTATAATATTCGAACTCCTGAAGCAGAAGATCTTCTCTGCTGAAGGGTGCCTGCTGGTTGCTGCCCGGAGTAGTATAGAGGCCGTCTTCTTTCAGGGTACCTCCTCCTGTGCCGTATCCGGCTTGCAGGCGCAGGGTATATACTCCTTTACGGTGTGGGATGCTTCGTGCGGCATGGGCTATAGCTTCTATCTGATGAAGGTCTTGCTTGCGGTAATAAGGATATACGGAAGTGGTGGTATTCCGTGCATAAAACGAGGTTCGGATACCGGTAATCCATTTCGGATTCCGACCTGCCCGACCGGCATAAAGTGTATAGTCCAGTTTGCCTTTCCATTCCTTGCAGTCCATTACTTCATTGCTACCGTAGTAAATGATTTGGGTGACGTTCGACTCGTCTGTAGATTCTTTGTACGAGTTCTCGTAATTTTTCAGATTATGACAGCTTATACCACCATCTATAATGTGGGTGTGATTGCCCTTCCGGTAAGACAGGCGTCCGTTGTATCCTTTATCCGTACCTTCGTGGATGGTAAAGGTGACTGAGGTGGAAGTACCTTTGCCGAACCTGCCCTTGGGAGAATGGAAGAATACTTCGCTGAACCATTGCAGGCGAGGAGAGAGGTACCACAAGCCTTGCAGAGAAAGACCGTGCCATTCGGTGAACAGTGGGGTACGGCTTGCTGTATAGCCGCTTTCGCCGAAAGCTTCTTTCAGTCCGTAGAAATTGCCGTAACTAATGAGGGAATAATACTGGATATCCTTGTTGCCGTAGGTGGCAAACTCTACGGCCTCATTGTTACGGTGATAGTGGTACGAGAGTCCGACAGCCCATGCCCGGTTTATCTGCCAGTTGATGCCCGCAGCCACCTGCATGTCCATCAGTGTATTTTTATGGCGCAGGTCTTTGTATTTGGCATAATTGGCTGCGGTATAGTCTATGGAAGCTCCGATGCTGAGTTGGGGAAGTGCCTTCCAGCCTATTCCTCCTTGCAGATGATAAGTTTCCATTTTCTTGTCTCCCTTGTTGGAAGAGCCGGCTTCTACAATGTGGAAAGGAGCAGACGGACTGATGAAGGCAGTTCCTTCCATATCTTTCCCTTTAGATTGGAGGTAGCCCATGGCTCCGTAGAGGGTGATGTTCCGGTTCAGACGGTAATACGATTCGGTGTGAATACCTCCCTGGGTATGGTGCTTGCTTTGCTGGTAGTTGTAAAACGAGCCCTGACCGACATGGGCGGAGACTTGCAGATATGATAAATGCGCAGGTAGAGACAAGACGGTGAGAAACGCCGGATTGTGTCCGGCTGTCGTAGTTTCCTGATGCACGGATGTGGCAAAGTCTGCCAGCTGATGAGGCTCGGCAGCATATATGTCAGAATAGGTGAGGCTATAAGCCCCACCTATTCCAAGTAACAGGTAATGAATTTTTTTTCTCATGTATAAATCGTATTCCTCGGTTGGGAGATTAGTTTCTCAGCGACGACTTGGCACGCTGATGGAAGTCTTTGCTTGAGTTGTTGGTATCCTGATAAATGATGCGGGCTCCGTTTTTGAGCGATGCTTCGGCATCGATTCCGCTGGGGTCTGTACTGCCTTCTGTACCTCCGCTGTACTGGTAAACCAGTTTGTCTTTGTTCCCGGCAATGGCTTCGGTAGCTGCCTTGTCTACATTGCGGTAAAGGGTATATCCCATTCTGCCAGTAGTTTCAATGTATCCGGCATCTACGGCTTCTGTCAGACGTTTCAATGCACCCGACTCTCCGGCTCTGAAGACTTCGATACCGTCTACAATCCATTCATTGGGTACTTTCTTTCTACCCATCATCTGACTTCCTCCGTAGTTGTTTGTTGTATTGGGGTCGTCGACAAAAGCTTGCAGGGTTGTACCTTCGGGACGGAAAAGGAAGAGAGCCGGAGAAACCTGACTCAGCGGCCATGCATTACCTACTCCGTAGACCATTGCACTGAGGTAGTGTGAAGTAGGGATGGCAGAAGAGGGAGCCGGATAGTATTTGGTATTGCTCAGTCCTGAAGACGGATCGTAGAAGCAATAGTAGTCGGGGTTGGCATAGTTGACAGACTGAGAATAAGTGACGGTGTTGTCGATGGCTCCGCACATGTTGACTACAATCTGTTTTCCCGATTCCAGTTTTACCTGTGTGTTGAAATGCCATACAGCCATTCCTGCCGGAGTCCATCCTTCGTTTTTGTAGAAAAGTTCTCCGTTTACATAGTCTTTGTTTGCCGAAGTGGCATTGTAAGGATTGACCATGGCAAAGGCGAGGTCGCTGATATCGATTGTGACAGGCGAGTTGTTGTAAAGCACTACCGACTGGTCGAAGTTGAAGCCTTTTCCTCCTTCATCATCCGGACAGCCTCCGATGTAAAGCTCCTTGATGATAACTGAGCCGCTGTTCGAAGCTACCAGTTTCAACGTAATGCTAAGTGGCTGGTTGCCGACCACTACATTGGAGTTTACTCCGTTGAAGACCACTACATCGGTTCCGTCTACCCGGGTTTCGGTAGCCGATGCTTCGTAGGTTCCGGAAGGAATCTGGAAGATTGCCTCTCCGCTGGTATTGGTCTTGGCATCGTATTCGGTGTTGTTCACGGAGTTTCTCAGCGTAACTACGACGTTTTCTGCCGGAGTAATACTGCTTTCCGGATACTCAAGTTTTACTATCAGTTCGGTAGTCTGGTATCCGTTTTCATTGTGGTCGTCGCTGCAAGCGAAACTTACTGCTGCCAGAATCAGGCAGCACAAGAGATAGAGATTCTTTTTCATATTGCTTTCATGTTTATAATTTCAGTTTCAGTGTAATGCCATAGTTGAAAGTCGGCACATATCCGGAGCCGAAAAGACTGACGTCGGTACCGGTATGATATGATTTGATTTTTCGCATGGTATCGAAAAAATTATTGGCATAAAACGATACGGTCATGTGTTTGCCGATTTCTTTTGTGACATTCAGATTGGCGGAAAAGTAAGGAGAATACTTCCATTCCTTGAACGTGTATCCGGAATTGCTTTTCATGACCAGTTTGCTCAGCTCATTGTACAGCTGGGTATCGTTTTGTGCAGCCCAAAGATAGGTTTCCATGAAAGGCTTCAGGTTGTGGATATCATCCCTGCTTACGTAATAAAGCGGGTAGGTAGCCACATAGTGATCGCCTTCGTAGATGTTTCCGCCCGAAGCAGAAGGCAGATTACTGTCTCTGTCATCCAGAATATAGCTTCGGGTACCTCCGCTGTATTCGCTCAGGTTCTGGCGGGAGTTGATGAATGTTCCTTCTACACGGAGGGAGAAAATCATTCTTATTTTAGGTATGTGGGTCGTAATGGTAAGATTGGTATTCAGCTGCTTGGTAATCATTCCATTGTAGTTTCCTGTTCCTCCCACGTAATAGCCTACATACTGATAAGGCTGTCTGTCGGCCGAGCGAAGTGAGCTGGACGACTGATATAATTCTTCGTCAATGCCTTTGTAGCGGTAGTATTTACCGTCGAGACGGATGGATGTATTCAAGGCTTTGATTTTATCGAAATCCAATACCCATTCTACTCCCATGCGGCTGGAAGAAGATGTGTTGAAGCTGATGGTAGCAGTCTCCCAGTCGTTCATGACCGTATAGTCCAACTGCTGCGAGGGGTAGGTACCAGTCTTGTCGCTTACGGTTACAATACCGGTTGTACGGTCTATCTGATACACTCTGTCATCAGCAGGAATCGGACACGATTCGAGAGCCGACTGGTCGGTAAACTTATACTCCATGGGGGTATAGACTGTTTTTCCGTTCGAGGCGTAAGGGTGATTCATCGTATTGTAATAAAACGATACAGAGGCCTTTACACCTTTGAAGCGTGCATCAATCCCTACTTCGCGCATGATGTTGTATTGCCACTTCAAGTCTTTGTTGTATTGCAGACTGCTGGGGTGGGTGTAGTAGGCATAGTAGGCAGTGCCATCGGTAGTGGTGGTGGCTGCAAATGCCAGACGGTCGCGGTAGGTGGTGCGTGGGTAAAGAATGTCGAAAGAGGGGAGTTTGACAGCTTTTCCCCATCCGGCACGCAAGGTAATTCCCTGCAACCAGCCGTCTTTCTGTTCTGCAAAGGTATAGCTGGTGTTGAGTCGGGGAGACAGACTGCTTACGGTACCGTAGGCCGATTCTTTGATGAAGGTCATATCCGAGCGTAATCCGAACTTTACGCTGAGGCGCGAGGCGGGGAACTGTACCTTTATTTCATTCTCGGCATACAAGGCGAGGTTGTGGGTAAAGGGAAGTTCGCTATAGCGGTATTCACGCCAGTCGGAGGTAGTCAGTCTGTTTTCGTAGTAGACTCCTTCTCCTGAATTTCCGTCTCCTTTCAATTCTCCTCCAAGAAGAAGGTTGTTGCTTATTTTTCCGAAACGGTGTGCCCATCTGGCCTTGAGATAGGCATTGTATGTAAGAGGTTTACTGTCTGTAAATGCTGTCTGATACCAGTACCCTACGGGAAGGAGGGTAATGTCGGCGTTGGGATTGTCTTCGTATTTTTCTCCTACAAAATAACCTTCTTCCATGGAGTGGATGGAGGGGTAGGTAGAAGCCATGGACTGGCGGGTACGTACTTCGGACAGCTTGTCGGTGTACGAGAAAGAAAGACCGGCGCTTAAATTGGACAACCAGTCTGAGTTGGCGAGATACGTGGCCGAGATGCTTCCCCGAAGAGCGTTGTCGCGTGACTTCTGGTACGTGTTATTGAATGCATCGGGGTCGGATTCGGAATTGAGCCCTCCGATGTTTCCACTGAGGTTGACATCGAAATCCACCTGCTTGTGACGGGCAGTAAGGAAGGTATTCGAGTATTTCAGCGTGAGTGCATTGCGTACGTATGAGGTATAGGGAGAAGCCAGATCGGATACTGAACGGGCACGCTCGTAAGAGGTGTTGAGCATTCCCCGGTGTGCACCCAGGTCGAAGCCTTTGCTCAAAGAATAGACCTGTGTATGAGGACGGGCACTGGCTTCGAACAGGAAAGGAGTTTTTCCTTTGAATGTTTTTACTTTGACCATCCCGTTGGTTATGTCGCCATATTCTACCGAAGGAACTCCGGTTATGACTTCGATACTTTCGATATGGTTGCTTCCAATGTTTCTTAAATCGGTGCCCGACATGCCTTGTGTGGCATTGCCGGAAAGACGTACTCCATCTACTTCTACGGCTGTACCGAAGGAGGAATTACCCAACTCGCTGCTGTTTCCTCCGCGTATGGCAATACTTTGTGATTCGGTTAGTTTGTATGTGGTACTGGTACGTTCGCCCGGGAGCATGCTGATGGCATCGGCCACGCTGATAGACTGAAGATGGTCTAATACGGTGCGGTCGATGGTATAGGCTGTGGTTGCATCGTCTGCTTTCCGGCGGGCGGTTACAGTGACCTCGTCGAGTGCCAGTGTGGCTTCTTTTAAGTAGATAGTCGGGTTTTTATCTTTGGAAGAGCGGATGAGGTAGGTCTGGGTAGCATATCCCAGGCAACTGATGGTGAGTTTGGTGTGTGAAGCAGGTATGTGTTCCAGACGGAAGTACCCGTCTTTGTCGCTGATAGCCCCCGAACCGGTTGCCTCTACCCATACGGTAGCAAACTCGATGGGAGATTTGGAATTGCTTTCCAAAATACGTCCGGTTACTGTAATGGTTTGCGCCTTACAGAAAATGCTTATACATGCCAAGAAAACTACCAGAAAATATCGCATATACCTTATACCTGTTTGAAATCCGGTGCAAAATTACGGGAAGCATAGTTGCGGCACAATCACCATTTGTTGGTATTTATTGGGATAGGGAGAAGGATAAAAAAGTCCCGGTAATGGGTTTATCCATATGAAAAAGAATGGATAAACTCATTGCTATGGATATAAGTTTAGGATTTTATTCGTTCGTTCAATTCGGCGACGTCGGCTGCACGAATGACGTCGTCGGCTGTACAGCCAACAGCGGTGATTTTATAATCGACGACGGCGATTAAAGCCTTCCATGCCTGTCGCTACCTTTCTATTCTTGTTGCATGATATACATGATATGTTTGTCAAGAGGTATCGGCTTCAAACTTCAGTCTTTTCTGTCTGCATTGCTGGGGATGGAATATCCGGATAAAAAAAAGGCCGTCTCAAAGTGAGTTGAGACAGCCTTCGTAAATGTATCTAAATGATGATTATTTCACCGGACTGATGCGCAAAGTGTATGAGTAGATACCGCTTGACGGACACCAGTATTTTTCGATGGTTTGCGGACCGCAACTTCCGTTACCTACACCACGTTGCATATAGTCGAAGTGAGCTACGGTTTCTTTCAACGGTTTCAAATCCCACTGGTGACGGGTTTCAGACATGGTGACATCGTCGTGATGCAACAGAGAGAAACCTACCTGTCCTTCTGTTTCGATACGGATACCCTTATGCTGCTTGTTGGTGAACACCAGTTCGCGCAAGTCTTCGCGGTTGCCGCTGGTTTGCGGGTGCATGTATTCTTCCTGCATGTCGCTTACGGTTGTTTCGTAACGTCCGAAGTAAGAACCCATCTTACGGTCGCTGTAGTTTTCCCAAGGACCGCGTGCATAGTAAGATACATTTTCAAGACCTTCGGCAAAGAGGGCTTTCAGACCGATACGGCGAAGTCCTTCCTGACCCGGCATGAATGTAGCTTTTACATCTACTGTTCCGTTGGCATAGATGGTGTATTGCAGTGTGTAAGGACAAAGCGCATCGCGTGAAGCGGTAACAACTACCGATTTGCCGTCTTCCGAAGCTTTTACGGTAGGAACTGCATCTTTTACTTTGCTGTCTTTGTCTGTGTTGGTATCGTTTTCAATCCAGCGGAAGTTATCGTATACGAATCCACCGTTGGGCGCCAATACTGCCATGGTACCGTATGTGTACTCAGTGAGCAGAGAAGATTTCTTGTCGAATACCATTTTTACTACATTGTTGGAAATGGTATAAGCTGTAGCTGTTTCTTCTACTTTGAGTGGCTGTGCCTTGCTGCCCACTTCTACTGCTTTCAGTGTAGCCGGGCGTTCCTGCAGACAGAACTGGTTGGATGCTACAATGTGGCCGGCTTTTGCCCAACGTGTATCTTCTTTCTGTTTTACTTCGAAAGTGATGAAGTATTCGCTTCCAGCTTCCAATGCTTTCACCGGAGCCGCAATCTGAACAGACTGGTCGGGAGCAGTAGCAGGGATAGCTATGTTTTGTACACTTTCTACCGGTTTACCGTCTTTCAGTACTGTATACGAAAGAGTGAACTGGTCGAGGTTAGTGAAATCGTATTTGTTTGTCAGACTTAGTGTCTGAGTAGCTGGGTTGAAGTTGGAGAATTTGATGTATTGGTATACATGTTTCATTTCATTCAACTTCGGAGTTTCGTGACGGTCGGCAGTAATCACACCGTTGTTCACAAAGTTACCCTGATGAGGTCCCGGATAATCGTAACCACTGTGCAGACCAGTCTTGATTTTACCTGATTTCAGTTCTGCCGGATCGTAGATAGCCTGGTCTACCCAGTCCCAGATACAGCCACCGATGGCACTCTTGCTGCGTTCAATCATGTCCCAGTATTCTTTGAAATTACCCAAGGCATTACCCATACAGTGTGCATATTCGCACATGAAAGTCGGTTTACCGTTATGGTTGGCATCCGAATTGTATACCATCCATTCCAGTGTAGGATACATTACCGATACGAAGTCGCTGGGGGCATCGCCAAATCCGTTGTAATATCCTTCGTAGTGGATGTAGCGATTGTCCAGTTTGCGGACTGCATCGTAAGTAGCATAGAAGTTGGAACCAGGAGAGGCCTCATTACCCAATGACCAGAAGAATACAGACGGATGGTTACGGTCGCGGTATACCATACGTACGGTACGGTCGATAAACATCGGCTTCCATGATTCCTGACTGGAGATACATTCGTGCAGCTTGTCACCGCTGTGGTTAGCCCAATTCAAGTGGCACTCTACATCGGCTTCGTCCATCACGTAAAGTCCGTAGTAATCGAACATGGCATACATCTTGGCCTGACGTGGATAGTGGCTGGTACGTACGGTGTTGACATTATTACGTTTCATCATCAGAATGTCTTTCAGCATCATAGGTACATCAATGGCACGACCCAGTTCGGGGTGTGTATCCTGTGTGTTTACTCCTTTGAACAAGACTTTTTTGCCGTTTACAAGTACCACACTGTTCTTGATTTCGATATGACGGAATCCGTATTTGGTAGAGAATACCGATTCTTCCTTGCCTTTTTTGTCTTTCTGACGTACAATCACGGTATAGAGTTCCGGAGTTTCAGCAGTCCAAAGTTTCAGGTCTTTCAAACCTTCTTTCTTGAACTCAATCTGTTGCTGCTTTTCACCTTTTTTGAACTGTACATTCTGTGAGAAGGTAGCAACGGTCTTGCCTTTCGGATCGAGCAACTCAGCTTCGATAGTTTTTTCGTCTGCTTTACCGTCGCGGTTGTCGATGTCCAGTGCTACATTGAAAGTACCCGATGTATAATGATCAGCTTCGTTCAGTGTGCTGGTGATATAGTGGTCGCGTACGAATGTCTTCGGAGTAGAGAACAGATAAACATCACGGTAGATACCGCTCATGTGGAACATATCCTGTCCTTCCAGATAACTGCCGTCGCTGAAGCGGAATACCTGTACAGATACGTTGTTGTTGCCTTTCTTCACATAAGGAGTGATGTCGAACTCGTGATCGTTGTTGGCTCCTTGTGTGTAACCTACGTATTCTCCGTTCACCCATACAAAGGCTGCACTGTAAATACCTCCGAAGTGAAGGAAAGTACGTTTCTTATCCCATCCTGCAGGCAACATGAAAGTACGTTGATAAGAACCTACCGGATTTTCACCATATTGTCCTTTGAACTCATCGCGCATCTGGATGTAAGGAGGATTGTCTTTGAACGGATAGTCTACATTGACGTAAAGAGGATGGTCGTATCCTTTCATTTCCCAGTTTGACGGAACTTCAATGTTATCCCATTTGGAAACATCATATCCTTTTTTGTAGAAGTCGGTGGGACGTTTGGATGGTTCGTCTACGAAATGGAATTTCCATACTCCGTTGAGCGACAGATAGGCAGCTTTAGTAGGAGTTTCCCATGGGAAATCGTAATATTTGTCCGCTTTCATGGAAGCGGTAGAAGTATAAGGAATATAAGTAGCATGTCCTGCTTCTTTATTCTCTTCAAAGCGGGTTTCATCTTCCCAATAGTTGCGTGTAGCTTCCTGTGCCTGTACATGGACAAAGGAGCTGAGGCCTGCTAAAAGTAAACTGAAAGCAGTAACCTTTTTTTTCCAGAATAAATGCTTCTTCATAGGATAAATTAAAAAATGAATATTAGTAACAAAGGTTGGAGTGTATTACTTATCCAAACATTTTGCGTACTCTCTCTATGCCTGCTACCAGTGCATCGATTTCCTCTTTGGTATTGTATAATCCCAATGAGGCACGAACCGTACCTTCGATACCTAAGCGGTGCATCAGCGGTTCGGCACAATGATGTCCGGTACGAACAGCAATGCCTAATCGGTCGAGTAATGTTCCCATATCGAAGTGGTGTATATCTCCGACAAGGAAAGAAATAACTCCTCCTTTGTGTTTTGCTTCGCCAAAGATACGCATTCCGGGAATTTCTTTCAAACGCTGCATGGCATAAATGGTTAATTCATGTTCATGTGCAGCTATATTGTCCATTCCAATGGCAGAAACATAGTCTAATGCTTTGGCCAGGGCAGTGGTACCGATGTAGTCGGGAGTTCCGGCTTCGAATTTGAAAGGAAGTTCGTTGAATGTAGTCTTTTCAAAACTTACATTCTGAATCATTTCTCCTCCACCTTGATAGGGAGGGAGCTTGTCGAGCCAGTTTTCTTTTCCGTAGAGTACACCAATTCCGGTAGGCGCATATATTTTATGACCACTGAATACATAGAAGTCGGCATCGATATCTTGTACGTCGATTTTCATGTGGGGAATACTTTGTGCCCCATCGATAAGTACGGGTACCTGATGTGCATGTGCAATGGCTGTGATTTCTTTTACCGGATTGATGGTTCCCAATACGTTGGATACATGAGCTACGGAAACCAGTTTGGTACGCGGAGAAAACAGTTTTTCGTATTCGTCCAATAGCAACTCTCCCTGATCGTTCATCGGGATGACTTTCAGCTTGATTCCTTTTCGGGCTGCCTGCAACTGCCAGGATACGATGTTGCTGTGGTGCTCCATGACCGATACAATCACTTCGTCTCCTTCTTGCATCTGGCTGTCGGTAAACGATGATGCTACGAGGTTTATACTTTCGGTAGTACCTCTGGTAAAAATGATTTCGGAAGTGGAACGTGCATTGATAAACTTACGTACTGTTTCTCGGGAAGCTTCGTGCAGATTTGTAGCCTGCTGGGAAAGGAAGTGAACTCCCCGGTGTACGTTGGAATTGACGGAATAATATTCGTCTGTAATTGATTCTACTACGCAACGGGGCTTTTGTGTTGTAGCCCCGTTGTCTAAGTAGATTAGAGGTTTGCCGTATACTGTGCGTGACAGTATAGGAAAATCTTCTCTTATTTTTTGTATGTCGTACATATCAGACTTTTTCTTTGTGTCAAAACAGATTTATTTACAGATGGCACAACCTTGGCATTTGTTCAGTTCGCCGCGGAAACGTTTTTCAACCAACAGGTGAAGACGGTCGCGAAGAGCTTCCATGCGGATGTTGTCGATGACTTCGTTGACAAAAGCAAACATCAGCAACAAGCGTGCTTCCTTCAGGCTGATTCCACGTTGTTGCATATAGAACAATGCATTTTCATCGAGCTGACCTACGGTAGCACCGTGTGAGCATTTTACATCATCTGCATAGATCTCCAGCTGTGGTTGTGTATACATACGGGCTTCTTTGGTCGCACAAATGTTACGGTTCGTTTGTTGTGAAGAGGTGTGTTGTGCACCTTCACGTACCAGCACTTTGCCTGCAAAGGCACCAACTGCCTGATCGTCCAATACGTATTTGAACAACTCATTGCTGGTACAATCTGAAACCTTGTGGTCAATAAAAGTATGGTTGTCTACCTGTTCATTTTTATCGGCAATAGCCATACCGCACAGATTGATTTCTGCTCCACGGCCGGAGAGTGTAACCTCTGTTGTATTGCGGGTTGTACCGTTATGGAGTGTCATACCATTGAGTAAAACATTGCTGTTCGCCTCCTGGTTTACATACAGATTACTGAAGCGTACTGTGCTATTATGAGTTTCTTCCAGTTCGTATAAGTCGAATACGGCATTTTCGCCAACAAAGACTTCTACGACTTGGGTAGAAAGGAAATTAACTTCATCCATAGCATGGTCGCATACAAGCAGTTTGGCTTGTGCCCCATCTTCCAGCACGATGACAACACGGCGGTTGACCATTGTGTTGATATCTGCACGGAGGATGTTGACTAACTGGATGGGTTTGTCAACAATGACATTTTTCGGTATATACATGAATACACCGTCCTGTGCAAACATGGTGTTGAATGCTACCACCCCATCTTTCGATGTGTCAGCCAGTTTGCCGTAGTACTTCTTGACTAACTCCGGCTGTTTGGTTGCAACGTCTTTTAAACTGCCGAAAATCACTCCTTCCGGAAGATGTCCGGTAGGTTGTGTATGCTGGTAGAAAGTATCATTTACCACGAAGTATAAGGATGTACTCATGTTGGGCACATCGCATTTGAATACTTCATACGGATTGACCGGAAATTCCAGTCGTTTGAGATTCAAACCATAATCGGGGGCAAAGTACTTGCTAACTTCTGTATATTTATATTTCTCTTGCTTCGTTGTGGGGAAGCCAGCCTGTTCAAAATCAGCAAAAGCCTTTGCGCGGGGAGCGTTGAGTACTTCTGTACTGTTCTTGCAGATAAGGGCTTCACATTGAGAGAAGAGATCAATATATTGTTGTTCTGCTTTCATGCTTATTCTCCCAATTCTTTTTTAATCCAGTCGTAGCCTTTTTCTTCCAGTTCCAAAGCCAGTTCCGGACCTGCTGTTTTTACAATTCTTCCTTTATAGAGTACGTGTACGATATCGGGCTTGATGTAATCCAACAAACGCTGGTAATGAGTGATGACAATACAGCTTGTTTCAGGAGTCTTGAGCTTGTTTACTCCTTCTGCAACAATACGCAGTGCATCAATGTCCAAGCCTGAATCGGTTTCGTCGAGGATGCTGAGTTTAGGTTCCAGCATGGCCATCTGGAATATTTCATTTCTTTTCTTTTCACCTCCCGAGAAACCTTCGTTTACAGAACGATTGGCCAATTTACTGTCCAGTTCTACGATTTCACGCTTTTGGCGCATGAGTTTTAAGAATTCGCTGGCAGATAAAGCCGGAAGTCCTTTATATTTGCGCTGTTCGTTTACGGCAGCGCGCATAAAGTTGACCATGCTTACTCCCGGAATTTCTACCGGATACTGGAAGGACAGAAACAAGCCTTCGTGGCTTCTGTCTTCTGCGCTTAAAGCAAGAAGATCTTTCCCGTCGAAAGTCACACTTCCTTTTGTTACTTCATAGGCCGGGTGTCCTACCAGTACGTTGCTTAATGTACTTTTACCAGAACCATTAGGACCCATGATGGCATGTACTTCACCTGCTTTTACCGTTAAATTGATTCCTTTCAGAATTTCTTTGCCATTGATTGTGGCATGTAAATCTTTTATTTCTAACATACGTGTTGTTTCTTCGTTAATATTATCCTACACTGCCTTCCAATGAGATGGAGAGTAATTTTTGCGCTTCTACGGCAAACTCCATGGGCAGCTTGTTAATTACTTCTTTAGCATAGCCATTGACGATAAGTCCGATAGCATCTTCCGTTGATATACCACGCTGATTGCAGTAGAATACCTGTTCTTCTGAAATCTTGGACGTGGTTGCTTCATGTTCTACAATGGCTGTATCATTGTGAATATCCATGTAGGGGAAGGTGTGTGCTCCACACTGGCTTCCCAGCAGGAGAGAGTCGCACTGGCTGTAGTTGCGTGCATTTTCTGCTTTTTCTGCCACACGAACCAAGCCTCTGTATGAATTCTGGCTTTTTCCGGCACTGATACCTTTGCTGACAATTGTAGAACGTGTGTTCTTTCCTAAGTGTATCATCTTTGTACCTGTATCGGCCTGTTGATAATTGTTGGTTACCGCTACAGAATAGAATTCAGCAGTCGAATTGTCACCACTTAGAATACAGCTTGGATATTTCCATGTAATGGCAGAACCAGTTTCAACCTGTGTCCATGACAGTTTACTGTCTACCCCTTTACAGTTTCCTCGTTTTGTTACGAAGTTGTATACTCCTCCTTTTCCTTCAGCATCTCCCGGATACCAGTTCTGCACGGTAGAGTATTTCACCTCAGCACGGTCTAATACAACAATTTCAACGATAGCAGCATGCAGCTGGTTCTCATCGCGCATAGGTGCAGTACATCCTTCCAGGTATGATACGTAACTGTCGTCATCTGCTACAATCAGTGTACGTTCAAACTGTCCGGTATTGGCTGCATTGATTCGGAAGTAAGTAGAAAGTTCCATCGGACAACGCACCCCTTTTGGAATATATACAAACGAGCCGTCGCTAAACACTGCAGAGTTTAATGCTGCAAAAAAGTTGTCCCGGTATCCTACTACAGAACCAAGATATTTTTTTACCAAGTCAGGATGTTCGCGTACAGCTTCACTCATGGAACAGAAGATAATACCTTTTTCCATCAGTGTTTCTTTGAAAGTAGTCTTTACTGAAACTGAGTCCATCACAGCATCTACCGCCATTCCGCTCAGTGCCATCTGTTCTTCCAAAGGAATTCCCAACTTATTGAATGTCTTTAATAATTCAGGATCAACCTCATCTAAACTTTTAGGACCTTCCTTTTTCTTTGTAGGGTCTGCATAATATGAAATAGCCTGATAGTCTATTTCCGGGATGTTCAGATGTGCCCATGTCGGCATTTCCATTGTCAGCCAATAGCGATATGCTTTAAGGCGGAATTCGAGCAACCATTCCGGTTCTCCTTTTTTGGCTGATATAAGCCGTACCACATCTTCATTCAGTCCCTTTTCGATAATATCTGTGTGAACGTCAGTCGTGAAGCCGTATTTATACTTCTCCTGAGTGAGTTCTTTCACATATTTATTGGGTTCTTGTAGCATATAATATCAGTATCTATTAGTTGTTTGGTTACACTTTTAATTTTAGGAATAAATATTCCGGAGAAATCTTTTATCGGATAATATAACAATGATTTGCTCTTTGTGGTTGACTGAATTAAGTTATCTTTAGAATCAATGTATTCTATGAAATAAACAATCATGCTTGTAAGCAGGGCAAATTTAATGACACCCAGTCCGGCTCCCAACCATCTGTTTATAAAGCCAAGATGAATGGCTTCTACAGCTTGTGATAACATGGAAGCCAATAAAGAGATAGTTAAAGGCACTACTAACCAGATTAGAAAAAATGCTATTGTTTGTCCAATAGAAACAGAGGTTCCCAGTTCAACCGCCAGTTTTTCTCCAACAGAAGCAAACAAGGCACGTGCCAGAAGTAATCCGGCTATGAGCCCGACAATAGACGACAGTTGTTTTATGAATCCTTTGGTAAAGCCTAGTATTGCTCCGATGAATATAATACCTATAATTGCAAAGTCGAGAGTTGTCATTTTATTAATAAAAATAATGTCATTCTGAGTGCGTAATAGAACTGCATACATCCAAACGGCATTAGCAGATCCTTCGCCAAGCTCAGGATGACATTATTTAGATAAGTGTATAATTAGCTTATAAAGTCTGTTTTACTTCAATTTCCTCGTAAGTTTCGATAATGTCACCTACTTTCAGGTCGTTGCAGTTTGTCAGGCTGATACCGCATTCGAAGTTTGTTCCAACTTCTTTCACATCGTCTTTGAAGCGTTTCAAAGCGTTGATTGAACCGGTAAATACAACGATACCATCACGAATCAGACGAGCCTTATCCGAGCGTTTAACCTTACCAGTTTTTACCATAGCACCGGCAACCATACCTACTTTGCTGATGTTGAAGACTTCACGCACTTCGATAGTAGCTGTTACCTGTTCTTTCAATGTCGGAGCCAACATACCTTCCATTGCTGCTTTTACTTCTTCAATAGCATCGTAGATGATAGAGTATTTGCGGATATCTACACCTTCCTGTTCTGCCAGTTTAGCTGCATTGCTTGATGGGCGTACCTGGAAACCAACGATGATAGCATCTGAAGCTGCTGCCAAAGAAACATCCGATTCAGAGATCTGACCCACACCTTTATGGATTACATTAACCTGAATCTGTTCTGTTGACAACTTAATCAACGAGTCACTCAAGGCTTCTACAGAACCGTCTACGTCACCTTTGACGATTACGTTCAATTCATGGAAGTCACCCAAAGCCAAGCGGCGGCCCACTTCATCCAAAGTAAGCATTTTCTGAGTACGCAATCCTTGTTCACGTTGCAACTGCTCGCGTTTGTTGGCAATTTCACGTGCTTCCTGATCGGTATCGAATACATGGAATGTATCACCTGCTGCAGGTGCTCCGTTCAATCCCAGAATCAATACAGGTTCTGCCGGTCCTGCTTCTTTCAGACGTTGGTTACGTTCGTTGAACATAGCTTTTACCTTACCATAGTATGTACCTGCCAATACGATGTCTCCTACGTGAAGAGTTCCGTTCGATACCAGTACAGTTGCTACATATCCACGTCCCTTATCCAAAGACGATTCAATGATAGAACCTGTTGCTTTACGGTTTGGATTAGCTTTCAAATCCAACATTTCTGCTTCCAGCAATACTTTTTCCAGCAATTCTGGTACACCGGTACCTTTTTTTGCAGAAATATCTTGTGACTGATATTTACCTCCCCATTCTTCAACAAGGAAGTTCATCGCAGCCAATTCTTCTTTAATCTTGTCCGGATTGGCGTTAGGCTTATCAACTTTGTTAATTGCAAATACAATAGGCACTCCTGCAGCCATAGCATGGTTGATAGCTTCCTTGGTCTGAGGCATGACATTGTCGTCGGCTGCTACAATAATAATTACTACGTCGGTAACCTTAGCACCACGAGCACGCATCGCTGTAAATGCTTCGTGTCCCGGAGTATCGAGGAAAGTAATCTTACGTCCATCTTCCAGTTTCACATTGTATGCACCGATGTGCTGGGTAATACCACCAGCCTCTCCTGCAATTACGTTTGCTTTACGGATATAGTCCAACAGAGATGTTTTACCGTGGTCAACGTGTCCCATTACTGTTACAATCGGAGCACGTGGCTGCAAATCTTCTTCTGCATCAGCTTCTTCTTCGATAGCCTGAGCTACTTCTGCGCTGACATATTCAGTTTTGTATCCAAATTCTTCTGCCACCAGATTGATTGTTTCTGCATCCAGACGCTGGTTGATAGAAACCATGATACCGACACTCATACAAGTAGAGATAACTTGTGTTACAGAGATGTCCATCATGTTGGCCAACTCGTTTGCAGTCACAAACTCGGTAAGCTTCAATATCTTGCTTTCTTCCTGTTCCAGTTCCTCCTGTTCCAATTGGCGGTTCTGGATAGATTCACGTTTTTCTTTACGGTATTTAGCTGCTTTATTCTTACCTTTATTAGTAAGTCGTGCTAAAGTTTCTTTTACCTGCTTAGCTACATCTTCGTCGCTAACTTCTTGCTTGATAACCGGTTTCTTAAAGCGATCTTTATTTGCGTGTTTGTTCGTATTCTGAACATTGCCTTTATTAGCGCGATCATTACGTGCTGCACCATTGTTAGAAGTATTTACAGCATTGATGTCAATACGTTCTTTGTTAATCCGGTTGCGTTTCTTTTTCTTTGAAGCATCATCAGAATCAGATTTATCACCTCTTTCATCCGTTTTGCGAATTTCTTTGATGATAGCGTCTTTCATTTGTTTGCGCTGTTCCTGACGCTGTTTATCCTTTTCTTCTCGCTCTTTACGTTTTTCTTCTTTGGTCTTCTTTTTCGGACGTGTCGACTGATTCAGTGCAGCCAAGTCAATTTGTCCCACTACATTGATTTTGGATTTAAATTCAGTAGGACGAATTTTAAATACATCGTCTTCTTTCTCAAGCTGCACATTGTGTACTTCTGGGGTTTCTTTTTTCTCCTCCATTGCCTCTTGTTTCAAATCTTCTTCTTTTGTATCCGGTTTAACTGTTTCATTAGAAGTGGTCGTTGAGTTTACGTCTTCCGCTTTTGATGGTGTAATCGTATTATTGACTGCTTCTGTATTATTTTGTTGAATATTATCAAATTTAGGGGTAGCCTGTTCTGTTACAGCAGGTTTTTCTGCGATTGCAGAATCTACTGTAGAATGAACATCTTCGTCTTTAGCAGGTTCGGTAGCAACTGGTTTCGTCTTCTTTTTGTTGAAGCTGTCTAAATCAATTTTACCGACAGGTTTGAATTTAGGACGTACATCATCCGGAACAACAGTCTCTATTACTTCAGGCTTTTTTGTTTCCGGTTGAAGATCTTCAATAGAAACAGAGGCTTTGTTGCGTTCTTTATTCTGTCGTTCCTGAATAATTTTTTCAGACTCTATTTTTAAATCTTTATCTTTACTGAACTCTTTTACAAGTACAGCATACTGTTCATCAGTAATTTTAGTATTCGGATTCGCTTCAATAGTATATCCTTTTTTTTGTAAAAAGTCTACTACCGTGGTGATTCCTACATTTAAATCTCGTGTTACTTTATTTAGTCTAATCGTCATACGTTTATCTAATTTTTTTATAGAGTTCTGAAAAAAGTTACTACTCACGACTGTTGTTCACCAATGAACGATGTTTTTGCCGGTTTCTGTAAACTATTCTTCAAACTCTGCTTTTAAAATCTTCAGCACATCGTCCACTGTGTTTTCTTCCAAATCTGCTTTTTCTATCAGCATTTCACGTGGAGCATTCAATACACCTTTTGCTGTATCAATACCGATACTCTTGATGGCATTGATTACCCATTCATCGATTTCATCTTTGAATTCATCCAAATAGATGTCTTCATCCATTGCATTTTCGTCCAATTCTCTGTATACATCAATTGTATATTCAGTCAGCATACTTGCCAGCTTAATATTAAGACCACCTTTACCGATAGCCAAAGATACTTCTTCCGGTTTCAAATATACTTCTGCTTTCTTTTCTTCTTCGTGCATTACGATAGAAGAAACTTTTGCCGGACTTAAGGCACGCTGTATAAACAGCTGGATGTTTGATGTATAATTGATTACATCGATATTCTCGTTACGCAATTCACGTACAATACCATGTATACGAGAACCTTTTACACCTACACAAGCACCTACCGGATCGATACGTTCGTCGTAAGATTCTACTGCAATCTTCGCACGTTCTCCCGGAATGCGGGCAATCTTTTTAATTGTAATCAATCCGTCGTTGATCTCCGGAACTTCCTGTTCGAACAAGCGCTGGAGGAACATTGGAGAAGTACGGCTCAATATAATCTTAGGATTGTTGTTTTTGTTGTCAACGCGAGCTACGACAGCACGAGCTGTTTCGCCTTTGCGGTAGAAGTCACTCGGAATCTGTTCTGTTTTGGGCAATAACAGTTCATTGCCTTCATCATCCAGCAGCAAGATTTCCTTTTTCCAGATCTGGTATACTTCTGCGCTGATGACAGTTCCAACTTTGTCTATGTATTTGTTGTATAAACTGTCTTTTTCCAGTTCCAAAATCTTGGAAGCTAATGTCTGGCGAAGATTCAGAATTGCACGGCGACCAAATTTTTCGAATATAACTTCATCTGTTACTTCTTCGCCTACCTCGTATGAGCTGTCTATTTTACGAGCTTCTGTCAACGAGATTTGTGCATTCGGATTAGTTAATTCATCATCTGCTACTACTTCTCGATTACGCCATATTTCGAAATCGCCTTTATCCGGATTTACGATTACGTCATAATTTTCGTCTGTACCAAACATTTTTGCAATCACACTGCGGAAAGACTCTTCCAATACGCTAACCATTGTTGTGCGATCGATGTTTTTTAACTCCTTAAATTCCGAAAACGTGTCAATTAAACTGACAGTTTCCTCTTTTTTCGCCATAATTATTTAAAGCTAATTAAGTATTTGGTATATTTTATTTCTTCGTATGTAAAAGTAATATCTTGCTCTACCAGTTTGGGGCGTTTGGCTCCTTCCGGCTTGATTTTTGTTTCGACAGTAATCGTAAAGTTTTCTTCGTTGGCGTCGCTCAATACTCCAACGTATTTTTTACCATCTTTAGCCAATACTTCCACATCGGTTCCGATATGAATCAGGTATTGTTTTAGAACCTTGAATGGTTGTCCGATACCGGCAGATCCTACCTCTAATTCGTAATCTTCCTCTTCCCGGTTCAATTTCGATTCTATGTATCGACTTAATTCCACACAATCGTCGATCCATACACCTTCTGCATGGTCTATCTCAACAACGATTTTATCATCTGGACTTACTGTAATATCGACCAGAAAATAATCTTTTCCCTCCAGCCATTCGTTAACTATTCGGGTAACAACATTTTTATCTATCATGCATTAACTATATAAGAACAAAAAAAGGAGCTAATCGCCCCTCCACCTTTCATCCATTTCGCTGCAAAGATATAAATAATATAATGTATTGCAAAATTATAGGGAATTTATTTCCTGTTTAAGAAAATTTAGTTTTTATGTAAAATGGTCTTGGAATTCTGCACTTTTTTTAGAAATTTGGACTAGATGTCTTATAAAAATATGTTTTTTATGCTAAAAGGGGATATTAGTAAAAAAGTTTTCCTATATTTGCTTACAAAATGATATAATAAGATTGCTTATGGAGAAAATTGATAATCTTGACAAGCAGATTCTGGAAATTATTTCTCAGAATGCCCGTATTCCATTTAAAGATGTAGCGGAAGAATGTGGTGTGTCGCGTGCAGCTATTCATCAGCGTGTACAGCGTTTGATAGATCTGAATGTAATCGTTGGTTCAGGATACCATGTAAACCCCAAAAGCCTGGGATACAGTACTTGTACTTATGTAGGTATTAAACTGGAAAAAGGTTCTATGTATAAAAGTGTGGTTGCCGAATTGGAAAAGATTCCGGAAATTGTGGAATGTCACTTTACTACTGGTCCGTATACCATGCTTACCAAATTGTACTCTACAGACAACGAGCATCTGATGGAGTTGTTGAACTCAAAGATACAGGAAATACCAGGGGTAACTGCTACAGAAACACTGATTTCGTTGGAGCAGAGTATTAAGAAAGAAATTCCTATTCTTAAAGAACAGAAATAATGGACTGGCTTGTATCCTGTCATTTAGGAGGTGTGGTAATAGGAATATGCACTTTCCTGATCATCGGTTTATTCCATCCGGTTGTAGTAAAAGCTGAATATTATTGGGGCACTCGTTGTTGGTGGGTGTTTTTGGTGTTAGGCCTGATGGGAATGGCAGGTTCAATTATTATTCAAAATTTGCTGGTGTCATCTTTATTAGGAGTTTTTTCTTTCTCTTCGTTTTGGACGATTAAGGAGCTGTTCGAACAGCGGCAACGTGTGTTGAAAGGATGGTTCCCGATGAATCCCAAGCGAAAGCATGATTATGAAACAAATCAATGAGTTTATAAAACGAAAAATCTGAGGTTCAGAAATGTATCTCAGGTTTTTTGTTTTATGGAGCTATAGAATTGAAATTATTCAAACTGAATCTATTATTTTATGAAAAAGACATTTGTTTTTATTTGTTTCCTTTTGATAGGAATCAGTCAGGTTTTGTGTGCGGGAAAGCCGAAAGCCAAGCATGTAGTGTTGATTGCTTTAGATGGATGGGGAGCTTACAGTGTTCCGAAGGCGAAAGATATTCCTCATATCAGCCAATTGATGGCCGAGGGTTGTTATACATTGAAGAAACGCAGCGTGTTACCTTCTTCAAGTGCAATAAATTGGGCTTCGATGTTTAATGGAGCTGCTACGGAGATTCACGGATATACTCAATGGGGTTCCAAAACTCCGGAAATTCCCTCCAGAGTCTTGAATAAACATGGCGTATTTCCTACGATTTTTTCTATCTTGCAAGAACAGAAACCGGAACTGAAAACAGCTTGTTTGTATGAGTGGGATGGGATTAAATATCTGATAGATTCTTTGGCTGTTTCTCATCACGCTCTTGCTCCTGATTATGCGAATCATCCGACTTTGCTTTGCGAAATGGCCGAACAATATATTAAGGCCGAACGTCCCCATTTTATTGCGGTATGTTTTGATCAGTTAGACCATACGGGACATGATGCAGGACATGATACTCCATCTTACTACGACAAATTGAAGGAACTGGACAGTTATGCCGGACGTATTATGCAGGCTGTTAAAGATGCCGGGATGTGGGAGGATACGATTATTATGATGACGTCCGATCATGGAGGAATTAAGACCGGACATGGAGGAATTACTTTGGAGGAAATGGAAATTCCTTTTATCATTGCAGGAAAAAATGTGAAAAGAGGGGGCGAGTTTGAAGAAAGTATGATGCAATATGATACAGCTTCTACTATTGCATATATTTTCGGGGTAAAACAGCCTCAAGTTTGGGTAGGACGCCCCATGACGCAAGTTTTTAAATAAAGGGTTGAAGTAAGTTTGACGTTTGATGAAGGCTGTCTCAGATAAACTTGAGATGGCCTTTGTCTTTTCTTGAGGAGCGTATCATGTAACAGGAATCGGGAAACAGCGATGGACGTCGGAGGTTTTAATCGCCGTCGTTGATTGTGCAGCCGCCGGTGTTGGCTTTGCAGCCAACGTGGTTGTTTGTGCAGCCGACGACGTCGTATGAAGTCAGTGAATAGAATCAGGCACTTTTGTCTATGATAATGGATTTGTTTTCTGCAGGTGCATTGAATCGGGGAAAATCTTAATATCTTAGAGATAAATGCAGAGGACTAAAAAGATACGAGACTATCTCAAATCTGTTTTGAAATAGTCTCGTGCCTTTTATAAATATTCTTGTAATGGGAGTTCTTTGTGTAATACTCCTAGTGCATTCATGGCCAATGCTCCCATTTCGTCTTCTCCGGGGATGATGATGACCGGAGCCAGCTTATGAATCCATTGTGTGAGTAAATCGGTGCAATATTGGCAGTGTGCGATACCACCTGTCAGGATGATGGCATCGGTTTGACATTCCAGGGCTACATGCATGGCACCTACCTGTTTGGCTACCGTGTAAATCATGGCATCCAATACAAGCTTATGTTTTTTATTTCCGGCATGTGCCCATCGCACGATAGTGGGTACATCTGTGGTTCCTAAATGAGCAAGTAATCCTCCTTTGCCGTTCAGCATTTTCCGTATTTCTTCGTATTTATATTTGCCGCTGAAACAAAGGTCTACCAGCTGACGTGCCGGAACTGTACCTGCCCGTTCCGGGCTGAACGGGCCTTCTCCATTCAATGCATTGTTTACATCAATTACCTTTCCGAAGTGATGCGCACTGACCGAAATTCCTCCTCCCAAATGTACTACAATCAGATTCAGCTCTTCGTATTTTTTGTGAATGCTGGCTGCATATTGTCTTGAAACTGCCCGGCTGTTTAAGGCATGAAAGATGGAGATTCTTGGAACCTCCGGAATACCGGTCAGTCGTGCAATGTCGCGCAACTCGTCAGTCACTACAGGGTCGGCAATAAAAGAAGGGCATCCGGAGTGAGAGGCAATGTCATCGGCAATGAGTGCTGCCAGATTGGAAGCATGTTCCATATTGGCATTCCAAAGGTCATGTTTGATACGTTCATTGATGCGGTATACTCCTCCCGGAATAGGCTTAAGGAGACCTCCACGAGCTATGATGGCATCGAAGTGAAGGGATATTCCGGCCTTGGCAAGTGCTGTATATACATGCTCTTTCCGGTATTCGTACTGTTCGTTGATGTGATGATAGGGGGCCAGTTCTCCGGCAGAATGATAGACACTCTCTTTCCAAACCTGTGTGCTGTCTTCGTATACAGCCAGTTTGGTGGAAGTAGACCCTGGGTTGATTACAAGTATTTTCATAACAGTCAGTCGTTTTGATTGCCGGCAAGGCAAGCCAATGCCAGGCTGTAAAATTTTGAATTACCCGAATCGCTACGCGATGGAACAACTACAGGGGCAATGGTTCCTGTAAGCATGCCCGCCATGTTGGCATCTCCAAACAGCGATAAGGTTTTGTAAAAAGTATTTCCAGATTCGAGATTAGGGAAAATTAGAATGTCTGCATTTCCCACAACAGGAGAACTGAGTCCTTTTATTTCTCCACTGTGTCTGTCACAAGCCGTTTTTGCATCCATAGGACCGTCTATAAAGATCTTTCCTAACATCCCTTGTTGAGCTTCTTCTTTCAGTTGTGCATAACTTAATGTATGCGGGAATTTTTCATTGGTTTTCTCGGAGCAGTGAATCAGTGCGATGCGAGGTTGCTCGTGTCCTAAACGATGGCAGATTTGCGTATCCGACTTTATCATGGCGCGGAATTGCTCCAGAGAAGGACGTGGAATAACTGCTGCGTCCGAAAAGAAAAGCAACTTATGATATAAGGGGATTTGTGCAAGGGAAACATGGCTGAGTATTCCTCCTTCGGGCAGCAATCCTTTTCCTTTCTTAAGTACGGCACGAAGCAGATTGTCTGTATTGATAAGCCCTTTCATTAGAATGTCGGCTTCGCCTGTTCGTACCAGCTCTACGGCCAGTGCTGCAGCTTCGTCGGGCGTGGGTGCGGTATATACACGGACGAAGTCCGGAGAGGCGGCATGCAGACGGTCGGCTATAGTCCGGTGGTTCTCATCGGTTACCAATAGATAAGACGCAATCTCTTCACGCAGACTTCGGATAATGACATATTCTGTATGAGGGTCATTGGGGCAAACTACTGCCACTCTGCGGCGGATACAGCGAGAGCGCAATACATTCACTAATTGGCTGAGTGATCGGATTGGTTCCATATATTAGATTTTTTTCAAATATGGGAAAATAATCTGGATTTATCTCTATCTTTGTTTCACTTCTAAGAAAGATTTAACTTATGAAAACGTTTCAAAACTTCGATATTGAAGCGGACTATAAGGCGCTACATAGTCGCTTTCCCAATCATGCCGATGCTCCTTTGATAGGTATTACGGCGAATTTCAGTGAGGGTAATTTGATGCTGGCCCCGGGCTATTATACTTCAGTTCTTCGGGCGGGAGGTATTCCTGTTGTGATTCCTCCGACAGAAGATACCGATGCTTTGATCGGTTTGCTCGATACGCTTGATGCCGTTTTATTGAGTGGTGGAGCCGATTTGAATCCGTTGTATGTGGGCGAGGAGCCGATACGCGAATTGCAGGACATTAATCCCCATCGCGACCGTCAGGAGTTATTGCTGGTACGTCTGGCAGCAAATCGCCAACTTCCTATATTAGGTATTTGCCGGGGTATGCAGGTGATGACAGCAGCAATGGGGGGAACCCTTTATCAGGACATTTATGCGCAGCGGGAGGGAGAGTCTGTCAAACATAGTCAGAAACTTGACCGGGCTTACGCTTCGCATACTGTTCAGATTGTCCCCGAATCCTTATTGTCGGATGTGCTGAATACTCTTACTGTTGCTGTCAATTCGTTCCATCATCAGGCAGTCAAGGAGCCGGCACCTGGCTTTCGTGTTTCGGCTTATGCTCCCGATGGAGTGATTGAAGCAATTGAAAGTACTGAATATAAGTCGATGCTGGGAGTACAGTGGCATCCCGAATGTTTCATCTTGAATGGGGATGAATACATGATGCCGATATTCGACTGGCTGGTACGTGAGGCTCATTCTTTCCGTAGGGCAAAACGCTTGCACAGCCGTTTGCTGACTCTCGATACCCATTGTGATACGCCCATGTTCTTTGGTCAGCAAATTAATTTTGCGTCTCGTGACCCTAAAATCAAGGTCGATTTGCATAAAATGACCGAAGGACGTCAGGATGCCACCATTATGGTTGCTTATCTGGCACAGAAAGAACGTACAGAAGAAGCTTTGCTGGCTGCAACTGCCAAGGCAGACCGTTTGCTGAACGAGATAGAGCGTATGGTGGCTATGAACTGCACGGCCGTAGACATTGCTTATACTCCGGCCGACTTGTATCGTTTGAAGCAGGCTGGAAAGAAGGCAATTATGCTGGGTATAGAAAATGGATATGCCATTGGTAAAGATTTAAGTAATGTGGAACGTTTCCGCCAAAGAGGGGTGGTATATATGACTTTGTGCCATAATGGAAACAATGATATCTGCGGTTCGGCACGTTATAATGAAGAGAATCTGGGTGTCAGCGCTTTCGGTGAGCAGGTCATCCGGGAGATGAATCGGGTAGGCATGATGGTTGATTTGTCGCATGCCGGTGAACGGACTTTCTATGATACGTTGGATATCAGTGCGCAGCCGGTAGTTTGTTCTCACTCTTCTGCACGGGCACTGTGCGATCATCCTCGTAATCTGACTGATGCACAACTCAAGGCTATTGCCGACAAGGGTGGTGTAGTGCAGGTTTGTCTGTATAGCGGATTCCTGCGTCAGGATGCTCCGGCTACGATTGAGGATGCAATTGAACATATCAATCACATGGTCAGTGTGATGGGTATAGAACATGTGGGCATCGGAACCGATTTCGATGGCGATGGAGGTATTATAGGGTGCAATGATTCGTCGGAACTGATTAATCTGACACGGCGCTTCTTGTTGGAGCGTTACGATGAAGAGGCAATTCGTCTGCTTTGGGGAGGAAACTTCCTGCGGGTGATGGAAGAAGTGCAGAAAAACAGCTACCTTTGCAGCTGTAATCATTAAAGATAACGGAAATGAAAAGACTGATTAGAAATATAGGAGGAGTGTGTTTGCTGGCATGTGCATGTGTGTCGTGTGGCAGTAGTAACAACAAAGCCAAACAGGAAGAACAGACGGAAGAACAGGCCTTTGTGCAGGCTCCGGCTTTCAATGCTGACAGTGCTTATGCTTATGTAGAAAAGCAGGTGGCTTTTGGTACACGTGTGCCGAATTCGGCTCCTCATAAGGCTTGTGGCGATTATCTGGCTGATAAGTTGGCTGGATTTGGGGCGAAAGTGTATAATCAGTATGCCGACTTGATGGCGTACGATGGCACAATACTGAAGGCCCGTAATATTATTGGGGCTTATAACCCGGAATCGAAAAAGCGAGTTTTACTTTGCGCACATTGGGATACACGTCCGTATGCCGATGAAGATGAGGCAAAGCATCACCGTACTCCTATCGATGGGGCAAACGACGGAGCCAGTGGGGTAGGTGTTTTGCTGGAAATAGCCCGTCAGTTGCAGAAGCAAGCACCGGCTATTGGGGTTGATATTGTATTCTTCGATGCGGAAGATTATGGAACACCTGATTTCTATGAGGGTATCCATCGCAGCGATACATGGTGCTTGGGCTCACAATATTGGGGACGTATTCCGCATGTACCTGACTACAAGGCTCGCTTTGGTATTTTGCTCGATATGGTAGGAGGTAAGAATGCATCGTTCTATTACGAGGCCTATTCCCAAAATACGGCTCATACCGCCATGCAGAAGATATGGGATGCAGCGCACCGAATCGGTTATGGAAATTATTTTGTAAAGAAAGATGGAGGACATATTACCGACGATCACATGTATGTACATCGGTTCCGCCAGATTCCGTGTGTCGATGTCATCGATTTCGACCCGAACAGTGATACAGGCTTTAATCATACCTGGCATACACTGAAAGATAATATGGAACATATTGACAAGGCTACTTTGCAGACTGTAGGCCAGACTGTGATGACGGTGATTTATAATGAAAAATAAAAATAAAAGAGAATGAAAGCAAAGTGCTTTGCTGGTGTGTGGATGCTGTTTCTTTGTTTGTTGGGGCATTGTTCCTTATTCTCACAAACGCGGGAAGACTCTGTAACAATAAAGGGGGTTGTGTCTGATTATGAAGGAAAACTTATAGAAAACTGTTCTGTAATGTTTCAGAATTCGAACTTTGATACTTTGTTTGAAACGAAAACCGATAAAAAAGGAAAGTATCAGATTTGTCTTCCTAAAGGCAAATATAGCAATATGGGGGCAATAGATATGGATACTTATCCTCATACAATGAGGTCTGGAATGAAAAATGAGGACCTCAGACTGGAGTTCTGGGGATGGAATTTTATAGCAGACAGAGATACTACCTTGAACATCCGGTATGACCGGATGGAGGTATATGGTTTGCATGCTTTTCAGATACCTGGAGGTGTACCGGCTTATCAGATATATGTTCGCCCTATGAGTCTGACAAGATTTTTAGCTGAAAAAGGTATAGAAAATGCTCAGCATAAAGAAGATTTATCGGGTGTGATTCAGGCTTCGTCTGTAGAGATTGCTAAATGCGATAATCTTGCTCCTGGAATTGATAAGGTGGGGATAGAAGTCTGGATTGACGGAGAAGAAGTTCCTGTTTTAATGAAACAGCAGATAAAGGAATATTATGAGGCGACCGAATATGGAATTGCATATTTTCTGACCGTTGGTATTCCGCAGAAAAGAACATCATTACCCTATCAGATAGTTAAGGTGGAATTGACCGATTTGGAGAATGGAGATCGGGGAGAAGCTGTTTATTATCTGGAAAAGAATGATTATATCGAATGTGGAAAATAACAACTATATTAGGGAACTGCACAAATAAATAAAATTCATAGATTTAATATAAAGTGAAACAATGAAGACGATTAACGAACTGCAAGACGAGGTAATCGAGGAATTCAGCGATTTTGAAGACTGGATGGATAAGTATCAGTTGCTCATTGATTTGGGCAATGAACAGGAACCACTCGATCCGAAATATAAAACAGAACAAAATCTGATAGATGGATGTCAGAGCCGTGTATGGTTGCAGGCTGACTTGGTGGATGGAAAAATTATATTTCAGGCAGAGAGCGATGCTTTGATTGTAAAAGGTATTGTAACCTTACTGATTAAAGTGGTATCAGGGCATACTCCCGATGAAATATTGAACAGCGATTTGTATTTTATTGAAAAAATCGGTCTGAAAGAACATTTGTCGCCTACCCGTAGTAATGGTCTGCTGGCAATGGTGAAACAGATGCGTATGTATGCGCTTGCCTTCAAGGCGAAGAATGCTTAAAGCTGACTTTTTCTTTTGAGAGAGAGTTGGTGATTGGCGGTTCGGGAAGAGAAACGGTATTGAAATCCGGTTCTTTTCCCGAACCGTTTTTGTAGGGATGCTTTTATGGGCGTTTCCTTTGGGACTGGACTTGCTTGGGTGATTCTGGTAAAACAATATACTGTTGAGCCTCTCTGTGTTTGAAGTCACTTCGTTCTATCATAAATAAGGAACAAAAAGTTTTTTATTAGGTAGATGATGTGTATATTTGAAATTGAATAGTGTGAATTTCTCAGACATAAGAAAGCAAACAGAAATAAAACGTAGAATTATGAGCGATTTCTTTTTAGAAACAAAAGAGGTGGTGAAACGTTATGCCGGTCATACTGCCCTAAACGGAGTCAGCATTCAGGTGCCCGAAGGTAAAGTATTTGGTCTGCTCGGGCCGAATGGTGCCGGTAAAACCACTTTAATCCGTATCATCAACCGTATTACGGCTCCTGATGCCGGAGAAGTGTATTTTGACGGTCATTTGTCTCGTCCGGATGATATTTATCGTATTGGATATCTTCCTGAAGAACGAGGCTTGTATAAGAAAATGAAGGTAGGCGAACAAGCCATTTATTTAGCACAGCTGAAAGGGTTAAGCCGGCAGGACGCTACAACCCGTTTGAAACAGTGGTTCGATAAATTTGAAATTACTTCCTGGTGGAATAAAAAGTTGGAAGAGTTGTCTAAAGGAATGCAGCAAAAAGTGCAATTTATCATTACGGTGCTGCATGAACCTCAATTACTGATATTCGATGAGCCTTTTTCTGGTTTCGACCCTGTGAATGCCGAATTGCTGAAAAGGGAGATATTGGAGTTAAAGCAAAAAGGACATACCATTATTTTTTCTACACACAATATGGCTTCGGTCGAAGAAATTTGTGATAAGATTGCCTTGATCAACCATTCGGAAGTGGTTCTGCAAGGGGAAGTGAAAGAAGTTCGTAGTCGTTTCAAGACCGATACTTATACACTGGTTACACAAGGAGATGTGTTGTTGCAAGACACACCGCTTTTTGAAGCTGCTTTGAAGGAAGAAGAGGGACAGGAGCGATATTATACGGTGAGAAAGTTGCAGGATGTGCCTAATACTGTTTTATTGTCGGAACTTGGGAAGCAGACAGAAATTCTGTCGTTTGCAGAATGTATTCCTTCTATGAACGAAATATTTATCCGTACGGTTGAAGGAAAAAACAATCAGTAAACTCTCTTATTTGAAGATTTACAATCTTAAAAACTAAAAGCTATGTCTAAAATATGGATTATTATACAGCGTGAATTCTTGCATCGCGTGACCAAGAAATCATTTATTGTGCTGACAATTCTGATGCCTTTCATTATAGCAGCTACTGTTTTTGTACCGGTATGGCTCTCGATGGTGAAAAGTGATGTGCCTCAGAAGGTAGTAGTCATTGATGATACAGGAAAATATCTTCCTCAATTTAGGAACAATGAATCGTATAGTTTTGTACCGGCTTTGAAAATGGAACCGGAGTTTCGTAGTGATACCGCAGATATTAGTGCGGTGGTGATGATTACAGATGATTTGATTCAGCATCCGGAGGCTGCTACTATATACTCTCGTAAGGAAGTGCCTAAGAGTTTGTCTCGTCTGGTAAATGAGGTACTGAATGAACAGATACGTCATGATAAGCTGGAAAGATATGATATCCCTCAACTGGAAGATATCATGAGCGATTTTGAAACTTCATATTCGGTACGTACTGTGAAGTGGGCAGATGATGGAACTGCCAGTGAGTCGAATTCTTTGGTAGCAATGATGTCAGGGATGATACTTACCTTTCTTATCTATATGTTTATCATGGCATATGGTGGAATGGTGATGCAGAGTGTAATGGAAGAGAAGACAAACCGTATTGTAGAATTGATTATCTCTTCAGTAAAACCTTTTCAGCTGATGATTGGCAAGATTATTGGCATAGGTTTGGTTGGTATTCTGCAGTTGTGTATTTGGGGAGTAATGCTGTTTGTAATTTTAGGCGTGACGGGCACGGCCTTCGGTTATTCTGCTTTGCAGTCGCCTGATATGACGGGAGCAATGATGGAAGCTTCTGCAAGTCCTGTGAGTGATGATACGACATCTTTGCTGGCTGCTTTATACAACATGGATTTTCTGAAGTTGGGTGCGTTTTTTGTTCTGAATTTTATTGGCGGTTATCTGATTTATGCCTCTATCTTTGCGGCTATTGCAGCTTCGGTAAACGAACAGGAAGATTCACAACAGTTTATGCTTCCGGTTACACTGCTGTTGGTTTTTGCTATGTATGCGGCTATTGCCAGTGCAGATAATCCGGATGGTCCGTTGGCTGTATGGTGCTCAATGATTCCGCTGACGTCTCCGGTAGTAATGATGGTCCGGCTGTCTTTTGATGCTCCCATGTGGCAGCTGATTCTGTCGCTATGTATTTTGTATGGTACCGCCTTGGGGTTGATTTGGACAGCAGGAAAAATCTATCGTGTCGGTATTTTGATGTATGGTAAAAAGCCTTCGTTGAAAGAAATGTTTCGTTGGATACTTTATAAATAAATGTTCAGGTAAATAATTCCTGTAGCACGGTCAGTGATTTCAGTTCCGGAAAGTCTGGAAGATGGAGTCTGTAATATTCATCCATGATGTCTAAGCAACGATTCCGTTCTCGGCGACTCATGCTGAAAAGATGCATCGTGTCGTAATTCATACGTAGTAGTGTGCGGATTTGTGCGGCTTCTTCGGGCCGTACAAACATTCCGTGCAAAGGCTTAGAAGGGGAAAAACAAGCATTCATTAAGTCAAAGTAGCAGCCATCAGTATAGTTCTCTGTATTAGGATAGAGCCCTAAAAAACGGGACAGACGCATCAGAAAGACCAGGTGGAAGTTGGCGAAATTGCTATCACATGTATCCAGCCATTGGATAGAATGGATAAGGTAAGCAAAAAGTGGTCTGTTTTCCGCTTCTTCTTTAAGTGCACGGAACAGGAATTCTGCCAGAAACATGGCAATGGCCGATTTGTATGGATCGTAAGGAAGACTGTGGAATAGATACCACATTCTGGCTTCTTTGATAGGGTGAAGTCCTGTCTTGGGACGAATTTCCGCTTCAAATTCAACAATCGACAAAGGTTGAAACAAGACTGATTTTACTGTAGCCTTGCGTGAACGGGGGAGTGGAACCAAAAAAGACATTTCTCCTTCGGTCTCCGTATAGATGTGGATAATGTTCGATTTGTCGTTGTACTTTACTGTATGTAATACGATGCCTGTATATTTTTGTAACATAGTAATACAAAGATATAGAATCTGAACTAAAATGAATACATAAAAGGAGCTGAGATATATGGAAAGATGGCTTTTTAGACTTTTTGTAGGTCTTTGTAATCAAATAATTGAAAAAAAATATCAGAAAGTTTTGCAGGTATGAAAATTCTTCATACCTTTGCAACCGCAATCGAGAGATATGCATCCTCAGTTGCGGGCTCAGAAGTTCTTTCTGGGAGTAAAGGATGGCCCGTTCGTCTATCGGTTAGGACGCAAGATTTTCATTCTTGAAAGGGGGGTTCGATTCCCCCACGGGCTACATAATAAACAAAATCACGAACAATATTAAAGATTAGTCGAGATGGCAAATCACAAATCATCTATCAAAAGAATCAGACAAGAAGAAAAGAGAAGACTTCACAATAGATATTATGCAAAGACTATGCGTAATGCAGTGAAGAAGCTTCGTGCAACTACTGACAAAGGTGAAGCTGTTGCTTTGTTCCCTAATGTACAGAAAATGTTGGATAAGTTGGCTAAACGTAACATTATCCACAAGAACAAAGCTGCAAACTTGAAAGCTAAATTGTCTGCTCACATCAGCAAATTGGCTTAAGTTGTTGCCTGTTTTTTAAAGATATTAAGGCTGGGTTTTATAACTCAGCCTTTTGTCGTTTTCCCCTTGCTGTGAAAAGATTCTTTGTCTGTTTTATTGTTTAATCTGGTCTGTTTCTATACTGTGTTTTGTATTTCTTTGAAGTGAGGTAGAATGCGCTTTACCTTATTTATTTTAGTATTTTTAGATAGAGGGAGAGGCGCAATGTCATAGATTTTTAGTAACTTTGAACACTTAAAAATCTAAGTTATTAATAAAGAAATGAGCGAAGAACTGACACCTAACAGCGGAAGTAATTATTCGGCAAGTAGCATTCAGGTTTTGGAAGGACTTGAGGCTGTACGCAAGCGTCCTGCTATGTATATCGGCGACATCAGTGAAAAAGGGTTGCACCATTTGGTTTACGAAGTGGTAGACAACTCAATTGATGAGGCCCTCGCCGGTTATTGTACCCATATAGAAGTAACTATCAACGAAGACAATTCAATTACCGTACAAGATAACGGACGAGGTATTCCTGTTGATTTTCATGAAAAAGAAAAGAAATCGGCATTGGAGGTCGTTATGACCGTGCTTCATGCCGGAGGTAAATTCGATAAAGGTTCATACAAGGTATCCGGAGGTTTGCATGGTGTTGGTGTATCGTGTGTAAATGCATTGTCTACTCACATGACAACCAATGTATTCCGCAATGGAAAAATCTATCAGCAGGAATATGAGTGTGGTAAGCCTCTGTATGCAGTGAAAGAGGTTGGTACATGTGATATCACCGGTACTCGTCAGACATTCTGGCCAGATGCAAGTATTTTTACTGTAACCGAGTATAAATACAGCATTCTGCAGGCTCGTATGCGTGAATTGGCTTATCTGAACAAAGGTATTACCATTACTTTGACCGACAAGCGTGTACGGGAGGAAGATGGCTCTTATAAGAGTGAAACTTTCCATTCGGAAGAAGGAGTAAAAGAGTTTGTACGCTTCTTGAATTCTACAAACACTCCATTAATTGAAGACGTCATTTATCTGAATACTGAAAAGCAGGGAATTCCTATAGAATGTGCCATTATGTACAATACTGGCTTCCGCGAAAACCTGCATTCGTATGTAAACAATATCAATACCATCGAAGGTGGTACACACGAAGCCGGATTCCGTACTGCTCTGACTCGTGTATTGAAGAAATACGCTGAAGAAAGCAAGGCACTGGAAAAAGCGAAAGTGGAAATTTCCGGAGAAGACTTCCGTGAAGGGCTGATTGCTGTAATCTCAGTGAAGGTAGCAGAGCCTCAGTTCGAAGGACAGACCAAAACCAAGTTGGGTAATAACGAGGTAAGCGGAGCTGTCAATCAGGCAGTAGGTGAAGCTTTGACTTATTATCTGGAAGAACATCCTAAGGAAGCCAAGACAATTGTAGATAAAGTTGTATTGGCAGCTACTGCGCGTATTGCAGCGCGTAAAGCCCGTGAATCGGTACAACGCAAGAGCCCGATGGGTGGAGGCGGTTTGCCGGGTAAACTGGCCGATTGCTCAAGTCGTGTAGCAGAAGAATGTGAGTTGTTCCTTGTCGAGGGTGATTCTGCAGGTGGTTCTGCAAAACAGGGACGAAGCCGTCAGTTCCAGGCTATCTTGCCGTTGCGTGGTAAGATTCTGAACGTGGAGAAGGCAATGTGGCACAAAGCATTCGAAAGCGACGAAGTAAACAATATTATTCAGGCATTGGGAATCCGTTTCGGAGTAGACGGAGAAGAAAACAGCAAGAAGGCCAATATTGATAAATTGCGTTATCACAAGGTAATTATCATGACCGATGCCGACGTCGATGGTTCACACATCGACACCCTTATTATGACATTGTTCTACCGCTATATGCCTGAAGTAATTCAAGGCGGACATCTGTATATTGCTACTCCTCCTTTGTATAAATGTTCAAAGGGAAAAGTAAGCGAATACTGCTATACCGATGAAGAACGTATGGCATTCATTCAGAAATACGGTGACGGTACAGAGACAGGTATTCATACTCAGCGTTACAAAGGTTTGGGTGAAATGAATCCGGAACAGTTGTGGGAAACTACCATGAATCCTGAAACCCGTATTTTGAAACAGGTAAATATTGAGAATGCCGCAGAGGCAGACTATATCTTCTCTATGCTGATGGGAGACGATGTAGCTCCTCGCCGTGAATTTATTGAAAAGAATGCGACTTATGCGAATATCGATGCATAAGGAGTGTTTTTTATATATTCATAATTAATTTTTATCTAAACAAATCCATCCTCACATCTTACAATGAGGGAAGCTCCGGAGGTCTGTAGGCATCCGGAGCTTTTTTATTGAAATACGTCGGCCGATTCCTTTTTTTATCTCCAAATCGGTTTGTATTTGTTTATATTTTTAGTTTCTGTTTATGCCCTACAAGGTGTTCTGAGCACGATTTATACTTGTTTTCACTTATATTTTCTTTCACGGGAAAGTAAACTTCTGTATTATTTCATTACTTTTGAGAAAAAGATAAACTAATACCTCAGAAAAATATGAAACTAACTTTTCGCATTCAGTATCGTACGGTGTGGGGGGAATATCTTTGTGTAATCTTGAATGAGGAAGTCATCGAACTGTCTACTAAAGACGGGAACGAATGGCAGGGCACTGCCGAATGCCAGCTTCCGGAAGGAGATTCACTTGTAACCTACCGGTACGGTGTTTTCCGTGACGGAGTCTGCATCCGTAAAGAACTTGGAGCTATATCGCATTCCTTTTGTATCGGGAATGCTCAACAAAGTCATTTGATTCTATGCGATTGTTGGAGAGATTTACCCGCAGAATCATATCGTTACAGTTCGGCTTTTAATGGCATTTATGTACCTCAGCAACCTAACAAATTATCCGATGGAGTAGGTAGTTGTATCACTTTCCGTGCTCTTTGTCCGGGTCTTAGTGTGAAGAAACAGGCACTCGGTCTTATAGGAAGCTGCGATGCATTGGGAAACTGGGAATATTGCCGTCCGTTGCGGATGATGGAAGTACAGCCTAATGTATGGCATCTTACATTGGATGCCGCCTCTCTTCGATATACTTTCGAATATAAATTTGTGGCCATCAATGTAGAAACTGGAGCTGTAGAAGAATGGGAATGCGGTTCCAACCGTATATTCCATATTCAGCCACTTCTGCGTGGTGAAACTTACCTGCCGATGGAAACTGAAGTGTTCTTCAATCTTCCGCAACGTAAGATTGCAGGTAGTGCCATTCCGGTATTTTCACTTCGTTCGGAAGGTAGTTTTGGAGTCGGCGACTTTGGTGACTTAAAGCACTTTATCACTTGGGCTGCCGAAACCGGGCAACAAGCTGTGCAGATTCTGCCTATCAATGATACTACAATGACTGGTACGTGGACTGATTCGTATCCGTATAGCAGCATTTCTATTTATGCATTTCATCCTATGTTTGTCGATTTGCGCCAGTTGCCCGTGTTGAACGACTGGAAACTCGCCAAGCAAATGGAAGAAGAGCGTATTCGGCTGAATGCGTTGCCACAAGTAGATTACGAAGAAGTGAATCGCCTGAAACAAACTTATCTGAAAGCCGTTTTCCAGCAGGAAAAAGAACTGATATTGGCTTCCGAAGGGCTTCGCAGTTTCTTCCACGATAACGAAGAATGGCTGATGCCTTATGCGGCATTCTGTTATTTGCGCGATCGTTTCGGAACCCCCGATTTCCATCAATGGGGAGAATATAGTGTGTACGATGAAGAAAAGGTACAGGCACTTTGTGCATCCGACAGCGAAGCTTATCCGGAAATTGCATTCCATTATTTTGTGCAGTATGAGCTCCATATCCAGTTGCTCGATGCCTGCAATTATGGTCGTAGCCGTGGAGTGATTGTCAAAGGAGATATACCAATAGGTATCAGTCGTACCAGTGTGGAAGCCTGGGTAGAACCCTATTACTTTAACATGAACGGACAGGCTGGTGCTCCACCCGATGCTTTCTCTACCAAAGGCCAGAACTGGGGAATGCCAACCTACAACTGGAATGTGATGGAGAAGGATAATTATCAATGGTGGCGCCGCCGTTTCTGTAAGATGGCAGAATATTTTACAGCTTACCGTATCGACCATATTTTGGGATTCTTCCGTATTTGGGAGATTCCAGTCCACTCTGTGCATGGCCTGTTAGGACAGTTTGTCCCTTCTTTGCCTATGAGTAAGGAGGAAATCCAGAGTTTTGGTTTACGTTTTCAGCCGGAATTCATGACGAAACCGTTTATCAACGACTATATATTGAATACCATGTTTGGCGAACGGAGCGAAGAGGTTCGTCAGACTTTTGTACAGCATGTACATCACGATATCTACGAGATGCGTCCGGAGTTTGATACGCAACGTAAGGTTGAGGCTTATTTTGCAGGAAAAACAGATGAGGCTGATCTTGATCTGAAAGAAGGATTGTACTCACTCATTAGCGATGTGCTGTTTGTGGTAGACCGTGATAATCCGGAAATGTATCATCCGCGCATTGCCGTGCAGAACGATTTTGTATATCGTCAGCTTACCGGACAGGAACAGGAAGCGTTCAACCGCCTGTACAATCACTATTATTATCAGCGTCATAATGATTTCTGGTATCGGGAAGCCATGAAGAAACTGCCGGTACTGACGCAGTCTACTTCCATGCTGGTATGTGGAGAAGACTTGGGTATGGTGCCCGACTGTGTGCCTTGGGTAATGGATCAGTTGCAGATTCTGTCCTTGGAGATACAACGTATGCCCAAAAATCCTGAACATGAGTTTGGGCACGTCAGCGAATATCCATTCCGCTCGGTATGTACTATCGGTACACACGATATGTCTACCTTCCGCGGATGGTGGGAGGAAGACCGTAGTGTAACAGAATCTTTCTATTATCGTGAGTTAGGTCATTGGGGAGATTTACCGGAACATGCTCCGGGTTGGCTGTGTGAGGAAGTGGTACGCCGTCATTTATACAGTCCGTCCATGCTTTGTATTCTTACCTGGCAAGACTGGACGGCGATGGACGAATCGCTTCGTAATCCGGATATTGAAATTGAGCGTATCAATGTACCGGCCAATCCGAAACATTACTGGCGCTGGCGTATGCACATCACGCTGGAAGAACTGATGAAGCAGGATGCTTTCAACGAAAAAATACGTAGCATGATTGCCGAAAGCGGTCGTTAGAAGTGACAGATTTTTATGATAGCAAGTGGTTGTCGCACGTGTGGTGGCAACCACTTTTTTTATCTTTTGGTAAATATCATATTGGTAGGTAAAATGGAGTTTTTATATTAAAAAATAAGAAAATGTTCTTTCCCGATAACTCGTATTTTGAATAAAAAGTTCGCTCACGGCGATAAAAACTCCTTTTTAGAATCGGAAAACCTCCTTGAAATATGTTATAGGACAGGTTTATGAAGCCTTTCCCGAAGGAAAATACGACCTTTATCAAGCGGCAACAATACTTGTAACGAGGGCTGACGGTACTAGAATCGTTGCCTTACGCGATTAGTCGCGTTGACTGATGCTTCCTTTTGTTGGTTTTTACCTGTTTTCGGGGGATTTCCGGTGCTTTTTCGAAGCAGATTCTCTTCATTTTTTGAAATGATAAAAGGCTGCTTTTCCCTTGATTTTTCGATTCCGGTGTCTGGTGTAGACTATTCTTTATGTTGTTTAGAAGGATAAAGGCTGTAATTTCTGTCTTTCTGTATTTTATAAAGGCCGAAAAACAGCCGAATTTTCCACGACTTCTGTGCCGGTGGTCAAATAATGCCGTGTAGAAGCATCTGAATTGACATTTTGTAAATAGTGAGAAATGAGAAAAAGGAGGGGGAGACATTGTAACATTTTGTCAAAGTCATAAGTCGGGTTGACTTACGATAAAAATGTAATGTGTTATTATGTGCTACGACAAAATTTGAAAGGCTTAAAAAGAAAAATGGATAAATATTATATTTCAACTTTTTCATAATGCTGTGAAATCTTTTTCTTCAGCATATTTTATAGATAAAGTTTGTATAAAAATTATTTTTTTTTATCTTTCCAAAACCATGAAGTACTAAAGTTTATATAGATTAAGTAAGAATATTTTTCCCTATGCATAGAAAGGAGGAGATTATACATAGGATGTCTATGCTTTGAATGATAAGTCCTTATCAAGTAGAGTTTTATTTAATGATGTATTTTATGAAAGCAAATCTTTTCCCCTTTTTAGTGAGTTTCTTATTCTTTTTTGCATGTCAAAAAGAAGAAGTTTTGCAGACTGATTGTTCAATAAAAGCTCCATTAGCAAAAGAATCTTTGTTACTGATTGACAAAGAAACTGTTGATTTAACTCCTAATGATGCTCAAAAAGTAGCTTTATTATTTCAGAATCAAGACAATAGTCGTTCTGATAGAAATTCTGAAGTAAAATCTATTAAAACGGTTGTGGGTAAAGAAAATACGCCTATCGCTTATGTTGTGAATTTTAGGAAGGGTTTTGTAATAGTGAGTGCCACTAAACTTTATAATCCTATATTGGCATTTTCGGATGAAGGTACTATAGATGATTCTATTACATCTGCTAATGGATGGTATGAATCTATTTTTGATATAGACTATGGCGAATATGCCGGTGAGTTTGGTATTCTTTGTATATCTTAATTATATTATCTATGAGAAGTATTTTATTGTTGTTTAGTATGTTGCTGTTTTTTTCAGCTTGTAATGATGAAGAGGTACTGATAGATGAAGTACCTAAGAGAATAGGGTCGTATACAGATCATAATTTATATTTGACTTTTGAAAATGATAAAAAACAAGATTTGACATCAGAAATAAATTTATTTCCTGCAAATGAGGAGGGAACATTGTATATGACTTCTGTAGAAGATTTTAGTGCCCGTTTTTTTATGAATGGATTAGAAGATAATCGACAGTTGGGGTGCTTTGTGATAAAAAGAGAAGATGGCCATAATATTTTTTGGATACATGCTGTTAGTAATGTAGGATTCGAGAAAGAAGATCCATTGGGGTTGTCCGAAGATATTTATTATCCTTTCACATATAAGATTATGTGCCCATCTGTATTTGGAGACACGGAAGAGCATACGATAACTGTATTGCAACGTTCTATTGATACTGGTACTCAGAATATGTGTAGTGTGACAGTTGAGGATGAAGTATTAGTTACTAATGTGAAAAATGGGTTAAAACCTTATATAATAGTTATTACTAGTAAATAAGTCATATATTCGTAAATATAAACGGCTACAAGTTCTTTTTGAGCTTGCAGCCGTTTCGTTATGGTTAGTACTACGATTATTCTTTCACCTGGATGGCTTTTTCAAACTCAGCCCAGTGTTCATCGGTCATGTTCGACGGGATGAAGAGAGCTACACCTGCTGCACCTGCTTCGATAGATCCGCGTACAGCTTCACCGATTTCAGATGGAATCAAACCGTGTCCTTCCGGATCTTTGATATTGGCTTTGTTCTGCCAGTCGCGACAGATGAACAAGCCACTATATACCGGAACTTTACCGTTTACAGATTCTACTTCTTCTTTAGTTACTTTACCTACCCATGAAGCTGGTTCCAGATAGAAGTCATTGTAGTTCATCGGGAAGAAAGCATCAATGTTCCATTTGTTCCATTCCTGGCGAACCAATTTCTTGGCATACGATTCCGGACCAGGGAATACAGCCGCACTTACTTTCTTTCCTTTAGCATGTACTGCATCTGCAATCTTGTTTACCAGGTCGGTAATCTTGTGATAACGGAATTCTTTCCATTCCTGGCAAGTAGAAGGATCTTCTACAGCCTTGATATCAATACCACTTTCAGCCTTGAAATCAGCTACACACTTGTCGCAGTAGCAATAGTCGGCAGTAGGATATTCTTCGTTCATCACCAGTCCGTATTTGTCCCACAAACCACGAGCCAGAATGACGTCTACGTAGCGGATATAATCCAGATGAACGAAGTCTACTTCAGGAATATCTGCAATCTTGCCATATTCGGTTACCAGGTAGTTGATTACATCCTGATTGTTCGGACACATACATTTGTAGTAAGGAACATAAGCCTGTACGTTGTAGGCTGATTCACCTTTACGGTTTACGGCATACCAGGTAGAATCGGCATCTCCTTTCAGCATAGCTGGAATCCATGCATGATATTCCAGGCCGTTGGCATGAGCAATTTTAGCAGCACGGGTGTGCTTTTCTACATTGAATCCACCGGCATTGTAACACATACCTACCAGTCCGTGGTCTTTCCATTTCTTGAAATCGGCCTGAATGGAAGCTTCAGTGGCGTCTTCTCCTTCACCTTGCCATCCGTATACCGGAATAGTTTTTACAGCCCCGCTGTTACACGAGGTCATGCCTAATACACATGCAGCTGCAATAGCTAATAACGATTTTACTTTCATACGTTAGGTTGATGTTTATAAATTATTGTTTTTCAAAATATCTACAAATATCCGAAAAAAAAATGATGATTCCTTATCCTTCGGCAGATTCTTTATGTTCTTTGATGATAGACACGCATAATGCACCGATAATAAGCAGTACTCCTGCCAGTACAAGCATGTTGACTTCTGGAGCAATCTGTCCTTCGGTTGTGAACAGTTTTAAAATCCGTCCTCCTGCAACAGCTGCTATAATCTGGGGTACACAGATTGTGCCGTTGAATAGTCCTAAATAGGTGCCCATATGCCCTCCGGTGAGTGCGTTGGTCAGAATCGTGAACGGCATAGCCAACATGGCTGCCCATGCACATCCGATAAGCAGGAAGGATACAAACAACATGTACTGGTTGTGAATAAAAAGAATGGATATGAATCCGATTCCTCCCAATACTAAACTCAGTGCGTAGGCGAATTTACGGTTTTTAATAGACGGCATGGTAGCAGCCCAAATTACAGAACCGATGGCTTGTACTGCAAAGAGAATACCTACCCAGTCGCCCGCAGTCTGGTATTGCAGAGATTGTGTATCGAGAACCATGTGAGTCACTCCGTCCTTTACCAACTCTATAGCCGGAGTGTTGAATACATTGGCAGCAATGGTTCCGTTGGTATAGGTCCACATGAACATGAAAGCAGCCCAGCAGAAGAACTGTACCAAACCCACTGTCCAAAAGGCTTTGGGGGCTTTTACCAGTAATTTGAATACATTGGTTTTTTCCTGTTCTGCCTCTTTGGTAATTCCGTGATATTCGGCATAAAGTTGGGGAGGATATTCTTTTACTTTTACAGTCGTATAAATTACACAAAGAATAAGGATGGCTGCTCCAATGTAGAAAGAGTAGATGACAGAATCTGGAATGACACCTTTAGGAGCTATATTGCTGATACCAATCGCTGCAAAAATAAAAGGGAAGAGATAACCGGCTAAACTTCCGGCATTGCATAGAAAACTTTGAATGGAATAGGCAAGCCCTTTCTGCTTTTCGTTTACCATATCGCCCACCATCATTTTAAAAGGCTGCATGGCAATGTTGATGGAAGTATCCAAAAACATCAGTGAAATCAGACCGAAAATCATAGCTGCCGATACTCCCATACCGAAACTGCCGGCATTGGGAAGAAGACACATTACCAGTACGGCAATCAGGGCTCCTACAAACAGATAAGGAATCCGTCGTCCGAAACGGCACCAGGTTTTGTCGCTTAAAGCACCGATAATAGGTTGCACGATGATTCCCGCTAAAGGAGGCAGTATCCAGAAATAACTTAAACTGTGAGGGTCGGCTCCTAAAGTAGAGAATATACGACTAATGTTTGCACTTTGTAAGGCGTAGGCTATTTGCACACCGAAAAACCCGAAACTGATGTTCCACAGTTTCCAGAAATTTAAATCAGGTATTTTTTTCATGGTAATATTATGTATATGTATTTCCTTGCCTTACAGATTCATTACCTCCTGTTCGAAATTCTCTTTATCGCCAATGGCTTTATTTCGAATCTTACTGCGATAATTGTAAACAGTGGCTAAAGAGTAACCTAAAAAGTGGGCAATACGGGCTGCATCGGTTACTCCCAAACGAATCAGTGCAAATATACGAAGTTCTGTATTTAAAAGTTCACCTGATTTAGGATAAATTTTTCCGTCTTCTGATAATAAATTGTTAAAGTCGTTGATAAAATTGGGAAAGAGGTTTAAGAATGATTTGTCGAACTCATTGTAGAAACTCTTTCTTTCGTCGCGTAAAAACTGTTCGGAACGAATGGTTTTGAACAATTCTTCTATTTTAGAAGCCATAGCCAGTTTCTCTAATGAACGCCTGTACTGTTCCAGTTTTTCCAGATAACTTACGCAACGGTCTAAATAGCGTGCAATGTATTCTTCTTTGATTTTTCCGGTTTGTGCTAATTTGCTGTTGACTGCTACTAATTGAGTATTACTTTCGTAGAGACTTTTTCGCATGGCCGACAGTTTTTTCATCCAATAATAAAGATAGAATGTGGCAACGATAAGCAGAAATGCCAGTAAGCTGATACAGATAAGAAGTTTTTTGGTAATAGCCTGTTCTTCAGCTTCTTTTACCTTGTATGCTTTGTCAATAATAGGATATACTTCAGTTACTTCCAGAAACCGGAGGCGGGCATTGCATGCTACGGCATCTTCCATAGAACAGTTCAGGTATCTGTAAGCCCTTTCCAAGTCTCCTTGTTCGTAGATTAAACGGGCCAGTTTCTGTAAAGAAGCATATTCCCGGACAGCCATTTTCATGTCGAGTATGGCTGTCTGTGCCAAGTAATACATTTGTTTTTCTACGTCTTTCTTTACCTCATAGGCTTCGGACAAAGTGTAATTAATATAGGCCAACTTTTGCATGCTTTGTGGCTGTGAACTCAGCTGTTTGAGCAGAGTGATGGCTTCGTCTGGTTTATTGTATAATAATTTTTTCTCTGCGAAAACAATATCACAATCGGGTCCTGGAGAAGAAAGGAGCAGGATAGAATCTCTGTATAAGTCTGTTTGTTTCAAATATTTACTTTTGGCAGAGGCTTCGGCTGTATAGTCGGCAATCCAACCGTAATAGGCACGATAAGTGCGGTAATAGTAGTCGAGTGCTCCTTTTTCCAGTTCATGGGGATTTATCTTCTGCAATTCCAGTAAGGCTTCGTTGTACATACCCATCACTCCCATGACTTCGGCACGATTGATGATAATTTCGTTTTTTAAGTCAGGGCGGTTTAATTCTGGCAGAATCTTGGATTTTCCGTTGATATAATATAAGGAGGAGTCGGCTTGATAATGGAGATATTCATAAAATAAGGAGCCGCACAAATTGTATTTTTCCCATATATCTGAAGAATGCTGCAAACGTTCTTTTAGATTCTGAATGTTTTCTTCGCGTTGGGAGTGATAAATCTCTTTTTGTAAGATTACTCGATCTAATTCATTCAATACTTGTTGAAGTGACACAGATTGTGCATGGATAGAAGCGAACCATACATTTATAAACCCGAATAGGAGTAATGAATATGCTCTCATAGTATCTTGTCTGCATTTGATTTATGCAAATATATAATAATTCTCAAATAAGATATTGTCTGGCATGGAAAAACTTTTCTTTTTCATTTATAATATTAGCAATGTATCTATTTATTATATACTTGAATAATAATGATTTATGCGTATTACCTGTTTATATTTTTATTGTATGAAAAGTACCTTGTAAAGAAAGCCTATACATTTGCATCAAACCAAATACCTATATCATGAAACAAACACTATTAATCATTATGGCTGTACTTTCTTTTCTAAGTGGACACTCTGCCACTCGTACGGCAACAATCAAAAAAATTGCTCCGACTTTCTGGTGGGCAGGAATGAAGAATCCTGAATTACAGATTTTATTGTATGGGGATAATATTGCATCTTCTGAAGTAACACTTTCCAGTAAGAATGTGGAACTGAAGGAGGTTGTCAAACAAGAGAATCCTAACTATTTGTTATTGTATGTAGACTTATCTGATGCTACTCCTCAAACATTTGATATTTGTTTGAAGCAGGGACGGAAAACTACTGTGGTGCCTTATGAACTGAAACAGCGTACTCGTAAGGGAACAGATATAGAGGGATTTACATCGAGTGATGTACTCTATCTGATAATGCCGGACCGTTTTGCAAACGGAAATCCAGATAATGATGTGATACCGGGTATGCTGGAAAATAAGATAAACCGTTCTGAGCAATATGCGCGCCATGGGGGAGATCTTCAGGGAATCTCTGAACACCTCGACTATATTGCTGATTTGGGTGTAACTGCAATCTGGTTGAATCCGACACAGGAGAATGATATGCCGGAGGGATCTTATCATGGATATGCAATTACTGATTACTATCAGCTTGACCGTCGCTTTGGTTCTAATGATGACTTTAAGCAATTGGTTGAAAAATCACATGAAAAGGGATTGAAGGTCGTAATGGATATGATTTTTAATCACTGTGGAAGTGAAAACTATTTGTTTAAGGATAAACCGTCTAAGGACTGGTTCAACTTTAAATCGCAGTATGTGCAGACTTCGTTTAAAACAGCCAGCGTGATGGATATACATGCCAGTGAGTATGAACGAAAGATTGCGACAGATGGTTGGTTTACTCAGGTGATGCCAGATTTAAATCAGCGTAACCGTCATGTAGCACGCTATTTGATTCAGAGCAGTATCTGGTGGATTGAATATGCAGGGATAAATGGTATTCGTCAGGATACGCATCCGTATGCTGATTTCGATTTTATGTCGGAATGGTGTAAAGAAGTGCTGGATGAATATCCTTATTTCAATATTGTGGGGGAAACATGGCTGAATAGTAATGTACTGGTATCTTATTGGCAGAAAGACAGCAAACTGGCAGCTCCAAAGAATTCTAATCTTCCTACTGTAATGGACTTTCCTTTGCAAAGTCTGATGAATCAGGCTTTTGACGAAGAAACAACCGACTGGGCCAATGGTTTGTTCCGTTTGTATGATTATCAGACTCAGGATTTGGTATATGCTAATCCTATGAATCTTTTGATTTTCCTGGATAATCACGATACTTCTCGTTTCTATAAAAAAGCAGAAGATACAAAGAACTTGAACCGTTATAAACAGGCAATGGCCTTTTTGTTGACAACTCGTGGTATTCCTCAGATTTATTATGGAACAGAAATTCTGATGGCTGCAGACAAAGGGAAAGGGGATGGCTATTTGCGTTGTGATTTTCCTGGTGGATGGGCAGGTGACCCGATTAATTGCTTTACAGCTGCCGGACGTACTGAATTGCAAAACGAGGCTTTCGATTATACCCGTAAACTTTTGCAGTGGAGAAAGAATAACGATGTAATAGGAAAAGGTAGCTTGAAACACTATTCTATTGCAAATGGAGTGTATGTGTACGAACGTAGTTATCAGGGAAAATCGGTTGTAGTGATTATGAATGGAACTGATAAAGAACAGGTCTTGAATTTGGCTCCTTATAAAGAAAGTCTGTCTTCGCAGCAGGCTACTGATTTCCTGACAGGAAAAACTGTAAATCTGGTGGATAAACTGTCTTTACAGTCACGGGAAACATTGATTTTGTGTTTCTAACAGGTTTATATTATTGTTCCTTTTAGTGAAGTGTAACTATTTGAATAGTAGAATATTATTGGTTTTATAAAGAGACTTTGATTTATATTTTTATTCTGAGGGGTATAACAAGTAATCAGACCCGATAGCTTTGCAATACACGTTCTGATAACGTTGGCCCTTTAATACTTGAAGAACTATGAATTTGAAAAAACATTTAACCTTTGCAACTTTATTCTGCTGTGCCTTGTTGGCAAATGCGCAGAAACTGACTTCGCCGGACGGTAATTTAGTCATGAATTTCAGTCTGAATCAGGCTGGGGCTCCTGTATACGATTTGTATTTTAAAAACAAGGTTGTAATTAAACCGAGTACATTGGGACTTGAACTGAAAAAGGAAGATGCTGATAAAAAAACAGACTTTGAATGGACAGAGCGGACTGATAAAGATCAGCTGGATATTAAAACTAACCTGATGAACGGATTTACTGTAGCTGATACTCAGACTGCCACTTTCGATGAAACATGGACTCCGGTATGGGGAGAAGAAAGCAGCATCCGTAACTATTATAATGAGTTGGCTGTAACCTTGAATCAGGCTATGAATGATCGGAAAATGGTGATTCGCTTCCGTCTGTTCAATGATGGTTTAGGTTTCCGTTACGAGTTCCCACAGCAAAAGAATCTGAATTATTTTGTAATCAAAGAAGAGCATTCTCAGTTTGCAATGGCAGGAGACCATACTGCTTTTTGGATTCCGGGAGATTATGATACACAGGAATATGATTATACTGTTTCCAAGTTGTCTGAAATCAGAGGACGCATGAAAGAAGCGGTTACTCCTAATTCTTCACAGACTGTATTTTCACCTACAGGAGTGCAGACTGCTTTGATGATGAAAACAGAAGATGGGTTGTATATTAACTTGCATGAGGCTGCTTTGGTAGATTATTCTTGTATGCATTTAAATCTGGACGATAAGAATATGGTGTTTGAATCATGGCTTACTCCAGATGCTAAAGGTGATAAGGGATATATGCAGACTCCGTGTCATTCTCCCTGGCGTACAGTGATTGTGAGTGATGATGCCCGTAATATTTTGGCTTCACGTATTACATTGAATTTGAATGAACCTTGTAAATATGCCGATACTTCTTGGATTAAGCCGGTGAAATATGTCGGAGTATGGTGGGATATGATTACCGGTAAGGGAAGTTGGGCTTATACAGATGAACTTTCAAGTGTAAAACTGGGAGAAACAGATTATAAGAATACCAAACCAAATGGTAAACACTCTGCTAATACTGAAAATGTAAAACGTTATATCGATTTTGCCGCAGCACACGGTTTTGATGCAGTACTGGTTGAAGGATGGAATGAAGGATGGGAAGACTGGTTTGGAAAGAGTAAAGACTATGTGTTCGATTTTGTAACTCCGTATCCGGATTTTGATGTGAAAGAAATTCATCGTTATGCAGCAGATAAAGGTGTGAAGATGATGATGCATCATGAAACTTCTGCTTCTGTACGTAATTATGAACGTCATATGGATCAGGCTTATCAGTTTATGGTAGATAACGGATACAATTCTGTGAAGAGCGGATATGTAGGCGATATTATTCCACGTGGCGAACATCATTATGGACAATGGATGGTAAACCATTATTTGTATGCTGTAACTAAGGCTGGAGATTATAAGATTATGGTTAATGCGCACGAAGCGGTACGTCCTACAGGCCTTTGCCGTACATATCCTAATCTTATCGGTAATGAGTCTGCTCGTGGTACTGAATATGAATCGTTCGGTGGAAATAAAGTGAATCATACTACTATCCTGCCATTTACCCGATTAATTGGAGGTCCGATGGATTATACTCCGGGTATTTTTGAAACTGATTGCAGTAAGATGAATCCGAATAATAATTCTCGTGTCCGTTCTACTTTGGCTCGTCAGTTGGCATTGTATGTAACGATGTATAGCCCATTGCAAATGGCCGCAGATATTCCGGAAAATTATGAACGTTTCATGGATGCTTTCCAGTTCATCAAGGATGTAGCGATTGATTGGGATGAAAGCAAATATCTGGAAGCAGAGCCGGGTGAGTATATTACTATTGCCCGTCGCGCAAAAGGTACAAACGACTGGTATGTAGGCTGTACTGCTGGCTACAATGGTCATGAATCGAAATTGGCATTGGATTTCCTTCAACCGGGAAAGAAGTATGAAGCAACTATTTATGCCGACGCAAAAGATGCTAATTGGGAAACCAATCCACAGGCTTATACTATCACCAAGAAAAAGGTAACCAATAAGAGTAAATTGACTCTGAAAGCTGCCATAGGAGGCGGATACGCTATTTCTATAAAAGAAATAAAATAAACAAAGTAAGAACTCTTTATCATAGGAGGACACTGGCTTTGTCTTCCTATGATATTATATAGATTTGGTTTATTGATGTTTATATAAGGTAAGGAATAAAAAATTATCTTATTTGAAAAGGTCGAGATTCGTATCGTTTTCAATAGGTATTTATTACGATAATATTCTAATACTTTAATTTAATAATATGAAAATAGAAGGAATGAAAAAAATGAGTAAGTTCTTGCTATTATGGTTAGTAGGAGTTTTACTTTCTGTACAAGCCTTTGCACAAGGCATTACAGTTAAGGGTGTGGTGAAAGATAATACCGGTGAGCCGGTTATCGGTGCAAACGTATTGGTGAAAAACACTACCAATGGTACTATTACCGACTTTGATGGTAATTTTACGTTAAATGCTAATAAGGGAGATATTGTAGTTATTTCCTTTATTGGATATAAAACTCAGGAGTTACCTGCTGCAGCTATGATGAACGTAATTCTGAAAGATGATTCAGAAATGCTTGATGATGTAGTTGTAATTGGTTATGGTTCTGTGAAGAAAAATGATGCGACAGGTTCTGTGACAGCTATTAAACCGGATGAGTTGAGTAAAGGTGTAACTACCAATGCACAAGATATGTTGGCAGGTAAGGTTGCCGGTATGAGTGTAATCAGCAACGATGGTACTCCGGGTGGAGGTTCACAGATTCGTATCCGTGGTGGTTCTTCATTGAATGCCAGCAACGATCCCTTGATTGTAATTGATGGACTTGCTATTGATAATAATGGTATCAAAGGTATGTCTAACGGTTTGTCTATGGTAAACCCGGAAGATATTGAAACTTTTACAGTGTTGAAAGATGCTTCTGCAACAGCTATTTATGGTTCTCGTGCATCTAATGGTGTCATTATTATTACTACTAAGAAAGGCAAGAGTGGACAGGCTCCTAAAGTAAGCTATAATGGTTCTGTATCTGTATCTACTACTCAGAAAAGATACGATGTATTGACAGGTGACGAATATCGTAATTATGTGTCACAGTTATGGGGTGACGAAGCACTCCCTGCAGAACTGGGAACAGAAAATACTGACTGGCAGGATGAGGTATTTCGCACAGCTGTAAGCACAGATCATCATGTATCAGTAAATGGCGGTTTAAAGAATTTACCTTACCGCGTTTCTTTCGGATACAGCAGTAATAATGGTATCGTGAAAAATTCTAATTTCCAGCGTTTCACCACTTCTGTAAACTTAGCTCCTTCTTTCTTTGATGATCATTTGAAGTTCAATATTACAGCGAAATACATGAATGGAAAGAATACTTATGTAGATGGAGCTGCTGTAGGTGGAGCAATGTCTATGGACCCGACTCGTCCGGTACGTAGTTCCGATCCAATGTATGATTTCTTTGGTGGTTTTTATCAGACAGCACAGGGAACAAGTGATTACTCTGATAAATCATGGGCTTATACTTCTAATAAAAATACTCCACAGAATCCGGTTGCAGTATTAGACCAGAAAGATGATACAGCAAACAGCAATGACTTTGTGGGTAATATCGAAATGGATTATAAATTTCATTTCTTGCCAGATCTCCGTATTCATGCAAGTATTGGTGGAGATTATGCAGAAGGTAGACAGACTACAATTTATTCTCCTTATTCATATTCTTATAACTATTATGGAAATCGTTCTGTAGCAACAGAGTATAAATATAATATCTCTTATAATGTATATGGACAGTATATCAAAACTATAGGCGATCATATGATTGATGTTATGGCCGGAGGTGAAGAACAGCATTTCCATAGAAATGGTTTCAATGAAGGTTATGGATGGGATAGTTATCTGCAGGTAAAACACGATGAAGTTTTGCGCGAAGACACTGCATATGCTACCCGTAATACATTGGTGTCTTATTTTGGACGTTTGAATTATTCTTTATTGGATCGTTACTTGTTTACATTTACAATGCGTTGGGATGGTTCTTCTCGTTTTGCAAGTGCAAATCGTTGGGGTACATTCCCATCCTTGGCTTTGGGATGGAAAATCAAGGAAGAAAAATTCTTGAGAAATGTAAATTTCTTGTCTGATTTGAAACTTCGTTTAGGTTGGGGTATTACTGGTCAGCAAGATGTAACTTCTGATTTTGCTTATATGCCTCTTTATTATGCAAATGACTCGTTTGCACAGTATCCGTTTGGAGATGTATACTATAACTCTTCCAGACCAAATGCCTTTAATACAGATTTAAAGTGGGAACAGACTACCACTTATAATGCAGGGTTGGATTTTGGATTCTTGAATGGTCGAATTAGTGGTAATATTGATGGTTACTATCGCGAAACAGACGATTTGCTGAACAGTGTGAAAATCCCGGTTGGAACAAACTTTAATGCCCAAATGCTGAAGAATATTGGTTCATTGAAGAATTATGGTGTGGAATTTGCAATTAATGCGAAACCTATTGTTACGAAAGATTTCTTATGGGATGTAACTTATAATTTTACATGGAATCATAATGAAATTACGAAGTTGACAGGTGGAAATGACGCAGATTATTATGTAGAAACAGGAGATAAGATTTCTCGTGGAAACAATACCAAGGTACAAGTAAATAAAGTAGGGTATCCGGCAAATTCTTTTTATGTTTATCAGCAAGTATATGATGAAAACGGAAAGCCTATTGAAAATATGTTCGTAGACCGTAATGGTGATGGTATTATCAATAGCTCTGATAAATACATTTATAAGAAACCGGCTGCCGATTTCCTGATGGGATTCACATCGAAAATGACTTATAAAAACTGGGATTTCAGCTTCTCGCTTCGTGCCAGTCTGAATAACTATGTATATTATGACTTTTTAGCAGGAAAGGCTAATGTAAGTCAGTCTGGTTTGTTCTCTAATACTGCCTGGTCGAATACAACTCCAGAAGCAATAGAGTTAGGTTTTCAAGGGATAGGTGACTATTATATGAGTGACTATTTTGTACGTAATGCCTCTTTCTTGCGTTGTGACAATATTACATTAGGATATTCGTTTAAGAATTTGTGTAAGACTTCTGCATACAAAGGAATTGGTGGACGTATCTATGCAACCGTACAAAATCCATTTATCATTACTAAGTATGACGGATTGGATCCGGAAGTACAAAGTGGTATTGATGGAAGTCCTTATCCACGTCCTTTGACATTCCTTTTGGGACTTAATTTACAATTCTAACCTTAAAAAATAATTGCTATGATGAAAAAAAGATATCTTTCGCATATATTTTCAGCAGCCTTCTTGTTGGCTACAACAATGGGAACTGTTTCTTGTATCAATGATTTGGACATTAGTTCTATAGATCCGCAAAGTTCATCATCTTTCAATAAAGATGAAGTTTTTGTGAAACAATATGCAACTTTAGGGCTTACTGGTCAGAAAGGTCTTGCGGGTAGTCCTGATTTGGATGGACAGGACGAAGGAGAAAGTGGATTCTATCGTACAGTATTCAATTGTCAGGAATTTCCTACAGATGAATGTATCTGGGTATGGCAGGATAATGTAGATATCCCTCAGTTTACAGGAATCAGTTGGAACTCGTCCAGTATTCGTACTGAATGGGTATATGTACGTTTGGGATATGATATAACTCAGTACAATTTCTTTTTGGATATGACTGAAGGTATGACGGATGCAGAAACAATACGCCAACGTGCGGAAGTTCGTTTCCTGCGTGCCTTGCACTATTATTATTTCCTCGATTTGTTTGGTAAAGCTCCTTTCAAGGAACACTTCAATAATGATTTGCCAACAGAAATATTGGCGCAAGATTTATATACCTATATCGAAGGTGAACTGAATGCGATAGAAAATGATATGTACGAACCTGGTCAAGCTCCTTTTGGACGCGCTGACAAGGTTGCCAACTGGATTTTACGTGCGAGATTGTATTTGAACGCAGAAGTTTATACCGGTACTGCCAATTACGATGGAGCAAGAGAATATGCCGATAAGGCTATTAATAGCGGATACTACGAGTTGTGCGATGATTATCAGCTGATGTTCATGGCAGATAATGACCAAAATGAAAAGGCAATGAAAGAAATCGTTCTTCCTATTCGTCAGGATGGTATGAAGACTCGTAACTACGGCGGTTCTACTTATTTGGTATGTGGAACTCGTACAGGAGGTATGCCTCGTATGGGTACTACAAATGGATGGTCTTGTCTGATCGCTCGCAATGCTTTGGTTTATAAATTCTTTGAAGAAGGTGAAGTACCAATGATACCGTCAGATGTAGATGTTCCAGGACAGGCTGATCTTCCTACCGACGAAGCTATTGACACATGGGATGCTCAATATGGTGTACGCACGGTAGACATGATTGAAAAAGCCGGTGATGATAGAGCCTTGTTCTATTCGGGTGCAGGTGGCGGAAAACGTACCATGGATCCTAAAGCAATTGCAGGTTTCCAAAGTGGATTATCTGTTGTAAAATGGCAGAACATTCGTTCGGATGGAGCTGCAACCAGTCACACAGAATATCCTGATACCGATATCCCGTTTATCCGTTTGGCAGAAGCTTATCTGACTCGTGCTGAGGCTTATTTCAGATTAAACAAGAAAGATCTGGCATTGCAGGATATTAAGACATTACGCAGCAAGCGTGGATGTAAAGTTCAGCCTACTTTGAACGAACTTACAGAAATGTATATTTTGGATGAATGGGCTCGTGAATTTTATCTGGAAGGTCGTCGTCGTAGTGATTTGATTCGTTTCGATTGTTTCACTACCGATAAATATATTTGGGACTGGAAAGGTGGAGTGAAAGAAGGTAAATCGGTAAGTGATATTTATAATGTATATCCGATACCTGCTACTGATATTAATAATAACAATAACATGCACCAGAACGAAGGTTATTAATCTGATAATGATAGAATTTATGAAAAATATATTTTTCTCAACAATATGTGTGGTTGCGCTATGTTTACCTATGCTTAGCGCATGCGATACAGACCGGGACGATAATCCCGTTTTGTACGAACCATCCAGTTTCGTATTGGAAACTCCTCAAGAGCAAATCTATGATTTAAGCAAGAAGGAAACTGTCTTTAAGTTGCAATGTCAGCAGCCGGAATATGGATTTCAGGCAGCAGTAACCTACACCCTTCATATTTCCTTAACGGAAAACGGATTGACAGAAGAAGGTCAGTTTACTACATTGGGTACTACATTCGTATCTACTACGATTCAACCTGATGTAAATGAACTGAACAATGCATTGGCTGATCTTTATATGGCCGCCAACCCAGATGTAGAAGATGTTGCTGGTAAAGAAGTTGTGGCCTATATGAAATTGGATGCCATACTGACTGGTAGCAGTAGAGGAGTATCTGCTTCAAATGCAGTGGAGGTTAAAACCTTTAAGTTGGGTACACCTGTCGTTACATTAGAACCTCCTACCGAAATGTATATTGTAGGTTCTTCCATTGGCACACCATGGACTACCTGGCAAAAGATGATTAAGGTAAACGGTATGGATGGAGAATTCTGGACTATGGTTTATATAGATGCAGAAAAGGGACAATTCAAATTTGGTAAATACGAACAAGATTGGCTTGGCTTCGATAATGTATCTTCTTTCAATGATCAGGCCGGTGCAAATCCAAGTAATGAAGGAGGTAATATTAAAGTCAAGGCTGGCTGGTATGTCATTGCTATCCGTGCCGAAGTAAAAGGAAGTGAGTATGCATATACAATGAGTTTCTATTTACCGCAGATTTATCTGTTTGGAGCTGCAAACGGGGGAGTTTGGGCTTATGCAGATGAGTGGAAGTTTACAATTCCGGAAACTCCGGACGGTGAGTTTGTATCACCTGCATTTGCTGCCAGTGGTGAGTTGCGTATGTGTGTGAAAGCTGAATACGACTGGTATCGCTATGAGTTTACACTGAAGGATGGAACCACAATATTCTATCGTGAAGATAACGCAGTAAATAATGGATGGACTGATTTAGGATCGGAATATTCTGTTGTAGGAAATCCTGGTCAGAAAGTATATTTGAATTTCTCTACAGGTACAGGTGAGGTGAAATAATTTATCATAGATAAATGTAAAAAGGCATCTTCGTGCGGCAAGCGAAGATGCCTTTTTTGTTGGAAGATGGAAAAGAATAAAACGAGGTGTTATATTACATTTCTATTTAATTTACATTGAAACGAATTTACAGAGATTTGAAAAGACTGTTACAATAAGGTGTTTGGATTATCGTCCTCTATATGCTATGAATGAATGGATTACTTTTGCGGAGGGTAAAAAGAAATCAACATTAAACATAGACATATAATAGAGTATGAAAAAAAGAATCATTCCTTTCTTAGGAATTGCTTCGTGGGGAGTTTTACTTCCTTATCCTGTTTTAGGGGAAACAGTAAGTAGTGATTTGAATCATGTATCCATGAGTACTTTAGCCCAGAGTGGAGAAAAGGTGCATGGACGTGTCGTTGATGAGAAAGGTGAAGCAATCATTGGTGCTAGTGTTTTGGTAAAAGAAACAACAAACGGTACTATTACAGATTTTAACGGTGAGTTTGATCTGGCTGTAGAAAAGAACAGCGTACTGGTTGTAAGCTACATTGGTTTTACTTCTTTGGAAATACGTCCGGAAGGTAAAAAGGAAATTGTAGTAACTATGAAAGAAAACACCGAATTGTTGGAAGAAGTTGTTGTGTTGGGTTATGGAGCTAACTCTCGTAAACAAGACTTGTCGGCATCTGTCGGTGTATTGAACAATACAGAAGAACTGACTTCACGTCCGGTTAGTTCTACTGAAGGAATGTTGCAAGGACAATTAGCCGGTGTTACAGTACAGTCGAATGGTGGAGACCCTACTTCTGCACCTTCTGTAGTAATCCGCGGACAAGGTTCTCAGAATGAAAACGGTGAAAAAGTTCTTTGGGTAGTCGATGGAGTCCCTGGAGCACCGATTACTTCTATGAATGATATCGAATCGATTGTAGTATTGAAAGATGCTGCATCGGCTGCTGTATATGGTGCACAGTCGGGAGCCGGAGGTGTTATCTTGGTAACTACCAAGAAAGCAAAAGAAGGTGCTCCTTCTGTTACTTACGATGCTACATTTGGTATTCGTCAGGCAACTAACCTGATTGAGCCTTTGAATGCAGAAGAGCAGTTGCAAATGAGAAAAATCTCTTATGCTAATGCCAATACTTCTTTACCCGATGGCTGGGATGTAAATAAAAACCCATGGATTGCGACTACACGTACAAACTGGATGGATGAAATTTTCCGTACAGCTTTCTATCAGCGTCATAATGTGGCCATGAACGTGGGTACAGAAAATGCTTCAAGCCGTTTGTCATTATCTTATGACAACGATCAAGGTGTATTGATTAATACATTCAACAAGAATCTGTCTTTGCGTTATAACGGACGTTTCAAACTGAACAAATGGGTGACTGTAACGGAAGATTTGATATGGAAGAATACCGAAAAACGTAAATCAGATACAAAATCTGGTTATACAGGAGCTATCTTGTCGGCAGTGTATATGCCAGCCAGTGCTACTGTGTACAATCCGTTGGATGGTTCGTATGGAGGTGTAACTACAGAAGACCCTGCATATATTGAAAAATATGGTTCAAACTATGCCGATATCCATGGGGATGCGGTGAATCCGGTGCGTTTGCTGGAAGCAGACAACCGCTACGATAGAACAAGTGATGTATGGTCTACTACCAGTTTGGAGATTGCCAATATCCTGCAGGGATTGAAGTTTACCAGCCGTTTTACTTATAACTTGCAGAGCAATTATTATAAGAACTTTGCTCCGATTCGCGATGAAGTTGGAAAACCTAATTTGAACAACAAACTGGACGAGACTACTTTCCGTTCAGATACATGGAAAACAGAAAATACATTGACTTACGACCGTATTTTCGACAAACACAGCATCGGAGCTTTGGTATCTACTACTGCCGACCATTACAACAAGCGTGGTTTGGAAGTAACAGGTACTGATTTCTCTGACGAAACTGCTTATCTTCAGTATTTGGCTTATGCGGGTTCTGTAGCTGCAGAAGATTATCTGGAAGGCCCTGATGCCAACGTTTCTGTAATTGCACGTCTGGCTTATTCTTACGATGACCGCTATTTTATCACAGCTTCCTGGAGACGTGACTATGCCGGACGTTTGCCAAAAGAAAACAATTACGGTGACTTCCCTGCTGCTACATTGGCATGGAAGATTTCGAATGAAAAATTCTTCCCCAAAAATGATGTCGTAAATTTGGTGAAACTGCGTGCATCATGGGGACGTGTGGGTAATTTGGGTTCTATCGACTATAATTACCGTTCAACTGTATTGGGACAAGAGTTTTCTAACGATTATGGACAATATGGACAACAGTCTTCATGGGGTAATGTAATCTATAACTCGATTGCAGTAAATCCTAATCTTACTTGGGAAACCTCAGAACAGTGGGACTTTGGTTTGGATCTTGATTTGTTCCAGAACCGTTTGTCTTTGCAGATGGACTACTTCGATAAACGTACTTTCAATCTGATTCAGACACAAACCATGAACTGGCCTTCTACTATTGGTCTGGATGCCATGTTGGTAAACCAGGGTGAAGTGCGTAACCGTGGTTTCGAACTGCAAGCAAACTGGAGTGATCGGATTAACAAGAATTTCTCATATTATATAGCCGGTAACTTTTCTTACTTGAAAAACTGGGTATCGGATATAGGTGTGAAAAATGCAGACGGTACACCGGGAGTATGGGTTGGTGAAGGAGAATTCCGTTCTACACTGCCTTATATGTATCAGACAGCAGAAGGTCAGCCGCTTAATTCTTACTACTTGATTAAGACCGATGGTATTTTCCAGAGCGATGCAGAAGCTGCAGCTTATGTAGACAAGAACGGAAACCGTATTCAGCCGGATGCTGTAGCTGGTGACTTGAAGTTTGTAGACTATAACGGAGACGGTAAGATTGATGATGATGACCGTCAGTATTGTGGTAGCGCTACTCCGAAAACAACATTCAGTTTATCTGGAGGTTTTACTTATAAGAAATTGTCAGTAAGTGCAATGTTGCAGGGTGTAGGTGGGGCTCAGTCACTGTATGTAGCAAAATGTATGTTGCTCAGCGATGTAGAAGGTAACTTCAACCGTTCGAAAGAAATTTTGAATGCATGGAGTGAAACCAATACTTCTTCTGATATTCCACGTTTGTCTAAGAACGACCCGAATGGAAACTTTACTACTCCATCCGACTGGTACTTGGAAGATGCTTCTTACTTGCGTTTGAAAAACCTGACTGTATCTTACGATTTGAGTGATTATCTGCGTAAATGGTCACATATGAAGGAAAGAAACAGTAGCCTGATGGTATACCTCAGTGGTGAAAACTTGTTTACTATTACAGATTATTCGGGTATGGATCCAGAAACAGGTGGATACGATGCCTTGAAATATCCTGTATCTCGAGTATTCTCTTTCGGTCTTAAACTTACTTATTAATAATTGAATGAACATGAAAAAATATATATCAGTTTTAGCGTTGTCTGTTGCCTTGCTTAGTTCGTGCAGCGATTTTCTGGATGTGCAGTCTGAAGGAAATCCTATCACAAACGCCTATTTTACCAACGACCAACAAGCCATTGATGCAATAGACGGACTTTATAAACCTTTCCATAAGGAAACCATGTTCGGACGTGACTTGTTCTGGGAACAGGGAGCCGGATGTGATGTAGTATGGGGACGTTCCAGAAGCTTCAATACTTTGGCTACAATGGCTTATACCGGTGATGAAGATCCTTTGAAGAGTGCATACGAATTGCTTTATCAGAATATTTCCCGTTCAAACTGGATTATTCAGCAGTTGCTGAAAAAACAAAAAGAAAAAGGACTTTCAGAGATAGAGCAGAGAAGTTTGGGAGAAGCTTATTTTATGAGAGGTTTTGCTCATTTCTATGTAGCCTATCGTTATGGAACAGACGAACAGGGAGTACCTTTCATGCGTTACGAAGATTTGCCAGGCGATTATGATAACTCGATTCCTCCTCAGCAGAAATCAGTAGAAGATAACTATCAATATATCATTGAAGATATGGATCAGGCTATCCGTTACCTGCCCAAATTCGAAGAGTATGATACAGATAACAGAGGTCGTGCACATCAGGCAGCAGCTGTAGCCTACAAAGCAAAAGTATATGCTTACTGGGCTACATGGGATGCTACTCAGTGGGAAAATGTAATCAAAATGGTTGATTTGCTGGAAACGGACTATGGACGCGACCTGAATCCTTCTTTCTCTCAGCTGTTTTCTTCAGAATATGCTGATTTCTGGAATCAGGAATATCTTTGGACTATTCCTTCGGATGGTGGAAATATTGGTGGAGGAATAGACTTCCCCGGAGCTGTATTGGAAAATAAAGGATGGGGTGTTTACAATGGCTGGGGACAGCTGAAACCGACTCTTGATATCTATGAAGAAATGGTGAAAGACGGTGAAGGTAACGAACGTCTTGTACGTTCTATTCTTGAGTACAACCAGGAATTCGAATATTTCGGTTCGTCAAGAGTCTTCTATTCTACATCCGATTATGAAGCCGGCTTTATGATTAATAAGTATATGGATCCGTTCAAACATAAAAATCCGGTAGAGAATGGATATGTGAATGCAAATGGAGACTGGCCTACCGCACGTCTGAATTTCCCGATTATGCGTTTTGCAGAAATGAAACTGTTCCGTGCTGAGGCTTATCTGATGACTAACCGTGCTGATTTGGCTAAAGGAGATTTGGATGATATCCGCGAACGTGTCGGTTTGCAGCCACTTGATCATACTCCGACAATGGCTGACTTGTATCATGAACGTCGTTGTGAGCTGGCATTCGAGTTTACTGACCATTTGTTCGATTTGAAACGTTGGGCTCAGTCTTCTAATGCAGAAATCAAGGCTTTGGCAGAAAAAGAACTGAATGCCCGTCCTCGTATCCGTAAGTATGACGACCGGTCAAATCCGGAATCAACCTGGACTGAAGCTTATTATGAAGATTATACCAACAAACGGCCTTATGAGCAGTATATGAGAGTATTCCCTTATCCTTCGGATGTGGTGAAGAACTCAAATGGCAAACTGAAGCAAAATAAAGGTTATTAAGAGGTGAATAGATATAAATAATATAACTTTGTAACCGTCGATTCTGGATTTCGCTCGTCTGAGAATTGGCGGTTATATTATTTTTCAAACATTAATCTGTAAACTGAAACATATGAAGACAACACATTTTCTTGTATCTTCTTTATTTGTAGCGGGTCTTTCTTTATTAGGACACAATACGGTAGTGGCGCAGCAATATCCGGTCAGAATTCATTCGCATAATGATTATAAGCAAACAGTACCTTTCTACGAGGCTTATTCACAGAAAGTGTATTCGATAGAAGTTGATTTGTTTTATAAAGGCAAGGAGTTTTATGTGGCTCACGACGAAGAGGATATTAATCCGGAGCTAACCTTCGATGCTTTGTATCTGAATCCTATTCTGTCGCTGTATCGTCATAATGAAGGCAGAGCGTGGAAGGGATCGGATGAGAAAATGCAGTTGCTGGTAGAAATCAAGTCGGATAATACTGACGCTTTTCTGAAAGCATTGCAGCGTAAACTGAACAAGTATCCGGAAGTATTCAATCCGTCAGTCAATCCGTATGCGGTTCGTATTGTGATTACAGGTAATGTGCCAGAGCCCGAAGACTTTGAGAAGTATGCTTCTTATATTCTTTTCGATGGCAATTTATCAGAAGACTATACAGAAAAGCAACTTGAGCGGGTAGGAGTATTCAGTACCAATTTCCGTGACTTGTCGAAGTGGAATGGAAAAGGCTCATTGGTAAAAGAAGACAAGAAAAAAGTGGTTGCTGCTATTGAAAAGGCACATGCTCAGGGTAAGCAGATCCGCTTTTGGGGAGCTCCCGATGGTATGACTGCCTGGAATACTTTCCATATGTTGGGAGTAGATTATATCAATACGGATAAGGTAGAGAAGTGTACAGCTTTTTTCAGCGATTGGCATAACAAGCATTACGAGATTGCTTCAAAAGCTGTAGAGTCGGTACAGGGGGTAACCAAGACAGATCGTCTGGACAAGACTACTCACGATTTTGAGGGATTCAAGAATGAGAAGTTGCAGTTGGCAGAGCCGGTGAAGACTTATGTTCCTTCATTTGAATCCGATGGAACAGACCGTCCGGTGAAGAATGTCATTTTTCTTATTGGTGATGGTATGGGATTGGCACAACTTACAGCTGCAGATCGTGTGAACAAAGGCTTGACCATATTGAATATGCAGCATCTGGGACTGATTTCCACTTCAGCAAAAGATGCCTTTACTACCGACTCGGCAGGTGCCGGAAGTGCATTGGCTACCGGAGAGCAGAATAATAATCGTCATATCAGTATGAGTGAGGATGGAGTGGCTTATCCTTCGTTGACCGACTTCTTTGTAGAACAGGGAAAACAGTGCGGGGTTGTGACTTTGGGAAATGTGACTGATGCTACACCGGCGGCATTTTATGGACATACTACTGAGCGTGATAATGCCGATGAGATTACCCGTGAACTGCTGAAAGGAAAGATTTCTTTGCTGGCTGGTAGTGGTATGAGTAACTTCAAAGACAGAAAAGACGGAGTTGACTTATTGGCTGAGCTTCAGAAAGAAGGTTATCAGGTAGTTACAGAAGTGGCAGATATCAAGGCCGACGGAAAGAAAACCATCTGCATAGACGAAGAAATGGAAAAAGCGGCAGAAGCAAAGACCATCGGCTTATTGGCGGAAACAACTGCCCGTTCTATCGATAAATTGAGCAAGAGTTCTCCTGAGGGATTCTTCCTTATGGTAGAAGGAGCAAAAATTGACTATGCCGGTCATTCCAATTGCTTCCCGGGTTCGATAGTAGAGACTTTAAGTTTTGATATGGCAGTGGCTGAGGCCTTGAAGTTTGCCGACAAGAACGGAGAAACGTTGGTAATTGTAACAGGCGACCATGAAACCGGTGGTTTGACCCTGATAGACGGCAGCAATGAAACGGGATATATGACGGCTCTTTATGTGACCGACGACCATACACCGATTATGCTTCCGGTATTTACTTACGGCCCGCAGGCAAATAAGTTTATCGGTAAGTATGCCAATTATGAAATAGCCCGTAAAATTAAGGCGTTGATGAAAAAATAATATTGCGAAGACAATAAATTTATGGAAAAGGCTGTATCGGATATTTTCTGATATAGCCTTTTCATGTTTAGGGATAGATTTGTATATGTACAAAAGTAAATGGAAATTCTTCTGGAAATACGCTATATTCAGCGACGATGTCTGTATATTCGACGTCGTTGGATATACATTCAGCACCGTCGGCTCTCTATCCGGCGTTGTCGGTGATAGGATATAACTTGGATTGTATAGCGATGCTATTGAATGAAAGTAACTTGTTCTTTATGGAATACAGCCCCTTATGCGAGAGGGCAAATAGAAGACAAAAGTGGAAAAATACCCGTATTAGAGAGAATTGGGAAAAATAATTTTGTATTTTTGGTTCTCTGTTAATGAAAGAATCAATATGAAAATACCCTTATTCCTCTTCTGTTGCATGCAGTTGTTACTGTTCTCTTGTAATCAGGAACTGTTTATTGACGAGCTTTCACCTTCGGTCAATGGAAGCAGTGTTCAAAGTGACGGGAGTACGATGTGCATCGATTTAGGAACAGGTGACTGGAGTATTAATTCTGTATATACTGATGAAGGAACTCTTTATGGTGATATTTACGATTTAGAGGGACATTTGCTTTCGGGAGATAAGCCTTTATGTAGTGAGGGGCTGGTGCGTATGGTGAGCCGTCATCCCATGGTGGATTTTGTATTGGAACGTAATCGTACTGATGAACTGTTGCTGACGGTAAAGGAAAATCCGGGAGGAGTAGCTTTTCCGCTTTTTATTGTGGTAGGCAATCAGTATGAGGCACGTACTATTAATTTATCTTTAGAACCCTCAGAGCCTTATCGGCTGGATAGTATATCTTATGTTCTTTATTCTTATGGAGTTCGGGATAGCCTTTCGTTTGCAAACGGAGATGAAACAGTCGTGGTATGTAACAGCCATTCGTCTCAGTCTCTTCAGAGTCTGATATATCCTTTTCGGAATACATCAGCCTGGGTTAAGTTTACTGCTTTAGGCCGGGAACCGTTGGATTTATTGGGTACCGATCGGCCTTTGGTGCATATTCCGGTTTCGTCGGACTTCTGGCTTATACTGTCGGATGGAACGTATGCTCTTTCGAGTGAATATATTCCGGTTGCAATATCCGGACAACTGAAATCTGTTTCGGAGAAAGTTACGGTGCCTCCTTTACAGAGCATGACTATTAAGGCCAAATGTTGGTATGAAGAGAAAAGTATTGACTGTACACTGTATGTTACCCATCCGCGTACCGGAAGAAAACGTCAGATTAATGCGGTATGCGAAAGACTTGACCCTGTAGATTATACTTTATATTATGAAGCAATTCCCGAATAAAATATGGAATATCATTTTCAGAATACTTTGTCTGGGAGGGATGATGGCAGGAGGTGCATCCTTTGTATGGGGGCGGTCTGTTCTTCCCGATACTTTGGATACCGGACCGGTACACCGTATCGGTATGGATTTGCGTCCTGCGTATGTGTTTCCTACCCATGGCTTTTTCTGCGGAAACAATGCTAAAGGCAAATCTGTGAATACCCAACTGGCGGCACATTTTAGATATTCTTTTCAGTTTTCTCCTGCTTCTCGTCTCAGGCAACTTTATCCGTATGCTTATCAAGGGGTAGGAGTGGCTTATAACACTTTTCCTCAAACGTCGGAAATGGGTAATCCGGTTGCTGTTTATGTATTTCAAGGTTCTCGGATAGCCCGTTTCTCTTCTCGTCTTTCATTGGATTATGAATGGAATTTCGGGGCTTCGTTTGGATGGAAAAAATACAATCGGGAAACAAATCCATACAATGATGTGGTAGGGTCGGCCATCAATGCTTATATCAGTGCCGGTTTTTTCTTGAATTGGCAATTGTCTCCAAAATGGAATCTGACGGCAGGTATCGATTTTGTACATTACTCCAATGGAAACACTAATTATCCTAATTCCGGGGTCAATACAGTGGGAGCCCGCATCGGTTTGTCGCATACATTGGGGCAGGAAGCAGGGAGGCCGCATGTGTCTGAACATTGGGAGAAACTTTCGGGCAGGCAGCGTTTCTGTTATGATTTTGTGGTGTATGGTTCTACCCGTAAAAGAGGGATTATGTGGGATGAAGAGCATGGTGAATTGATTCCCGGGTCGTTTGGGGTAGCTGGATTTAACTTTAATCCCATGTATATTGTAAACAAGTATTTCCGGACAGGTATATCGCTTGATGCACAGTATGATGAAAGTGCTAATTTACGGGAGTTTCGCGTGGAAGGGACCGGTGGAGAAAATATCAAATTCTATCGTCCGCCGTTTCGTGAACAGATTGCCGTAGGGGTATCCTTACGTGCTGAACTGAATATGCCAATTTTTTCGGTAAATGTGGGAATCGGACACAATTTGTTTTTTACAGGAGAAGATACACGTGGCTTTTATCAGATATTGGCCTTGAAAACCTTTCTTACCCGACATGTTTTTCTTCATGTGGGATATCAGTTGAACAACTTTAAAAATCCGAATAATTTAATGTTAGGGATAGGATACCGTTTCGGAAGATAAAAGTTCGGATATAGCAAAGGCTCCCGAAAGCAATATTCTGTTTTCCTTTCAAGAGCCTTTGTATGGTGTGTGGAAGAAGATTTGTCTTTTTCCACAGTATGTAAGAATAACAGTGTTATCCTAACAGTTCTTTTACTTTGGCAGAGATGGCGCGTCCTTCTGCAAGACCAGCCAGTTCTTTGCTGGCAACACCCATTACCTTACCCATATCTTTGCCACTTGTAGCACCTGTACGGGCAATGATTTCTTTTAGCTTAGCTTCCAGCTCTTCTGCCGACAATTGTTTGGGCAAGTAAGCTTCGATAACGTGTACCTGAGCCATTTCTGCTTCAGCCAGGTCGGCACGTCCCTGTCCTTCGTATACAGCGGCTGAGTCTTTACCCTGCTTTACCAGTTTCTGCATGATTTTCAGTGCAGCATCGTCTGTCAGTGTATCGTTGGCTCCCGGAGCTGTCTTGGCTTCGAGGAAGAATTTCTTTACATTGCGCAAGGTTTCCAGTTTTACCTTGTCTTTGGCTTTCATAGCCTCTTTGATATCATTGCTGATTTGATCGAATAAATCCATAGTCGTATTTTTTATTGATATAGTTTAAAATGTAATAATACCTGAGTTTGTATCAGTCGTTTCCGGTTGGTTGCTGACAGGAGCATCAATGGTTGACTTCGATTTGATACTTTCCAAAATCAGTTTGGTACGCTGATAAGTAGGACTTGCTTCAACCATGCTGATGATGTCGTCGTTGTCCAAATCTTCCTGTGAGAAAGTATAGATATTGAAGCGGCGTTTGTCTTTGTTGCTCTTGATGATGCTTTCGCCGTAGTATTCGTCACGGCGTTCGTCGCGGCGCTGTTCTTCTTCTTCCAGTTTTTCCAGGCGTTGCTGTTCTTCTGCCGAACGTTTGTTGAGCAGATTGTCCATACCCGGAATATTCTTGATACCGAATCCGGTAGCCAGAATGGTAAACTTTACTTTGTTCTCCAGTGCATCATCGATATAAAGACCCCATTTGGTTTCCACATCTTTTCCAAAACGGCTCATGAAATCGTGAACTTCGTTCATTTCTTCCATCATCAGGTCGTTCTGGCTGCTGTATGAAATATTGAACAGAATCTTTTTGGAGTTGAATATATCATTGTTGTTCAGCAACGGAGAGTGCAGGGCATCGTTGATGGCCTGTGTTACACGGCCTTCCCCTTCGCCGAATCCGGTACTCATGATAGCTACACCTCCGTCTTTCAAAACAGTTTTCACGTCGTTGAAGTCGAGGTTGATTTTACCACGTATCGTAATGATTTCGGCTATGCTTTTTGCTGCAATAGAAAGTGTGTCGTCTGCTTTACCGAAAGCATTCAATACACTGATATCGGAATACACATCGCGCAGACGCTCGTTGTTGATAACAAGCAGTGCATCTACGTGCTTGCTCATTTCTTCTACGCCATCGAGTGCCTGGTCGATTTTCTTATTTCCCTCGAATACAAATGGAATTGTCACAATCCCTACAGTCAGGATGCCCATATCCTTGGCAGTCTTGGCAATGATAGGAGCTGCACCAGTACCGGTTCCTCCACCCATACCGGCTGTGATGAATGCCATTTTACAGCCGTCGTTCAACATGTTTTTTACATCTTCCAAACTCTCTTCTGCGGCTGCACGTGCGCGTTCGGGACGGTTTCCGGCTCCCAGCCCTTCGCTTCCCAACTGGAGTTTGATAGGTACAGGCGATTCGTCGAGTGCCTGATTATCTGTATTGCAAACCACGAATGTTACATCGTGGATTCCTTCTCTATACATATGGTTGACTGCGTTGCCACCGCCACCACCTACACCGATGACCTTGATGATGCTCGGTGTTCCACCTTGAAAATCGAATGGCATAATTGTTTCGTCAGACATAGCTTCTTTTTCTTATATGTGGTGAATATTTTAATCTTTCATGATATCATCGGCCCCTTCCTTAATCTTTTTCATAAAGATACGGAACGGATTGTTATCATCTTTCTCTCGTTTGATTTCGGCTATCAGTTCGCCAATTTCATCGGCACGTTCATGCAGACCGATGGTTCTGGCTTCTTCTGCCTTGTTGAGCGCTGATTTATAATTTTTCTTACCCAATAACCGTTTGGCTTCTTTGATAAGATTGTCACAGTTTTCCAGTTTTTCACGCTTTCTCTGCTCTTCTGCCTCTTTTTCTCTGCGGATACGTTCCTCTTCTTCTGCTTTCTTTCTGGCCTCTTCTGCTTTACGTTTCTGCTCTTCGATGTCTTCGAAAATTGTACGCTGGTAGCCATGCGGGTCTATCTTGCAGCAGTTTTCCTTGCCGGCATAAAGCAGTCCTAAAAGTGTATTATGCGTACCGTCTTTAGGTATTTCAACAGTTCCGGTCAAGCTGACTTCGCCAATTGGGACGATTCGGATTTTCTCGATATGAGTCAGACGGGCAAAGGCTTTGTCGAAATTGGGAAGATTGGAGGCTCCTCCTGTTACAATGATGCCTGCAAGCAACTTGTCGCTGTAGCCTGAAAGAAGGATCTGATTCCAGACGTTTGTCAGGATTTCTTTCACACGTGCTTCTACAATATCCTCCAACTTGCGTGCCTTGATAGAATATTTCCCGTCAATAATGAATTCTTTGTTGGGGTCTGCTTCGTATTCTGCAGTATCGGTATAAGCACTGGCATATTGTAACTTCAAATGTTCTGCATCTTCTTCTTCAATCTGCAGGCTGCAAATATCCTTTGTGATGGCATTACTGCCCAAAGGAATGACGGCCAAATGACGGAGAATATTGCTTTTATACACTGCTACAGTGGTAGTATCCGCTCCGAAGTCAATCAGAGCACATCCTGAGCGCTTTTCACTGCTGCTTAAAACGATATCGGCAGTGACTGAAGGAGATAGTAAGTATCCGGCAACTTCGTATCCTGCTTGTCTTACGCATTGCTCAATGCTGCTTTTTAAAGTATTGCGGGCAATGATATTGAGATAACGTCCTTCGATATGATCGGAAGGAATACCTACAGGTTCGGTTGTCAAGTTGTTGCCAACTTTATATTCTTGTGGTTCTACGGCAAGTATTTCTTTGTCCGGCAAAGCAATTTCACGGTTGCTTTTCATCATAGAATCAATCAAAGCCTGTGATATTTTGGTATCTTCATCCAGTTGTTTGACTTCTGTATGATGAATGCTGCGTACAGACTGTCCTCCCATACCCACATACACTTTCTTGATGGATGCCTGTAAAGTGCTTTCCAATTGCTTGATGACTGAGCTCAGTCGCTGGGTGGTTTTGTCTAAGTTATAAATCACTCCTTTCTTTATGCAGTCGGCAGAATACTCATTGGCATAGGCAAGAATCTGTATGCTTCCGTCTGCGTTTTTTTTCCCGGCAACGCCTGTGATTTTGGTTGATCCCAGCTCGATTGCTACTATAAAATCTGTTACTGCCATATCTTAATTCTCCTTTTTTGTACAAATAATTTGGTTGCTGAACTCTATACTGATACGTTCGTATTTATTCCAGCCTACCTGATTTAAAGCCTCCTTATAGAAGGTCTGCAATTTACTGAATTTTTCGTTATAATCGCCGCCTTTTCCTAAAAAGAGTATGTGCTTTCCTACTCGAGGTACTAATTCCAGTTCCAGTTTAGGAGTCACATTTATTTGTTCTATCTGTGCTTTCCAGAATTCATTACTCTGTAGGAACTTTGCCAATGGATAAAGTTCTTCTTTTGCAAACTTCCGGTCTATGAATCCTGTTGCTACCGCCACATGTACGGGTTGACTAAGAGTAGTCATAATCTCTCCCTTGCTGTCAAGATAATAATTATCTCCATTATTGCTGAGGATACGGATGATAGGAACACGTTGATAAAGTTCGATGGCAACTTTTCCTCCACTGGTCAGATAACATTCTGCTTTTTCGATAAACGGATGTTTGGTAAGCGTTTCTTCTATACGTCGCACATTGATACTGCCCAATTCTTTACCCTCGGGAAAGAGTTTGTTACGTTTCAAAATACTTTTGATTTCATCTGAAGTGATAAAACCATAGTCGATGCTGTCTTTTATGCTCAATTCCATACCCTTGCAAGCCCGTTGATTGGGTTCGCTGTTCAGTACGGTAGCAGACAACACGAGGTAAGCTGCTATCAGTAAAAGTATGCAGAGTATGAAAATTCGTTTTATCATCGGTTTTTTAATATATCGTAAATTTGAGGTACGTAATTATCTATGTCGCCGGCTCCCAATGTAATAAGCACATCGATAGGCTTGTTCTTCAACAATTCTATTAACTCTTCTTTTTGGCAGATGCATTTTTGCATATCGGGGCGAAGGCTGTTGTAAATAAGCTCGCTGGTTACTCCTGGAATAGGTGCTTCGCGTGCTGGATAGATATCAAGCAGAATGACTTCGTCTAGAAGAGACAGACTGTCTGCAAATTCCTGATAAAAATCACGGGTGCGTGTATACAAATGAGGCTGAAATACTGCAGTGATTTTTCTATTCGGATACAATGTGCGGATAGAAGTGACGCTTTGTTTGATTTCTGCCGGATGATGTGCATAGTCGCTTAGTAAAACAATTCGTTCGTTTTTCAACTTAAAGTCGAAACGACGATCTACTCCTCCGAAACTTGCCATGGCATTGCGTATTTCTTCTGCTGTTGCTCCGCCAATCTGTGCCAAAGCCATTGCAGCAATACCGTTTTCAATGTTTACATAAACAGGTACTCCCAACTGTATATTTGTGATGTTTCCAAGTGGTGAAACATAGTCAAAATAGATTTCTCCATTTTCTATTCTTATGTTCTCTGCATGGAAGTCGCCTTCTGTAGTAGAGTAGGTATATATTGTAACTCCCTGTTGCACGTCTGGTACAAGCTCCAATCCTTTTTTCAATATCAGATAACCATCCGGACGTATCAGAGATGTGTATTTACGGAAACTTTCCAGGTAGGCTTCGTGAGTACCGTAAATGTCCAAATGATCGGAGTCTGTAGCGGTGATAACAGTAGCATACGGTGTCAGCCAATGGAATGAACGGTCGAACTCGTCGGCTTCGATAACCACAAACTCACTTTTTTCGGACAACAGCAGGTTGGTTCCATAGTTCTTGGAAATACCTCCTAAAAATGCGTTGCAGCCAATGTGAGACTGGTGAAGCAGGTGGGCTGCCATCGTCGAGGTGGTTGTCTTTCCATGTGTACCAGCTACACACAGGCCTTTTTCGGTTTGTGTAAGCATACCCAATACCTGCGCACGTTTCTGTATTTCAAAGCCATGTTCCTTGAAATACACCAGCTCCTGATGTGTGGCTGGTATGGCAGGAGTATAAATTACCAGTGTGGTATCTGGGTTTAGGAAATCACTTGCAATAAGGGCTGTATTTTCTTCGTAATGAATGTCAGCCCCTTCTTTTATCAGTTTTTCTGTCAGTTCACTTGGAGTACGGTCATAACCTCCTACTTTCTTGCCTTTCGACAGAAAGTAACGGACTAAGGCGCTCATTCCTATTCCTCCGGCTCCTATAAAATAGACTGCAGATAGTGTATTAATGTTCATGTTTCTGTTGATATTGTTCTGCTAACTTACAAACCTCTTGTGCAATGACATTGGCAGAGTCTTTGAAAGCTAATGCAGCAATGTGGTTACTTAACTTCTTCAATACTTCCGGTTGCTGTACTGTTTTTATAGCCAAATCCAGCAATTCTTTTTCGGCTTCTGCATCTTTAACGTAGAGAGCTGCCTCTTTGTTGACCAAAGCAAGAGCGTTTTTGGTTTGATGGTCTTCGGCTACATTAGGTGAAGGTACCAGAATGACCGGCTTCTGCAACAGACAGAATTCGGAGATGGAACCGGCACCTGCACGGCTGATTACTAAATCGGCCGCACTATAGGCTGTAGCCATATCTGAGATAAAGTCTGTAGTATAGAGCATCGGTAGTTCTCCTGCTTGTTTGACTGTCTTTCTAGCTTCGTCGATGTAGAATTTACCAGTCTGCCAGATGAATTGTACGTCGGAATGCTTGATCTTATCCAATCCTTTCATCACACAGTTGTTGATAGTGCGTGCTCCCAGGCTTCCACCTACAATCAGTATTGTTTTTTTCTGAGGATCCAGACCGAATGAACGGATGGCTTCTTCCTTATTGATGGATTTCAGTAATCCTTGACGGACAGGGTTTCCTGTTAATATGATTTTTTCTTTATCAAAGAAGCGTTCCATGCCTTCGTATGCCACACATATTTTATCGGCTTTTTTAGCCAGTAATTTATTAGTGACACCAGCATACGAGTTCTGTTCTTGGATGAGAGTTGGAATACCCATCATTCCTGCCATCTTTAATGTGGGACCACTGGCATATCCTCCCACACCTACTGCAGCATGCGGTTGGAAGTCTTTAATGATTTTACGTGCTTTCAGCTGACTGCGTATAATCTTAATCAATACGCTGAAATTCTTCAGAAGGTTTTTTCGGTTGAATCCGGCAATAGGAAGACCGATAATTTTATAACCTGCAGCGGGGACACGTTGCATCTCCATACGTCCTTCTGCTCCGACGAAAAGAATTTCTGCGTCAGGATGTTGTTCTTTTATGGCGTTAGCGATAGATACAGCCGGAAAGATATGTCCTCCCGTTCCACCTCCGCTGATAATGATTCTTAATTGTTTTTTCATTGTCTTTATTTTATTGCAAAGTTATGAATAAACTCTTAAAATAATGATTGTTTACTTTTTTTATCATTCGGACTTTAGTGTATCCTGTTGTTTTTCTGTTGTCGAATCTTCGGTTGCGGAGGTTTGACTGTTTTGACCTAATTGTGCTGCATTTTGAAGTAGAGCAATAGCGGCTTCTTGAATCTGTACTTGCTTACTATGCTCTTCTTCCTCTTGTTGCTGCTTTATTTCGTACACGCGCCGGCTGATGCTTAATATGATTCCAATGTAGGCACAGTTTACCAGGGTAGATGTTCCTCCTTTACTGATTAGGGGTAAAGGCTGTCCGGTGACCGGAAGAATCCCTACAGCAACAAGCATATTGAACATGGCTTGAGAAACTAATAGGATTCCGATTCCCATAACGAGAAAGGCGTAATAAGACTTGTCGCAATTTCGGGCAATTTTCCCTATACGCATTAACAGAAGAATATAGAGAAAGGCGACAAACGCTCCTCCTATCAGCCCTAATTCTTCGATGATAATGGCATAGATAAAGTCGGAGAAAGCTTGCGATAGGAAATCACGTTGTACACTGTTTCCTGGACCTTTTCCCAAAACGTTACTGGTTGCAATAGCAATATTGGCATGGGCGACCTGAGCATCATTATCAATGTCAAATTTGGCAGGAGGAACATTGGTCTTATTATGGTCTTTCAGACGTTCTTTCCAAGTTACCATACGATGCAGTCCTACCTTATCCCATGCATTATCGGGAACGTATTTGATGGTAGTGAAGGCAATGAACATGGAAGCCAGTCCTATCCCCAAAAGTAAACCAAGTTGTTTCATCGGGACTCTGCCAATGAACATCATCAAAAATACACTTCCTGCCAGTAATACGGCTGTAGACAAGTTTTCCGAAACTATCAGTCCGCAGGTAATTCCTGTAATCCACAAGATATATTTCATAGCCTTGCGGCTGGCCTGTTCCTCCTCTTGAAGTTTAGACAAAATAAAGGCCACGGTAATGATGGTAGCCATCTTGGCAACTTCGGAAGGCTGGAACTGAATGAATCCTAAATCTATCCAGCGGCTTGCTCCGTTGATTGCCGACATTCCTAATACGATGAGTAGAAGAATCCATGAAATAGGGAGGAGTATAATTCCTGCTTTAAATATACGGCAAGGTATGTTGTGGGTAACCCATACAACGAAAGCACCTACCATCAGCAGTATCAGATGATTGGTTATAGGTTTCCAGTGATCCCCGCTTTTATAGGTCAGGGTACTGGAGGCACTGAATACTTCGATGATAGAGACAAGACAAAGTAACAGGAAGATAATCCAGATTACTTTGTCGCCTTTGAATAAATTTTTTAGCAAATCCATATTGGATGTTTGTTTATAAATTTCTCACACATTCTTTAAATTGATCGCCTCGGTCTTCGTAGCTGCGGAAGAGGTCGAAGCTGGCACAGCAAGGACTCAGAAGAACAGTTTCTCCTTTTTTTGCCATCTGATAAGCTGCATCAACTGCATCTTTCATACTTTGTACATCAGCAATAGGAAGTCCGAAGTTTCCAAAGAACTCATGCAACTTTTCATTGTGGAGTCCAAGGAAAATCAATCCGGAACATTTTTCTCTCACCAGACCAGCTATCTCGCTGTAGTCATTTCCTTTGTCTTTTCCACCCAAAATCAGCACTGTTTTTGTTTTCATGCTTTGTAAGGCATACCAGCAAGAATTGACGTTTGTAGCTTTGGAGTCGTTGATGTAATCTACTCCACGTACACGAGTTACCTTTTCCAGACGATGTTCTACTCCTTTAAAATCTTTCAGTGCTTCGCGGATACACTCCTTGCGTATACCGGCAATATTAGCCGAAATACCTGCAGCCATCGAGTTGAACAGGTTATGCGTTCCCGTCAGAGCCAATTCTTCTTCTTCCATGTTGAAAGCGATGGGTTCGGTAAAGTAAACCTTCTTCTGGTCTACGAAGGCAGCCAGTCCATCTTTCTTATGTTCTGCAAACGGATAATAATGTCCGTGAATGCCATATTTGTGTAATTCTCTTTGGATGATAGGATCGTCACTCCAATAAATAAAAGCATCCTCATCCGTCTGATTCTGGATGATCCGGAATTTAGCATCAACGTAATTCTGCATTTTGTGCTCATATCGGTCCAAATGATCGGGAGTGATGTTCATCAGCACTGCAATGTTTGCGTGAAACTTATACATGTTGTCCAACTGGAAACTGCTCAATTCGATTACATAATAATCGTAGTTGTATTCAGCTACCTGATATGCCAGGCTTTGTCCGATGTTTCCAGCCAGTCCTACATTCAGTCCGGCTTTTTTGAAAATATGATAAATCAACGAAGTGGTCGTTGTCTTTCCATTGCTTCCGGTGATACAAATCATCTTGGCATTGGTATAACGGCCTGCAAATTCAATTTCTGAGATGATAGGTGTTCCCTTTTCTCTCAGTTTAACAACCATGGGAGCATCATTAGGGATACCCGGGCTTTTAATCACTTCATCTGCATTCAGTATCAACTCCTCTGTGTGTTTACCCTCTTCCCAGGGGATGTTTCTTTCATTCAGCATTTCCTTGTATTTGTCTTTGATGGAAGACATATCGGAAACAAAGGTGTCAAAACCTTTTTTCTTTGCCAGCACAGCTGCTCCCGCACCACTTTCGCCAGCTCCTAAAATGACAATTCTTTTTGCCATGATCTTTTTATCTTATTTTTAAAGTAATAATCGTGATAGCTGCCAGTACGATGGTTACAATCCAAAAACGTACGGTTATTTTTGATTCATGAAAAACATTAGCCGGTCGTGTAATTAAATAGGTACAGTTCGGGTCGAGTTGTGCCATTGTAGTACGGAAATGGTCATGAATCGGAGTTCGTTTGAAAATGCGCTGACGTACTCCTTTCTTTTTTCCTTTCTGGAAATATTTTACCTGTAAGATTACAGACAAATTCTCTACCAAGAACACACCACACAAAATAGGAATCAATAATTCCTTATGTATGATGATGGCAAATACAGCAATGATTCCCCCAATGGTAAGACTTCCGGTGTCTCCCATAAACACTTGTGCTGGGAAGGCATTATACCAGAGAAAACCAATCAATGCACCGATAAAGGCACAGATAAAGATAACCAACTCTTCACTTCCCGGTATATACATAATGTTCAAGTAGCTGGCATATTCTATATGACTGGATACATAAGCCAGTATCCCAAGTGTTACTCCTATAATCGCGGAGTTTCCCGCAGCCATGCCATCCATACCGTCGTTCAGATTGGCTCCGTTTGATACGGCTGTTACCACAAAGATTGTAATCAGTACGAATACGATCCATCCGATACTTTGTGCCTTGTCTCCCAGAAAACCTACAAAGTCGGCATAATCCAAATTGTTGTTTTTGAAGAATGGAATGGTCGTCTTAGTAGACTTCTCATCCTGACTTTTATGTATAACCTCTATGATCTGTCCGTTTTTCTGGATTTCCACATTCTCTCGAATGACCACATTCGGACTCAGATACAAGGTTAATCCTACAATCAGTCCAAGACCTACCTGGCCGATAATCTTGAATTTTCCGTGCAATCCTTCCTTGTCTTTTCGGAATACTTTGATATAATCGTCCAAAAAGCCCAGTGTACCAAGCCAAATGGTAGTAATCAGCATCAGTATCATGTATACATTGTGCAGCTTTCCTAACAGCAAACAGGGTATCAGTATAGCTACAATGATGATAATTCCTCCCATCGTCGGTACACCCACCTTATTGACATTGAAAGGATCAATAGATGCATCTCTTTGCGTCTCGGTGATTTGTTTTCGTTTGAGTAAATTAATGAAATATTCTCCAAAGATAGCTGAAATCAGCAAAGCCAATATGATTGCCATCAATGACCGGAACGATACATATCCAAACATGCGTGCTCCGGGGAAGTTCAATTGCTCAAGATAATCAAATAAATAATATAACATGTGATGTTTTAGTTTTCTGATTCAAAAATATCTTTCAATACCTCTTTGTCATCGAAATGATGTTTTACTCCTTTTATTTCCTGGTAATTTTCGTGTCCTTTACCTGCCACCAAAATTACATCGCCATTTTGTGCCAGCATGCAAGCTGTACGAATTGCCTCTTTACGGTCTACAATCGATACAACTTTTCTCATATCTTCTTTGGAAAGACCAGCCAGCATATCGTTAATGATATCCTGTGGCTCTTCAAAGCGCGGATTATCCGAAGTAATTACTACCTTGTCGCTTTGTTTTACAGCTTCCTGTGCCATGATAGGACGTTTCCCCTTATCACGGTTTCCACCGGCTCCTACCACAGTAATCACCTGACCTCTTCCGTTCAATACTTCATGAATGGCATTCAATACGTTGGTCAGTGCATCTGGAGTATGTGCATAGTCTACGATGGCAGTGTATCCTTTCGGCGAACGCAATGCATCAAATCGTCCTGATACCGGACGCAGTGTACTTAAAGCAATCAGCACTTCTTCCGGTTGTTTACCCAACAGGCAAGCTGCTCCATATACAGCCAGCAGGTTAAGTGCATTAAAGCGTCCGATGAACTGAACATTCACTTCCCGGTTATTGATATCCATCAGCATACCTTCAAATCCATCTTCCAGCACCTTTCCCTTGAAGTCGCATAAAGTCCGGAGTGAGTATGTCGATACTTTTGCTTTTGTGTTCTGTACCATTACCAACCCATTTTTGTCATCTGCATTGGTTAAAGCAAAAGTATTTTTCGGCAAATTGTCGAAGAATGTTTTTTTAGCCTTCAGATAATTCTCGAAAGTTTTGTGATAATCCAAATGGTCACGGGTCAGATTAGTAAAGATACCACCTGCAAATGTCAGTCCTCCGATACGTTTTTGAGCCACAGAGTGGGAGCTGACCTCCATGAATACATATTTGCATCCTTCATCAGCCATACGTCCCAACAGACTATTCAGTGTAATCGGATCGGGAGTAGTATGTTCAGTTGGAATTGCTTCTCCATCGATATAATTGCAGACAGTAGAAATCAGTCCGGCTTTGTATCCGAAACTTCTGAACATATTATATAATAAGGTAGCAATTGTTGTTTTGCCGTTAGTTCCGGTTACTCCGATAAGGTCCAGTTTTGACGTAGGATTTCCATAAAAGGCTGTAGCCAATTTGCCCACACTGTCTTCTGTACTATTTACTTTGATATAAGTCACTTCCGGTACTATATTAGTTGGGAAAACTTCACATACCACAGCGGTAGCACCTTTTTCTATTGCCTTGTCTATATAGTCATGTCCGTCTGTCTGGGTTCCTTTTACAGCGACGAATAAAAAGTCTTTTCCGATGCATCGAGAGTCCATGTGGATTCCCGTGATTTCCTTTTCTGTCGAGCCTGCAGTTTCATTGACTGCGACAACTTGTATAATATCTTTTAGTATCATATGCTTAATTTTTGAGTGTCAATGTAATATGTTCCCCTTTCCGAGCTATGCTACCCGAAGGAATACTTTGGGTGTGTACCTTACCGACTCCAGAAAGGTGTACCTTCATGTCGTAGCTTTCCAATAAATAGACAGCATCTTTTGCTCCCATACCGATAACATTGGGTACTCTTTTCTTGTCAGGTTGAGCTGTACTTAATTCTACATAGCTGTCTGTGGTTTTTGCTTTACCCCAGACTGGATTAAACGAATAAGGAATAGATGCACTATTGCTTTTTACGTTCAGTTGTTTCAGTACATACGCTGTTTCTGTAATATCACCTTGTGCCACATCCGGAATCAGTACAGCCGTCGAGTCTTTGGCCTGTGCAATGTCCTTTACCAGATGTTTGGCATAGATACGTTCTGCAATTCGGCTGAAAACACTTCCTGCCTGCACACCTCCAGAGGCCGGTCCGTGTGGTATCTGGATGGAAACAAGGCAACTGTATTTAGGAGCTTCCGATGGGAAATAACCGCAGAAACTGACCAGATAACTTACTCCATTTGCTTTATATCCGGCTTTACCCTGTGAGATTTGTGCCGTACCTGTTTTCCCGGAAACGCTGAACTGTTTACTACCGGCCGGTTTTGCCAATCCTTGCGATACTACCTTGCGTAAGATAGTCTGTATTTGCTGCAAAGTCTCATCCGAACAAATCTTAGGGTTTACTATTTCTGTAGGATACTCCTCTACAACCTCTCCATTACGGGCAATAGCCTTTACAAATTTAGGTTTCACCATCACCCCGTTATTGGCAATGGCATTATAGAAATTTAATATATAGATGGGAGGAATCATCGTTTCGTATCCGATACTCATCCACGGCAAAGTAGTTTTTGCAAAATACCGCTCTTTGGGACCTTTTATCCGAGGAGCAGCTTCTCCTACAAATCCTAAGTTCAGTGGCTTGTCAATACTCATCCGTTTCAGCCCATCAATAAACTTTTGCGGATTGCTTCCATAATACTTATCGATAATGCTCGATACCCCCACGTTGGAAGAAACTTCCATAATTCGGGTTACATCAATCTCTCCGTACCCACCCTTATGCCAGTTCCAGTCTTTCATCCAGCTGCCATACATGTTGACCATACCTTTTTGGGTATCTACTTTATAGTCGGGAGTGATATATTTATCTTCCAAAGCTACCATGATAGAAGCCGTTTTAAAGGTAGAACCCGGTTCCATCAGATTGCTGACTGCAAGATTTCTCATTTCGTAGTATTTACCGTCTCCGGCTTTAGTCATGTTGACATTAGCTTTGACCTCTCCCGTTGCCACATCCATTACGATAGCTACTCCAAATACGGCATCCAGATTTTTCAGCTGGTCAACCAATGCTTTTTCTGCAATATCTTGCATATCCACGTCAATTGTTGTGATGACATCATATCCGTCTATAGCCGGTTTATCCACGATGTTCAGATATCTGTTCATCACCTTTTGACGGTGTGTAATACCATTTTCTCCTTTCAGAAGAGAATCGTAGGTTAATTCCAAACCATTCTTGGCTCCTTGTGCCATATCGGGGAACATATCTCCCAAAGTACGCATTGCAAGTGAACCGAATGGTTTTTTACGCTGGTTGAACACCTCTTCATGCAAGCCGCTTATGTTTTTGCTCTGATTGAACAAAGGTAACTTCTTTACTTCCTTGTACTGGATGTAAGAAATCCGTTTGGGGTAGAGCAGAAAATGCCGGCTTTTGGCTCTTCTTCCTTTCAAAATATGTTTGCGGAAATCCTGTGCGCTCCGGTCGGGGAAAATTTCATGCAGACCGTTGCAGATTTCCTGCAAATGATTCATTAGCATGGTGTCTTGCTTGCTACTCTGTACTCGGAAGTCCATGTAAATTTTATACTCCGGCAGACTACTTGCCATAAGCTTCCCGTCAGCCGAAATGATATTGCCTCGTGTCGGATGAATTACTACATTCTCTTTCACAAAGCGGTCGGCTACATCCTTCCAGTATTGGCGTTCGGCAAACATAATGATTCCAGCTTTGACAATAATCAATATTGCCAAAACAGTCATAATCACCACGATGAAAGTATAGCGAAATGTAATATTTTTCAATCCGGATATCATACCTTTTTATTTCTTTCTGATTAAGTACGGAGGAGTTGTTGCTGTTTCCAGAGTATTCCCCTCTGCCGAAATATATTCTTCGATACGTGACTGTCGGCTTTTCTCCGTGAGCTCCGAAGAAATGGTCAATGCATCGTATTTAATGTCAATCAGTTCTTTTTTTAACTGGTCGATTTCTATCAGCTCTTGTTGGCTGCTATACCGGTTATCGATATATAGAATCGTTAAGATCACAATCAGAATAAGCAGATTGGCCTGCCTCTTTAGAAAATCGTGAGCCAAGATGTCCCCACCCAAAATGCTCTTTAGTGTAATGTGCGGTGCGGTTGCCTGTGTATCTTGTTCTTTCTGTTCCATTGTCTTCTTATTTCTTTTCTGCAATTCTCAGTTTGGCGCTTCTTGAACGCGGATTCCTTGTCTGTTCTTCGTCGGTAGGTACAATTACCTTGTTGTTGACCAGCTTGAATGGAGTCTGTACATTTCCGAAGAAATCCTGCTCTGCTTTTCCTTCAATGTTTCCGGTTTTCATCAGGTTTTTTACAATGCGGTCTTCCAGCGAGTGATACGTAATCACTACCAGTCGTCCTCCTGGATTCAATGCCTCAGTAGCTGCATAAAGCATTTCCTTCAGAGCTTCCATTTCCTGATTTACTTCAATGCGGAGTGCCTGAAAGACTTTGGCCAGTTCTTTCTTTTCCCGTTCCCGTCCGAAAAGCGGTTTTACAATTTCCAGAAACTCTCCAATGGTTTGAATCGGATTTTGCATGCGTGCTTTTACCAGAACCGAAGCCAGTTTCCTGCTGTTTTTCAGCTCTCCGTACAGGTAAAACAGATTGGCAAGCTGTTCTTCATCGTATGTGTTGACGATGTCTGCTGCCGTTTTTCCTGCCCGTTTATTCATTCTCATATCCAGGCTTCCTTCAAAGCGGAAAGAAAAACCACGTTCCGAGTCATCGAAGTGATGAGACGATACCCCGAGATCGGCCAGGATTGCGTCTACCCCTTCTACATCGTAGTAACGCAGGAAATTGTGCAAGTAACGGAAGTTGCTGCGTACAAACGTAAAACGACTGTCGTTTACGATGTTCCGTTCAGCATCCTCGTCCTGGTCGAAACTGAACAGACGACTGTCTTTATCCATGCGGCGCAAGATTTCCTTCGAGTGTCCGCCTCCTCCAAAGGTTACGTCTACGTATGTTCCTCCGGGTTTCAGGTTCATGCCGTTGATACTTTCGTCGAGCAATACAGGTATGTGATAAATCTGTTCTGTTTCGTTCATCCTTTTCTTCGAATTAGTAATAATACACCTTATAATATACAATTGAGCTGTAAAATTACAACTTTCCTTACAAACGGGGGTATGATTGAATAAAAATGTTTGAAGAAGTTATCAACAGCTTGGGGGAAAACGAGACCGATGAAGAAAGCCTCCTGCACAGAGTGTTGCGTGTTGTGCAATTTTTCTTTTTTGTAAGTGTTATTTCTATCTTTTTGAACAGCAAACAGCCATTTTTTTCGGTATTAGTAAGTGATATTTCAAAAGATACGTTACATTTGCAGGCAAAACATAAAGTGAAGAATGGCCGCCGATTCTATATTTTTGATTGACATAGATAAAATTCTACGGGAGAAAGCCGGAAAGAAGGCTGCGCGTATTCCCCGTTTCTTCGTGTCTTATTTGAAACACATTGTGCATCAGGAGGAAATCAATGCTTTTCTGAAAAGTGTAAACGACAAGACAGGTGTCGATTTTCTGGAAGCTTGTGTAGAATTTCTGGATATGAAGCTGGAAGTGGAGGGGATGGAAAATCTTCCGGCCGATGGCTTGTGTACGTTTGTGTCCAATCATCCGTTGGGCGGACAAGATGGAGTTGCGTTGGGGTATTTACTTGGAAAACATTACGATGGACGTATCAAGTATCTGGTCAATGACTTGTTGATGAATCTGCATGGTTTGGCTCCTTTGTGTATACCAATCAATAAAACAGGTTCGCAGTCCAGAGATTTTCCCCGTATGGTAGAAGCCGGTTTCTGTTCGGACAGTCACATTATTATGTTTCCTGCCGGTTTGTGTTCCCGTCGTCAGAATGGTGTCATCAAAGACTTGGCATGGAAAAAAACCTTTGTGACAAAGAGTGTGGAAACCCGCCGCTATGTGGTTCCCATCCATTTCGAGGGAAGAAATTCAGACTTTTTCTACAGACTGGCCAATGCCTGCAAGTTCTTGGGCATCAAGTTCAACATTGCCATGTTGTATCTGGCCGACGAGATGTTCAAAAACCGTCATAAAACGTTTAAGGTTACTATTGGCAAGCCTCTTCCGTGGGAGACCTTCGACAAGTCGAAGACACCGGCAGAATGGGCTGAGTATGTGAAAGAGTTGGTATATAAACTTTGAGTAGAAGATTGAAATTAGATATATGGAAGATGTTATTGCACCGATTGATAGAGAGGTCTTGAAAGCCGAACTCACAGAAGATAAGCGTTTGAGATTCACCAATAAAAGTAACAATGAAATCTATGTGGTTACTTGGAAAGATGCTCCTAATGTATTGAAGGAGATAGGTCGGTTACGTGAGATTGCATTCCGTGCGGCAGGGGGAGGTACCGGAAAGTCGCTCGATTTGGATGAATACGATTTGATGGAAAACCCTTACAAGCAGTTGATAGTATGGAATCCCGATGCTGAAGAAATTTTGGGTGGTTACCGTTATCTGTTGGGGAATGAAGTAGAGTTCGACGAGCATGGAAAGCCGGTGTTGGCTACAGCTCATATGTTCAATTTCTCTGAGAAGTTCCTGAAAGAATATCTGCCTACAACCATAGAATTGGGACGTTCGTTTGTGACACTGGAGTATCAGTCTACCCGTGCCGGTTCGAAGGGGCTGTTTGCACTCGATAACCTGTGGGATGGTTTGGGAGCACTGACGGTGATTAAGCCCAATGTGAAGTATTTCTTCGGAAAAATGACCATGTATCCTAGCTACAGCCGTCAGGGCCGTGATATGATTCTGTATTTCCTCAAGAAGCATTTTTCCGACAAGGATAATCTGATTACTCCGATGGTTCCCTTGCAGATAGAGACAGACCCTGCTGTGTTGGAGAAACTTTTCTGCAACGATACTTTCAAGGAAGACTACAAGGTACTGAATACAGAGGTACGCAAGTTGGGTTACAACATTCCTCCTCTGGTTAATGCCTATATGAGTCTGTCGCCTACGATGCGTATGTTTGGTACAGCCATCAACGATGGTTTTGGCGATGTAGAGGAAACCGGTATCTTGATTGCAGTAGATGAGATTCTGGAAGAAAAGCGGGTACGTCATATCGAGTCGTACATCAAGGAACACCCGGAAGCTTTGCAGCTTACTTCAGGTGCTCATCCGGTTGTTTCGAAAGATTGATCATGCTTCCCTAAGAACGCTCTTTATATATCTATTTGTCTGATGTTTAGTGGGCTATGCATAAAGAACAGAGTCTCTTGTTGACTTTTTTCTTCTCGGATAACTACAAAATGAAAATGAAATAAAAAGGCTTGCCGGCAGCGATGGGGCAAGCCTTTTTTACATGAATATATACCTCAAAAAACGTGACTGTTATCGTAAGCTTACGCTATTATTATCGTTGGCTATCGTGACTATTCACATGAGCTCACGTGAATAGTCGCGTTTTTGAAACTTACCGGATGGTTTCTGTATCCTTTTTACTGCTTTTATCTTTTTGATAAATTCGTTTATGGCTATCAGGTTTCCTCCGTTTTGCTTGTGTACTATTTAGAGTTATTGATAGGGGTTATGGAAGATAAAATGTCATCATAAAATCTTTTCTTTTCCAATGGAACGTTGTCATAATAAGCTGTGAAATTATTTGTTTGGATTTCTTTCCAGCATTTATTCGATTTCTCTCCTTGGTAGATGACTATATCTGAGAGAGAATCTGTTTTTGTAGGGATATATCCAGACGAGAAAGATAAAATAGGTCGCTGAACCAATGCTCCTCGGAAAATTACTATTTTTGCTCCATCTTCTAAATAATAATCTATAAACATTCCTTCCTCATATAGAAAAACTTTCCTTATATATTTGTCGGGTAGGTGAATGTATATTTTCATAGAAAATATGGAATCTGTAACTATATGAGTATTGGTTTGTTGTCCGTACAGCGTAAACTGTGTTAATATATTCCATATAAACAATATCTTAATAATTTTTTTTTGTTTGCATAATTCTTACTGTTAAAGAATTCTTGAAGATAGTTTGGCAACGTGTTCGTCCATTTAAAAAGTAAAATATATTACAATTCTGTTTATTTTAGTCTTAATTTTATGGATAGATTGTATTTGTTGATTACTTTTTTAAAATCATTATAATTTAAAGGTCCGAAAATTTTCTTTTCTTTCTTGACTATTAGCCAATAATATATAGTATCTCGCCCTTGAGGATAATGATATTCCATCGTATCATAAATAACGTTATCATATGCTTGAGGCTTTTGTTTAACTGTTATAAAATGTTCGTCATAATTGTATGTGATAATATTAGGAGGGATATCTATTGGACCAAGAATATGCCTATTATCTCCGTTATAAATAAATCCGTCTCCTAAATCTTTGGAGTTTGTATTAAACAAAGTGGATAGCAGTAAAAAAGATAGTAAGAATAATGATACAATTAGGCTAAATATATTTTTTATTATTTTATCCATGGTAATATCGGTTTTGTTTTTTACTTCCGTAAATGTTAATTTCGTATTTGACTCCTTTTCCTGCATATTTATTTCCAATAGCAGTTTCAATATTCCGTCCCCAATTTTTAGGATTTAACCAGCTGTGTTGTTCAAAATCATATTTATCAGAGAATGCTCTAACAGTATGATTAGGATATCGCTTAATTATGTTTCCGGCATAATCGGTACGCTTGTCTGTACCGATGTAGGCCAATGTCTTTTTCATCTTATTTACCCTCTTTGTCTTTTAGTTTATTGTATCCTCATTAGTCTCTGCTTCTTTTTTCTTTCTGATAAACTCCCTTATGGCTATCAGGTTTTCTTCGTTTTCCAATTGTTGGATTATTGTATCGATGAAGTGGTTTCTCGTCCTTTGCAGAGAATATTTAACCATGATGGAAGTAATGAGTATGGAATCTGGGATGTGCTTATGGTCTGTGTTTCTCCTATAGGAGATAGTCCGAGGCCGTTTTGCAAGACAGATACTATTTCTCCCTTTATGACAATGTTTATAATTTGTCCTTTGCTTGTAGAAGGTGTTAAACCCAAGTTTTTCATGGTTTTCTTTATAAGGGCAGTCGGGTTGAATGTAATGGCATTTCTGTTTGTCCTTAATGAATTGGCGGCAGCCAATCCTTCTCCCAAGGAATGTCCTACAAAGGTCAGTTCGGCATCACTCTTCTCTTCTGTACATATATTTGTAACGTATATTATTAAACCTCAGATCAACATTTTTCTTTTTTAATATCTCTTCAAACCTTATGCTGTCGGAAGTAACAATAATATGACTTTGTATGATGCTGTCACAGTTATCGGCTTTCCAGTCAAGCCCTTCTATGTTGAAAGATTTGTCAATCAGATAATAGCGGGGGTAGTTGCCTTTGAGGGTTGTAGCTTTTACGATAACCCATAGGTCATTTGCATTTACTTCATGCATACATATCCAAGGAGAGTCAGGAAATGGTGGTATAATGTATCTTCCTCCATAGCCATTACTTTCTGTTTCCCCTGAATAAACAATTTTTTGGGTGTTCCAATCCCATTCAATCAGAAACAGCCCTTTCCCTAATTTATACGATCCATTCCATTCTGGCATGAACGAGTCTGCATAAAATAAGAATCCAATCAGTACAATAAAGAATGACACGATGAAAATCAGCGTATATTTCAGGAATGTCAGTATGTATTTTAGAATATTCATCATTTTTTCAGTCTCCCTATTCCGTAATAAAATGTTTTAAATCCGTGTGTATCATTTATCCCTGTGCGAAGTCTTTCTGCCTTGATAAATAAATTTCTCGTAAATCCTCCTCCGGTATTCCAATCATAAACGGTAGCCTCGTCATTCACGATGCGTACTGTTCTTGCCTCTTCGTTTATCAAAAATATGTTTACCCGTCCCAATGCATAGAGGGTGCTTCTCAGTTTAGGTGAAAATATGGATTCTATCATACGCTTAGGGTTGAATAAATTAATGTCACTTAAACAAAGTGGATAGCAGTAAAAAAGATAGTAAGAATAATGATACAATTAGGCTAAATATATTTTTTATTATTTTATCCATGGTAATATCGGTTTTGTTTTTTACTTCCGTAAATGTTAATTTCGTATTTGACTCCTTTTCCTGCATATTTATTTCCAATAGCAGTTTCAATATTCCGTCCCCAATTTTTAGGATTTAACCAGCTGTGTTGTTCAAAATCATATTTATCAGAGAATGCTCTAACAGTATGATTAGGATATCGCTTAATTATGTTTCCGGCATAATCGGTACGCTTGTCTGTACCGATGTAGGCCAATGTCTTTTTCATCTTATTTACCCTCTTTGTCTTTTAGTTTATTGTATCCTCATTAGTCTCTGCTTCTTTTTTCTTTCTGATAAACTCCCTTATGGCTATCAGGTTTTCTTCGTTTTCCTTGTCTTCCTTTATGTATATCATGTGTTCCAACAGATAGTCGAAGTCGAGTGTGTCTCCTTCTATGTTTACTATAAACGCTTTTCTATAGTCCGCGTTAGCTTCCATCAGCAGGTATCTGATAATGTCTGTATATCCTCTTCCGATGGCTCTGTATAATGGTGTTTCTCCGGGAACAGGCGTGAAATCCACTTTTGCTCCGTGTTCTATTAACAGTTTGGTTTTTTCAAGTCCTCTGGCTGCAGCCTGTTTTAAAGGGGTGTACCCGGAGTTTTTGTGCATTACAGGCTCTGTGTCTTTTACATAGTCGTTAGGGTCTCCTCCATATTCGAGCAGCAGTTCCAGTATTTTGATATCTGCCATTCGATCTCCACAAGTGAAAACGATTGGCGAACGGCCATTGAAGGTATTGTGTAAGTTTGGGTTTGCTCCTTTTTGCAGTAGAAAGCGTATCATCTCTATTTTTTGGTTGCATACTGCCCATGCCAGCAGGTTTTGTCCGTATATCGGGTCTCTATAGTCAATGTCTATGGTTCCTTCATTCAGGATGGCATTGATTTTTGCAGTATCTCCTTTTTTCACAGCTTTTGCCATCTCCCATGCAGGTGTGTCTTCCCACAGCCTGATGTGATAACATGTCAGTTTGCTCTTGTCTGTAGTACAGGCACTGATTATTGCAATGAATGTAAGTAGAAGTATTGTCTTTTTCATGGGCTTTTATTATTTTCAGTTGAAAAATTCTGTCTTTATCAGTTTCCCTTCCGGGCTGTATGTTTTCCATTCTCCTTTTTTTCTTGCAAATTCAGAGCGTGGGTCATCTGTCCATATTATCCATCCCTCTTCTTTGACTGTTGCATCGGGATAGAACTCGGTACAGTAGCACCGGTGTGTCTGCCTGAAGTTGTCTTTGCTCATGGGTTTGTTGATAAGATTTGTTTCCCTTGAAAAGTGTTTGTATGTTTTGGTTAGCTGTCCGATGGGATTAAAGAAATACCATGTTCCGCTCATTTCTCCGTGAGTGTATTCTCCGAATACGGCAAGCTTTTGTGTTATCCTTGATTTTTCTCCTTCAGCTCCGTTTATTGGCAAAGAGGATGGTGGCGTTTCTGTGAATTCGGTATAGAAACCGTGTTTAACTCCGTTGTGATAGTAAAGGTTGGTGTTTTTTTCTTTCCAAAATCCTTCTTTCCGTCCGTTATAATTGACTTCATTGTATACTTTCCATTTAGTTTGCCGTTCATGGATTTCTATTTTAGACTGTTCATTAGCTGGTACTATATTCCCGTTTTTATCATAGTTTTTTGGTTTATACTCAAAGCTTGTATCAGAAAGCGGGTGGTCTCCCTCATCCCAAAGTAGCCAACTTTCATATGCAATTCTTCCATTTAAATAATAAAAAATACAGTAACATTTGTAATCAGGAATGTAATCTTTTCCATTATATTTCACGGCAGTACAGTTGTTAGTATCAAAGTTTTTCATAATCCTTTCTACTCTTCCATAAGAATCGAAATATATTTCAGAATTAGATTCTTCATTGTTTGAAAGGTTGCTTATATAGTTCAATTTCCCTTTGCAATAGCTTTTGGCAATACCATAAGTAACTCCATGATGATAATATTGTTCTGTAGTAATGTAGTCATCCGAGCTAATCCAAAATCCTTCTTTCTGTCCTTGTTCATTAAGCCGGTTGATTTGTCCCCACTCTTGTGCCTTTGTAGTACAGAGTGATATACTCAATAGGAGGAGAATGATTGATTTTATGTATTGTTTGTTTCTTTTCATGGCTATTTGTTTTTTTAGTTTTTTGTATCCTCATTGGTTTCTGCTTCTTTTTCTTTCTTTGTTACGAACAGAGGTTGTAGAGGATAAAATATCGTCATAAAATCTTTTCTTTTCCAATGGAACGTTGTCATAATAAGCTGTGAAATTATTTGTTTGGATTTCTTTCCAGCATTTATTCGATTTCTTTCCTTGGTAGATGACTATGTCTGAGAGAGAATCTGTTTTTATCTCTTCGTTTATCAAAAACATGTTTACACGTCCCAATGCATAGATGGTGCATCCATTTGTCTTCGATGTATTATTGTTCAACTAAGAAAATACTCGGTAATTTGAAAAAATATTTTTCATCAATTTGTATTCTTAAATATTGTTCTACTTCTCTTTTTTTCATAAGAACAATTCTTTCTTGATAAAATTTTGACTTCCTATCTGTTTGGGCTATGAAATATGAGAACGTTTTACCGGGTGCAATTTTTTTAATAAATGAGTATCCTACATTCATTAAATGTTCGTCTGATAAATCTTCAAACATCATTTCAATAAAACTGAAATCACCTTTTTTCTTTTTAAAAAAATCGTGCACCAATTCAGAGTTTGATTTTTTGTTTATTGAAAGCAATGATATCCAGGTTAAATAGTCCTCGTTTGATTTATTTGTTATTTGGTATTTGCTGATAGTTTGAGTTTGTCCGGTAATTCCATTGAAATAGCAAAATGATAAGGTATCAATCTGTATTTGACGCTGAGCATTCAAGTTCGTTGCACAAAACAGAAAGAGTGGAAAAAATATGTAAATTACTGTTCTCATTTCTCTTTTATATATTTAGTAGTTACCTTTTAAAATTAGTAATCATCCCATTAAAACTATATTTCCATTAGGTGAGTTATTATACTCTTTTTCTTTTTTTCTTTCTGTGTATCATATGCCCGACGGATAGTCAAGAAGTTTGGAATATTTGTTCTTATTTATCTGATATGTTTCTTTTGATTTTTTCCAAATGCTCAGAATAAGTTGATTCCAAAAAGAAATCTCCACATTCATCATCCCAGCCAAAGAGTATATCATGTAAAGATGCAAGATAGACAATGTAGGCTCTTGTTGGATTTTCATGGGGCAGTATTCTGTTGTGTACATATTTTAATAATACTTTGTCTATTCCTCCTTCCTCGTATAATTTGCGGATTTCCGGAACTTCTACTACCTTATCTTCTGAGAATTCTTCATACATGGAAGTGTTGATTGTGATATATTCTTTATTTACCAGTTTTTTATATAAACGTTTTTGGAATTCCTGATAGGAATCTATTCTTATATTTAAATAATTATACAAGCTCCATGCATCACTGCAACACAAAAAAGTATCTTCCCGCATAGTATCGAATTGTCTGATACTATCAAATGAAGCATATTCATGTATCATTGGAACAATGATAGGATATGATGTGAGGCGATCGCACCTCATTATTGATTCTCTTAATGCTGAGTGTTTATTGTCTGTACAGGCTGTAAGACATAGCCCTATGAGCAATGTATAAATAAGGCTCATTCTCTTTTTTAGAATATGCATATTCCTATCTTAACTATTTCGTTATTAATGCTTTAAATTTAATGAAAACTTTCGATATAAAAGAAGAAAAGAGAATGTTATGCAGCAGAAAAGAAGAACGAAAAAACGTGACTTGTATCGTAGGCTTACGATACAAGTCACGTGAGCGATCGATACAAGTATCGCAAGCCTACGATACAAGTCACGTTTTTTGAAGGAAGATATACCGGTGAAGCGTATGTTACACCGCCGGCAGACTGTTGCCGTTTATTTTCCGGTAAAGGTCGAGCGCATACACGTCGGTCATGCCCGAAATGTAGTCCAGCACGGCTTGAATCTTGCCGTACAAGGTAGGAGCTTCCACATCGTATTGTTTTGAAATGCGGTTTATCAACAGCTGTGAATAAGCTTTGTCGGGATGTCGCACAGCTTCCACCATCAGGTCGATCAGAGTGCTGATAACCTGGAAACCGGCCAGCTCGATGTCCACCACATCTTTCGAATGATATATCTTGGCGAAGGCGGTACGTGAACAGTTTTCGTAGGCTTCTCTGATTTGCGGTTCCATGTGCTTGATAAGTACTCCTTCGAACGTTCCGGCAAGAATATCTTCTTCGTGTTCTGTAAATACACGGGTACATTCTTTTATCAGTACACCGATGGCCGAGGAGCGTAAGTAGGCTATTTGTTCGTTGGCATCGGTTACCATCCGGCAGATTTCCTCGATGTGTGTCAGCCGTTCGGGGGAGAAGAAACGGCGGTACAGGTCTTTCGTCTCCTGTAGAGTGAGTATTTTCAGCTTGTAGGCATCTTCTATATCCATCATCTGATAACAGATATCGTCGGCGGCTTCTACCAGATAGACCAACGGGTGACGGGCATAGCGTGCCGGTTCTCCTTCCCGGCTCAGGCGTACAATGCCTAATTCTTCGGCAATGCGGCGGTAGTCGTCTTCCTCGCTCAGGAAGAAGCCGAACTTCTGTTTCTTTCCGGCAAGTTGCGAAGAAAAGGGGTATTTCACGATGGAAGCCAATGTAGAGTAGGTCATCACGAAACCTCCCGGGCGGCGTCCCCGGAACTGATGCGTCAGCAGGCGGAAAGCGTTGGCATTCCCTTCAAAGTGGGTAAGGTCTTCCCATTCGGCGGCAGAGAGGAGCGGTTTCAGGGTAAGTCCCTTGCCTTCGGAAAAATAGGTACCGATAGCTTTTTCTCCCGAATGGCCGAAAGGAGGATTGCCCAAGTCGTGTGCAAGGCAGGCAGCCGATACGATGGAACCGATTTCGGACAGATGCGAATCGTGCAGTTCCGGGTGCTTTTGCAGGAGGATTGTGGCTACTTCATTTCCTAAAGAGCGACCTACACACGAAACTTCCAGGCTGTGCGTCAGTCGGTTGTGTACAAAGATGCTTCCCGGAAGGGGAAATACCTGGGTCTTGTTTTGCAGACGTCGGAAAGGAGCGGAGAAAATCAGCCGGTCGTAGTCGCGTTGAAATTCGGTACGGTCTTCTTTCCGTGCTTCGTGGAGAAACTCCAGTCCGAAGCGTTTGTTCGATATCAGTTGTTTCCAGTTCATGTTGTCAGGTATGTAGATGGACGTTTAATTTGATACATAAGTGAAAATAAAGAAGCAAGTTACCAAGAAATTTTTGCTCCTGCAAGATGGAAAGAAAAAATATAAGTTTCATATCTGTTAAGTGGATAGGAGGAGGATGGTAAAGATATGTCTGTTTGTGGAGATTTAAAAAATGGTAAACTCCTTTATATATTCGGTGAAATATGTAAATTCGCAACTTATAATGAATTAGAACCTAAAAACACAATGAAAATACAGATTATCAATAAATCGAAACATAGTTTACCGCAGTATGCCACTCCTCTTTCTGCAGGAATGGATCTTCGTGCTAATTTGGAGGAGCCTATCGTATTGAAACCGTTACAGCGTTGTTTGGTGCCTACCGGATTGTACATCGCATTGCCCGAAGGGTATGAAGCACAGATTCGTCCGCGAAGCGGTCTGGCATTGAAAAAGGGGATTACTTTGCTTAATACACCGGGAACGATTGACGCAGATTATCGTGGAGAAATCGGAGTGATTATGGTCAATCTTTCGGAAGAGCCTTTTACTATCGAGGATGGAGAACGTATTGCTCAGATGGTGATTGCACGTTACGAGAAAATCGACTGGCAACCGGTAGATGTGTTGGATGAAACAGAACGGGGGGCCGGAGGATTCGGTCATACCGGAACTGTTTAATTAATAGCTAGAATGACATGATGAAAAATTGGCTCTATATTTTACTGGTCTGTGGAGCTGCATGGCTCACGGGATGTGGCTCGTTGGGTAAGCAGACTGGAAAATCAACATTGCAGACTACTGCGGAGCAAGACCCGCTTACTCCCGAACAGCGCCGTAAGTACGATTATTATTTCCTTGAAGCGGTACGCATGAAGCAGAAAGGAGAGTATGATGCGGCTTTCGAATTGTATAAGCATTGTTTGGATATCTATCCTCAGTCGGCTGCGGCATTGTACGAAATATCACAGTTTTATATGTTCCTGAATTTGCCGGAAAAAGGAGAGCAGGCTTTAAAGCAGGCGGTACACTCCGATGAATCTAATTTCTGGTATAAACAGACATTGGCTATGTATTATCAGCAGAAGAGAGAGTGGGCAAAAGCTATTGCTGTGTATGAAGATATGGCCAATTTGTTTCCGTCTCGTCTTGAACCGCTGATGTCTTTAGTCGATTTGTATACGCAGACGCAGAGTTATGGAGAGGTGGTGAAGACATTGAATCGTCTTGAAGAACTTGATGGCAAGTCAGAACAGATTAGTATGGAGAAGTTTCGTATGTATCTTCTTCTGGGACAAAAAGATCAGGCATTTAATGAGATTGTGAGCCTTTCGAAGGAGTATCCTTATGATATGCGTTATCAGACTATCTTGGGAGATGTGTATCTGGAGAATGATAAGCCACAGGAAGCTTACGATACGTATCAGCGTATTCTGAAAGAAGAACCGGGATATGCACCAGCTTTGCTTTCGATGGCTTCGTATTATAAAAAAATGGGGCAGGATAGCCTGTATCAGGTACAGCTTGATACGATTTTGCTGAATGGCGATGTGCAGTCGGATACCAAGATGGAAATTATGCGACAGCTTATTTTGCAGTCGGAGCAGACGACAAAAGATAGTACGCAGATTGTGAATCTGTTTCGTAATATATTGAAATGTCCACAGCAGAATGCTGATTTGGCTATGCTTTGTGCACAGTATATGATTACGAAACGGATGGAAAAAGAATCGGTGCCGGTGTTGAATCAGGTTCTACAGCTCGATCCGGAGAATAAACCGGCACGTTTGCAGCTACTGAGCTATGCAATTCGTGACAATAACCTGGATGAGGTGATTCATATTGCGACTCCTGCACTGGAGTATAATCCGGATGCATTGGAGTTTTATTATTACTTAGGACTGGCGCATTTCCAGAAGAAAGAAACCGACAAGGCTTTGGAGGTCTTTTCGAAGGGGGTGAAGCAGGTAAACGAAAAAAGCGATAAGAATGTTGTATCCGATTTTTATGCGATTTTAGGTGATTTGTATCATACTAAAAAGATGCAGGCAGAAGCTTATGCTGCTTATGACTCTTCGTTGGTGTACAATCCGGATAACATCGGTTCATTAAATAACTATGCGTATTATTTATCATTGGAACGGAAGAATTTGGATAAGGCAGAGGAAATGAGTTATCGTACGGTAAAGGCAGAGCCGGAGAATGCAACTTATCTGGATACGTATGCATGGATTTTGTTCGAAAAGGGTAAATATACTGAAGCCCGCATCTATATTGACCAGGCAATGCGAAGTGAGGAAGGAAAGAAGAGTCCGCTCATTGTCGAGCATTGTGGGGATATTTATTATATGCTGGGTGAAAAAGAGAAAGCTTTGGAGTATTGGAAACAATCTGCTTCGATGGATGATAAGGAAGAGGATGGCTCTACTCCTCGTACTAAGGAGGAGTTGAATCGTTTGAAACGTAAAATTGCATTAAGGAAATATATTGCGGAATGAAACATGTACTGAAACTTACTTTTGTGGTTGTTGTGACCTTACTGCTTGCTTCGTGTGGTTCAAACCGTTGGATGGAAAGATCGCCGAGAGTGGGTGGACTGTCCGGACGTGCATATACCGAGAAGGTAATCGAACTCTCGCCCAATTGGGAGTGTGTGACCGGAAAGGTAGCGCTTGCGCTGGACATGGGCGCAAAAGGTACTACAAAGGTCAATGCCACACTTCGTATGAAGCGGGGGGAAGTGATTCAGTTTTCAGTTGCTCCACTTTTGGGTATAGAAGTGGTGCGTATGGAGATATCTCCACAAGGTATTTTGGTACTTGACAGATTGAATAAGCGGTATGTGCAGGCTTCGTTTGAACAAGTAAATCAATGGGCACGTACGGATTTAAGTTTTCATGTGTTTCAGTCGCTGTTCTTCAACGAGTTGTTTTTACCGGATCGGACTCAACTGACGGCTGATGATGCTTCATTGTTCCGTATCTCGGTAGAAGGAGATAATGCTTTGTTGGAGGCTAAGTCTTCGAAAGTATTGACATACAGTTTCCGTACTTCTGCCGATAGTGGTTTGTTGCAGGAGAGCCGCATTGGTGTGAAAGGTACAGGGTATACGTTGAATTGGAAGTATGATGATTTTCAACGGTTGGATGCACGTCCTTTCCCTCAGCATATGGGATTGACGATAGGAGGTGTGAAACCGGAAGTGGCATTGGATATGAAACTGTCTCGTTTATCGGTTGATAACGGCTGGGAATCGCATACGAATATTCCATCTAGATATAAGAAGATAGAAGTAGAAGAATTAGTGAAAATCTTACTCAAATGATGAAACGTATTCTGTGGCTAGGTATATTCTGTGTGTGCATGTGTCTTCCGTTGGTGGCACAGAGTACACGAAAGATTCGTGAACTGGAAAAAGAACGGAATGAGCTTCGTAAGCAGATTTCCGAATCGGAGACGTTGTTGCAGTCCACTAAGAAGGATGTAAATAGTCAGTTGAATAACTTGGCATTGTTGTCTGGACAAATAGATGAGCGTAAACGTTATCTTGCTACCATAGAAAAAGATGTAGAAACAATTCAAAGGGAAATAAATCGTTTGCAGGTAGAGTTGAAGCGCTTGCAAAAAGAATTGGCAGATAAACGTGATAAGTATGAACAGTCTGTCAATTATATGTATCGGAATAAGTCGGTGCAGGAAAAACTGATGTTTGTTTTTTCGGCCGATAATCTGAGTCAGATGTATCGTCGACTTCGTTATGTACGGGAATATGCCGATTATCAGCGTGTGCAGGGAATACAACTGCAGAAGAAACAAGAAGAGGTTAATGCTAAGCATAAGACATTGGTGGATAGTCGGAAGGCAAAAGAGGAGTTGTTGAAACAGGGCGAGGAAGAAAAACTGAAGCTGGAAAAACAGGAAAAGGAGAGACAGCAGTTATTGAGTACGTTGAAAAAGAAGCAACGTAGTATTCAGTCGGAATTGTCTAAGAAACGTCGCTCGGCCGATAAGTTGAATGCACAAATTGATTTCTTGATTGAACAGGAAATAGAGAAAGCACGTAAGCGTGCTGAAGAAGAAGCACGTCGTAAGGCAGAGGCGGAAGCAAAACAGTCTGGTAAAGCTTCGAAAAAATCGGCAGAATCATCGGATAAAGACCAAAAAACGCTTGCGAAAGGTAAGATTGATGCTTATAAGATTGATTCAGAGGATCGACGTTTGTCGGGTACGTTCGAACAGAATAAGGGAAAACTGCCTGTTCCTATTACTGGTGCGTATGTAATAGTTGGTCATTATGGTCAGTATCAAGTGAGTGGTTTACGGAATGTACGTCTTGATAATAAAGGTATTGATATTAAGGGAAGCGGCACGGTTGGTCTGATCAGTTAT